>Ga0207652_10000867_pt1 | contig 28615 bp, 29 predicted proteins | sample KBSC63BmetaG_FD_184334 | JGI IMG/M metagenome (GOLD analysis project Ga0207652, IMG submission 184334) | Corn rhizosphere microbial communities from Kellogg Biological Station, Michigan, USA - KBS C6-3B metaG (SPAdes) (version 2) | ecosystem: Host-associated > Plants > Roots > Rhizosphere ...
GGAACGAGTCCTCCGGCTCCTCCACGAACGGCGTCGTCGGCATGATCCCGGCGTTGTTGACGATCACGTCGAGGGCGCCGAGCTGGCGCTCCGCCTCGTCCAGGAACGTCTCGAAGGAGGCGCGGTCGGACACGTCGAGCGCCAGGGCGACGCTGCCGCCGCCGAGCCCCGCCGCCGTCTGCTCGGCCAGCGCCAGGTCGATGTCGCCGATCGCCACCCGGGCGCCGCGCCGCACCAGCGCTTCCGCCGTCGCCTTGCCGATCCCGCGCGCGCCGCCGGTGATCGCCACGACCTTCCCGTCCAAGGACCGCCGCTGCTTCGCCATGGGACTCCTCCTCCCCGGGCCGCTCAGGACGCCGGTTTGTAGACCGTGACCACGGCCGCTCCGCCGAGGCCGATGTTGTGCTGCAGGGCTACCTTCGCACCTTCGACCTGCCGCCGCCCGGATTCGCCGCGCAGCTGCCAGGTCAGTTCGGAGCACTGCGCGAGGCCGGTGGCCCCGAGCGGGTGCCCCTTGGAGATCAGGCCGCCCGACGGGTTGACCACGACCTGGCCGCCGAAGGTCGTCGCTTCCGCCTCGACCAGCTTGTGCGCCTCGCCCTCCGCGGCGAACCCGAGCGCTTCGTAGGTGATCAGCTCGTTGGCGCTGAAGCAGTCGTGGAGCTCGCAGACGTCGACCTCGTGCGCCGCCACCTGCGCCTCCTCATAGGCCGCGCGCGCCGCCGTCCGCGACATCTCCGAGCCGACGATCGTCATGCAGTCGGCGCTCTCGTCGAAGGTCGAGGTCAGGTCCGTCACCATCGACTGGCCGGCGATCTCGACCGCCTGGTCCCAGAGGTCGTGCGAGTCGACATATCGCTCGGAGGCGACGATCGCGCAGGCCGCCCCGTCGGAGGTCGGCGAGCACTGCAGCTTGGTCAGCGGGTCGTGGATCATCTTCGCCGCCTTGATGTCCTCGAGCGTGTACTCGTCCTGGAACTGGGCGTAGGGGTTGTTGACCGAGTGCTTGTGGTTCTTCCAGCCGATCCAGGCGAAGTGGTCGGGCGTCGAGCCGTACTTCTGCATGTGATCGCGGCCCGCGTTGCCGAACATCTGCGGCGCGGGCGGCGAGGCCTCCGCCTCGCGGATCTCGAACATCCGCATCGCGTGTTTGTCGAGCGCGTTGGTGCGGTCGGTGTACTTGACGCCGAGGCTGCCGCGCTCCATCTTCTCGAAGCCGACCGCGAGCGCGCAGTCGACGAGCCCGCCCTTGACCGCCTGGCGGGCGAGGAAGAGCGCCGAGGACCCGGTCGCGCAGTTGTTGTTGACGTTGACGACGGGGATGCCGGTGAGGCCGAGCCCGTAGAGGGCGCGCTGGCCGTAGGTCGAGTCGCCGTAGCAGTAGCCGGCGTAGGCCTGCTCGACGTCCTCATAGGAGATGCCGGCATCGGCGAGCGCCTTCTCCCCCGCCTCGACCGCCCAGTCCGGGTAGTCGCCCTCCTTGGTCCCGGGCTTCTCGAACTTGGTCATCCCCACACCGATCACGAACGTACGGTTGCTCACGCGTCTCCTCCCCCGTTTGGCTGGCCGGCCAGTAAGTTAGCGGAGCGGGCCGGTCCGGGATAGACGCGAAAGGCGACGTAGGCGATGACGATCCCCGCCGCAGTGCCGATCACGCGCTGCCCGGCGGCGTCGAAACGGGCCTCGCCGAGGGTGTCGGAGAGCAGCACCACGTAGACCGTGATCGCGGCGGTTAAGAGCGCGTACTGGACGGTGATCAGGCCGAAAGAGAGCGCCGCGGTGAGGCTCAGGACGATCGCGATCGGAACCTCGGCCCCGTCGAAGGCGAACGCCATCCCGGTGGCGAGCGCCAGTCCCGCCAGCGTCCCGACCGCGCGCAGGACCAGGCGGCGGTCCGTCTCGTCGCGTTCCGGGCGCAGGACGAAGAGGATCGTCAGCGGGATCCAGTAGCCGTGCTCCTTCATCCCGGCGACGCGGTAGATGGTGACGCCGAGCGCGAGGGCGGCGCCATAACGGAGCGAGTGGCGGGCGATCGGCGAGTCGAGGGTGAGGTTGGCGCGCAGTCGTCGTACCGTGCGGGACCGGTCCCAGCCGCTCTGGTTGTCGGAGTCGCGGTCGTAGACGAGCCAGACGCACGCCGCCCAGGCCGCCTGGATCAGGGCCCCGGCGGTGCCGTAGCACAGGGCCGGCAGGGTGTCGTGGACCGGCAGGAATAGGCCCTCGGAGAGCATCAGCGCCACCGCGCAGGAGAACCCGACGAAGGCGAGTCGCAGCGTGTCGGCGAAGCAGTAGCCCGAGGCGGCGGCGATCAGCCCCATCGCCAGCACCGCAGCGGGTGCCCACTGGCTCGCCAGCACGCCGAGCGCCGCCGCCACGCCGACGAACGGCGCGCTTGCCGCCTGCCAGACGGCGCGGGGCCCGGCCGGGGCATCGAGCGCGGTGAAGCCGCAGATGAGCGCGGCGGTGGCGATCGCCCCGCGCGAGGGCCAGTCGAACCAGAACTCGAAGATCAGCGCGAGGGCGACCGGCACGGCGACAAGGGCGCCGCGCCGCAGCGCCGGGCCGGGCGCCGCGGGCCCGATCTTGAAGAGCGGCGAGGCGCGTAGGTGGCGGGCCTCCCCGGAGGCGTCGTAGAGCCGGGACGTCCTCTGGGCGGGCATCGCCCGAGAAGTATCCTTGGGGGTCGTGATCCTTGCCGACATCAGCGGCGACCCGGCGGCGGGAGTCGGCATCCTCGCGGCGCTGGCCGCGGGCGTCGTCTCCTTCCTCTCCCCCTGCGTTCTGCCACTTGTGCCGGGCTATCTCTCGGCCGTGACCGGGGTCTCGGCCGCCGAGCTCGAGGACGCCGACTGGCGCCGCGTCCTCGGCCCGGCCCTGATCTTCGTCGGCAGCTTCTCGGCGATCTTCATCCTGCTCGGGCTGACCGCGACCGGCCTCGGCTCCTTCCTCTTCGACAACAAACCGCTGCTGACGAAGATCTCGGGCTGGCTGATCATCGCGATGGGCGTCCTCTTCGTCGCCTCGCTCTTCATCACCCGCCTCAACCGCGAGTGGCACGTCGACGCGTTGCTCGCGCGCGCCGGCAAGGGCGGCCCGATCGTCGCCGGCGCCGCCTTCGCGATCGCCTGGACGCCCTGCATCGGCCCGACCCTCGGCGCGATCCTCTCGGCGGCCGCCGCCTCCGGATCGGCGGGCCGCGGCGCCTTCCTCCTGGCGGTCTACTCGGCGGGCCTGGCGATCCCCTTCCTCGCCACCGCCCTCGCCTTCTCCCGGATGACCACCGCCTTCACCGTGATCAAGCGCCACTACCAGGCGATCGTCGCGGTCGGCGGCCTCATCCTGATCGTGATGGGCGTCCTCATAGTGACCGGGGAATTCAAACAGCTGAACATCGAAGCCCAGAACCTGCTGAGCAATCTGGGACTCGACTTCTGGAACCAGGTCTAGGGCGCGAGCGTCTGCATTTACCCCTCCGTGGCGGGGGTAAATGCAGACCGTCTGCATTTAGGGGCGCATAGCGCACCCAACCGCAGACGCTCAGTTAATTCTGCGTGGCGGGGACGACCGTCTCCAGCTCTTTGCCGACCGCCTCGGTGATCTCGAGGCCGTCGTCCTCCATGTCGCGGGAGCAGACGATGCGGAAACGACCGGTGCCGATCTCGCCGTCGGGGACGACCGGGAGGCCGCGGATCGTGTCCCAGCCGAGCCGCTCGACCTCGAAGGGGTTCATCCTCACCTCCGCCGCCGGGAAGGGACAGTTGGCGTTGTGCTGGTCGATCGCCTTCGAGATCGCTTCGAGGTTCTTCGCCTCCGGGGAAGCCATGCCTCAAGGATAGGGAGCGGGCTCGGCAAGGAGATCGTCGGCCTCGACCCCGCGCCAGCTCCCCCGCGCCGCCTCGATCGCGAAGCGGGCGAACCAGGATTCGCTGAACCAGCCGCCGTCGCGCTGCGCCTTGACCGCGTCCTGGTGGACGCCGGGGCCGTAGGCGAAGGCGGTCGCGGCGGCGGTGTCGCGCCAAAGTGAAAGCGTGCCGCTGTCGAGGCGTGCCAGGTCGTCGAAGAACCCGTCGGACCAGAGGCGCCCCTCGGCGTGCTCGAGCGCCCGCACCACCGGGCCGTCGGCAACGAAGAAGCGGGCCGCCTTGCTCGGCCGGGTGCGCGAGTGCGTGATCAGCGCGACCGGGCCGGGGCGCGGCTCGGTGCGCTCGCCGCCGAGCGGGTCCTCCCCGCCCCAGTTGCCGAAGCTCTGCACCGGTCGCAGCGTCAGCGCCAGGCGCTCGCGGGCGCCGTCCCAGCGGCGCAGCGGGCCGGTGCGGAAGCGCTCGAGCGCCGCCTCGTCCCGCCACAGCGCGAAGTAGTAGGCGACCGTCATCTGTGGGACGGGGACCGGCATCGAGCGCAGCCGCATCCCGAGTAGCAGGCGGGCGAAGCTCGCGTCGCTTCGACGGCCGGCGCGCCGCGCCGCCAGCGCCTCGCGCTCCGCCACGCCGAGCGGGAACCGGGCCAGGTCGAGCGACGCGATCACGCCGGGAACGCTAAAGGACCCAAAGCATTCCCCCCAAATCTCATGGCTGGAGGCCTTCTCGGACGGGGTCTTCGCGATCGCGATCACGCTCTTGATCCTCGACATTCACGTCCCGGAGCTGGGCTCGGCGCACCTCGGTCACGAGTTGCCGGCACGGTGGCCCGGCCACGCCACCTCGTTCCTGCTGATGGGCGCGATCTTCGTCCTCGCCAACCGCCAGTCCCGTACGTCCTGGCCACCGTGCTCGCCTTCGTCTCCCCGTACATCACGCTGGGGATCTGCGCGGCTTGCGCCGTCTACTACGCGCTGCCGGTCGCGTCGCGGGGCGCGGGCGGCCAATCCGACGCCAGCATCGCGTAGAGCACCGCGTCCTCGTAGGCGCCGCGGATCAGCTTCGCCTCGCGCAGCACCGCCTCTTCGCGGAAGCCGAGCCGCTCGGGGATCGCGCGGCTGCGCACGCTGTCGACGACGGCTTCGATCACCACCCGGTGCAGGTCCCAGACGCCGAAAGCGTGGTCGAGGAGCGCCCGCACCGCGCCGCTCATCAGGCCGCGGCCGACCGCCTCGGCGGCCAGCCAGTAGCCGATCGAGCTCGACCGGTTGATCCAGTCGACGCCGTGGAAGCCTGCCCCGCCGACGAGCCGCCCGTCGAGCACGATCGCACCCTCGAACCCGTCGTTCGCCTCGATCTGGGCACGTTTCCGATCCAGGTACTCGACGCTGTCCCCGAAGCCGTGCGATTCAGCCCAGGGCAGCCTGCGCGCAAGGTGCTCCCGGTTCGCCGCGATCGCCTCGGTCAGCTCGCCCGCGTCGGAGGCCTTGAACGGGCGCAGGACGGCGCCGGGCGCGATCGGCAGTGGCTCGACCCTCTCCATGGCGGGATTCTGGCATCGGCCGGCAAGCTTCAGCGATGGCGGCGCTGCCTGACGAACTGCGCCTCGAAGGCGACCGCGTGATTCTGCGGGACTGGCGCGACTCGGACGCTCCGGCGCTCGCGCCGGTCTGCGGCGAGTGGGACGTCTGCGCGTTCACGTCCGTGCCGTGGAAGTACTCGGAGCATGAGGCGCTGGTGTGGATCGAGCGGCAGCGCCAGAAGCTTGCCGCCGGGACCGTGCTGTCACTGGCGATCCAGGCGCCGGACGACAAACGCGCGCTCGGCAACGTCAACCTGGCCGGACTGGACGACGGCGGACGCGAGGCGGAGATCGGCTATTGGCTCGTCCCCGAGGCCCGCGGACGGGGTCTTGCCACCGCCGCCACGTCCCTGCTGATCGATTGGGGCCTCCAGACTCTCGATCTCGACCGAATCGAGTTCGCGATCCTGCCGGAGAACCTGGCGTCGCAGCGAGTCGCCGAGCGCGTCGGCGCGACCCTGGAAGGCGTCCGCGAGAGGAGCCACCGAGCCGAGGGCCGCTGGTGGGGCATGACCATCTGGAGCGTCAGGCGTTAGACGATCGCTTCGTCGGTGCGGCATCCGCGGCACCCCGGCCCGGGAGGGACGGTGGCGTTCGCACTTCTGGGCCCTATTCGGTCATTTCTGCGAAAGCGCCCCGGGCAGGTAGGGCGAAACGGTCTCGGAAGGGGGGAGAAATGACCCTTCCGTACGCCTTCCATGCGCCTTCGTCCCCGAAGCGACGATCCCGTGACCACGCGTTCGCAGTTTGCCGTCCTATGTACGGGAAAGGGCGAACGCACCCGGAAGCCTGCCGGCCCGGCGGCTGATTGGCGGTCTTGGCCTGCCGGGGCCGCCGATCAGCCGCCCGAGGCAACAGCAATCCCTACGCACTGGACCGGCGCGGCCTCACACAGCGAAGCGCTCGGCCAGCCAGGACTCGATGTCTTCCCAGGCGGCGCGGGCCATGCCGATCGGGAACCCGAGGAAACCGTGCCCCGACTCGGGGTAGACCCGGAGGTCGGCGTCTCCGCCGGCCGCAGAGAGGCGCATTGCCATCAGCAGGGTGTCCTCCAGCACGGGGTCCAGGGTGGCGACGGTGAGGAGGGCGGGCGGCAGGTCATGGAGGTCGCCGAAGAGCGGCGAGATGTCGGGGTTGGTCCGGTCCTCGACCTTGCCCACGTAAGCCTTGAGGTAATACTCGTCGGCGAACTTGCGCGCGGCGGGCGTCCGCAGGCCGAGGTCGAAGGCGCCGTACTGGAGGGCCGCGGCGACGAACGGGGCGACCAGGCCCTTTTCGCGGAGGCGCAGCAGCGTGGTCATCGCCAGGTTGGCGCCCGCCGAGCTGCCGCCGATCGCCAGTCGCGAGCTCCCGAACCGGGCCTCCGCCTGCTCGAGGACCCAGAGCGCTGCCGTCTCGCAGTCGTCGGGAGCGGCAGGCCATGGATCCTCCGGGGCGAGCCGGTAATCGACGCTGACGACCGCGATCCCCACGGCGTCAGCCAGTTGCCGGTTGCGGAAGTCGCTCCGCGCCGCGCTGCTCATGTAGAAGCCGCCGCCGTGGATCTCCAGGTAGACGCCGCGCGGGGACCCGTCCTGCGGGTTCGTGACCCGCACCGGCACCTGTCGCCCGCCCGCCTCCGCGATCGCCTCTTCGGCCGGGGGCCCGTCCGGCGTCGGCCGCTGCGACAGCCCCGCACGGTGCGCCTCCAGCCCCTCCGGCGTACTCGGGTCGACTTCCGCGTGGGTGTTCTTCGCGCCCGCCGCCGCGACGTTGAACTCCCGCGCCTCCGCCACGAAGGACGCCAACTTCGGGTCGATCAAGCTGTCCAGTCCGACTCGCATCCGGCGCGTAGTTGTACCGGTCCCGGCGGACGAACGTGCGTTCGCTCCGCCGCGCCTCGCGATACCTTGCACTGGTGTCGATCGCAGGTTGGCAGCGCACGATCGCGCACCTCGACATGGACGCGTTCTACGCGTCGGTCGAGTTGCGGCGGCATCCGGAGCTGAAAGGGAAACCGGTGGTCGTCTGCGGGTCGGGGCCGCGCGCGGTGGTGACGACGGCAAGCTACGAGGCCCGCAAGCTGGCCGGGATCCACTCGGCGATGCCGGCCGCGGTGGCGCGCCGACGGCTCCCGAACGCGGTCTATATCCCGCCTGACTTCCCCGCCTACCGCAAGGCCTCGGCGGTGGTGATGGAAGTGCTGCGCTCGAACGCGGAGGTCGTCGAGGTGGTCGGGCTCGACGAGGCCTACCTGGACCTCACCGGGATCTTCTCGCCGAAGGCGACGATGCGGCGGATCAAGGCGGAGATCCGGGAGCTGACCGAGCTGACCTGCTCGGTCGGGATCTCCGAGTCGCGCCTGCTTGCCAAGATGACCAGCGAGCTGGGCAAGCCGAACGGGATGGTCGTCGTCTCCCGCGAGGAAGCGCTCGGGCGCTTCGGCGCCGGCCCGCCAGGGGTCGTCCCCGGGATCGGGCCGAAGACGGTCGAACGGCTCGAGAAGCTCGGCGTCACCTCGCTCGCGGCGCTCGGCGGGTGGGACCGCGGCGACCTCGAAGCGCGCTTCGGCCCCCGCTCCGGCGCCTGGCTGCACGCCCGCGGCAACCTCCGCGACGAGACGCCGATCAGCGTCACCCGCGAGACCAAATCGCAGTCGGTGGAGACGACCTTCGACGTCGACGTGGCCGACCTGGCGGCGCTCGAGCGGACGCTCCGCGAGCAGACCGAGGAGCTCTGCCGTCGCCTCCGCAAGAAGGATCTGGAGGGGCGCTCGATCGGGATCAAGGTCCGCCTCGACGACTGGACCAACGCCACCCGGTCCCAGTCGGTGGAGCGCCCGACCAACGACCCCGAGGTCGTCTGGCCGATCGCCCTCGACCTGCTGCGGGCCTACGACCCGCCGCGGCCGGTGCGGCTGCTCGGCGTCCGCCTCGCGTCCTTCGGGGGCGAGGCGGACGCCGCCGCCGAGGAGGACGAGCCGCAGCTCCGACTCGCGCTTCCGGGCTGACGCGCCGCGGCGCGTTCGCACTTCCCCGTAACCGGTACGGGAAAGTGCGAACGCCGCGTGTCGCGTAGCGAACGCGGGCGCGCTTAGTGGTTGGCCATCACCGTGCCGACGCCCGGGAAGCCGAGGCGCTCCTTGGTCGCTTCGGTCAGGTCGTAGTCCCGGCCGGCGACGTAGGGCCCGCGGTCGATCACCGGCACGGTGACCGAGCGGCCGCCATAGCGCAGCTTCACCATCGTGCCGCAGGGCAGCGTCTTGTTGGCGACGCCGAGCGTCCCGGGCATCAGGGTGCCACCGCAGGCGACGCCGTTGCCGTAGAGCCCGGGCCCGTAGTAGGAGGCGCCGGCCAGGCGGTAGGAGGTCAGGTGGCGGACCTTGCTGTGGGAGCCGCGCACCCGCTTGTCGTGGACGCCGAACGCCTGCACGTCGTAGTTACCGAGATCCGCGACGTCCCAGCGGGCCTTGAAGGTGCCGTTGGACCTGGTGTGGACGGAGAGGACTTCGTGGTCGGTGCCGCCGAAGACGACCTTGACCCGATGGCCGCCGCGCGGGCGGACCTTGCCTCGCACCGTCACGCTGTCCCCGGTCAGCACGGAGTGCCGGGAGACGTGCAGCGCGACGTGTGACTTGACCCGCTTGTGCGTCTTGTGCTGCTGGTGGCGCGTCCCGTCGTGCTGTTGCTGCTGGGCGACCGCCGGCGACGCGCCGACCGACAGCGCCAAGGCGGCGCCGATCACGGGCAGGGTGAATCGCATCGTGTAATCACTCGCTTTCTGCCTGCCTACGGGGTTAGCTGACGGACTCACGGACCGCGGCGCTCTGGCCGTGTCCGTTACGGGCAAGGAGCCGCCCGATTCGCCCCGGGCCGCGGTCAGGCACTTCGCCGCGGCAATTGGGTCCCCCGCTCCCCGTCGCGCTGCGGCGAGGGGACTCGGCAGATGGGTTCTTTCCTTTTAGGACCGAACACGCTAGGGGCGAGGCGGCTGCGCCCGTGTGAGCGGACTCACAGAGGTGACAAATCGCACGAAACCGTGCAACGGCGCGCAAACGCCTCTGCAAAGCCAAGAAATTGCCCTCACACGGCCTGAGCGCCGTATGCGAAGATGACCGCGTGGCCAACAACGACCGGCTGTCAGGGCTCGATTCCTCGTTCCTCCACATGGAGCGCGAGGGCGCCCACATGCACGTCGCCTCGACGATCATCTTCGAGGGCCCGGCGCCCGCGCACGAGGAATTCCGCGACCACATCGCCTCGCGGCTGCACCTGGTGCCGCGCTTCCGCCAGAAGCTGCGCGAGGTCCCGTTCGGCCAGGGCCGACCGGTCTGGGTCGACGATCCGCACCTGAACCTCGATTATCACGTCCGCCAGACCGCCCTCCCCGCGCCCGGCTCCGACGAGCAGCTGCGCAACCTGGCGGCGCGGATCTTCTCCCAGCAGCTCGACCGCTCCAAGCCCCTCTGGGAGCTGTGGCTGGTCGAGGGCATGGCCGACGGCCGCTTCGCGGTGATCGGCAAGAGCCACCACGCGCTGGTCGACGGCGTGTCCGGCGTCGACATCACCACCGTGCTGTACGACCTCGACCGCGAGCCGAAGGGCCCGCCGCAGACGCCGCCGCCCTGGCTCGCCCGCCCCGAGCCGACCGACACGCAGCTGCTTGCCGACGCGCTGAAGGAGCGACTGACCAGCCCAGGGGAGATCGTCCGCGGCTTCCGCCATGCGCTGCGCGGCCCGCGCCAGGTCGTGCACGGCGCGGTGGCGACGTCGAAGATGGCCGCCGCCAGCGTCCGGGCCCCCTCCACCCCCTTCAACGTCGACATCGGCCCGCACCGCCGCTTCCAGATGACCCAGGCGCAGCTGGCCGACCTGAAGCGCGTCAAGGACGCCCACGGCGGCACCGTCAACGACGTAATCCTCTCGATCGTCTCCGGCGCGATCGGCCGTTACCTGCGCGCCCGCGGCCACGAGACCCACGGGATGACGCTGCGGGCGATGGTCCCGGTCTCGATCCGCGAGGCCGAAGAGCACGGCGCGCTCGGCAACCGGATCAGCGCGATGATGGCGCCGCTGCCGGTCTGGTGCGAGGACCCGGTCGAGCGCCTCCACATCGTCACCGAGGAGATGGGCGACCTGAAGGCCTCAGGCCAGGCGGTCGGCGCCGAAATCCTCACCCGCCTCACCGACTTCGCGCCGACCACGATCGTCTCCCAGGCCGCCCGCCTGCAGCCCGCGCAGCGCTTCTTCAACCTCGTCGTCACCAACGTGCCGGGGCCGCAGTTCCCGCTCTACGTGCTGGGACGACAGATGGAGTCGATCTTCCCGATGGTGCCGCTGGCCCGCAAGCAGGCGCTCTGCATCGGGATCATGTCCTACAACGGGCAGGTCAACTTCGGCCTGATCGGCGACTACGACGCGATGGCCGACCTCGACAGCTTCGCGCTCGACCTGGAGGAGGCGACCGACGAGGCGATCGCCACCGCCCCGTCCGCCGTCGTGCCGCCAGTGAGGGCGGTGGTGTCCGGCAACGGCGCCGCGACGCCTACCGAACGATCCGCCCGCTGATCCCGAACGGAGTTTCTTCGGCCAGGTAGTGCCAGTCGAGGCGGCCGGCGCTGTAGCCGGCGACGCTCGTGTCGGCGTTGACGACGACCGCGGTGATGCGCTGGAAGCGGGCCGGGTCGGGGAGGCGCGCGGTCAGCGTGCCGCCGGTCCTCGAGTAGGCGACGGCTTTGACCGTTCGGCCGTGGCGTTCGGAGCCGATCCGCCCGACCAGCACCAGACCCGCCGCGACGCCTTCCGGCGCGGTGACGTCGACCTCGACCGCGCGTCCGGTCGGCGCGTGGACGCCGAGGAGGCTGAAGGTCGTGTGGTTGAGCCGGCGGGTGACGGGCGGCGCGCCGAGCGCCAGCGAGCCCTGCCGCGGCACGTCCGGGTAGAGGCCGCTCTCGCGGAACCCGATCCCGGTGCGCCACTCGGCGACGTCGGCGGCAAAGCGGCTGAAGTCGTGGCCGAACCCGGCGCCCCCGGCGGCGCGGATCGCGCTTTCGTAGGCGGCGACGGCGAAGCCGTCGGGGCGGGCCTTCGCGGCGTCCGCCCAGGCCTCGCGGATCAGCGCCCGGCCGTAGTGGTGGGCCAGCCACTCGTTCCAGACCGCCGTCCCGTACTCCTTCAGCGAGTTCGCGGTCAGCGGCGTGTCCCACAGCTTCACCCAGCGGCGGACGTAACGCAGGTAATCGTTGATCCCGTTGTAGACCTGGTCCTCCATCCAGACCGCGGTCGACTCCGCGAACCAAGGGTCCTCGTAGGCGTCGTAGCCGAACTGGAGGATGTGGTTGTACTCGTGCGCAAACGTCACCTTGAGGTCGCGGCCCTGGGTCGTGTTGGGGAACTCGAACGGTTCGTAGTCGTTGTCCAGGACCAGGTAGCCGTACAGGTGGCGCGACGACCGGCCGCGGGGCCCGGCCTGACCGCGGTCCGGGGCGGCGTAGCCGAAGAGCTGCGGCCCGATCTCGGCGAGGTAGACGTCGGTCTCCCCGTCCCCGCCGCCGAGCGTCCCGTCGGAGAGCGGCTCGCGCCAGCCGAGCTTTTCGTTCTCGATTTCATGAACGTGTTCGGCGACGGCGAGCACCCGTTCGACGTAGTCGGGGATCCCATCGCCGTTGGTGTCCTTGGGCCGCGGGGCGTCGAGGCCCTGGTCGACCCAGTGGACGCAGAAGTGTGCGCCGCAGTCCGGCGACTTCGGCGCCTCGGGGACGGTGTAGGAGTTGCGGCTCGGCGGGATGTCCGTGGCCGGTCGTTCGAACGCCGCGGTCGGGCGCGGGCGCGGTTTCAGGAAGGGCGCGGGCGCGGCAACCGCACCGGCCGCGAGCGTGGCCCGGGCAGCGCCGAGCATCGCGAGGAACGCGACGACGAGCGCGATGCGGCGGGCGAGCATCGGCGGCACCCTAGCGCCGCCCCTTAAGCGGTTGGAAAACCCCGCCCGGCGAGGAAAACCAACCGCGCAAGGGCAGCGGCGGATTGGTCCGCCCCCTCGCCGGGGATACTTCAAGGCCCTCACGATGCGCATCGCCCTCTGCCAGATCAACCCGACCGTCGGCGATGTCGACGGCAACGCCGCCAAGATCGCCGCCTGGATCGAGCGCGCCCGTGCGGCCGGCGCCGAGCTGGCGATCTTCCCCGAGCTCTGCGTGCCCGGCTACCCGGCCGAGGACCTCTACCTGAAGCACCACTTCCTCGCCGCGAACGTGGCGGCGGTCGAGGAGCTCGCGCAGGGGATCGCGCCGGGGATCACGGCGATGATCGGCTTCGCCGAGCCGGTCGAGGGCGGCGGCGACTATCGCCACGCCTACAACTCCCTCGCCGTGCTCGCCGACGGGGCCGTGCAGCGGGTCTACCGCAAGAACCGCCTCCCGAACTACTCCGTCTTCGACGAGCAGCGCTATTTCGTGCCCGGGACCGACGGCGACGCGGTCGAGGTCGCCGGGACGCGGGTCGGGCTGACGATCTGCGAGGACACCTGGGCGCCCGGCCCGCCCGGCCAAGCCGAGGCCGACGCCGGCGCGCGGCTGATCGCCAACCCCTCGGGCTCCCCCTACCACCGCGGCAAGGGGCACGAGCGCGAAGAGATGTTCGGCCAGCGGGCGCGCGAATACGACTCGTATTTCGCCTTCGTCAACCTGGTCGGCGGCCAGGACGAACTGGTCTTCGACGGGCAGAGCTTCCTGCTGGCGCCTGACGGTTCCGTGCTGGCCCGCGCGGCGCAGTTCGAGGAGGATCTTGTGGTCGTCGACGTGCCCACCACCGAGGGCGACCCGCCGCCGCTCGCCGAGGCGCTCCCGGACCTCGACGAGGTCTACGGCGCGCTCGAGCTCGGCCTCCGCGACTACGTCGAGAAGAACGGCTTCGGCCACGTCGGCCTGGGGATCTCGGGCGGCATCGACTCGGCGCTGGTCGCGATGCTCGCGGTCGACGCGCTCGGCCCCGAGCGGGTCACGCTGGTCGTCATGCCTTCGCCGCATTCAAGTGACGAAACCCAGGACGACGCCCGCCAGATCGCCCGCAACCTCGGCACGGAGCTGATCGACATCCCGATCGAGCCGATGATGGACGGCTACCGCGACGCCCTCGATCGCCACCTGAACCCGGCGACCGCCGATCCGGACTCCTCCCCGTCGGACCCGACCAAACCCTCCGAGCCCGACCTCGCCGCCGAGAACATCCAGGCGCGGATCCGCGGCAACCTGATGATGGCCCTCTCCAACCGCCACGGCTGGCTGGTGCTGACGACCGGCAACAAGAGCGAGATGTCGGTCGGCTACGCGACCCTCTACGGCGACATGGCGGGCGGCTTCGCGGTGATCAAGGACGTGCCGAAGACGCTCGTCTACAAACTGGTCGAACGGCGCAACGAACGGGCGGGGCGCGAGCTGGTCCCCGCTGCGGTGATCGAGCGTCCGCCGTCGGCCGAGCTCCGCCCCGATCAGCTCGACAGCGACTCCTTGCCCGACTACGACCTGCTCGACCGCATCCTCGAGGCCTACGTCGAGCGCGACGAGGGGCGCGGCGAGATGGCCGCCGCCGGCATGCCCGGCGAGGTCATCGACGAAGTGATCCGCCTGGTCGACCGCTCGGAGTACAAGCGCCGCCAGGCCGCCCCCGGCATCCGCATCACCCCAAGGGCCTTCGGCCGCGACCGGAGGCTCCCGATCACCAACCGCTTCGGGGGTTAGGGGGCTGGGGCAAGGGACGGGCGGGGGTCCGGGCCGTCGCGGCCGTCCGAGGTGCGTTGATGGTGGTCCCGGGCGCCTCATGGTGGTCCTGGCAGGCTGTGACCCCCATGAGGCGCCCGGGACGTGAGGCTTCCGTGGGAGAGGCGCCACAGGGACGGTGCGAAGTCGGACTTCCGTGACGGAGGCGTCACAGGGACGGGAGGAGGTCGGACTTCCGTGACGATCATGTCCGGGAGATCCCACACCTCGGCCGGACCGGTCACAGAGATGCCGGGAACGTCACACTTTCCGGCCTTCAGATGCCTTTTTCGGGCCTGAATCCGGGGCTCGGAAACGCGCTGCGTGTCTTTGGGCCCCTATGGGGGCCTCAATACACGCAGCGCGTAAGTCACTGTTGGACAACACGGGAGGAAGCGTGGAGTTCCCGACGTCTCCGTGACGGGGTCTGACTCCCGTCACGGATCCGTGTCACCCCCGACGCACTCCCGTGACGCTCCCGTGCGCATCCCTCCGCTCTTCGCACACCCGGCCCTCTCGCCACGGCCACAGCCTGCCCGGGCCGTGGCGAGAGGGGCGCGCCCCCTACCCCGGGCGACAGCTTGCGAGTCCCCGTCCCCTGCCCGGGCGCCAGTATGCGGGGCTTGGACCCTCCCCTGGGCGCCGGCCTGCGGGCCCAAATACCTCCCCCGGCGCCGCTCGAGACGGCCATATCCCTTCCCCCCAGGCCCGAGCTTCAGGCGGCTACGTCCCTTCGCGTGACGGACGGACCGCCAGGGTCATCTTCGCCAGCGCGCAGAGGCGGTCGTCGTCGTCGACGATTTCCACCGACCAGATCCAGGTGGTGCGGCCGCGATGGCGGGCGACGGCGCGGGCTTCGGCGTGGCCTGAGGTGACCGGGCGCATGAAGCTGACCTCGATCGACTGGCCGACGGCGATGTTGCCGTCCTCGTAGACCGCGGCGGCGGTGGCGTAGGAGCAGAGGCTCTCGACCAGGGTCGAGTAGACGCCGCCGTGCATGAGGCCGTAGGGCTGGCGCAGCTCGTCGCGCAGCTCGATCCGGGCGCGGGCGTCGTCGGGATCGAGCTGTATCCACTCGGTGCCGATGTAGTCGTCGAAGTTCGACCGATTCTTAATCGTTTCCTCGCTCCCCATCGCCGGGCACCCTATTAGGGTTCCCCGGGGTGGCGTTGAGCGACGAGCAGAATGCGATGCTGCGCCTGCTGGCGCAGGGCGAGCAGGGATATGCCGACATCGCGGCCCTGATGGGGCTGAGCGAGGACGAGGTGCGGGCCAAGGTGGTCGGCGCCCTCGCCCAGCTGCAGGCCGAAGGCAAGCCGGCGCCGGACGTTCCGCCGCCGATCCCGGGCGGCGCGCATCCCGCCGCCGAAGTGACGCCGCCCGAGCCTGAGGCGCCCGAGGCACCCGCCGCGGAGGAACCGGAGCCCGCGATCGCCGATGCCGTGGCGCCGAGCAGCCGGTCGGCGGCCGAGTCCACCGAGGCGAAACCGGCGGACGCCCGGCCGCGTAGCGGTGCCGCCGATCCCGACCGTCCGGGACCGGGCACCGCGTCGACCGCCGGCCCATCTAGGCCATCCGCTACGGCGGCCGCCCCCACCCCTCCTTTCGATCGGGCCCCCTCCGGCGGGCGCACGATCACGCTCCCAACCGGGCGGGAGGCCTGGTTGCTCGGTGGCGGGATCGTCGCGGCGATCGTGGTGATCGTCGTCGTCATCCTCCTGGTCTCCGGCGGTGGGGACGGTGGTTCGACGACCGCGCCGACCGAAGGCGCTCCGACCGCCGCCGAAGGAGGCAAGGCCGAAACGAACGCGGGCGCCAGACCGGCGACCGAAGCCGAGCTGAAAGCGGTCGACGGCTCGGAAGCGAGGGGTTTCGCCTCCTTCGGCCGGGTGAAGAACAAGCTGGCGCTGCAGGTCGAAGCGACGGGTCTCGAGCCGACCACGGCTGGCACCTCCTACGCCATCTGGCTCGCCCAGAACCCGCAGAAAATGATCCCGCTCGCCTCGACCGGGGTGGAAGCGAGCGGCAAAGCGGCCGGCGTGATCGCGGCGCAGTTCGAAGTGCCCGTGGAAATCCTCGGCTACCTGGCGAGCGGGACCTTCGACCAGATCGCGATCACGAAAGTCGACAACAAACGCTTCGAGACCGGCATCGAAGTCGCGACGAAACGGAAAAAAACGCCGACCTACCTTGGCGAAGAAGTCCTGCGCGGCACCATCACCGGCCCGATCGTCGGCCTCGCCATCCGCGAAAAAGAAGAAAAGGCCGAAGAAGAAGGCAAGTAGGTTCCTGGGAGTCTGAGGCGGCGTGGGCCAGCCTCGCAAGGACGCAGGGAAATGAGGCGAGGGGAGCGCACAGTTAGTGCGTGACCTGAGCCGAATGACCGAGGACACCGCGAGGCGCCCCCACGCCGCCTCAGACGAGCTTGCCGGGGTTCATGATCCCTGAAGGGTCAAGGCGCTCCTTGACCGCGCGCAGGACCCCCAGGCCCGTCTCCCCCACCTCGGCCTCCATGTAGGGCGCGTGATCACGGCCGATCGCGTGGTGGTGGGTGATCGTGGCGCCATTGGCGACGATCGCCTCGCTTGCCGCCGTCTTGACCGCTGCCCACTGCTCGAGCTCGGCGCCGCGGCGCGCGCGGGAGATGAAGGTGAAGTAGAGCGAGGCGCCGTCGGCGTAGGCGTGCGAGAGGTGGCAGAAGACGAGGCCGGGCGTGCCCTGGCCGTCCAGCGCGTCCGCGATCGCGGCGCCGACCGCCCGGTGGAGCCCGCCGAGGCGGGTCCAGGTGTGCGAGGTCTCGAGCGTCTCGACCATCGCGCCCATCCCCATCAACAGGTCGCGCTGGTAGGGCCCGCCGTAGCGGCCGTGCTCCCAGGAGCGACCGCCCGCGCGGCCGAGGTAGACGGCGCCGCCCGCCCGCAGCGCCCGCACGGTCAGCGCGCGGCGCCGGGTCAGCGCCTCCTCGGTGCCCTCGTAGCCGACGATCATCAGCGCGCCGGCCGCCCGGCGCCGCGCCTTCAGGTAGGCGCCGAACGCTTTCCCGGCGGCGCCGCGCGGCCCGGAGAGCGCCAGCGACCCCACCGTCTCCTCCTCGTCGGAGACGCGGATCACGGTCGGCAGCCCCGGCCCTTGGGCGAGGACACGGGCGATCTCCCGTCCCGCCTCGAAGCTCTCCGCCATCCAAGCCTCGTAGCGGCGCTGCGGCGGCGCCGGGCGCACCCGCACGGTGACGTCGGGGATCACGCCGAGCGTCCCCTCCGAGCCGATCACCAGCTCACGCAGGGCGGGCCCCGCGGCGGTGTGCGGGGTTTCCAGCGTGCGCAGGTTCCCCGCCGGGGCCAGCAGGCGCACCGAGCTGACCAGCGAGTCGAAGCGCCCGTAACCGCTCGAGGCCTGCCCGGCCGAGCGGGTCGCGGCGAAGCCGCCGATCGTCGCGTACTCGAAGGACTGCGGGAAGTGGCCGAGGGTGAGGCCTTGGGCGCCGAGCGCCGCCTCCGCCTCCGGGCCGCGCAGGCCCGCACCGAGGCGTGCCGTCAGCGAGGTCTCGTCGACGGTGACCTCGCGCAGCGCCGTGAGGTCGAGGCTGATCAGCGCCTCGTGCGGGCCGCGCAGCGGCTCGACCCCGCCGACCACGCTCGTGCCGCCGCCGAACGGCACCACGGCGACGCCGTGCGCCGCGCAGGCGTCGATCAGCCGCCCGACCGCCGCCGCGTCGGCGGGCACCAGCACCGCGTCGGGCGCGTCCTCCAGCCGCCCGGAGCGCATCCGCGCCAAGTCGACGTAACCGCTCCCGCGCGCGTGTCGCAGCCGGTCCTCCTTGGAGTCGAAGACCGCGTCGGCGCCGACCGCGTCGACCACTGGCCGGGGAAGCGGACGCGCCTCGGGTAGCTCGAAGTCCTCGAGGCCGGCGACGGCGAGCGGCCACGGCTCCAGCTCGCCGATCCGTTCGCGCAGCACGCCGAGCGCGGTCGCGTCGAGCTCGGTGCGCCGCATCGGGTCCCCCCAGCCCCACCAGTTGGTGTCGCGGCGCGGCTCGGTCACGGCGCCCCGCCGTGGTGACTTACCGTCGCATAGCGACGGTTTCTCTCCACGCCCCTCACGCCAACGCCTCCTCGATCCCGTCGAGCGCCGCGTCGAGGATGTCGCGTTGGCCTTTGCGCATCATCCAGCCACCAAGCCGTGACATCCCCCGCATGGTCTGGGACGAGGTCAGCACGACCCGCGTCTCCCCCTCCCCCGCCGCGTGCAGCTCGACGTCGACGCGGGAGTCCTTCAGGTGTCTGGCGAACGGGGAGCCCTCCAACTGCTGCTCCCAGACGTAGCGTTCCGGCTCCGCCGAGGACACGCACCGGTAGTCGGCCCGCACCCCGCGCCCGTGCTGGGTCTCCAGCACCTTGGTCCACTGGCTGCGGCGGCCACCCGGACGCGCGTCGACGTCCTCCACCCGCGAGACCCGCGGCCACCAGCGCGGCAGCGCGTAGGGGTCGGAGATGAGCTTCCAGACGTCGGCGACCGGCGCTTCCACCGTTCGCCTGCGGGTCACCCGCGGCATCGCCCGGCGCCCGGCTCAGTCGCCGGCGAGGCGGCGCAGGTCGCGGACCAGCAGCAGGTGCTTCAGGTGGCTGACGGTCGCGGCGAGGCTTTCCAGGCTCTGCAGCGCCTCTTTGCGCCGCTCCGGGTTGCGCGAGCGCAGCGACGGTCCCAGCAGCGCTTCCAGCAGCTGCGACTCACGGTCGGCGGAGGAACGAAAGATGCGCAGGTTGCGCGCGCCGACGCCGACCCGTGACAGTTCGTTGGCGGCGCGGACGATCTCGCGGTCGGTCTCGTCGTAGACGGTCCGGCCCTCGCGTTTCTCCGGCTGGACGATCCCGAAGCCTTCCAGCTCGGAGACGAGCTCCTCGCGCGCGCCGGTCTCCTCGAGGATCTCTTCCAGGCTCAGGTAGGTGCGCGAGGTGTCGACGAGGATCGCCCGCCGCACGGTGCCCGCCGGTTTGCGCTCGCCGTCGCCGCCGCTGAGCACCATGTCGTTGCCGGCGGCGAGCTCCTGGCGGATCACCCGCAGCGGCAGGAACTCGTCGCGCTGCAGGCGCAGGATCGTGCGCAGCCGCTCCACGTCGGACTGGCTGTAGAGGCGGTACCCGCCCGAGGTCCGCCGCGGGTTCAGCAGCTTCTGGTCCTCCAGATAACGGATCTTCGAGATCGAGACGTCGTCGAATTCGCTCTGCAGGATCTTGCAGACGGCGCCGATCGTCAGCGCCTTGCGGGGACGGGAGGCGGAGTCCGGCGTGCGCCGGGCGGAGTCCGGGACGGAGGCCATCAGCGCTCCAGGTAGGAAAGCTTGTACTTGCCGATCTGGATCTCGTCGCCGTCGGCGAGGCGGTGGGACTCGATCCGGCGCCGGTTGACGTAGGTGCCGTTCAGGGATCCGAGATCGTCGATGTAGAGGCCGTCGCGGCGCCGCACCAGCAGCGCGTGGTTGCGCGACACGGTGACGTCGTCGAGGAAGACGCCGGCGTCGGGGCTGCGCCCGATCGAGGTGCGGTCGTCGTCGATCGAGAAGCTCTCGCCCGCGCGGCCGCCACCGGCCCGGATGACCAGCGCCGCGCCCGAGGCCTCGACCACCTCGTCGATGTCGACCGGCTTCATGTCGCCGGTCTCGTCGACCCGGTAGGTCATCGTGGTCGGGTCCTCTTTGCTCTCCGCCGGCCCACCCAGGTAGGCGCCACATTTCTGACAGTAGTTGGCGCCTTCGGGATTCGCGAACCCGCACTCGGGGCAGTGCACGGCGGACATCGGTGGTCCTCCGACTAGGCCGCCGGATCCTCGCCCTGGGCTCTGCCCGCGAGGATGTTGGTCAGCTGCTCGACGTCGTCGCCGGAGATGAGCGAATCGCCCCGCTCGCGCTTCTGGCGCAGGCGATTGACCAGCTCGGCGCGAAGGATGTCGATTTTTCCGTGCAGGACGCGCCGCTTGTAGGAGATCTCGTTCTCCTCCGCCGTCAGGTTGTCGATCAGATCCTTCAGCTCCTTGTCGCTGAGCGAACCCAGATCGGGAAAGGTGTCCTCCATCGTTCTCCTTGTCGAGAGAGTTGGGCCGGTCCCGCCGCCAGATAGTCGTCGCGGGAGGGCAGTATAGATCGACCGAGCAAAAGGTTCAACCGCAGGTTGAAGGTTCTTCGAGGCCGGGCGGCGCTTCTGAACTGAGCGCGCTCCTCAACCCTCATGCTCGACCGAGCGTTGCAGGCGCGCCCCGCGGATGCCGTCGCGAGCGTAGAGCACGGTCGCGACCATGGCCATCGCGAGCCCGAAGTAGAGGAACGCGGTCGGCACCCAGCCGGCGAAGACCATCGCGAAGAAGATCGCCGCCATGACCCAGAAGACGGCGATCCGGCCGGCCCAGTTGATCGCGACGTCGACGCCGTGGCGCAGGCCGTACTCGGCGAGACAGAGCATCGCGATTTCGCGCAGGGCGAGGACGATCAGGGCCCAGCGGGGCAGCAGCTCGAAGCTCCAGCAGACGACGGCGCCGGAGATCACCGTGAGGCGGTCGATGAAGGGGTCCATCAGCGCGCCCATGCGGCTGTACTGGCCGGTGGCGCGGGCGAGGAACCCGTCGACGTAATCGCCCGCGGCGATCAGCCAGAAGATCGTCGCCGCGGCAGGCGAGCGGCCGTCACCCGACGAGTAGGCGAGGACGAGGAAGACCGGGATCCCGGCCAGGCGCAGGTAGCCGACGAAGTTCGGGATCGTCCACAGATTGAGCGGCTCCCCCGAGCGGGTCTGGCGCGGTTTGGGGCCGCTGCGGTCGAGCCCGAAGAGGCGGCGGATCCTGCCGCGCCCGAACGGATCGACGTCAGTCATGCCGAGAATCTATACCGACGCTGAGGGTCGGGGACCGGCATCGCTGGTGGTTACACGGTTGCCCTGGAGGAGGGACGGGAAGGGACGCGGCCCCTGAAGCTGGCGCCCGGAAGGGACGGTTCCCCGCAAGCTGGCGCCCGGTAAGGGACGGGCCGTCTCGTCCACGGCCCTGGCAGGCTGTGGCCGTGGCCGAGACGGCCGGGTCGCGGGGAGCGGGGGGGCCCGTGGAGCGTCCGTCACGAGGGAGCCACGGATCCTCACCGGAGGGACACGGATCCGTGACGGGAGTCCGACCCCGTCACGGAGATGTCGAGAACTCCACGCTTCCTCCCGTGTTGTCCAACAGTGACGGACGCGCTGTCGACTTTGAGCCCCCTATGGGGGACCAGAAGTCGACAGCGCGTTTCCGGCCCTCGATGCCAGGCCGAAAAAGGGCCTCCCGGGGCCGGAGAGTGTGACGTTCCCGGCATCTTCGTCGCCGACCGGGCCGAGGTGTGGAAACTCACGGGCACGATCGTCACGGAAGTCCGACCTCCTCCCGTCCCTGTGACGCCTCCGTCACGGAAGTCCGACCTGCTCCCGTCCCTGTGACACCTCTCCCACGGAAGCCTCACGTCCGGGGCGCCTCATGGGGGTCACAGCCTGCCAGGACCCCCATGAGGCGCCCGGGACACCCGGCCACCCCATCTCGGACGGCCGCAAGGGCCTGGGCCCCCACCCAGGGACGGTCGCCAGGGCCACGGACCCCCGCCCGTCCCTCTCCGAGCCACTTCCCCCTCCCCTGAGACCCCCCGGCACCTCGGACGGCCGCCGCCGCTACGCCCTGGTGAACCTGCGGCCTGCGGTCGGGGAAACCTCCTCGTCGAGGAGGACCTTGTCGGACTCGCCTTTTTCGACGGCTTCCTTCTCCATCGCGGCGATCTTCTCCGGCGTCAGGTCGCCGGCGTTCTCCTCCTCGATCTTGGCCAGCCAGGCGGCGCCCTCGCGCGCCTCGGCCTCGTCGACCTCGACCTTGCCGCGGTCGAGCGACTTGTCGATCTCTTCGAAGAGCGTGTCGACCAGCTTCGCCTGCGGGACCTTGCGCAGCGGCTTGCCGCCGGCGAAGATCAGGCCCTCGTTCTTGGCCCCGGCGATGCCGAAGTCGGCGTGGCTCGCCTCGCCGATCCCGTTCACCGCGCAGCCCAGCACGGCGACCTCGACCGGCTCCTCGTAGCTTTCGAGCCGCCGCTCGATCTCGGCGACGACGGAGTCCATGTCGAACTGCAGGCGGCCGCAGGTCGGGCAGGCGATCAGCACCGGACCGCGCTCGCGCAGGCCCAGCGCCTTGAGGATCTCCCAGGCCACCTTGACCTCCTCCTCGGCGTGGAAGGTCGAGAGGCTGACCCGGATCGTGTCCCCCACCCCGTCGGCGAGCAGCGTCCCCAGCCCGACCGCCGATTTCAGCGCGCCGGACCATTTCGTCCCCGCCTCGGTGATGCCGAGGTGCAAGGGATAGGGAATCTTCTCGGCCAGCTGCCGGTTGGCGGCGATCGTGTACGGCACGTTGGTCGACTTGATCGAGACCTTGAAGTTGGTGAAGTCGAGCCCCTCCATCAGTTCGACGAACTCGACCGCGGCGGCGACCAGTGCCTCGACCGGCGCCTCGCGCTCCAGCTCATGGAGGCGCTTGGGAAGCGAGCCCGAGTTGACCCCGATCCGCATCGGCACGCCCCGCTTGTTGGCCAGCTCAGCGACCTCGGCCACTTTCTCCCGCCCGCCGATGTTCCCCGGGTTCAGCCGGATGCAGTTCGCCCCCGCCTCGATCGCTTTCAGCGCCAGCGTGTGGTTGAAGTGGATGTCGGCGATCACCGGGATCGGCGACTCGGCGACGATCGTCCGCAGCGCCTCCGCGTCCTGCTCGCGCGGCACCGCGCACCGCACCAGGTCCGCGCCCGCGTCGGCGACCTTGCGGATCTGATCCAGCGTCGCGGTCAGATTCGCCGTCTCGGTCTTGGTCATCGTCTGCACCACCACCGGCGCCCCGCCGCCGATCGGCACGCCGCCGACGAATATCTGCCGTTTCGAGGCCATATACACAGGTTATCCGGGACGGCCCGCGGGCCCGCTACCGGCTCCTTTGCGGGCGCTTTCGACTATTTCGAGACGTTGAAGCCTTCGCCGGTGATGCGGCCGATGTCGTTGGAGACGCCGATCACCATCAGCATCAGCACGAGGGCGAAGCCGATGATCGTGGCGCGCTCCATCACGCGGACGGAGACCGGCTTGCCACGGCGGAGTTTCTCCACGATCGCCCAGAAGATGTGGCCGCCGTCGAGGGGCAGGATCGGGACCAGGTTGATCAAGCCGAGCGAGAGGCTGACCAGGGCGAGGAGCAGGAAGGACTCGCGCCACCCCTGGTTGACGGCTTCGTGACCGACGTCGCTGATGCCGACCACGCTGGAGATTTCCTTGCGCTTTTCGGATTCGAAGATGTGCACGAAGACCGAACCGGTTTTGCTGATGACTTCGCCCATCACGCTGGTCGACTTGTCGACCGCTTCAGAGGTGCTGATCGGGGTGAATTCGCCGCCGTAGGAAAAGCCGATCAGGGGCCGTTTCAATTCGGCGTTGTAATGCGGTTTGACCGAGATCGTCTGCAACTGGCCTTCACGGCGGATCGTCAGTTCGACCGGAGTCCTGGCGACGCACCCGTTCCTCTGTTCGCCGGCGCATTTGTGCGCTGCCACCAGCTTGCCGAAGCGTTCGATCTTCTTTTCGGCGGGCAGGCCGGCGAACTTCTGGCCTCCTATCGCGACGATTTCGTCACCAGGCTGAAGCACCTTTGAAGCCGGGGTCTTCGGCTGGACTTCGCCCACCTGTGGCTTGATCTCTTCGAGGCCCCCAATGGCGAAAACGAAGTAGAGGATCACGAAAGCGAGCACGATGTTCACCGCCGGGCCCGCCCCGGCGACGACGATCCGCTTCCAGACCTTCTGGCGGTGGTAGGCGCGGTGCTCTTCGCCCGGAGGCATCTCTTCCTCCGGGTTCATCCCGTTGATCTTCACGTAGCCGCCGAGGGGGATCGACTTGAGCCCGTACTCGGTCTCGCCGCGCTTGAACGACCAGAGGGTCGGGCCGAAGAAGAGGTAGAAGCCTTCGACCCGCATCCCGGTCGCCTTGGCGGCGGCGAAGTGGCCCGCCTCGTGGAGCAGGATCAGGAGGGAGAAGCCGAGGAAGACGTAGAGCCAGCTCATGCGGGGGTCAGCTCCTTGGCGAGGCCGGCGGCGCGGCGGCGCGCCTCGGCGTCGGCGGCGAAGAGGTCGTCGAAGTGGGTGACCGGTTGGCCGGGCAGCGCCTCGAGCGTGCCCTCGATCACCGCCGCGATCCCGGTGAACGGGATCTCACCGGCGAGAAAGGCGGCGACGGCGACCTCGTCGGCGGCGTTGAGGACGGTCGGCGCGGTGCCGCTGGCGCGGCCCGCCTCGAGCGCCAGGCGCAGGCAGGCGAAGGTGTCGGGATCGGGCTCCTCGAAGGTCAGCGCGCCGACCGCGGCGAGGTCGAGCCGCGGCACGTCGACCGGCGCCCGGTCGGGGAAGTGCAGCGCGTAGGAGATCGGCACCCGCATGTCGGGATAGCCGAGGTGGGCGAGCGTCGAGCCGTCGATCAGCTGGATCAGCGAGTGGACCAGCGACTGCGGGTGGACGACGACCTCGATCCGTTCGAAGGGGACGCCGAAGAGGTGGTGGGCCTCGATCACCTCGAAGCCCTTGTTCATCAGCGTCGCCGAGTCGACCGTGATCCGGCCGCCCATCTTCCAGGTCGGGTGCGCGAGCGCGTCGGCGACGCTGACGTCGCTGAGATCATCGCGGCCGCGGAAGGGGCCGCCGGACGCGGTGACCACCAGGCGGTCCACGGTGCCCGGCGCCTCGGCGCCGATCAGCTGGTGGAGCGCCGAGTGCTCGGAGTCGACCGGCAGGAGGCGCGCTCCGGTGGCCTCGGCGAGCGCCATCACCAGCTCACCGCCGAGCACCAGGCTCTCCTTGTTGGCAAGCGCGACGTCGATCCCGGCGCTCAGCGCGACCACGGTCGAGGCAAGCCCGCCGGCGCCGACGATGCCGTTGAGGACAAGGTCGGGCTCGACCGCCCCGATCAGCTCCCGCACGCCCTCCTCGCCGGCGAGCACGCGCCCGTCCCAGGCCTCCCCCGCCCGCGCCGCCGCGTCGCGGTCGGCCAGGGCGATGACCTCCACCCTGTGCTCGCGCGCCTGCGCCACGGTCGTCTCCCAACCGCGCCCGGCGGCCAGGCCGACGGCCCGCAGGTCCGGCGACGCGGAGATCACCTCGAGCGCCTGCGTCCCGATGGACCCGGTCGAGCCGAGTATCAGCACGTTCCTCATCTGCTCAAGAGGATACGGAGCGCACCTTCCGGCTCGTTAAATGCGCCTGGGGGGCTCCAGCGGCGGCAGGCCTTCTTCTGCTCGAAACCGATTGACGATCGCTCTTTTTCGCTCCAGGGACTCGCCGAGCTCACCGAGAAGACGGCGAATACGTTCCTGGCGAGCTTTGACCACCTCGGGGGAGTCGGGGCGCTTCTTATCGGACATTGACGTCCTCCAGTCGGGTCTTCAGATCGCCTATTTCGTCGGCGAGATCCGCCAGCAGGTCCCTGACCACAAAATCGTCCTCCGAGACGCCCGCCAAGCCCTGTGCTTGACGCCGGCGCCTCCGATCTCAGTGAAGCCGCGATTGTGCATGGCCAGGACCAGCGCCATCGTCGCTACGTAGAGGCCAAAGAACACCGCTGCGCCAACCTCGAGGCGATAGACAACGATCGCCCGCAGGGCGACGGCCGGGATGTCCGCAGGAGGCGCAACGGTCGCGGCAGCGACGACCCCCAGGGCGATCGCCACGACCACCATCGCCGTGAATCCCCACCTCACGACCAACAATTCGATCAACCTCCGACGCCTCATGACGGCGACGGTACGGGGGCGTCTTGGCTAGGTCAAGAAATGTGACAAGACTCAGTAGACGAGGGCGACGGCCAGGTAGTAGCCGACGACGACGGTGAAGAGGACGGCGTCGAGGCGGTCGAGGATGCCGCCGTGGGGGCCGAAGAGGGAGCCGGTGTCCTTTTTGCCGAGATCTCTCTTCAGCATCGACTCGAAGAGGTCGCCGACCGGGGCGATCGCGGCGATCGCGGCGCCCATGATCAAGGCGTCGGTTCCGGAGAGCCAGTTCTGGTAGAGGCCGGCGAACCAGAAGCCCATCGTGCCGATGACGAAGCCGCCGACAAGCCCCTCGACGGTCTTGTTCGGTGACAGGGACGGGGCGATTTTGTGACTGCCGAACATGCGGCCGGTGGCGTAGGCCGCGGTGTCGGCGACGAAGGTGCCGACGAGGACGTCGATCAGGAGCGCGGCGCCGTGGTCGGGGAGATCGCGGATGAAGACCGCGTGGGCGAGCGGGATGCCGATCCAGACGATGCCGAGCATCGTCACCCCCATCGAGACCGTGGACCCTTCGCGGTGGCGGGCGTCGGCGGCGAAGGCGAAGAGCACCGGGAAGGACGCGGCGAAGATCAGCAGCACGTTGTAGGAGGTGCCGAAGTGGGCCGCCACGACCAGCGCCGCGACCGCCGCGTAGGCGGGGAGCGCCAGCGGCCGCGTCGAGCCCGCCATCTCGAGGTACTCGCGCAGGCAGACGATTCCGATCGCGATCGCCGCCAGCATGAAGACGATGCTGGGCGTGACGATGATCGCGATCGCGAAGACGATCGCCGGCACCGCGACCAGGATCCGCCGGGCGGTCTCGCCGCCGCGCGGCCTGCGTGATTTCTTCTCTTTTTTGGGTTTCCGGCGCCGCGGCGGCTGGGCCTCCTGCGGTTCGAACATCTCCTCTTCGAAGAAGTCGCTCATCACCGCCCCCCGAAGCGCCGCCGGCGCTCCTTGAAGTCCTCCAGCGAGCGCTCGAACGCCGCCCGGTCGAAGTCCGGCCACAGCTCCTCCGCAAATACCAGCTCCGCGTAGGCGCACTGCCAGAGCAGGTAGTTGGAGATCCGCTGCTCGCCGCTGGTCCTGATCAGGAGGTCCGGGTCGTGCATGTCGGGCGCGTAGAGATGACGACGGAAGTCCTCCTCCGAGCCCCCTTCGAAGCTCCGCGCCGCGTCGATGATCTCCGCCCGCCCGCCGTAGTTGAAGGCGATGAAGAGGGTGATGCGCTCGTTCGCCGCCGTCTCCGCTTCCGCCCACTCCATCCGCTCGATCAGCTCCGGCGAGATCCCCTCGCGGCGCCCGATGAAGCGCATCCGCACGCCCTCCTGGTGGAGCTCCGGCGTCTCGCCGAGGATCCGCTCGCCCATCATCGTCATCAGGCCGCTGACCTCCTCGCTCGAGCGCGACCAGTTCTCGGTCGAGAAGGAGAACACGGTCAGCTCCTCGACCCCCAGCTCGACCGCGTCGCGCAGCCGCGCCTTCACCACGTCGGCGCCGGCCCGATGCCCGTCGATCACCGGCAGGCCGCGTCGCTGCGCCCAACGACCGTTGCCGTCGGTGATGATCGCTACGTACTTGGCGGCGCCGCTCAACGTTGTGCGCCGCCCTCGGTGGTCCCTCAGACCTCGAGGATTTCGGCTTCCTTGCCCTTGAGGAGCACGTCGATCTCGGCGATCGCCTCGTCGGTCTGTTTCTGCAGGGTGGTCTCGGCGCGGCGCTCGTCGTCCTCGCCGACTTCGCCCTCGTTTTTCAGCTCGCGCAGGTCGCTCATCACGTCGCGCCGCACGTTGCGGATCGCGACCCGCCCGTCCTCGGCGACGCCGTTCACGACCTTGACCATCTCGCGCCGCCGCTCCTCGGTCATTTCCGGGATCGCGAGGCGGATGACGTTGCCGTCGTTGGACGGCGTGAGGCCGACGTCGGACTCCTGGATCGCCTTCTCGATCGCCCCGACCGCGCCCTTGTCGAACGGGGTCACGGTGAGCAGGCGCGCGTCTGACGCGGCGACGTTCGCAAGCTGTTTCAAAGGCGTCTGGGCACCGTAGTAATCGACCTGGATCCGGTCGAGCAGGTGCGGGCTGGCGCGGCCGGTGCGCACGGTCGCGAGCTCACCACGACTCGATTCGACCGATTTGGCCATGCGCTCTTTGGCGTCTGCAAGCAGTTCGTCGGTGATTCCCACGGTCGCTCCTGTCTAGGCGGAGGGGTCGCCCGACACCAACGTGCCGACCGTCTCGCCGCTGACGATCCTATCTATGTTCAGCTCGTCCGCCATGTTGAATACGTAGATGGGGAGGTCGTTGTCCATGCAGAGGCTGAGCGCGGTCGAATCCATCACCTTCAGCCCCTGCTCGATCGCCTGGCGATGCGTGATCTTGGGGATGAACTTGGCGTCCGGGTTGGTCGCCGGGTCGGAGTCGTAGACGCCTTCCACGCCGTTCTTGGCCATCAGGATGGCCTCGGCGTGGATCTCGAGCGCCCGCAGTGCCGCCGCCGTATCCGTGGTGAAGAACGGGTTGCCGGTCCCCGCCGCGAAGATCACGATCCGTCCCTTCTCCAGGTGGCGCATGGCGCGGCGGCGGATGTAGGGCTCGGCGACCTCCTTGACGTCGA
>Ga0207652_10000868_pt1 | contig 28613 bp, 21 predicted proteins | sample KBSC63BmetaG_FD_184334 | JGI IMG/M metagenome (GOLD analysis project Ga0207652, IMG submission 184334) | Corn rhizosphere microbial communities from Kellogg Biological Station, Michigan, USA - KBS C6-3B metaG (SPAdes) (version 2) | ecosystem: Host-associated > Plants > Roots > Rhizosphere ...
AGCCGGCCGGGAAAGCCTCGCCGTCGAGGATGAAGCGGTCTTCCAGCTCCATTCGGTAGGCCTCGGGCGCCGCCCAGTGATAGCCAAGCCGCGCCGGCGCCGAGGGTTGGCGGCCGAATGCGATGGACGGGATATGCAGCAGGCTGCGGCGCGAGGGCCGGTCGAGCGCCACCAGCTTCAGCCCTTCGCGCCGGTCGCCGAACGGCTTCATGCCCATCGGGAAGTTCTCCAGCGTCGAGGACAGCATGATGTAACGCCGCACTTCGTCGCCGGCCATGGGAGCGCCGGAATCGTCCGTCAGCCCGATACCGGTCCGCCGGCGCCAGGGATTGCCGCTGCCGGCGAAAAGCGCCTGGCCCAGCGACCAGAAGGTCGTCACCACCACCGCCAGCGCGTTGAACGCGCCCCAGCGGTGGGCCGACTGACCCAGGCTGATCGATCGCGTGAAGATGCCCGATCCCAGCATGAAGCCATAAACGCGCGCATCGGGATCCCCGGTCTCGGCAATCACCAGGGGGCGACGCTCGACGAAGCTGCCGGCGTTTGCGCGCTCAAGCGCTTTCTCCAGGTCCCATTGCGCGGGAAGCCCGAGATCGGCGGCGAGTGCGTTGGTCTTGCCTTTGGGCATCACGATCAGCGGCGGCCAGTCGTCACCGAAGGCGGCGGCGCCGCACGTCAGCACGTCGCGTACCGTCCCGTCACCGCCGTCGATTGCCAGGTAATCGACCCCGGCGCTGGCGAAGCGCGCGAGCACTTCGAACAGCTCCTTGCGCTTGAGAGTCGTCTCGGTAATTACCTCGGCCTCGACCGCGTGCTCGGGCGCGAGGCCTTTGTTGCGATAGCTGCGCGGATTGCGGATGACCCCGACCAGCGGCACTTCGCGCGGCTGCGGCGGCACCGCGCGCAGCGGCGCAGCGGCGCGCGAAGCCTGCGGCAGGCTGTCGAAGGTCTTGATCTGGTAGTTCATTGCGGTTGGCCTAGCTGCCCGGCAGCGGAGCTGGCTAGGCTGTTTCCCTTCCTGACCGATCAGTTAATTTAGTGTGTCGTTGCGCAACTTGGAAGGGGGCCTTAGGGGCTTTCGTCAGTTTGCACGATGACCGATCCCGCTTCTGCTACAGCTCTCGAGACGGTCGGCGCCAATTCCACGCGGTTGTGGGGGCTGACGATGGCGGAGCGCAATGCCCGGATCGGGCGCAAGGCCAGCCTCGGCGGGTCGGGTGCGCCCGTTGTCCTGGCCAATGCTCGCTTCGCCGCCGATCCGGCCTGGCTTACGCATGTCGCCGCGCATCCCGGCATGGTTTTGACGCTCGGCGGCGCTCCGGCCATCGCTCACGCGCGTGACGAGCATGAGGCCGCCCTGCTAAGGTCCGCGATGCGTGACGAAACGGCGCTCGGCGAGCCCGAGCGCTTCAACTTTTTGCCATTCGAAACGGGCGGGACGATCGAGAACCGGGCGCTGCGCAAGCGCGAACAGCCGTTCCTCATTGAGCTGACGCCGGACACCCGCCGCGCGATCGAGCGGGCGAGCTATGTCGGCGCGTACAAGGGCGTCACCGATCTCCTGACCAAGTACTTGTGGCCCGAATGGGCGCTGTGGCTCACGCGCCTCGCCGCGCGGCTCGGGCTGAGCCCCAACATGGTGACGACCATCGGTGCGGTGCTGTGCGTGCTGGCGACGGTCTGCTTTGCCTATGGCCACTACTGGATCGGGCTGGCGCTCGGCCTCGTGTTCATGGTGCTCGACACCGTCGACGGGAAGCTCGCGCGCTGCACCATCACCTCGAGCTGGTGGGGCAACGTGTTCGATCACGGCATGGACCTGGTCCATCCGCCGTTCTGGTGGTGGTTCTGGGCGACCGGGCTCTCGCACGTCGGCCTGGCGCTGTCCGACACGCTGTTCTGGTGGGTCGAAGGGGCGATTTTCGCCGGCTACATCGTACAGCGGGCGATCGAGGGGGCGTTCATCGCCCGGTTCGGCGGCATCCATATCCACGTGTGGGAGCGCTTCGACAGCCGCTTCCGCCTCGTCACCGCCCGCCGCAATCCGAACATGGTGATCCTGTTCGCGTCGCTGGTCGTGAGCCGGCCGGACATCGGCATCGTGGCCGTGGCGGTGTGGACGGTACTGAGCTGCGGCGTGCACCTGGTCCGCCTGTTCCAGGCGCTTGCACGGCAACGGCGCGGCGAGACCATCAGGTCCTGGCTGGCCGACGCCTGAGGCTCAGCCGCCGCCGGGTTCGTGCTCGGCGCGCCAGACGGCGATGTCTTCCGGCCGGTCGACTTCCTGCCAGAAGCCCGCGGCCCGCTCGATCGCCGCGACTTTCCAGCGGCGTGCCAGGCGGTCGAGGATATCGTGATGATAAGCGCCCGCGCCATTGCGCTCGGCGATCAGCGTATCGAGTTCCTGGGCATAGTCGCGATAGCCTTCGCCGGCGATCACGAAGCCCAGCGAACGGTGCGTCGCCGCGCGCTCGGGCAGCGCCTTGGACACCGCCACGACGGTGCAGTTCTCCGCGCGCACGAGCATGTCGTCGTAGGACGCGGCTTCGATCGGCTCGACGACCAGGCCGAGGCCCGCGCCCGGCGAGGCCAGTGCGGCGGTGAGGATTTCCGGATCGAACAAGGTATCGCCGTTGAGCAGGCAGAAGGGGCGCTGCAGCCGCTCGCGCGCCATCCACACGCTGCCGATGCTGCTGGCGACGGCCCAGAACGGGTTGAAGCAGGTCTCGACCTCAAGCGGCTGCGGACCGCGCACGGCCTCGTCGATCTGCTCGTGCCGGTAGCCGGTCACGACGAGCGCGCGCTTGAGGCCCGCTTCGGCGAGCGCGGCCAGCTGGCGGGCGAGCAAGGTCTGGCCGCCGACCGAAACCAGGCACTTGGGGATGGTCGCGGTGACCGGCAGCAGCCGCGAGCCCTGTCCGGCGCTGAGAACGATGGCGTCTTCGATCATCTGGGGCGGCGATCTACGGCTCCGCCCGCGGCGAAGCAACACCTGCGACCACGCGGCGGGTTGCAAGGCGCTACCGGGTCGGCCACATCACGCCTGACATGGTTACCACGCGTCAGGGTTCCCGGCAGCAGTCGCCGTTGGCGCGGATCATCGCCAACACCGCCTGGCTGATCGGCGGTCGCAGCATCGGCGGCATCCTCAGCCTCGTCTACATCGCCATCCTGACGCGGTCGCTCGGGCTCAAGGCGTTCGGCCACTTCTCGCTGATCTTCGGCACCTCGCAGGCGCTGATCGCCGTCGCCGGGTTCGAGACCTGGCGCATCGTCGTGCGTTACGGCGCGGAGCATGTCCACAAGGAGGATTGGGCCGCGCTCGGCCGCCTCAGCATGTTCACCGCCGTACTGGACGTCGTGGGCGCCATAGCCGGCACCGCGATCGCCTACGTCGTGTTTTTCCATCACAGCCACTTGCTGCACCTCAATCGCAACCTGGTCGTCACCGCGTTCTGGTTCAACGTCGCGGCGGTGTGGGCGCTGGTGATGACCCCGACCGGTATCGTCCGCGCGCTCGACCGCTTCGACGTCTCCACTTACGTGGAATCGATCGTCCCGATCGGCCGGCTGATCGCGGCGGTATGCATCTGGCTCATCGGGCCGAGCCTGGTCCGCTTCCTTATAGCCTGGGCGGCGATCGACCTGCTCGAAGCGGCGCTTTACTGGGTCATGGCCCGGCGGCTCTGTCCGCAAGCGGTGCGCATCTCTTATCTCGCCGATTGGCGCCAGGCCTTGCGTGAGAACCCCGGCATCACGCGTTTCTTCTGGATAACCTACGCCGGCGCGACGCTCGATGCGGCGCTCAAGCAAGGGCCGCTGCTGGCGGTGGGCTACTTCGTCGGCACGCGCTCGGCCGGCCTGTTCCGCCTCGCGCGGCAGCTTGCGCAAAGCCTCGGCAAGCTCGCCGGGATGCTCACCCGCGCCGTTTACGCCGAGATCGCCCGGGCGCGCGTCGAGGCCGCGGCCGACGAGTTCCGCCGGCTGGCGTACCGCACGGCGCTGCTCGCCGGGGCTGGCGGGGTGATCGTCGTGATCCTCGCCATGCTGTTCGGCGGCGCTCTGATGGATTTGCTGGGCGGAGACGCGTTCCGCGGCGGCGGCACCCTGCTTGTCCCGCTGGCCATCGCCGCCAGCTTCGACCTCGCGGCGGTCGCTTTCGAACCGGTGCTCCACGCGACCGGTCACCCGCATTACTCGCTCACCGCGCGCCTGCTGGCGGTCCTCGCGGCGATCGCGGCGATGCTGGCCTGGGTCCACGTGTACGGCGTGCACGGGATCGCCTGGGCGGTCGCGGTCGGCGGCGGGGTGGGCTACCTCGCGCTCGGTGCGCTCGCGCGTTACACCCTCGGCAGGCTCGACAAGCCACCCCCCGCGGTGGATAGTCCGTTGGGCTAAGCGCGAAAGGAGTGCCGCGATGTTGACGGAGGCCCTGCTGGAAGATGCCCGCGGCATCGCCGATCGCATCACCGCGCTGCGCCGCGCGATCCATGCCGAACCGGAACTGGGGCTGGAAACGCCGAAGACCCTGGCGAAAGTGCGCGCGGAACTGGCCGACCTGCCGCTCGAGTGGCGCGAAGGCTCGTCGTGCACCGGCGCGGTCGCGGTACTCAACCCCGGCAAGACCGGGCACAGCGTCCTTCTGCGCGGGGACATGGACGCCTTGCCGATGGACGAGGAAACCGGCCTCGCGTTCGCTTCGACGACGCCCGGGCGGATGCATGCCTGCGGCCACGATACGCATACCGCGATGCTCGCCGGCGCGGCGCGCATTCTGGCGAGTCGAGCCGGCGAGCTCCCCGGCGAAGTGCGTTTCATGTTCCAGCCGGGCGAGGAAGGCTTTCACGGCGCCCGCTTCATGCTCGACGACGGGCTGCTCGATCCGCTGCCGGAAGCGGCCTTTGCGCTCCACATCATGCCCAACGCCCCGCACGGAATGATCGGCAGCCGTGTCGGCACTCTGCTCGCATCGGCCGACATGCTCGAGATCGAAGTGACCGGGCGCGGCGGCCACGCCTCGATGCCGCACGACACGCGCGATCCGGTGCCGGTCGCGTGCGAGATCGTCCTGGCTGTGCAAGCGATGGTCACCCGGCGGTTCGATGCGGCTGAAGCTGTGGTGGTGACGATCACGCGGATGGACGCGGGCACGGCGCACAATATCATCCCCGACAAGGTGCAGCTGCGCGGCACTATCCGCACCCTGACGCCCGACAAGCGCGCCGGCGTGGCGCAGGCGATCCGCCAGGTGGCCGAGAACATCGCCGCGGCGCACGATTGCAGCGCGCAAGTCACGATCACCGAAGGCTTTCCGCCCACGGTCAACGACGCGCGCGCGGTGGCGCTCGCCGAAGCGACCGCGACGGCACTCGAGGGCGGCGCCTTCATGCATTTGTCGGCGCCGATCATGGGGGCGGAAGACTTCTCCTACGTGCTGGCCAAGGTGCCCGGAATGATGGCGTTCCTCGGCGTGGCCGAAGAAGGGGCCGACTGGCAGCAGTGCTGCTCGATCCATTCGAACCGCATGATGGTCGACGAATCGGTCCTGCCGCGCGGCGCGGCCTTTCTCGCCGGGTGCGCGGTACGTTTCCTGGAGCGCGGCTGGGACTAGGAGCTTTCCCCGCCCGACGGTCCATCCTTCGGCCTAAGGGAAAACCACACGCGCCGGCTTAGCGGTTCCGCAAGGCGCGCGGCCCAAAACTCTTCGCGGGACAGCCGGTGCGAGGGCGCCGGAAACTGGGAAGAGTTGGCGAATGTCGCTTGCAGCGAACGAAGACCTGACCTCGCCCTTCGCGGCGTCCCTCGCTGACGCCAGCGATCAGCGTACGGCGCCCCGCTACACCCCGATGATCCGGACGGCGAAGATCACCGGCAACGTGGGCGAATTCCTCTGCGTGGTGAGCGATATTTCCGCCAGCGGCGTGAGCGTGCGCTTGTTCCACCCGTTGCCGAGCGACCATGACCTCAAGCTCGAGATGCCCAACGGCGAGCAATTGCCGATCGAGCCGGTGTGGGTGCGCGACGGGCGCGCCGGTTTCCGCTTCCAGGGGCCCGTCGATCTCACGCGGCTTCTTTCCGGCCAGAGCCACTGGCCCAAGCGGCCGATCCGGCTCAACCTGGCAATGCCGGCGGCGCTCGCCGGGCTGACCGGGCGGTTTGACGCGACGATCCGCAACATTTCGCTGCAAGGCGCGCAAATCCATTGCGATGCCCGCCTGGCGATCGAGCAGCGCCTGCGCCTGTCGAGTGAGCTCCTGCCCGAAATCGTGACCAAAGTGCGCTGGCGCAACGGCAAGACTTACGGGTTGATCTTCGACACCACCTTCCAGTTTGCCGATCTCGCCCGCATGGCCGCCAGTGCCCAGGGCATCGCGGTGGAGATCCTGCCGGCCTGAGCGTCCGCGTTAACGGCTCCATAACCATTTTCGTTCACATCCGACGCAACAGACGAAGGGGGACGAAAATGGCATTTGCCAAAGCTGCTGGTCTCAACGAAATTGCGGTGGATGTAGCGATCATCGGCGCCGGCCCGGCCGGCCTGACCGCGGGCTACCTGCTGACCAAGGCCGGCAAGTCGGTCGCGATCATCGAGAAGGACGCCACTTACGTCGGCGGCATCAGCCGCACCGTTGAGCACAAGGGCTATCGTTTCGATATCGGCGGGCACCGCTTCTTCTCGAAGAGCAAGGCGGTGGTCGACTTGTGGAACGAGATCCTCCCGGACGACTTCATCCAGCGCCCACGGATGAGCCGCATCTATTACGAAGGGAAGTTCTACAGCTATCCGCTGCGCGCGTTCGAAGCGCTGCGCAACCTCGGTATCCTGCGCTCGACCGCGTGCATGCTGAGCTACCTGCAGTACAAGCTGTTCCCCATCAAGGAGGTGAAGAGCTTCGAGGACTGGACCACCAACCAGTTCGGCAAGAAGCTCTATTCGATCTTCTTCAAGACCTACACCGAAAAGGTGTGGGGCATGCCGTGCAACGAGATGAGCGCCGACTGGGCCGCCCAGCGCATCAAGGGCCTCAGCCTGTGGGGCGCGGTGGTCGATGGCCTGAAACGCTCGCTCGGCCTCAACAAGCGGCCGAACGACGGCAAGGAAGTCAAGACTCTGCTCGAGACCTTCCGTTACCCGCGGCTCGGGCCGGGCATGATGTGGGACGCCGCGCGCGACCGGATCGAGGAACGCGGTGGCCAGGTGCTGATGGATCACGCGCTCGAGCAGCTCGCCGCGGACGGCGAGGGCGGCTGGCGCATGACCGCGAACGGGCCTGACGGCAAAGTCCTGATCAAGGCCGCCCATGCGATCAGCTCCGCGCCGATGCGCGAGCTCGCCAGCCGGCTTCACCCGCTGCCTTCGACCCTGCTCGAAGCCAGCCATCTGAAGTACCGCGACTTCCTGACCGTGGCGCTGATGATCAAGTCGGACGACTTGTTCCCCGACAACTGGATCTACATCCACGACAGCAAGGTCCAGGTCGGCCGGGTGCAGAACTTCCGCAGCTGGTCGCCCGAGATGGTGCCGGACGAAAACGTCGCTTGCGTCGGCCTCGAGTATTTCTGCTTCGAATTCGACGGCTTGTGGTCGTCGTCCGACGACGATCTGGTCGAACTGGCCAAGCGCGAGATGGCGATCCTCGGCCTGTGCAATCCGGCCGACGTCATCGGCGGCGCGGTCGTGCGCCAGGAGAAGGCTTACCCGGTCTACGACGAGGACTATGCCGCCAACGTCGCGGCGATGCGCACCGAGCTGGAAGACAAGCACCCGACGCTGCATCTGGTCGGCCGCAACGGCATGCACCGCTACAACAACCAGGACCACGCGATGATGACCGCGATGCTGACGGTGGAGAACATCCTCGCCGGCAAGCGGCTGTACGACACCTGGTGCGTTAACGAAGATGCCGAGTACCACGAAGCGGGCGACGAGGGCGCCGAGAAGGCCTTGCCGGCGCGCGAGACCATCGCGCCGACGCCGGATCAGGCGGCCGCGCTGGCTTCTGTCCGCGACGTGCCGGAGCGCGTCGCTCCCGGCCGCCGCGCCGCCTGAGGAGAGCGCCGGTGGTCCAGCTGATTCAACGGGTGCGCCAGATCCGCCTGGCGCGGTACATGGCGGCCAGTGTCGTGGCGCTCGCTGCGGACATGGGCTCTTTCCTGGTCCTGCTCGGCATCGGGGTGTTTGCCGCCGGCGCCTCCGCCGCCGGCTATTGCCTGGGCATCCTGGTCCACTGGCTGGTCTCGAGCCGCAAGGTGTTCCGCGACACGCTGGCGGCCTCGGGCCCGGCGCGGACGAAGCAGAAAGTGCTGTTCGTCTTCTCCGCCCTGCTCGGGCTCGGGCTGACCACGACGATCGTCGGGGCGGCCGATTTCGCCGGCTTCAATCCCCGGCTGGCCAAGCTGGTGGCGATCGTGGCCAGCTTCGCGCTGACCTGGGTCCTGCGTAACCGCATCGTGTTCCGCGGCCTGGCGACGGCATGACCTCCGCGCTCGCCTCGCCCCGGGGCGAGCGCTTTCCGTGGGCGCTCGTCGCGCTCATCTGCCTGGGCCTCTACGCGGTCCTGTTCATCGTCGGCGCGAGAATGGGCTATGCCTGGCGCTACCTCGACCCGGACGACACCATGCGGCTGGTCCAGGTTCGCGACTTGCTCGCCGGCCAGGGGTGGCTCGACCTTCATCAATACCGCATCGATCCGCCGCATAGCCCGCTGATGCACTGGTCGCGGCTCGTCGATGCCCCGATCGCCGCTTCGATCCTGCTGCTGAGCCCGATTGTCGGGCGCGCGCATGCGGAAACCGTGACCTCGGTCGTTATCCCGCTGCTGACGCTCGCCGCAATCGTGTTCCCTGTCGCGTGGATGGCGTTTCGTCTTTTCGGCCGGCGGGTGGCGCTGCTCGCCAGCGTGCTGTGGGTCACCGTCTCGCTGACGATGGTTCAGGTCAGGCCGATGCGCATCGATCACCATGGCTGGCAGATCGCCGCCGTGGTGCTGGCCGCCGCCGCCCTGCTGAGCGCGAGCCGCGTGCGCGGCGCGTGGACCGCCGGGCTGGCAATGGCCACGGGGATGTCGATTTCGCTCGAAGTCCTGCCACTGGCCGCGGCGTTCGGCGCGGTCCTCGCCGTGCGATGGCTCGGCGATCGCGAGGAGCGGGCCTGGCTCGTCCATTACCTCGCCGCGTTGGCCGGCGGCCTTGTCGTGCTCACGCTGGCGACGCGCTCGGTGACCGATGGCACCGTCTACTGCGATGTCGTTGGGCTGCCGCACCTCGCGTTTTTCGCTTGGATTGCGCTCGCCACGGCCGTCAGCGCTCGCTTCCGCTCCTTGCCGGGGTCGGCGGCTCTTGGGCTCGTCTGCCTTGCGGGACTCGTCGGGGTCGGCGGCTTCCTCGCAGCCGCGCCGCAATGCGGCGGGAGCCCCTTCGGCTCGCTCGATCCGCTGGTGCATGACTTCTGGTATGTCAGCGTGACGGAGGGCCAGCCAATCTGGAAGCAGGGCATGCCCAATGCGCTTGGGCCGGCTTTGCAGGCCCTTGTCGCTCTCGGCGCGCTGGCGGTTCTGTGGCGGCGCCCCACGGCGTCTGAGGCGGAACGGCGATTCTGGCTTTCCTATGGATTGCTGTTTGCGGCCAGTCTGGCGGTCGGCTTGCTGGTGTGGCGCTCGATGGGTTTTACCGGAGCGCTCTCGGTGCTGCCGCTGGCATGGCTGGCGGCACGCGTGATCGACAAGGTCGTCGCGCTGCGCGGAGCGCCGCGTGCCGGCCTGAAGCAAGCCGCGGTCGGTCTGGGCGGATTGGTGCTGCTGATGCCGTTCATCGCGATCGGCTTGTTCGCCAAGAGCACCCCGGCCCACGCGGAAACGACTGCATCAGGCCCGATCGGATGCAATATCGACCGCAGCGCGCGCTTGCTCGCTCCGCTTCAGCCGACCCTGGTGTTTGCCCCGCTCGACATCGGGCCGGACATTCTGGCGAACACCCGCCATAGCGTGGTCGCTACCGGGCATCATCGCGCTGGAGCGGCGATGCACGACGTGATCGAGGCTTTCATGGCGCCGGCAGACAAAGCCCATACCATCGTCGCGAGACATCGCGCAGGGTTGCTGGCGATCTGTACCGACCTCGGCGAAACCGATCGTTACAAGGCCCAAGCTCCCCACGGCCTGATGGCGCAGCTGGTGCAAGGGCGGGCCCCGGCCTGGCTCCAGCCGGTCAACGTCGGCGGACCGGCAAGCTTCCGCGTCTGGCGAGTAGTCGGCTAGATCGCCCCGGCTAGGCGGCGCGGAACTTCATCGCGCCGCCGTCCATGCAATACCTCAGGCCGGTGGGCTTGGGCCCGTCCTTGAACACGTGGCCGAGGTGTCCGCCGCAATCGGCGCAATGCACTTCGGTGCGTGGGTAGCCGATCTTCAAATCGGTCGAGGTGCCGATTGCGCCGGGCAGCGGCTGCCAGAAGCTCGGCCAGCCGGTGCCGCTTTCGAACTTGGTCGCCGATGAATAGAGCTCGTTGTCGCAGCCCGCGCACAGGAAAGTTCCCTTGCGGTGCTCCTTGAGCAGCGGCGAGCTGAACGGCGGCTCCGTGCCTTCCTGCCGCAACAGGTAGTACTGGTTCTTGGTCAGGCGCTTCTTCCATTCCGCGTCGGTGTAGTTGACCTTGAAGGTCGCGGCACGGGCGGCCGAGCCGCAGGCGGTGAGGAAGGAAGCGGCGGCGGCGGCGCCGAGCCAGGTGAGCGCGGTCCGGCGGCTTTGGGTATGGTCGATCATGGTTGCGACTCTACTGTGTCTTCGAGAACGGTAGCTGAACGCAATCTATACCGACTTACCCCGCCGTCGCAACCGCGCGGCCCCCGCGGCGAAACAAGCTCCGCTTGCGCTTCACCGGCTGCGGGCCCGATTTCATCACCCGGCGGCGGAACATGCGCGCGCCGGTGCGAATGAAGATCGCGACCCACAGGGCCTGCCAGCCGAGCGCCAGAAGGTGGGGCCACAGCTTGTCGTCGACCGCCGCGCGCGCGAGCATCGCGTACGGCGAGCTCAGCGGGAAGAGGATGGCGCCCATCTCCATCGGGCTGCCCGGCCCGGCGAGCGCCAGGGTCGCGACGAAGAACACGACGATCTGCGCCATCGTCGCCGGCATCGACAGCGTCTGCACCTCGCGCACGGTAGCGGCGATCGATCCGATGGTCAGGAAGATCGAGCCGATGACGAGGTAGTTCATCGTGAAATAGAGCACGGCCAGTGCCAGGTACACCGGCCAGCCGACGCCGGGAGTCGGCAAGTCGTGGACGTCGACGCCGCCGAGGATCGAAGGGGCCGCGCCGGCAAGGCCGATCAGCCCGCCGATGACGGTGACCCACACGGTCAGGCCGACGATCGAGACCAGGAACATCGCCACGAGCTTGCCGAGGAACACCGCGTCCATCGGGATCGCCGCGGCGAGGATCTCAATGATCTTGTTGGCCTTCTCCTCGATCAGCGTCGACATGACCATGCCGGTGAGGAAGATCGTCACGATGAACAGCAGCGTCAGCGAGACTTGCGCGGTGTGCACGCGGCCGACCCGCTCGTTCGCGTTGCTGGTGGTGACCTGGGCGGTTTCGACCGCGGGATAAGCCGGCGCGGGCCGGGCCATCGCCGTTGCCGCGATCAGCGAGACCGGGCCTTGCCATTGCCCGACGCGGTCGGGCGGGGCGGTCAGCACCGGATGGGCGGGCGTGCCGCTAAGGACCGCGGCGACGTTGGCTTTTTGGCTGGCCAGAGCCGCTTTCGCGTCGAAGGTTTCGCCCCGCGCGAGGCGCTTGAGCGGAATCATCTGCGGCAGCGCGCCGCCGACCGTGGGCGCGAGGGCTTCACGCGCCCGCAGCATCGCATCCAGATCGGCGGGGGCCATGGCCACCCCCATGTTTGTCTGCGTGGTCGCTTGCTGGACTCGTTGGCCGACCCCGGCGGCGAGCGTGCCGATGACGATCGGGAACAGCGGGCCGAGCAGGAAGAAGATGAAATAGCGGCTCAGCAGGATGGCGAGGAAATCGCGCCGGGCGATGACCCACACGGCTTGCCACAGCGGCAGGCGCGACTTGGGCGTGGCTTCGCTCATCGGCTCGGCTCCCCGGGGCTTTCGGCCAGCGCCCGCGCGGCAGCCTCGCCGGCGATGGCGACGAATGCGTCGTGCAGGCCGGCGCGCTCGATCGAGAGCGACAGGATTCCCGCGTCGCCTTCGATCAGCGCGCGGAGCAGCGGCTCTATGCCGGTTCCGGGCAGTGGGAAGTACCAGAACGCGCCCTCGTGGCGGGCCTCACGCGGCAAGGCCGCGCGCCAGGGCCCGTCGGCGTTGCGGGTCTCCAGCCGCACTTGCGGCGGGATGCGATCGCGGGCGACGTCGACCGAGCCGGCATAGGGCACCTTCCCGCCGGCGATGATCGCCACGTTCTCGCACAAGCGCTCGGCATGGGCGATGACGTGGGTCGAGAAGATCACCGTGGTGCCGTTCTCGGCCAGGCCGCGGATCATCGTCTCGAGCTTGCCTTGGTTGATCGCGTCGAGGCCGGAGAACGGCTCATCGAGGATCACTAGCCGCGGATCGTGCACCAGCGTGCCGAGCAGCTGCACGGTCTGCGCCATGCCTTTCGACAACTGGCGGATCTGCCGCTCGATAGCGTAGCCGAGCCCATACTGCTCCATCAGCTCGCGGCCGCGCTCGCGCCCCACCTTGAGCGGCACGCCGCGCAGCGCGCCCATGAAAGCGATCGCCTCGTAAGCTTTCATCGACGGATAGAGCCCGCGCTCTTCGGGCAGGTAGCCGATCAGCCGGGCGACATCCTGCGGCCGCTCGTGGCCGAGCACGCGGCGCTCCCCCTCGTCCGGGTCGATGATGCCGAGCAGCATGCGCAGCGTGGTCGTCTTGCCCGCTCCGTTGGGACCGAGGATGCCGTAAATCGCGCCCGCGGGCACTTCGAGGTCGACCCCGTCGACCGCCAGCGTGCCGTCGAAGCGCTTGACCAGGCCGCGCGCCTCGATGGCGAGCGGTCGGTCGAGATTGCGGGCGGGGGAGACCTGGCCTAGCGCTGCGTCCATCGCGCGATGGCTACACCGCGCGGGTAAACGCGAACAAGGACGATCGTGGTTAACGCGCCGGACACCGACGAGCTCAAGCAGCGCCTCGCCGCCAAGGCGCGCGAGCTCGGTTTCGTCGCGGTCGGCTTCGCGCCGGCGGCCGACGATCCGCTGCGCAGCCGCCGCCTGCAGGAGTGGCTCGGCGCGGGCTTCCACGGCGAGATGGACTGGATGGAAGCGCGCGCCGAAGTGCGCCAGGGCCCGCAATCAATGTGGCCCGAAGCGAAGAGCGTCATCGCGTTGGGCATGAGCTACGCGCCCGAAGCCGATCCGCTCGCGCTCGCGGCGCACCCGGACAAGGCGCGAATTTCAGTCTATGCCCAGGGCCGCGATTACCACGACACCGTCAAGAAAGCGCTGAAGGCGCTCGCCCGCTGGCTGGTCGAGCAGGCGCCGGACACGGCGCTGAAGGTTTTCGTCGACACCGCCCCGGTGATGGAAAAGCCGCTGGGCGAGGCGGCCGGAATCGGCTGGCAGGGCAAGCATACCAACCTCGTCAGCCGCGAGCACGGCTCGTGGTTGTTCCTCGGTGCGATCTACACGACACTGGCCTTCGCGCCTGATATGGCTGACGTTGCCGACCATGTGGCCGGGGTGGCCCGCTGCGGCAGCTGCACCAAGTGCCTTGCCGCTTGTCCGACGGACGCCTTTCCCGCGCCGTACAAGCTCGATGCGCGGCGCTGCATTTCCTACCTGACCATCGAGCACAAAGGCCCGATTCCGGAAGAATTTCGCGAACTTATCGGCAACCGCATCTATGGCTGCGACGATTGCCTGGCGGTCTGCCCATGGAACAAGTTCGCCAGCGCCGCGGCCCGCCACCGCGACTTCCTGCCCCGCGAAGAGCTGATCGCCCCCGACCTCGCCGAGCTGCTCACGCTCGACGATGCGGGCTTCCGGCAGAAGTTCTCGGGCTCGCCGATCAAGCGGATCGGGCGCGACCGGTTCGTTCGCAATTGCCTGATCGCGGTCGGGAACAGCGGCGCGGCGGAACTGGCGTGCCGGGTCGGAGAACTCACCAACGATCCCGATCCCGTGGTGGCCGAGGCCGCGCGCTGGGCGCTTGGCCGCCTTACAGCATCGCCTTGAGCTCGGTGCCTACGTCGAGCAATTGCTCGGGCGGTATCGCCACGCGGTCCTCGACCAGCCGCCGCCCTTGCGCATAGTCTTTGGTGCGGTTGACGCAGTCGAGCGCGATGACCTGGCCTTCCTTGAGATAGACCACGGAGAAGCTGCGGTCTGCCGGATCGCCCCGCAGCACGGTGGCATCATGGCCCAGGCTCAGGCCGACAGTCTGCAGGCGCAGGTCGTACTGATTCGACCAGAACCACGGCACCGCTGAATAGGGCTGCGGGGCGCCGCAAATCGCTTTCGCGGCGCAAGTCGCCATGTCGGTCGCGTTCTGCACGCTTTCGAGCCGGATCACCGCGCCGCCGGCGTAGCTGCTGGCATGCGCGGCGCAGTCGCCTATCGCGTAAACGTCGGGCAGGCTGGTCCGGCAGTAAGCGTCCACCTCGACACCGTTGGCCCCGGCAGCCCCTGCAAGGATCAGCGGCCCGACCGCCGGAACGATGCCGATACCGACCACGAGCATGTCGCAGTCGAGCGTCTCGCCGGACGCCAGCGTCACACCCGTCACCCGGTCGCCGTCGCCTTCGATGCGGGCGACCTCGGCGGAGAGCCGTACGTCCACCCCGTGGCGGCGATGCTCTTCTTCGTAGAAGCGCGACAGGTCCTGCCCGGCGACCCGGCTCAGCACGCGGTCGAGCGACTCCAGCAGGGTGACCTTGCACCCGAGCTTGGTCAGGGCCGCGGCGGCTTCGAGGCCGATGTACCCGCCGCCGACGACGACCACTTGCCTGGCGCCTGCCTCGAGCTCGGCCTTGATCCGGTCGACATCGGCCTTGTCGCGCACCGCGTGGATGCCGCCGAGATCGGCGCCGGGGCACGACAAGCGCCGCGGATCGCCGCCGGCCGCCCAGATCAGCGTACCGTAGGCGACGGTCTCGCCGCCCACGACCGTCAATTCCTTCGCTGCCGGATCGATTTTGGTAACCGCGCAGCCAGGCCGCAGCGCGACGCCTTTGTCGGCCCAGAACGCTTCCGGCCGGATCAGCATCCGTTCGAACGGCTTGTCGCCGGCGAGATATTCCTTCGACAGCGGCGGCCGTTCGTAAGGCGGTTCGCGATCGCGGCCGAGCAGCAGGATCGAGCCGGCGAAGCCGTTTTGCCGCAGGGCGATCGCGGCTTGGGCACCGCCATGGCCGGTGCCGACGATGACGAGATCGGCGCTGTTCATCCCCGAGCGCTCGGCGAAACCGCGCTGCGCGTCAAGCGCGCTTCGGCAGGACGGACGGATCAGCGCTTGAGGACATTGCGCGCCTGGCTGGCGATCTGCGCGAGCATCGCTGGCGCGACCGGCGCGGCCGATTGGGCGCGTCCGACAAGCGTCCGGAACTGCCGGATCGGCTCCGCGTGGCTCTTCGCCCAGGCGTCTATCCGCGCCGACAGGTCGCCGTTGGCGGACTTGCGCCTCGCCAGGCCGCGCAGAAAGTCGAGCCGCATCTGCTGGAAATCGCGGGCCAGGCCGGCGACGAGCAGGCGCTCCCACGGATCCGACGGGCTCATCACCGCCGCCGCCGATTGCGCCCAGTCGAGCCCGAGCCGCGCGCCGAGGTCCACGAACGCTTCGGCCAGTTTGGTCGGGTCGAGACCGCTGTCGCGTGCCAGCGCGGCGAGCCCGATCGCGCCGTCCATCTCGAAAAGCCGCGCCACCTTGCGTGCGACGTTCTCCGGGGCGCCCATTTCGGCCAGTTCCAGAACAATGCGCCGTGCATGGTCGCGCGTCTCGTCCTCGAGCAAATCGCCGACGTGCGCGTCGAGCCCGGCGACCCCCCGCGAAAGCGCGGCAATCGTCTCGCTCGGGGGCCTCGATCCGCTGCCCGCGCGCAGCAGGTCAGCCATGTGGCTCCGCAGGGCCAGGGCGGTCTGTTCGAAGAGCTTGATTCGCGCGGTTTCGGGCATCTTAGCGGTCTCGAGCGTGAGCCAGATGTCGTCGACGCCGAGCAGCTCAGTGGCCGAGACGAACGCCGAAGAAACCTGATCGAGCGTCGCGCCCTCCTCTTCGGCGAGCTCGAACGGATGGACCAGGCCCATCCGGTTGATCACCTTGTTGGCGACGACTGTCGCGACGATCTGGGCGCGCAGGCGATGGTGCAGGATGCTGCTTTTGAAACGGCCCCGCATTTCCTCGGGAAAGTCGCTCAGCAGCAACGGTTCGAGCGGCGGATCGGCCGCGAGGCCGCTCGCCTCCATCGCGTCCTGCAAGACCAGCTTGGTGGTCGAAAGCAGCACCGCCAGCTCCGGCCGGGTCAGGCCTTTTCCGTCCAAAGCGCGCCGCGTGAGCACTTCGCCGGAAGCCAGCCCTTCGGTCCTCCGGTCGAGTTCTCCGGTGGCTTCGAGGGTCTCGATGAGACGCGTCTGGGCGGGCATCGCGCCGGCGCCGCCCGCCTGCGCGATCGACAGCCCCAAGGCCTGCAGGCGGTTATCCTCTAGCACCAGCGCGGCGACGCTCTTGGTCATTTCGACCAGCACAGCGTTGCGTCGCGCTTGCGACAACCGCCCAGCGCGCCGCGCCGCATCGAGCGCGATCTTGATGTTCACTTCGTTGTCCGAGCAATCGACGCCGGCCGAATTGTCGATGAAATCGGTATCGATGCGCCCGCCGCCGAGCGCGAACTCGATGCGCCCGGCTTGAGTTACGCCGAGGTTGGCGCCCTCGCCGATCACCCGCGCACGCACGTCCTCGCCGGTGACGCGCAAGCCGTCGTTCGCCGGATCGCCGACTTGCGCGTCGGTCTCGCTGCTCGCGCGAACGTATGTGCCAATGCCGCCGAACCACAGGAGGTCGACGGGTGCCTTGAGGATCGCGTTGACCAGGCCATCGGGATCGAATTCGCGCTCCTCGGTGCCGAGCGCGGCGGCGGCCTCCTTCGAAATCGCGATGCGCTTCAGGGTGCGCGGGAAAACACCGCCGCCCTTGCTGATCAACTTCGTCTCGTAGTCCGCCCAGCTCGACCGCGGCAGGGCGAACAGGCGCTTGCGCTCCTTCCAGCTCACCGCCGGATCGGGATCGGGATCGAGGAAAATGTGCCGGTGATCGAACGCGGCGACGAGCTTCAGCGCCTTCGACAGGAGCATGCCGTTGCCGAACACGTCGCCCGACATGTCGCCACAGCCGACCACGCGCACCGGCTCCTTCTGGATATCGATGCCCATCTCGAGAAAGTGCCGCTGGACGCTGATCCACGCGCCGCGCGCGGTGATGCCCATCGCCTTGTGGTCGTATCCGTGCGAGCCGCCGCTGGCGAAAGCGTCGCCGAGCCAGAAGCCTTCCTCCTCGGCGATCGCGTTGGCGACATCCGAGAAGGTGGCGGTGCCCTTGTCCGCGGCGACGACGAAATAGGGGTCGTCCCCATCGTGCACCACGACGCAGGGCGGATGCACGACTTGGTCATCGACGATGTTGTCGGTCAGCGACAGCAGGCTGCGGATGAACAACTGGTAGCTCGCCCGCCCTTCCGCGAACCACGCATCCCGATCGGCAGCCGGATCGGGCAGGTGCTTGGGATAGAAGCCGCCCTTCGCCCCGGTGGGCACGATGACCGCGTTCTTGACCCGCTGGGCCTTCATCAGGCCGAGGATCTCGGTGCGGAAGTCGTCGCGCCGATCCGACCAGCGGATGCCGCCGCGGGCCACCGGGCCAGCGCGCAAATGGATGCCTTCGACACGGCGCGAATAGACCCAGATCTCGCGCCACGGCACGGGGCGCGGCAGGCCGGGGACCTTGGCGGAATCGAACTTGAAGGCGAGCGCTTCGCGCGCGGCCGGCGAGAAAAGATTGGTCCGCACAATGGCGCCGACCGTCGCCCAGTAAAGGCGCAGCAGGCGGTCGTCGTTGATTGCGGCGACTTGCGCCAGACCCTGCCGGACGGCGTCGTTGGCTCGCGCCGCTTCGGCCTCCCGGTCTCCGTTGAAGCTGGGGTCGTGACAAACGTGAAGCAGGCGCACGAGCCCGCGGGTCACTTCCGGGGCGCCGCGCAAAGCGTCAACGACGGTCTGGATCGTGTAGGGCAGTCCGGTCTGCCGCAAGTAGCGGTAGAACGCGCGCAACCAGTTGGCCTCGCGCGCTTCGAGCGAGGTGCCGATGACCAGGCGGTTGAACACGTCGTCTTCGGCCAGGCCGTTGAGCACCGAAGCGATCGCCGCCTCGATCGCGTCCGCGCGGGCGAGCAGATCGGCAGGGTCGTCACGCTGGGTCGAAAGGCGGAAGTCATGCACCGTCGCGCGGTCGCCATTGCCGAGATCGGTCGGCAGTTCCGACAGCACGCGGAAGCCGAAGTTCTCCAGCGCGGGGACCGCATCGGACAGCGGCATCGAGCCACCTTGCTGGTAGATCTTGAGCCGCAGTTCGCCTTCGCCCTCCCCTTCGAGACGATAGAGCCGGCAGTCGCGCCCCAGCGGTCGGTCCGGATCGAGAGGCGCGAGCGGCCGGAGCCGCTCGATGTCGCGCGCCGCCTCCGCCGGCCCGAACGCGCTGCGATAGCTGTGCGGGAAAGCATCGGCGTAACGCGCGGCCAGCGCCGCGGCACGGCCCGGCTCGTTGGTCCTCGCCAATTCGGTCTCGACCGCCTCGCCCCAGCCGCGCAGCATGGCCTGGAGGCGGCGTTCGATCGCCGGCTGGTCGGGCGCTTTGGGCTGGCCGCGGAAATCGAGCACATAGCGCAGCAGCGCGAGGGTGCTGCCCTCGACCACCAGGCTCCAGTCGAGCGTCGCCGCTCCGGTTGCCTCTTCGAGCAGCGCCTGCACTTGCTCGCGCGCTTCGCTCGACAGCGCGTCGCGCGGCAGCCAGATGAACGCGAACAAGTGCCGGGCGAGCGGGGCGGCGACCAGTTCGACGCGCGGCCTTGGGCGGTCGGCCAGCGCCATCATCGCCGTCGCGACGCGGGTGATGTCCGCGTGCGAGAAGCCAATGATCAGGTCGTGCGGCAAAGTCGCCAGGGCATGAGCCAGCGCCTTGCCGTCGTGGCTCGCCGGATCGAAGGCCAGTTCGGCCATCGTCGCGGCAAGTTCGCGTCGAAGAACCGGGACCTCGCCGGGAGGCGTGGCCAGCGCCGCACTCGTCCAGATGCCGGCATGGATCGACAGCGCCGCGACGCGGCCGCGCTCGATCAGCGGGACGATGACCAGATCGAGCGGCACGTGGCGGTGGACGTTCGACAGGCGGTTGGCCTTGACCATCAGCGGCCCCGCGTTGCCCTCGAACCAGGCGAACGCGCGTGTCAGGCTGTCTTCCGCCAAAAGCGCGCGGGCGCTCCTGCGGCAAATGCCGAGCCGGTCGCTTTGGCGGCCGTCGCGGCGCACGGTGACGTGGCCTAGCTCGGTCATCATCCCGTCGGCGAACCACCGCAGAAGCGCGGCGCCTTCGGCATCCGGCAACAGGTCGGCGTCGGCGCGAAGGCTGGCGACCATCTTCGGCCAGTCGCTGACGGCGGCGCGAACGTCGGCCAGGGTGGTTTCGAGCGCCTGCTCCAGCGCGCGGCGATGCCTCGCGTCGACCCGCCGGGTCTCGAGGTAGATCATCGATTCGCATGGGCCGTCTTCGCGCAAGGCGGTGAGCGCGCCGCGCTTTCGCTCGACCGCGACAATCGGATGGACCAGCACGTCGATCGGCAGGCCTTCCGCGGCGATCGTGGCGGCGACCGAATCGACCAGGAACGGCATGTCGTCGTTGACGATGGCGATGTGCATCGCCCGGCCGCCCGGCGCACTGCGCACTACGATCGAGGGCTCGCCTTCTTGTCTTTCGAGCGCGGCTTCGAGCAGGAACGCGGCGGCTTCGGCGAGGCGATCAGCCGGCAGCGGGGTGTCGCCCGGGAGCAACGATTCCGCCATTCGTTCGCCGAGCTTGCGGGCGAGAGCCTTATGCGATCGCGAGGGTCCGGTGCCTTGCTCGCCGTCCGCCGCCATTCCCGCCCTGCCTTTCGTTACATATGAAACGATTTCGCCGGCCGCTTTAGCTGCGCCTCGGTCAGTCGGCAACGGCCCTAACGATCAATTCGAGCGAACGGCGCCGGGCGGCCGGATAGAACGTGGCGCCCGAAACGATGATCTCGTCGGCGCGGGTGCGTTCGACGAAGCGATGCACTTTCGCCCGCACGGTCTCCGGCGAACCTACCGCACGGGCAACGGAAAGCCGTTCGAGCATGGCCTGCGCGCTGTCGGGCAGGGACTGACGGTAGCCCGGAATGGGCGGCGGCAGCTTGCCCGGATCGCCGCTGCGCAGCCGCACGAACGCCTGGTCCTGCGAGGAGGCGAGCAATTCGGCCTCTTCATCGCTCTCGCCGCAGATCACCGTCATCGCCGCCATTGCGTGTGGCTGGCCGAGCGCGGCCGACGGACGGAACTGAGTGCGGTAAGCCTCCAGCGCCGCGTCGAGATGATCGGGCGCGAAGTGGCTGGCGAAGGCATACGGCAGCCCGAGCCGCGCGGCGAGCTGCGCCCCGAACAGGCTCGATCCCAGCATCCACAGCTCGACATTTGCGCCGAAGCCTGGCGTCGCCTGGATCGGCAGCGCGACATCGCCGGTCAGCAAAGCCCGCAGCTCGACGACATCCTGCGGGAAGAATTCCGCCGCGCGCCCGAGATCCTTGCGCAGCGCTTGTCCGAGGATCGGCGCTGCCCCTGGCGCCCGGCCCAGGCCCAGGTCGACCCGACCGGGAAACAGACCATCGAGCGCGCCGAACTGCTCGGCGATCACGAACGGGTTATGGTTGGGCAGCATGATCCCGCCCGAGCCGATGCGGATCGTCGAGGTCTGGTGGCCGATATGCGCCAGCGCAACCGACACCGCGCCGCCGGCAATCCCGGGAGACGCGTGGTGCTCCGCCACCCAGAAGCGCTTGTAACCCGCCTGCTCGGCAGTGGCCGCGAGCTGGCCCGCTTCGCGCAGAGCCTCGCCCACGTCGCTGCCCTCGCGCACAGGAATCAGGTCGAGAACGGAAAGAGGTATCATTTCGGCGTAACGCCCGTTTCGGCCAGGTAGGTCCGCGCGGTTTGCGCTTCGGGCGCATCGGGGGCGAGGGCGACAACCGCATTCCAGTTCTTGCGCGCCGCTTCATCGTTGCCGGCCAGTTCCGCGATAACCCCAGCCTCGAGCGCGATCGCCGGGTCTTGCGGGGCCAGCCCGGCCGCCGTGGCGATATGCGCCTGAGCCGCCTTCAGATCACCCGTTCGCCGAGCGAGGGTCGCCGAGAGGAGCCACACGTCGGCATCCTGCGGCGCGTCGGCTTGAGCCCGCTCAAGCGCCACCGCCGCTTCGCTCTCGCGCTTCAGGCCGACAAGGACGCGCGCCCTGTCGCCCTCGATCGAGCCAGCCAGCGCCTTGTCCCCGGCAAGCCCCGCATCGGCCGCCGCCTGGTCGAGGTCGGCCAGAGCGCCGGCAAGGTCGTTGCCGGCTATCGCCGCGTTGCCCGCCATCGCGCCAAGGCGGGCGCGCACGGCATAGTCGCCGGCCAGCGCGGAATCGCGGGCAGACAAAAACGCAGTGCGGGCCGCGTCCCAGCGCAGCAGGCTGACATAAGCCTGGCCGAGGCATTGCTGCGGCAGCGCCCGGCCGGCGTCATGCGCTTCGTTGAGCCATAGGCCGGCGGTGGTGATGGCGGTGGCCGGATCGGTGCGCGCCTGGTCGAGGCAAAGGGTCAGCCGCGCCTGCTCGCTGCTGCCCTTCGGCGCGGTCACCGCCTGGGCGGCTTGCGCGGCGAACAGGGCGAGGGCGGTAAGCAGCATGGGGCGAACCTTCAGGCGAGCGCGGCCACCGTCCGCAGCAGCAAGTCCACGTCCTGCGGCCGCGACAATCGGTGATCCCCGCCCTTGACCAGCGTCACCTGCACGTCCTCTGAACGCAGCGCGGCCGCCAGGCGGAGCGAGATCTCGGGCGGCACATCGCCATCGTCCTGGCCATGAATGAGGCGAACGGCGCCTTCGAACTCGATCTGTCGAGCGAGCAGGCGCCGGCTCTGCCCGTCGGCCCAGAATCCCGGATGGATCGGTGTCGGTTCGGGCCCGTAGGGATTGTCCAGGTGCAGAATTTCGCCGGACGCGAGCCGTCCCTTTTGCCCGGCGTCGAAGCTCCAGTCCGTGAAGTCGGGCGCCGCGGCGATGCCGACTATCGCCGAAACGCGCGCCCCCAGCGCCCGCGCGGCGAGCACCATCAGCCTGCCGCCCATCGAGGAGCCCACCAGTACCAGCGGTCCTTCGACGTGGGTGTTCACCAAGGCCACGACTTCCTCGCACCAGCGCGACAGCGTACCGTCCGCGAAATCGCCCTCGCTTTCGCCGCAGCCGGAATAGTCGAGGAGCAGGCAAGCCTTGCCGTTGCGTTCGGCCCAGTCAAACAGCGCGGTCGCCTTGCTGCCCGCCATGTCGGACATGTAGCCCGGTAGAAAGAGGAGCGCCGGGCCCCTTCCCGTGGCATGCCGGAAGGCGATGCGACGACCGTCGGCCAGCGTGTGGTATCCGCTTTCAGGCACTGCGTTCTCATGCCGCCGGGCGGCACGCCCCGCAAGGGCCACGCGGCGACGAATCAGAAGGCCCGGTCGTGGACGAGAACCTGGGTCGTTGCGGCAAGAATTCGCAAGTCGCGCCAGATCGTCCAGCCGCTGATGTACTCCAGGTCCGCCTGGAGGCGCGAAGTCAGATCGGCTTCATGATCGGTCGCGCCGCGAAAGCCGCGCACTTGCGCCAGGCCGGTCAAGCCCGGGCGCAGCGTGTGCCGGTGCCAGTACCGCCGGTCCACTTCCCAGAACAACTTGTCGCCGGCGAGCGATCCAATCGCGTGCGGCCGCGGGCCGACCAGGCTCATGTCCCCTTTGAGCACGTTGAATATCTGCGGCAGCTCGTCGATGCTGGTACGGCGCAAAAAGCGGCCGATCCGGGTTATGCGATCGTCATCCTTGCTGGCCGAGCGGTTTCCCAGAGCGTCGCTGCGTTCCGCTTTCATCGTCCGCAGCTTGTAGATCGAAAACAGCTGGTTGCGCCGCCCCACTCTCTGCTGGCGGAACAGCACGGGCCCACCGTCGTCGAGCTTGATGGCGATCGCCGCCAGCGCCAGCACGGGCAGGATGACCAGCAACGCCAGCAGCGAGGCGCCTATATCGAGGCTGCGCTTCATCGCGCGCGCGCGCAGCCCCAGCGGGCCGGTGGACACCAGAAGAGTGGTCATGCCGATCTCTTCACGCCGAGTGACGCCCAGAGCGCCGATTTCCTGCATAAAGTCGCTCAGGACCTCGCCTTGCACGCCGCAGCCTTTGAGCACCATCGCCCAGGCCACGCGCCGCTCACGGGCGCAGCTTACGATCACCTCGTCCATGTTGCGAACGTAACGGGCGAACAGGTCGAGCGCGTGGGGATCGTCCAGCTCCGGCCGCAACCCGGCTTTCGCGGCGTCGAGGCGATGGCATTGCGCTAGCTCGATCAGCGGCCCGCCGTCGTCTACGATGAGCACGTTCAGCGCATTCGGCCCCCAGCGCCGGCGAACCATGCGGATGGCATAGGCTCGCAGCAGAGTCAGGAAGACGGCGAAAATAGCCATGCCGATCAGAAAGCCGACGCGCGAGAACTGCGCGTTGATCTTGGCAAAGAAGGCCACGAAGTTGAGCAAAGCGGCGGAAACCAGCAGGGCGGCCAGGGCGCGCAACGCCGCGACATGCCAGTTGCGCAACGAGGCGAGCGAATAAGTGCCGTTCTGCAAGGCAATCGTCAGGAAGAACGGCAACAAAAGCTGCGCCGGCAGCAGCACCGAGAACAGCGCCGTCTTGCGACCGATGTAGATATAGCCGGCAAGGATGAAGGCGACGAGCAGCGCCGCGATGTCGCCCATGATTTGTCCGAGGTAAAAGCGCAAGCGGCGGCGCTCGAGCGAGCTCGCCATGCCCCCGGCGGGCAGCGGGCCTATGGCGGCCTCTACCTTCTGTTCGATCAACGGCAAGTTCATCGCTGTCGCCAGATCCTCGACGTGCGCGACTACCTAGGTGTATGCACCTATTCGGCATAGGAGTTAACAGGCAAGAAATATACCGCCGCCCGTGCGGAAATCCGTCGGATCAGCGGGCGTGCGCGCCCTTCACGGCTTTGCGTGCGATTTCAGAGAGTTCTTGCGCGAGTAGCGTGTCGGCCGAGGCGCTGTTGGCCAGCAGCGCCCGGTGCGTTGCGGCGAGCCGCCTCACCAGTCGGTCGAGCTGCGGCCCGCGCCAGAAGCTCAGCTGCGCCTTGAGATCGCTGGCGTCCCGCCAGAAGACCCGGCCGGCGCGCCGCTCGTGTTCCACGAACTCGGACACGCTGCCACGAGTCCCGCATTTCGCCGCAAGCTGGGCGAGCTGGGCCGCCCGCCGCTCGAACGCCAGCAGCACGCCGACGGGATTGAGCGACAGTTCGCGCATCCGCCTGAGCTCGCCCGGCACTTGCGCCGCCGAACCGGAGAGCACCGCGTTGACCAATGGGGTGAAGCCTTCCTCCTCGGTCGTCGCGCCGATCGCGTCGATGTCCTCCACGCGGACGTCCTTGGGAGCTTGGGCGCTGGTGTCGCAATAGAGCGCCAGCTTGTCGATCTCGGACTGCGCCAGCCGCAAGTCGAGGCCGACGCCGCGGGCGATGCGCTCGTGCAGTTCGGGCGGCATCTTAAGGCCGGCGATGCCCGCCATGCGCCCGACTTCGGCGATGACCTGCGCGCGATCCGGCGGGTAGAACATCGCCACCAGAGCATCCCGGCGCTTCTCCAGCAGTTTCGCGGTGCGAGCCTTGTCGGTGGTGGAAGTGGCGACGATGAGGACCGGGCAGGCGCCTTCGCCTTCGCCGGCCTCGATGGTTTCGATCAGCAGGCGTACCGCATCGTGCGCGTCGTCGCCGGTCGCCCGCACGTAGATGTGCCGCGCGTCGCCGAACAGCGAGGTCGAGCGCGCTTCGTCGCCCAGCCGCGCGGGATCGCTCCGCAACTCCGCGCCCGACAGCTCGATCCGCTCTCCGGCGTCAGGCAGGAGGGCGGCAATCTTCGCCGCGGCGGCGGCTGTGCCGGCTTCGTCGGGGCCGCAGAAGAAGAATATCCGGCACTCGCGAGCGGCGCCCGGGGCGGTCTGGCGGAACTCCTTCTGTGTCGCCTTCACGACTTCGCGCCGCGCAGCGTGAGCGCGAGGCGGGCGATGATTCGATCGGCGACTTCGTTCGAGAGGTTTTCGAGCGCAGTGTCCTCGGCGGCGATGGTCGCGTATTCGCTCGAGACCACGTCGATGCCGGCATCCGAGCCGGCGGTCGCGTCGAGCACGATCTCGCCGCTCGACAAGTCGACCAGCTGGTAGCGCGCGCGCAAGGTGCGGCGCTCCCGGCCGATCGTATCGTCGCTGATCAGGCCCATGCCTTCGAGCTTGTCGTCGAGCACGACGTCTAGCCGATAGCGCGGGGTGGCGCGCTGGCCGGACTGGCCGAGCCGGTCGTTCAGCGCGTTGCGCATCAGCCAGCCGGCTTTGCCCTGGATCGGCGGCACTTCGACCGCGGCGAGGCCTTGCGCGACGGGCCCATGGCCGCCGCCCGCATACATCGGCGTCAGGCCGCAGCCGGACAGCGCCAGCAGCGCGGCGAGGGGGAGCGCGAAGCGCGTCACGTGACGATGTTAACCAGCCGGTCGGGCACGACGATAACCTTGCGCACTTCAGCCCCGTCGAGTGAACGCTGGACTTTCTCGCTCGCCAGCGCAAGCGCTTCGAGCGCTTCCTTCGAGGCGCCCTTCGGGGCGGTGAGGGTGTCGCGCAGCTTGCCTTTGTGCTGCACGGCGATGGTCACTTCGTCCTCGATCAGCAGGGCCGGATCGGCCGCGGGCCACCCGGCATCGGCGACCAGCCCTTGCTGGCCGAGCGCGGCCCAGCCGTCTTCGGCGAGGTGCGGCATCATCGGCGCGGCGAGCAGCAGCAGGGTGCGGATCGCCGCGTTACGATCGGCCGAGGGCGCGGCCTTCTCGGCAGCGGTGGTCAGCTCGTAAATCCGCGCGACCGCCTTGTTGAAGGCGAGGGCTTCGATGTCTTCGGCCACGGCGGCGATCGTCTGATGAGTCTTGCGGGCGAGCACCTTGTCCTCGCCCGCCGCGCCCGCGTCGTATTGCCCGAACAGCCGCCACAGCCGCTGGACGAAGCGCCAGCAGCCCTCGATCCCGGCTTCGGACCACGGCAGATCGCGCTCGGGCGGACTGTCGGAGAGCATGAACCAGCGCACCGCGTCGGCGCCGTAGCGCGCGACGATTTCGTCCGGGTCCACGGTGTTCTTCTTCGACTTGGACATTTTGATCACGCGGCCGAGCGTCACCGGGTGGCCGTCTGCTTTCAAAGTGGCGCCGTTGCCGGTGCGATCGATCTCGCGCGGCTCATAAAAGACCTCGCGCCCGTCGATCTCGCGCGAGTAGGTCTCGTGCGTCACCATCCCTTGCGTGAACAGGCTGGCGAACGGTTCTTTGACCTCGAGCTTGCCGATGCGGGCCAGGGCGCGGGTCCAGAAGCGGGCGTAGAGCAAGTGCAGGATCGCGTGCTCGATCCCGCCGATGTACTGATCGACCGGCATCCATTTCGCGACGACATCGGGGTCGAACGGCCTGTCGGCCGGCTGGCTGGCGAAGCGCAGGAAATACCACGAGCTGTCGACGAAAGTGTCGAGCGTGTCGGTCTCGCGCACCGCCGCGCCGCCGCAGGTCGGGCAGTGGACGTGCTTCCAGGTCGGGTGGCGCACCAGCGGGTTGCCGGGCGTCGCCATGTCGACATCCTCCGGCAGCACGACCGGGAGCTGGTCTTTCGGCACCGGCACCACGCCGCATGTGTCGCAGTGGATGAACGGGATCGGCGTGCCCCAATAGCGCTGGCGCGAAACGCCCCAGTCGCGCAGGCGCCAGACAGTCTTGCCTTCGCCCCAGCCGCCGGCTTCGGCGCGAGCGATGACTTCCTTTTTGGCCGCATTGACCGGCAGGCCGTCGAGGAAACCGGAATTGACACAAACGCCATCGCCGGCCTCGGCTTCGGTCAGCGGCGCGTCCGCTTGGGCCGGGTTCGCGGCAATCACGCGAACGATGGGCAGGCCGTACTTGCTGGCGAAATCGAAGTCGCGCTGGTCGTGGCCGGGCACTGCCATGATCGCTCCGGTGCCGTATTCCATCAGCACGAAGTTGGCGATGTAGACCGGCAGCGGAGACCCGGTGAACGGATGGATCGCCTTCAGCCCGACATCGTAGCCGAGCTTCTCGGCGGTCTCGAGTTCGGCCGCGGTGGTGCCGCCCTGCTTGCACAGCTCGATGAACGCGGCCGCGTCCGGATCGCCGGCCGCGGCGGCCTGCGCAATCGGGTGGTCGGGCGCGACGGCGACGAAGCTGGCGCCGAAGATCGTGTCCGGCCGGGTCGAATAGACCTCGACCGATCCGCCGTCGGACAGTGCAAACGAAAACTGCAGGCCCTGGCTCTTGCCGATCCAGTTCTCCTGCATCACCCGGACCTTCTCAGGCCAGTCCTTCAGCCCGTGGAGGCCGTCGAGCAGCTCCTCGGCGAAGTCGGTGATCTTGAGGAACCACTGGCTGAGCTTGCGCTTCTCGACCGGCGCGCCCGAGCGCCAGCCCTTGCCGTCGATCACCTGCTCGTTGGCCAGCACCGTCTGGTCGACCGGGTCCCAGTTGACCGCGCTTTCCTTGCGATAGACGAGGCCCCCTTCATACAGGTCGAGGAACAGCGCCTGCTCGTGGCCATAGTAATCGGGCTCGCACGTCGCCAGCTCCCGGCTCCAGTCGAGCGCGAAGCCGAGGCGCTTCAATTGCGCCTTCATGTTGGCAATGTTCTGCCGGGTCCACGCGCCCGGGTGGACGCCCTTCTCGATCGCCGCGTTCTCGGCCGGCATGCCGAACGCGTCCCAGCCCATCGGATGGAGCACCTCGTGCCCGGTCATGCGCTTGTAGCGCGCGAGCACGTCGCCCATCGTGTAGTTGCGCACATGGCCGATGTGGATCCGCCCCGATGGGTAGGGGAACATCTCCAGCACGTAGCTGCGCGGCTTCGCGCTGGCGTCGTCCGCGCGGAAAGTCTGCGCTTCGTCCCACGCACGCTGCCAGCGTGCGTCGGCTTGCCCAGGGTCGAACCGGGCATCGAATCGAGTGTCGGTCATGACGTGCCCCTAGGGGAGTTCAGCCGACGTCGGAACGCCGAAGGTCGCGGGCCTTGGTGAGGATCACGTCCTCGAGCTTTTGCACCGTCGCCGCCTGCACCGGCGCGGCGACCCACGCGCCGTTCTGCAGCACTTCGCGGCTCGCGGCGACCCGCAGCGCGTCGGCGCGCAAGTCCTGGTCGAGGATCGAGACCGAGACCTTGACCCGCTCGTTCGGGTTGCTCGGGTTGGCGTACCAGTCGGTGACGATCACGCCACCGGAGCTGTCC
>Ga0207652_10000869_pt1 | contig 28609 bp, 41 predicted proteins | sample KBSC63BmetaG_FD_184334 | JGI IMG/M metagenome (GOLD analysis project Ga0207652, IMG submission 184334) | Corn rhizosphere microbial communities from Kellogg Biological Station, Michigan, USA - KBS C6-3B metaG (SPAdes) (version 2) | ecosystem: Host-associated > Plants > Roots > Rhizosphere ...
ACGCGAGAAGGACATGATCGATGATCTTGTGCTTCTCACCGAGGGGTGGACCGACAACCTCGAACTGGACGGCAAGCCGCTGCTGTTTTCGAAGGAGAATGCCGCCATTCTCTACCAGCGATTCCCGGAAATCGCAGAGCAGATGACGCGCAACGCGACCAACCGCATCAATTTTATGCCGGCCTCGCCGAAGAAGTAATCAACTTCGCTGAGGCCGAAATTCTCAAAGCCCTCGGGCTCGGTGACATGGTTGCGTGGCAGCCGCCATCGAGCCCGATGACGCGGCAACTCTGGCGCTGGTTCTGCCAGATCGATGAAAGCCGCGACCAGCTTCGCCTTACCGAGCCGACCACCACCATGACGGGCGCGCTCGCGTGGAAGGTCACCTCGCGCATCATGCGCGCCAAGCCGTCCGAGATTCTGGCGTGGTTCGAGTTGACTGGCACGCGGCCGGACCACCCTTGGCAGGTCGCCGCGCTTCTCCTCATTGACGATTTCTTTGTCCGGACCCGCAATGATCCGCCGGCGCCACAGGTCAAGGCCACGGGCACGGCGCTCAAAGCCATGTTCGCCGCGATCGGCAAGAGGAAGAAGAAAAAATGACCGACATTGCCAATGTTGGCTTTTCGACGGACACCGGCCCGCTGAAAAGCCTGTCCGATCAGGTCGATAGCACCAAGCAGAGCGTCAAGGGCCTCAACGACGAGATGCAGCGGACGCCGCCGGCGGCACAGGCCGCGGCGGCCTCGCTCAATCAGGTGAACGCGGCGGCGCAGTCGGTGAAGAATGCCGGCGCCGACACCGCCATGTCGAACGTCAGCCAAGGGCTGGCCAAGACCGGCGATGCCGCATTGCAGGCCGCCACCGGCATGACGCAAGTCGGCACGGCAACCAAGACGGTGGCGCAGTCTCTCGACGGCAGTCTATCGCCCTCGGTGCAGCGCGCGACCGGCTTCCTTTCCACCTTCCGGCAGGCCTTCCTCGACAGCTTCAACAACGCGATCTCGCAAGCCAGCGCGCCGATCGCAGAGGCCGGCAAGGTCACCCAGCAGCTTGAAGACTACGTCTCGCGAACCGGCGCGTCCTACACGCAGGCGGCCGAGGCGATCAAGACAAGCACCGCCGCTCAAGCGGCGATGAATGAGACGACCAAGACATCCGGATCGGCATGGCAGTCGATCAAGGATACCGTGCTCGGCTACGCGAGCGGCCTTGGTGGCGCCACGTCGGCGATGGGCACGCACACCACCGCGACGAAGAGCATGGAGGCGGAGCATGAGCGGGCCAACGCGACCGCATCCGAGTTGCGCGAGACCATGCACACCTTGGAGGCGCCGCTCGATGCGCTCGGCCTGAAGTTCTCGACCATCTCGCAGTTCTCCGGCGCCGCTCGCGCCGGCCTGCTTGCGCTCGGCGCCTCGATCGCCGGCGACGTGCTGGTTGAGATGCAGAAGATGGCGGATGAGTCCGAAATCCTGCGCACGCGGCTCGAAGGATTGGCGGGTCTATCCATCGGCGATCGGTTGGCCGAGGAGTTCGAGAAAGCCGTCAATGGCGTCGACAAGCTCCCCGAATCGACCTCGGCCGCGGTGGAAGCCATCGTCAAATTCCAACAGGTGCAACTGCCGCAGTTCATCACACCGGCGCAGGTTGCGGGCTTCCAAGACCTGAAGGTCAACTCCGAAGCGGCCGTCGAAGCGGTCAAGACACTCTATGAGCAGATGCGGCTTGGTGGCGCGTCAAGCTCGGAGGCCATCGCAGCAACCAACAAGTTCTTTCAGGAGGCGCAGCAGAACGGCAAGATCACCGCACAATCGTTCCAGCAATTGCAGGATGCCTCGCCCGCCGCAGCGCAGGCGATCACCAACGTTTTCTTCCAAGGCCGAGCATCGGCATCCCAGTTTATCGAGGCGTTGAAGCAGCAGCCGGCGAGCGTGCAGTCGATCATCCGAGCGTTGCAGCAGATGTCGACCGCGACGGACTCTTCGTTCCGCAGCATGATCGCCAACCCGAAGACGGTGCAGGACGCCCTCGAAAAATTGCGCGGCGCCTTCAACGATCTCGGACACGATGCCAATCAGGCTTTCCTCGGCGCCGATCAGGGGCCGGGCATGGTCACGCGCGCGATCAACTTCTTGGCTGATGGCATTGAGGAAATCAACCGCGACCTGCCGGGCATGAAGGCGCAGTTTGATCTCACCAGTGCGGCGACGAAGTCGTGGTCGGACATGATCAAGACCACGGCCGATGACACGACGTTGTTCGGCACGCGCATCGACATCGACATCGTCGGCGCCGTCGAGAAAGCGCTGATCACGATTGGCGACTTCGTCAATCAGGCACCGCAGCAGATGGCGGATTTCGCCAATAGCTCGATCGCCTCGATCGAGGGTTGGGCGACAAAATTCGTGCAGAGCATCTCGACGGCGCTCTCCACCGCACTCTCGAACATCCAGAGCTTCGCCTCGCAAGCGCTCGCCGCGCTTCAGAGCGTAAGCTCCGCCATCACGAGCGCTGCCGGCAGCGCAGCCAATGCCGCCAGCGGCGCGATCGGCGCCAACATGGCCAATGCCGCGAGCCCGACCGGCGTCGACATGACCGGCGCGTCCTTCGACAACTCCAACATCACGCAGTCGACCGACAGCAACGTGGTGCCGGACTCGCCGTTCCCGGGGTTCGCCACCGGCGGCAGCTTTACCGTCGGCGGCTCCGGCGGCACCGACAGCCAGCTTATCCAGTTCATGGCCACCCCGGGCGAGCAGGTCACGATCGACCAGCCGGGCGGCTCTGCAACGGGTGGCACGGCAGCCGCCGGCGTCACGCTGGGCTCGCTCATTCCCGGACCCGATACCGGCCCGGCGAGCGCTGGCGCGCCGGCCGCCTCGCCCGATCTTTTGGTAGCCGGCATCAAGCAGGCGCTCGATGAGGAGACGGCGAAGCTGACCGACGCCGGCAGCAACAATGCCACCAACATCGCAGCCGCGGTCAACACGTCCTCGACCAACATCGTCAATCAACTGAAGCTGATGAGCGGTGTTGCCGCGCCGGTCACGACCACCGGAACGGGCGCGCCGAGCACGACTTCGGGCGCTTCTGGCGCGGCATCGTCTTCAACATCTTCGCTGCCGTCTGGCGGTGGTGGCGGCGGCACTGGCAACGCCTTCAAGGATATCGATGCTGCACAAAAAGCCGCGGACCAAGAGGCGGCACAGGAGCAGCAGGCGAGCGCTAGAGCGGCGGCATCCGGGTTCAATCCGATCGGCGGAACGCCCGGGATTGGCCAGTCGATCGGAGACTCTTCGGAGCAGACGAGCGGCGGTGGCGGTCAGCCAAAGCAAAAAAGGCCGACGGATTACGGCGCCACCCAATCGAACCAGCCGCTCGGCGCGAATGGCTTGCCTGTCACTGGGCCGTCGGGCTCGCCGGACCTTCAGCAGTACGGCCCGCTCAACAACATCGACACCAGCCAACCCTCGCCCGGCACAGTGCCGGTCACGGTGAACGGCAAGACCACCTATGTGCCGAAGGAGGAGCCCGGCGCGCCGGTCCAAGGCTATGGCACGATGCAGGAGGTGCCGAGCGGCGGCTCCGGCGATCTCAAGCAACAGACGGACACACTCAAATCATCGCAGGACACCGGCTTCAAGTCGGTTTCCGACGCCGTCCAGCAGCAGGCGGACGCGGCTCGCCAAGCCGGCGATCAAACCGCGCAACGCTCGCAGCAGGTCGCGGATGCCGTGCAGCAGCAGGGCCAGCAGGCGCAACAGATCGGCCAGCAGACGATCGCGCAGGCGCAACAGGACTCGGCCACCGCGACGCAGGGCAACTCGCTTGCGCAGGCCGGCAACGACCTTACGCAGTCGATTGGCGACCAAACCGACCAGACGCTTCAGCAGGGCAATTCGCAGGCCCAGTCGGCGAGCGACCAGAACGTGCAGGGCTTGCAGGCCAACCAGCAGGCCACCGAAACCGGCGCGAGCGACGTTGCCAACGCGACCACGACAGGCAGCGGCAATGTCACCGACGCCGTCAACACCAGTGCGAGCACGATCTCACAGGCGATCTCGCAGGCTATCGGCAGCCTTGCTTCAAGCATGTCCGCGGCACAGGCCAGCAGCGCCACAGGCGCAAGCGATACAGGTGGTGACACGGGCAGCTTCAACGACACCGGCAGCAGCGACGTCAGCGGCGTCGGCGATATCGGGGGCACCGGCACCTCGATCGGCGACAATATGAACGGCGCCGGCGGCTTGCCGATGGAGGAGGGCTTTGCGACCGGCGGCCAGTTCCTTGTCCGCGGCCCGGGGCATGCCGACACCGAGCATATTTCGTTCATGGCAAGCCCGGGCGAGACCATTACCATCACGCCGCCCGGCGGCGCACCACCACCCAACCCGTCGATGGATTCGCATGCGGCTGGCGGCCGAAAGTCCGGCTATGCGACCGGCGGCCAAATGACGCTTGGCGGCGCCATGGGCACGCCGACCGTGCCGCAGGAGTCTGCCGATCTCCTCACCTCGCACATGGCAAGCCTGCTTTCCAATCAGGCCGCGCAGATCAGCGACAAGATCGGCGTCATGGGGCAGAACATTATTGCCTCGGCAAACGATTCCGCCTCCACGATCCAGCAGGCGATCAGCACAGTCGCCTCGAAAATCCCTGATCCTGTGGCTCCGGTCGCTGCGGCACAATCATCGTCTTCGGTGGCCGGAAGCGCGTCGAGCGGCGGAAGCTCCGGGCTAACCATGCAAAATGCATTTGGCCCGGTAAACCAGCTTACCTCGGACGGTGCCTATGTGAACGGCGTCAAGTACCTGATGGGGCCGAACGGGTATCAGAAGGCCTTCGCTACCGGTGGCCAGTTCATGGTTGGCGGCGGCACGGGCCTGCCCAGCTTCGCCACCGGCGGCCAGATCACAGCCGGTAGCAACGACAACGCCGATCCCGGCGCTGATGTCGTTTCCAACTCGATCGACAGCAAGGTCGCGAATGCGACCGATGCTATGAAGAAGAAGATCGACACCGCGACCGGCTCGATCAGCAATGCGATGAGCAGCAACAATAACTCGATTGTTGCAGCGGTGAACGCGATCGGAGATCGTTTCGATGCGTGGCACGCATCGGTGGATATCTCGCCGCATCAAATCGCGGCGCCAGCAATGAGCGGCTTTGCGAGCAGCAGCGGCTCGGCAAGCGGCCCATTCGTTGGAGCCAGTGGGCAGGGGCTCAACATGCTCACTTCCGATGGTGCCATAGTGAACGGCTCAAAGTACGTCATGGGGCCCAATGGATATCAGCAGGTTGGGTTTGCCACCGGCGGACAATTCACTGTCAACCGCGGGCTTGCCGATGGCGGCGTGCTCACCGTGCCGGGTGGCCAAAGCGGAACGGACAGCGTCGACGTGCAGGTCAAGGCCGCGCCCGGCGAGAAGATCATGGTGCTGCCAGCCGATCAGGCCGCGAAGATGAAAGCGCAGGCCAAGGATACACAGCAGATATCGGCCGAGCCGATCGAGGATTACCTGCCGAAGCCACTCAGCGTGCCGGGTAACAGCGGCGCGACCGCGACCAGCAGCGTTGCTTCCGGCATGTCGTCAGCCTCCGCGCCAGTCGCAGCAAACAGCAACAGGTCCGGCGGCGCCGGTGGCGACCGGCCGATCATCATCCAAGTGCAGCAGGGCGTCACGGCTGACCAATTCATTCGCTCGCGGGCGCAGATTGCCGGAGCCTTCAAATGACCCTGACTGTCTTCACACAACTCCCGGATTCGGTCGCGCTCGGCGCGCAAGTCTCCTTCATGCCATCGACGGCGAAGAACCCAAGCGAGAGCGGCAACAATAACCGCTTCTCGCTGCGCCCGATCAAACGGAATTATACCGTCTCGATCAGCCCAGACGATTCGGATGAGATGCAGGCCATCATCATGGCTCTCTTGGGCGATCGCTTCCCGCTCGCCATGCGCGACTACGCGGCCTATCAGGTCACTGCGGAGGATTGCCAGTTCGACAATCTCACCGGCGATTGGCTGATGGGCCGAACATGGGCGCCATCAACCGGCAATTTCCAGTTCTTCGAGCGCATCCTCGTACCCGAAAGCATGGTGGTGTCGCTCAATGGATCGCCGGCGACGACATCGAGCTACGCCATCAGCGACTTCGGCCGCATCCAGTTTTCCGGCGGTGTCACGACAAGTGACACGGTCTCTATCACCGGCACCTACCTGACGCCGGTCGCGCTCATGGACGCGCCGGCCCTGCAACTATTCGGCTCGATCGGGGGCGTCCCGCAATCGCAGTTTTCATCCATGCGATTCGAGCAGCTTTATGAGAAAGAACTGATCGACATCTTGGCGGAGGCGACGTGAGGGACATTCCTTTTTCCCAGAATGCGAGAGGGCTTGAATATGCGATCTCGATCACCCAGCCGAATGAGACCATCCGCATCGTTACTGGCGTTGACGACATCATGCTCAACGGCCTGCTTTACGAGGCGCGCAACTCGCTCAACGTGACCCAGATCGCTTTCTCGGCCGATGGCACGGCATCCAACGCCGACGTTCGTATCTCGGCCTCGCAAACCTCGGTGCGCCCCGGCATCGGCGCCCGCGGCCTGATCGATGGCCTGCAAATCACCATCGAGCTTTACGACCCGCGCCACCCCGAGCTTGGTACGGTCGACATGATGCCGGGCGCGACGATCGGCAGCGTGTCCGAAGACACCAATCGCATCATCGTGTTCGCCGTGCAGGGACCGTTGTCCGGCCTCAAGGCGCCGATGTGCGAGGTGCATACCGTCGTCTGCCGCGCGCGCCTTGGCGACGCGCGCTGCAAGGTCCCGCTTGCGGTCGACGATGTCGCGCGCAACACCGCCTATTTCAAAAAGGACACCAACAGCAGCCTGACTGCCGGCCCATGGGATACGTGGGCTCGCAAGCAGGAAGGCGGGAGCTACAACGACCGTGTCTATGAATGCACCACCGCCGGCACCACGGCGGCGACCGCTCCGACCTATCCAACCACGATCGGCGATACCGTCACCGACGGCACAGCCGTGTTCACATGCCGGCAGGCATGGCTATGTGCTGCGAGCGGCGAGGCGCTGGACTTCTTCAACATCCAACTGGACGCCGACCCCTCCATTGATGTTGCGGTCTCTCCCAACTTCACGCTCGGAAACATCATCCCGCGCACCGGCGACCTGAAGGACACGCTGATACCGATCAAGTTCTATGATCCGGACACCTTCATCGTGACGACATGGCAGCCCTTTGCGCCCAGCAACTTCCCGAGCGGCACCGTCTTCGAAATCCATCCCGGTTGCGACCGCCTCATGACGACATGCATCAACACTTTCAACAATCTGAACAACTTCAGGGGCACGCCCTACGCCCCAAACTCTGACCTACAAACCGGGAGGGCATAAATGTCCTACGCAGACGACCCGGTCACCTACTCGACGAATGCCCAAGGCCAGACTGTGGCGACGTGGACCGGAGGGCCGAACCCCGGCACATTCGTCTATGAGCAAGACCAGCCGAACGGAAACTATGGTTGGGACAAGATTGTCACGGCCACGCCGACCGGCCCGATCGCCCCGCCGGCGCCGACCCCGGTCGCGCCGCATCTTCAGTTTTCCAATGCAACGATCGGCAGCAACATCTTCCTGATGTACGGCGATTGCCGGCTGCCCGGGCAGATCGCATGGGCTCCCGGGATCGACGCCACCAACAATGTGCTCGACACATCCTTCCTCACCTTTATGACCGTGTACGGCGAGCCGCTCGACCCGAGCGAGTCCGTCGAGATCGCGAGCATGTCGGCGAACGGCACGACGTTCTATCAAAGCGGAGGCGTTGTCACGGTCGACAATCTCTCGGCCGATGCACAGGCCGCGCTCGCGACCAGCGTTGCAACCATGGCAGTCTATACCGGCAGCGAGACGCAACTGCCCGATCCGACCATGGAGGACTATCTCGGTGTCGGCAACGTGCCGGCCTATCGTGGTCTTCGCTACATCGTCTTTCAGGACTTCCCGATCGAAATCACCAACGGCGCCGTCCCGAACATCATCGTTGAATGGCGGCGCACTGGCGGCTTGCTCAACGTCTCGGATGTTATGGCCAAGCTGATCAACCGGGTGAACTGGCGCTCGCAATATGCCCAGTCTCGCGCCACCATCTTCTTCGGAGCGCCGACGATCGATGGCATCGACGATCTTTGCCAAGGGATTCAGGTCACCTCGCAAAGCTCGCTGCTCGACCACCTCAACAACCATCGCAACCTCTACAATTTCCAGATCAAGGAAGAGAATCCAGTCAAGGTCGTGCGGCGCGCGGTAGCCTCTGATCTTGTCATCGACATCTCCGTCAATGAGGCGGACCTTGCCGTCGATAGTGGAGCACCTGCACTCACGACCAACCGCGCCAACCCGGCCGACTTTCCTGTCGGCTTGAACCTGTCCTATTGCGATCCTGATCACGCCTTCGACATCAAGGTAGCGCCGGCCGTGTTCGATGGTACGGCGCCGGGAAGGTCGACGGCGACATCATCCGCCATCCTCACGGCGCAGATGGATTACGTGGTCGACGCCACGACCGCGCGAACGATCGCTTACAATGCGATGTTCGACCTGCGATCGTATGCCGCCCGCGCACAGCTTGTTCTCAAAGACCTTCGTGCCGAGGTCGGCGACGTGGTGGCGGTGACCACCGCAAACGGCGATGAGTATGTGCTCTTGGTCAATCAGCAGACGATCACCAAGACGCGGTCGAATGCGATGCAGTGCCTGCAACTGTTGTCGGCCGCCGGCGGCGACGTCAACGGCGATGGCGGCAACGATGGCGGCTCGGCAACCCGGCTGCACTGGCCCGACGAAGTGACGCGACAAGACATCATCGCGACTGCGGACAAGATTTACACGACCTGCGACAGCCTCGGCACGGTCATCAGCTTCAACCTCCGCGACACTCCGTTGCGCAAGGTCACCAAGAGCAAGTGGCGCAATCTGGGGCAGATTGACCCGAATGGTCTCAACTGGGGTGGCGATGCCTTCTACCTTGAGATCGGCGGCCCGGGACGATTTTTCGAGGACGCCTTCTACGTCTACCTTATCCACATGACCACGCTGGTCATCTCGCGCATCCTCAAGACCGCAACCAACATCAATCAGATCGAGACGATCACCATCGCAGAGGGCTTCTATATTGACGGCAATTCCTTGCACGATAACTCCAACCTCGCGGGCAATGTCATCAGCGAGCTTCGTGATGGCATCATCTATATCGGCTGGCTCGGCATCTTCAACGGTGATGGCAACCAGAACGGGATGCGGCTGGTCACCTTTGACGTCACGTCATGGACCACGTCGGCTTGGACAGTGAATGATTTCGAGACCGCGCTGACCGGCGGCCTGCCGTGGCAGCCGCAAGGCATCGCCGTGACAGATAACGGCCACGTCATTATCGCCGCGGCCAATGGCTCCAGCGCACAGCGCTACTACCATGCCGCGTTAACCGACCTGACGTCGTGGTCGCATGCGGATGCAAGCTTCACCACGCGCCAAGGCTCCTTCGTTCGGTCCGGCAATGTGCTTTACCTGCCGGAGGTCGAGATTGGAAGTTTCGGACGCCCGGCCAACAAGAGCCGGATAGCCGTTGTCGACATGACAAGCGGGTCGCCATCGGAGAGCGTTGTCGACCTTGCCCTGAAGGATTCGAATTGGGAGTGCAACTCCCAAGAGGGCATGAACATCATGGCGGCGTCGGCAACCCACCTCTTTGTCTACGGCAACCATTCGAACGGCATCAACACGAACCCAACCGCGCCCCAGCAGCACCGCTATATCGGCCGCTTCGACCTTGCCACACTCGATGCGGCAGGCGGCAAATTCCTGTCGGAGCTTCTGTACAATGAGAACGATTTTGCGATTCTGAGGATGTGCATCGGTCCCGACAATAAGCTCTATTCCTTCGCATCTCCGTTCGCCATCAATCGTAGCTCGATCCTCGTGACATCAGAGGATTTGACGGTGCAGAATTTCTATTGGTCGAGCGATCGGCCGATGCCGGTCAATGACAACTTCGCGAGCCCGGCGCTGCTGGTCGCCGATGTCTCCCAGTTCGGGGACCTGTCCTATGCATCGACTGAGCCAAACGAGCCTGTCCCTGGCTGGCATCCATTCGTCACCGGCGCCAGCAACGACACCATCACCTATTTCAACAATGGGCACTCGGTTTGGTATCTTTTCGTCGCGCCAGCAACGCATACCTATACGATCGCAGTCGAGAATGCCGACAACTTCGACACCGGAGGTCTCTTCGACATAGCGATCTATCAAGGCGATGCTCTGGACGCGGTCACCTATGTGACAGGACTGTCGAAAAGCGGGGCCATTGGCAAAGTAACGTCGTGCTCGCTGTCGGCAACAGAAGGCGAGAGCTACAGGATTTGCGTCACGCAATTCGTGACTGCCGACGCCTTCGGCGGTGCGATCCCGACGTGGGATGTCAATCAAGGCAAGTTCCTGATCGAAGCCATCACCTGAAGTAACGTCTTCTTAGTGTGCAGCCATGATGCTGCGCCATCATGACGAACCTTGTCGCCCTGTCTGCAACCGAGGATCGGCGCTGGAAAGCCGCCAAGCTGACGCGCCCGTTTGACGCGAGCGCGAGGCATCTGGTCGATCCGACGGCCAAGGCGAGGTACAAGGCGGTGTCCTCGCGGACCGGCGTTCCATGGTACGTCATCGCCGTGATCCACATGCGCGAATGCCCGACGCTTCGCGACGGCTCGCCGAGCTTCGACCACTCGCTCGCCCAAGGCGACCGCTGGAACCAGAAATCGATCCATGTCCCGGCCGGCCGCGGCCCCTTCAAGTCGTGGGAGGATTGCGCGGTCGACGCGCTGGTCAATTGCGCGCCCTACGCGGCACGCTGGAAAGACTGGTCGATCGGCGGCATCCTCACCATCCTCGAACAGTACAACGGGCTCGGCTACGCCAACCGCGGCATCGCCTCGCCCTACATTTGGAGCGGGACGGATCAGTATGTGCGCGGCAAGTACGTCGCCGACGGCCGCTTTGATCCCAACGCCGTCGACCAGCAACTCGGCTGTGCCGGCCTCCTGATGGCCATGGCCGTGCTCGATCGCGAGGTGGTCTTCGGCGCCACGCCGGCAAACGACAACACGGCCACCGCCACCACAACGAACAAGCCTGTGGTTGTCGCGCACCCGACGGCCGCGCCACCTCCCTCCATCACCCATCCGGCGCCGGGCTCGCTGGGGGCTTGGGTTGCTTCCGCCCTCGCCGCACTCTTCCGAAAGGCCGCGTAAAACCAACAGGGGCTTACCATGCTTTGGATTTTGCTGATTGCATTGATCGCCTTGGGGCTTGTCTACTTCTTCGTTGTTCGTCCCGTCCTCAAAAACTCGCCGATGTTCTCCGCCGCCTTCGCCGAAGAGGCGAGCATGATCGAGAAAGTCCAAGCCAAGATCACGGGCTGGAAAACCATCATCGCCGCGCGGCTGGTCACGATCGGCGGCCTTGTTGTCGGGCTCTACGATCAGGCGCTCCCCTACATCACCGGGCAGGACTGGACGCCGCTCACCGCAAAGATTCCGGCATGGACGCTGCCGCTGGGGCTGGTCACGATCGGCGTGGTGTTCGAGTGGCTGCGCAAGGTGACGGCTAATCCGCCGGCGGTGGTGGTGCAGAAGGTCGAAGATACGGGAGCACCCGTCGTGGTCGCGGTGCAGCAGCCTCCGAAAGCCTGATAGGTCCGAAATGGGGCTGTTCTCGCTCACGCCCGGCGGCATGATCGGCGATCTCGTCAAGAATGCCTTGACGGGGCCGCTGATCGGCGGCCTCGTCGACGCCTACAAGACGAAGCTGTCATCCGGGACCACGCAAGACCAGATGCTCGCCGATCTCGCCGGCAAGGAGTTGGCGGTGGAGCAGCGCGAGCGGGAACTGGCGGTCCAGCAAAACATTGCCGATGAAGGCCGATGGTGGACCGTAGCGCCCCGGGCTATCGTGCAATGGGCACTCGCGATATTCATCGCCAAGGTCGTAGTCTGGGACATCTGCTTGGGCCTCGGCTCAACCCCGTCGATCCGCGACCCCCTGATTGCCGCTGCGTTCGGCAAAATCATCATTATGTGGTTCGGCGGAAGGACGATCGAGAAGGTCAGCAAGATCATCGCCAACCGCTTTGCGAAATAGGCGGTTTCGGGAATGCCCCGTCAGGGTGAAAACGACCCGCGCAACTACCGAAGGAACGAGGATGTGCCGGTGGTGATTCAGCAGCAGCTAAACGAACTCACCATGACGGTCGGCGGCCTGAAGCAGGCCGTGGAAAACCTCACCACGAATTGGAAGCGGCAGGACGATGCTGCGACCAGCGGGCGCCACGCGCTGCATCAGAAAATCGACGACGTGCGCGAAGATGTCAGCGACTTGGGCAACCGGGTCGACAATCTCGACAGGGCGGTCAAGATCATCGAGCCCTCCATCGCCATCTTCAACGAGGAGAAGCTCCGGGCGGAGGGCGCGCGCGATCTCGGCCGCTGGATATGGGGCGCCTTCCTCGCCGCGGCCGGCTTTGCCGGCTACTGGCTGCACGAATTTTTCACCTACCTATTCCACAAATAGGCCCGCCGGGCACCCACCTCAAACCGTCCCCTCCGAGGAACCGGCAAGAACCCGCCGCAGCCCTCCTGTCGGCGGGTTTTCTTTTGGAGCGCCGGGGCGGTGGCAGCCAGCCGCGCCCGTGCGTTATTTCGGCTTGGGGGGCTGTCTTTGTGTCTGGCTGTTAGGAGGCCTCTGTACGGGCCTCTAATGGCTCCGCCCCGGAAATGCCGCGCCACCAGCAATTGGCGCATTTTCGATCGGTGTCGTTTGACCAGCGGGTCACGGCCGCGCCGCAGCCGTGGCATATGAATTGCTGCATGCCCGGGCGGGTGGCTGGCTGGCGGTAGCTCAACCCTCACCTCGCCCGGGCCGGGCATTCGAGGCCGCTGGGCGAGCCTCGCGCCAAACCATCAATCCACCTTGATCTCTTGAAGCTGCATCGACACGGTCGGGTGCCCCGGCACGTTGGTATCGATGACCAGCGAGAGCAGCACGTCATTGCCGCGCGCTTTGTCGCTCATGGCCAGTTATTCTTCAGCAAGGGTGAACCGCCCGCCGCAGACTCGGCGACATCCGCATCCTTGGTGTGTGAGTCCAGCGGTTGATTGTCAGGATCATTGCTGGCCACCTTGGACGTTTCCTCCGGCTCCGTGTCCACGAAATCGCCTTCGGTCCGCGGCGCGCTGTCCCTACCTGCGACGGGCTTCTCTTCAGCCGGCGGCGCCGGCAAATGCTTCGGTGGCGATGCGATGGCATCACCGACCACGACGGCCTCCTGCGGCGGTCGCTTCAGCTTCGCGACCTGCCGGATCATGCCGAGCATGCCGTCGATGGTGTAGCCTTGCGCGCCGGCGCCACGCCAAAACCCGGTGGCCGGGTAATAGATGAACACGCCGTTCGCGACGGCATAGGCGTCGCCGGCAACGATCCTGTGCTCGACGCCAAGTTCGCGCAGCGTCTTGAGCCGCTCGCCGATCTTCGACCGTGACAAACGCCGGCTCCGGGTATCTTCCTCAGTTTCCATTTTTTGCCGCCTTCCTAAGCTCGGCCTGCTTTTTCTTCAGCCGCTCCTGCAACGCCTCGCGCGCATCGCCACCGGTGTTGCTCTTGTTGCGGAGGCCTTTTTCCTCCGCCCACCGCTTATCCCCACTCTCCACATCCGTGAGGCTGTCAATCCACGCTTCGGCATGTTTGGCATATTCGGCTTCCGTCGTGGGGAGTCCGGCGGGTCCGTTACTGGTCGAGGACGATGCAGACGGGCCCGCCGCCCCTTGCGTCTCAGGTCGGTCGGCGGCCTGAGACGTAGCCTTGTCGGTAGCCTTGGCCTTGTCGGCCTTGTTCGACGGGGTGGCCGGGTCGGCCGTGCTTTGCTCCTGCGGGCGCCCGGCCTCCGACGGTTGCGCGGTTTGTGAGACCCCGTCGGCAGGTTCGCCAGTTTCGAGTACGACACCGTCCTGATCATGCACCGTGCCCTCTGTTTCATGCATGGCACCCCCGGTTTCTTGCACGGGATCGCCCTCATTATGCACGATCGCCTTAGTGGGCTGCGGCGGCAGTTGCGAGGGCAGGCCGGCGAGCACGTCGAGCTTGTTGGCAAGGCCCTGCCGGCGCGCACCTTCCTCGCGCGCCTTGTCGAAGTCATAGAGATTGTCATCGCGCCGGATCAGGTCATCCAAATCGCTCGACGTCGGCAGGTATTTCGAGAGCCGGCGGATGGCGCTCTTGCGCGCCATCTCGCTCCACCACGACACCCATGGCCCAGAATCCTTCGCGCGGCTGACCTCGCGGATTTTTTCCACGTCGCTGGGGGAGAGCGATTCGACCTTCAGCGTACCGTCCTTCAGCTTGGCGAAGGCAACAATGCGCCGAACCACTTCCGTGTCCGGATTTTCGCACGGCTCATAGAGCATGTGCTCGCCGGCGTCATCGATCCATTGCTTATAATTATCACCGCCATAGACCACGAAGGCGCCGATTGAGGCGATCTCGCCGGAGTTGCGCGCCTTCTTCATGATGCCGAACACCATCGGCATCCATTGCGCCTTGTTGATCCAGCGATCCTTGAAGGTGCCGTCATCCTGCCGGACGCGCTCCTTCGACCGGTAGATCACGATCGCGCCCTCGCGGCCGTCCGGCAGCAGGCCGTCCTGCGCGGCCTTCATCGCCGAATTGAACAGCGATCTCCGGTCGGCATGGATCAGGTCGGGATTGTTCTGGATCGCCGTCATCAGCGAGCGCGCAAAGCGCTCGACTGGAATGTGCGTCGGCAGTGCTGCTGCAAACTGCCCGTGCATGTTGTCGATGTCTTTGCGCAACAGCGCGAGCGCGTTCTTTTTATCCGGCTCTTGAGCAATATCGTTCATGATTGAAATCCTTTACTTGACCCCGCGGATCACCCGGAATTGCGACTGACTGCAAAAGGCGCCGTCGAGGTGCTTGCACTTGACGTTGCGGCTTTGCGCCTTGTGGCTGATCCTGCGCCCATCGGCGATTCGGGCGAAGGAGGCGTGGCCCATCTTGTCGCTGATGTGCGCCTTGGTTTCCTTCTCGATCTCTTCGGCCGCGCTCTTGGCGGCGCGGGCCTCGATCAGGCGGTCGAGCACTTCCGGCAATTCGTTGTCGCCCGAAAGGTCAATCTCGCTGCCGTCATCCTTCGGGTAGCGCTTAGCGATGATATCGCCGTCCATCTTGTAGTTCGGCGGGTAGGGCCGCTTGTCTTTGATGCGCTGCCAAAATTCGGCTACGTCGCCTTTCAGCTTCTCATAGAGCGCGTCATGGATCGGTACCTCGATCAGCGGTACACTCAGTGCGCGATCGAGAATGAACGGTCCGACATAGGCCACCTCGGCCCCGACCAGCCGCGCCTCGATCAGGGCTTGGACCACGATCCACAGCGGCGGCTCGATCACGTCATCGACCTCGGTGTCACCAGCCCATACGGTTCTCAGGTCGTAGGGGATCACCGTCTTGATCTGCACGATGCCCTTGCGGCCTTGCTCGTCGACGATCAGCATGTCCGGCGTAGCCCCGATATTGGCCTCGGCGTCGCGATAGTAGTGATTGACCGGATAGGTGATGTCCCACTTCGGATGATCGAGCCGGATCAATTCGGCCGCGACCGGCTCCAACAATCGGCCGCGCCGCATGACAGGCGTGTCCTCGACGTCATCCGATGACAGGCCAGCTTTGTGATTGAACAGCGCAAGCGCGGTGGTCCATGGATGCACGCCCAGCAGCGCGCCGGCAACCGAGGCGGTGACATCCTGCTTGCGCATGGCAAGCCACTCCTCGCGATCAGAAAATGGAATAGCCTCGATCGTCATCGGCGGGTCCTCATGTCAAAATCCTCAAAAATGGTGGCGCCGCGGATCGAGTGCCGGCCGGACTTGATGTAGGCCTTCAGCGCCTTTTCGATATCAGCGCCGGCAAGGAATGGGCGCAGCGCCTCAAGGTCGATGGTGTTGAAATCGACTTCCTTGAACGTCCAGACGGTTTGCAGCCCGGCCGATCCGCCCGACGTCTTGGTGTGCGCCATGCGGGCCGCCGGCGCCACGGCCGCAGCCTCGGCGACCTTGGCATCGACCGCGGCCGCGCCGGCGAAGGCGTCGGCCTTGATCGATTCGACGGCATGGCTCGCGCTGGACTCTTTGGCCAGCTTTGCCCGCGCCTCTTCCGCGGCTTTCTCCGCCTCGCGCGCTTTGGCGCGGGCGGCTTCTGCCTCCGCCTCGCGCCGCGCTCGCTCCGCCGATTGCTTTTTCTTCAGGTAGACAAGTCCGATCGCATCGATCTCTTGCATGCGCGCGATGGCGCGTGCCTGCAATCCGGCCTTGAAGAAAGCTTGAATGGTGCGGTCGGCGGCAAGGATCGGCGCCTTCGCCGTCTCGCGCGCGGCATCGGCTTTCTTCTCAAAGGCGCGAAGATCGTTGATCGACTTGGTGATGATCGCAAGGTCCGCGTCATCCTCGCATACGATGCCGATCTCGACGCTGGTCAGCGCGACAAGCTCGGCCTCAAGGTTGGCATGGTCGCGCGCAAGCTCCTCGGTGGTGATGAGCGGCGGCCGGTTGTCCTTCGGCGTGATGGTGCGATCGGTCAAAACGTCATGTCCTCATGGTCGTCGGCATCTATGAACACCTCGGAAATGTGGACCACCTCCACAACCTGTGCATCATCGGGCTTGATGATCGCGTAGGTCGAAATATCGCTAAAACCCGTGCCGAGAGAATTGAAGGTCAGCACATAGCCGCGATGCCATCCATCGCGGCCGGGACGCCTGAAGCTGCATCTGATCCTCACTCGCTGCTCCTCTCATGGTCCGGCGCCGACGTCGGCCGACTCCAAACCGGGCGCGAGCCGAAGGCTTCTTCGACCATGTCGCCGAAAGCATCCTGCATCAGTTGCATGAACGCCTTTTTCCGCTCCGGAATTTGCGCCAGCGTAAAGCTCAGCGAGCCGAGCGCCACGGCACCCTCCATCGTCTCGGCGCGAGCCCAATAGGCAACCCAGAAATCACCCTCGACGCGGAGGGCTAGGCGGCCGATCGGCTGCTTGTCGAAGATCGTCCTCACAGCGCGACTTTCCTTCCATCCTTTGCTTCATAAACTGCCTTCGCCTCACGCATCGAGGGGAAGCACTGGCCTTTGAGCCATTCGATGAAGGCTCGGTATCCGGGGTGTCCTTTTGCTTCATGGTCCTCCACCGCTTTCCACCAATGCGCCGGGCTCGGCACCTCGAACAGCAGCCCGCCGCAGTGCGGGCAGCACGGCAGATATCATCTGACCGGAGGTGACGCCCATTTCCGGCTTGGTCTTTCCGACCTTCTCGATGCCGTCCCACCACGCACACCGCGCGCCATAGACGATGCGTCCATCCTCGCTCATTGATCCGTCACCTCCACTTGCGGCCAACGATCGGCAGTGACGCGATAGGCGCCCGAAATCTCGCTGATCTGCCGGGCATCCATCCAATTCGCCAAGGCGACCACCTCGCTACCCTTGACATAGGCGAGGTGCCGGCCATCACGATCGCAGACCATGACGGCGTGACGGTCATGCTCGTTGTTGCGCTCGCGGATAAGCCGCATCGGCTCGCCGGGCTTCAGGTTATTGACCGCATCGACGGTCCCGCGAAAACGCATGCCGACCATCGTGTAGAGAGATTTCATCCTCCGAGTCCCCACCATTTGATCTGACACTCGTCACAGAATTGCGCAACGTGGCCATCTTCCTTCGACAGGATCAGCGGAACGTCATCCTCGCCGATGCCGGCAAAGCAGTAGGAGCAGACGGCTGAGCGGACCGAATCGGGCTTGCCCCACGCGACATGCTCCCACTTGAAACCAAGCCTCGGCCGGATGGTGAAGCTCACGCGGTAGCGGCGACCTTCTGCGCCAGCTTGACGAAGTGGGAGCGGACATCCTCGGACATCACCTTGAAGGCGCGGGCGATCGCGATGCCCTCGCGCGTTGCCATGAAATCCTGAAGCTCGATGGCCTCTGGGTCGTTGTGGCGACGGCCGTCAGGCGGCGGCATCAACTCGCTCGGATCGCACTTGAGCGACTGGCCGATCAGCATCAGGGTCGCGGTCGAGACGCGGTTGACGCCCTTTTCGTATTTCTGGATTTGCTGGAACGTGACGCCCAGCGCCGCGCCAAGCTCCTCTTGGCTCATGTCGGCGAAGAGCCGCCGGCTTCGGATTTGCTTTCCGATGTATTCGTCAGCACCATTGACGCTTCGCTTGGGCAAGATGAACCTCCTCGTTTGAAATCGTGCTCGATGTGAGCTTGGACACAGGCGTTAAGGATGAGAAGCTGACGGGTCAGGGCCGACATCCGGCCGTGCAGATGCACAAGGCTGGCCGGCGGCGCGCGTGTCGAGCGCACGCGCTCGATCTCCTGCGTTAAGGTTCCCAAAGCGGAAACCACTTCGCCGATCTCGATTTGCAGGTAGGAGGTACGGAGGAAGAAGTTTTCGCGGACCGTGTTGGTGGCGACCACCTTCAACATCCGCTTCAACACGTCGCCCATATCCGCCTCCCCATCAGGTTGCACAATGGGAAACATGGGATTGATCCCTAGTCAAGCGCAATGTGGTGAACGGGGAAAATTTTGCACTTCCGTGTTTGTACCGGTTGACAGCGGGATATTTCCCGTAGCTCTTATGTCGCCATGGGTCGCATGGCTTCGATGGATCAGTTTTTCAGGTTGGTGGAGCGCTTCGCGGAAGCGAAGGGCATCACCGAAAGCACCGCCTCCGTTCACCTTTTCAACGACGGCAAGCGGCTGCGGTTGCTTCGCGAGGGCGGCGACCTTGGCGTCCGCAAGATGGAGGACGCGATCCAGTATTTGAGTGACCACTGGCCGGAGGGAACCGGCTGGCCGCGCGAGATCAAGCGGCCCGACAAGGCGGCGTAAGGCGTACCGGCCGCCGGGGGAGACTGCGGCAAGTTTTTTCGATTTTGGAATTGGTTGGAGCCGCGCGGTCTCCGATGCCGGTCGCGCGCGGCTTGGGAAGGGGAAACGTGGCAGTCGTGCAAGCACCGTCCGAGTGGACGGATGATCGCGTTGAGACTCTGAAATCGATGCGCGCCACCGGCTGTTCGGCCGGCGAGATCATGATCGCGCTCAACCGCGACACCGGCTCGGAGTTCACGCGCTCCGCCGTGCTCGGCAAGATCGCGCGGCTTAAGCTCCCGCTCTCCGCCGATGCCGGCATCAAGCACGTCAACCGTGACCTAAAGCGGGCGCCCAAGCGGCGCACTCCGGCCGCGCCCGGGACGATTGAGAGTCCTCCGATCGCACCCGAGCCCAAGAAATTCTTCGTGCGCGAGGTGGCTGGCTTCTCAGCCGAGCGCTGCGAATACGAGACAACGTGCAAAGAGCCGCCCATCAAGGGGCGGTTCTTTTGCGCCATCCATTGCGCCATCGTCTACACGCCGGCGAAGAAGCCGAACGCCACGTCATACGATGCGCCACGCCCGCACTATCGCCCACCCACAAGGAGATGATCATGGCGACCGACGACGGCAAAGCTACGGGACCACAACTGTCGAACGAGATGAGCGACGACCAGCGCGCCAAGCTGACGTTCCAGCTTCGCGACAAGTATCTGGTCGCGCTGGATGCGAAGAAGAGGGCGGATAACGCGCTGAAGCTGCTCGGCAAGGAAATCAAGGCCGACCTCGGCAAGGGCGGCTTGCAGGACATCAAGGACATGATCCGCCTGTCCGAGCCGGAGGGCGAGGAGGCCCTGCGCGAGGAGATGGAGCGCCGCGTGCGCGTCATGCGCTGGCTCGCCATCCCGATCGGCGCACAGGCTGATCTGTTTCCGAAGGACGATCGCCGGCCCATCACCGAGCGCGCCTTTGCGGAAGGCAAGAAAAGTGGCCTTGCCGGCGAGACGTTCCGCAATCCCTACCACCAAACCAACGATGGCCATAAGGCCTATGAGAAGGGCTGGCAGGAAGGCCAATCCGTCATCCTCGCCAAGATGGCTCCGCTCGACACGGCGGCAGCCGCCGACAGTCTGGCGAACTAAGCCATGCTGGAACGCGGCGAAGTCCTCGGCATCGATCCGAACACCAACACCGGCTTTGCCTATGGCATCGCCGGCGAGGTGCCGCGGCTCTGGTCGATCGACTTCCGCCGTGATGGCGATCTGCATGACTACTACGGCAACCTCTTGGCCTATGCGGCGGCCTTCCTTCGCGACAACCCGGTCAAGCTGATCGGGATCGAGGAGCCGCTCGCGCCGTCCGGCATGGGTGGCCGCTCGAACCACGACACCACAATGGTGACGATCGGGAGCTTCGCGATCTGGATCGGCATCGCGAAGGCCAAGAAAATTCCCTACCAGCCGGTCCGCGTCGAGACGTGGCGCAAGCACTTCATCGGCGTGGGCAGGCTTGCGCACATCAAGAGCGCCAGCGAGCGGCGCAAGGAAGGCAAGAGACTGGTCGAGCACCGATGCAAGCTGCTCGGCTGGAAGGCCCCGGACGATAACGCAGCCGACGCCGGAGGCATTTGGGACTGGGCCGGCGCGTCATTCATGAGCGTCCGGCCCGATCGGCTGCAATTGTTTGGGGCCTGAAATGGAGCATTGCTATGACGACCGTTAATCTAGGGGAAGTTGCGGTGTCTCTCCTCGCTGCGCAGAGCCAGCTTGAAGACACATCGCGCAAGCTGCGGCGTGTTTGCATCACCGTCGGGCTATCGGGCATGGGCACCGAGCTTGCCGTCGAGGCGGCCGAGCAAGACGTCGTCAACGTCAAGGTTGCATTCGAATTGATGAAGCGTATCTCGCGCCATGAAAAGAAAATCCTCACGTACCTCGCGAAGTGCGAGCGCGAGCCGGTCAGTCTGCTCGACAGGGCCATCATTCCCATGAGGGCCGTTGCCGCGCTACTCTAACCTCATTGCGTGGCTGTGGCGTACCCATCTGCATTCCTAGACGACCTGCGCGCCCGACTGCCCGTCTCCGAGGTGGTCGGGCGAACGGTGGAGCTTAAGCGCAAGGGCTCGGAATTTGTCGGGCTTTCGCCGTTCCAGCAGGAGCGCTCGCCCTCGTTTACCGTCAACGACAACAAGGCGCTGTGGAAGGATTTTTCCAGCGGCAAGGGCGGCGACATCTTCGCCTTTTGCATGGAAGCGCTCGGCATGGACTTCCCGGCCGCGGTGGAGGAATGCGCCAAGCTCGCCGGCGTCTCTCTGCCGGGCGAGACGAACGGCGCGAGGCCGCCGGCGCAGTCGAAAAAGTCGACATCACCGAAAGCACAAAAGCCGGAAGAAGGTCCGCCGGATAACGATCCACCGTTCGATCCAGATGCCTACGACAATTCTGGACGCAGCGAGCCGGGCGGCCCCGTGCAGCGGACCAAGCGCGAGATCACGCGGACCTATGACTATACCGACCCGGGCGGCGCGCTGATCTATCAGGTGTGCCGGGTCGAGTGGCAGGAGGACGGCAAGCGCAAAAAGACGTTCATGCAGCGCCGGCCGGGGCCTGATGGCTCATGGATATGGGGGCTGTCCCCGGGCGAGTTTCTCAAGTCCCGCGATGGCGACTGGTATCAGGCCACAAAAGAACGAATCGCGAAATGGAAGGGGGCCGAATCAAGAACATTCCCGGTCGGGGCCGAGCACGGGCTCTACCGACTGGTCGAGTTGCGCGAGGCTGGCGACGATGACGTCGTCTACCTTCCGGAAGGGGAGAAGGACGTCAATACCCTGATCGACGTCATGGGGCTGGTCGCGACCACCAACAGCGGCGGCGCCAAAAATTGGCGCGCCGACCATGCCGAGTTCTTCCGGGGCCGCGACGTCGTCATCCTCTGCGACAACGACCAGCCGGGCCACGACCGTGCCGATCTGGTCGCAAACACGCTGCGCGGCATCGCGCGGCGCATCCGCGTCACCGACTTCCTGCCGCTCTGGCCAGAGGCGCCCAAGGGCGCCGACGTCACCGATTGGGTGCGCGACCGCGAGGGCAACGCTGGCGAGCTACAGGCCTTCGTCGACACCATCGCCGATTGGAAGCCGGCTCCATTCGAATCGAAGTTTGGCGGCATCCCGTTCGAAAAGCTCGACGAGCCCGGCGAGGAGCATGAGCACCTGATCGACGGCATCCTGACCGTCGGCGACAAGTCGATCATCGGGGGCGCCTCGCGCTCCGGCAAGAGCTTCCTTGCGATCGATGCATGCATGTCGATCGCCACGGGCCAAGAGTTCTTCGGCCACAAGGTCATGCGGCCGGGGCTGGCGGTGTATCAGGCCGGCGAGGGCGGGCGCGGCATCAAAAAGCGTTTCCGCGCATGGCGCCAGTACCATCGCCTCGATCCGGCCGCGCGCATCCCCGTCTACATCCTGCCGGCGCGCATCGACATCCACTCGGCCGATGGCGACACCGCCAAGCTGATCGAGGAGTTGCACGGCATCGAGCGCATGTATGGCATGCCCATCGTCGCCTTCTTCATCGACACGCTGGCCAAGGCCTCTGGCGTTGCTGATGAAAATTCAGGGAAGGACATGGGCATCGTCATGGGCAATGTCGACAAGATCAGTGAGGCCTTCCCGCGCACGCACGTCTGCTTGGTCCACCACATGAACGCCGGCGGCACCAAGCTTCGTGGCCACACCTCGGTGCATGCCGGCGTGGATCAGGTCATCCTCGTGACGCGAGATGAGGAAAACCCGCGGCTGCGCACTGCGGTGCTCGACAAGCAAAAGGATGAGGAGGACGGCGCCAAAATCTATTTCGAGCTTCCGCAGATTACGATCGGCTACCGCGCGATCGACGGCAACCCGATCACCTCCTGCGTGCCGGTGCCAACCGGCACGGACGTAAGCTTCAGGCAATCCGGCAAGCCGAATGTCGAACGATCGAAGATGAGCGACACCAACGCGCTGATCTTCCAATCGCTGAAGGACGCCCTCGTCGAGGACGGCATTCCAGCCCCGCCCGCGCTGAAGCTGCCCCGCGTCATCACTACCGTGGTCCACGTCAAGCACTGGCGCAGCCGGTACAAGGCAGTCGCCTCCGACGTCGACATCACCGACAACGCTGCCAACCAGCAAATGAAGCGAGCCTCCGAAAAGCTGCTGCGGCTTAAGCTGATTGGAAGGATCAACCCCTATGTTTGGCTGACCGGGCGGGGTTCCTTCACCAAAGCATCCGACATTGTCGAGCCGAATGCGGAAGGAGACACGACGCCGGAACAAGGCGAGTTCCCCGAGACGTAAAAGTGACAGGTCGCGCAAAATGGCCTGTCGCTTTTGGCGAAGGTGACAAGCCATAGACGTCTTCTAAGTATTTGATACTACTGGTAGACCCAGAAAAAAGTGACAGCTTTTTCGGGCTGTCACTTTTGACCTGTCACTTTGTCACTTTTTTCGTCATTCGGCCGCGAAAAGCCGCCGCTTGATCGCGGCGCAAAAGGCGTCCCGAACCTCCCGGCTGGCATCGCGATCGAGCACGTTGAGCATCCACTCCACATTGCTGGCGACCGGTCCGGTGGGGCCGTCCGGGCTCTTCTCCGCCCGGCGGATCGTATCGGCGCCGTTATTGACCAGCGTCGTGCCGGCGTCCGGGTGGTTGGACCGATCGGACCGCAGCCGGAAGCCGGTCAGGCCGCAGAGCTTGGCCATCTCGGCATGGGTGAAGGCCCGGCCGATCACGGCCCGGCCGATGTCGTGTCTGGCGTCGCCCAGTTCTTCGCCGGTCATTCGTCTTTGGCCCTCTGGATCGTATCGAGCAGGAAGTGCATGACGCCTCCCGCCTTGACCGCGTTAGCGAACAAGGCCGGATCGAGCGCCGGGAAGTTGTCGCGGAACGGCATGGTGGATTTTTCCAGCACGGTTGCAGCCGTGATGCATTCCTGCGCAAGGTCGCGGTAGATCGTCGCCAACTCCCGCGCGGCTTGGTGGAGGTGATGCCTAGTCACGTATGGCATTTTCGATCTCCTCGTGAGCCACGATCGATTTCCAGCGCCGCACAAATTCGGCGAGCCAGAGCCGCTGCGCCGGCGAGAGTGCGGGATCGTCGACATGCTTGTCGGCAGCGCCGAGCTTGAGCCCGTTCACAAGGTTGAACGTCTGATACTCGGAAATCAGGATGGCGAAGGTCAGCGCGTTGTCGGCGGCATAGTCGATCGCCTCGGCGAGCGTGTCGAACACCAAGAGCCCGTCGCCGACTGCGACCATGTCGCCGAAGCTGGTCGGCGCATGGCGAAGCTGATGGCCGGCAATCGCCGGGTATTCCGGAAAGCCGCTCATGGCCGAAGCTCCGGTGGTGGCGGCTCCGGCCATTGCCAGAGCTTCACGCCGTTGCGATGCGCCTTCGGTCGCATGATCTCGCCGGCATCGATCGCGGCCTCGACGTCATTCTTGCCGAGATACCATCGGACGTCGGGAATTTGCGACTTCAGCACGTCGACGGTGTCGCCGCGCTCGTCGTAGCCGTAGAGCACGCATGGCCCGGCGATCAGCCGGTGGCCGATCGAAAAGTAGCTCTGCTCCTCCGCCGGCACGAACAGCCCAAACTCATAGACGACATAGGCGAGCGAGCGGGACAGCGTGCCATGGTCGACCGCGTTGGGCTTGAGCCCAGCCATCTCCTCGGCCAGTACAAGCTCCTTCGCATCGACCGTCTCGATGGTGCGCTCCTTCGGTTTGACAATCACGAATTTCAAGATTGCATCCTCCTTTTCGATTTGGCCTTGTAGCGCGCCCATCTGAGCGCGCCTTCGTAGTCCGCAGTCTCAAGCGGGCTGTCATCAAGCGAGCCGGCAAGGCGTGCTTGCAGCGCCTCCTCGATCGCCAAGAGCCGCCGCTTTGAAAGCGACGGCCCACGATTCGGCTTGGTATCCTCGCTCAAAACTGCGGCTCCTCTTCTTCCGGCACGTCACGCGCGGCGATCATCGCGTCCGCCATGCCGTAGCAGGCGACCGCGATGGCGTGCGGGTTGATCGGCGTGTTGAAATTTGTCGCCGCGCAAAAGCCTTGCAGCGCGGCGGCGGCAAAGTAGTCGCGTAGCAGCATGCCGCGGTCACCCATCGGCGTGCCGTCGACGGCGGTCCATGTGAGCGGGAACGTATAAGGCCCATCAGCCATTGGCCACCTCCTCGCGCGCTGCAAACCTCGGCACAAAGCAGTTCTCGTATTCGAGCGTCATCGAGTTGAAGTGGCGCTCGATGCCGAAGATGTCGTGGAAAAAATTCATGTCATCCGCGGCGAGCAAATCGTCGAGCCGCAGCGGCATCATGACGTGAGCCATCACCAATTCGGCGCGGACGTTTTGCATCGGGCGCCGATCGGGAAACGCCAGTTCGACGCGCTCCGCGATCTTGATGATGGTGTCGATCTCCGTGCGGGAGATAGGGCGCTTCTTCATCGCCGCGCCTCCCGCTCTTTCTCTCGCGCCGCGTAGCGATCCTCCACTTCCTTGCGGAAGCGATCGAAGGCGGCGAGCACTTGCGGGATTTCGAGGTAGACCCAATGATCGCCGTTCTCGCGCCGCGCGCGCAGCTTGTAGCCGAACCCGTCGAATGAGGCGTAGAGCCCATCGCCGAGGTATTCTTCCTTTGGCATGTTGCACCTCGTAAAAACCGGCGCGGCGGAATTGCCGCGCCGTCTCGTTTATCTTCAGGCCGCTGCGTCCAAGATCGTGCCGGCAACGATCTCCTGCGCCAGCCGGTCATCGGTGTTGAGCATGGCCCGCGCGTTGGCGGTAATGGCTTGTGCCATGTCCCACGCCGAGCGCGGCGGAGTGCCTTCCTCCTTCTCGCCTTGCTCCAAGATCGCCTTGGCGCGCGAGAGCGAGAACTTGCGCGCGGTCAGGAAGGCAACCGCCTCCTCCTGATTGGTGGCGACCTTGGCCTCCTTCGCGGCCTTGACGCCGTCGATCAGCTTTTGCTGTGAGCCGTCGGCGTAGGCCTTCAGCGCCGGCTGGGCCTGCTGCAACCACCGATCGGGCGCGAGCCGGGTGTGCGCGATCCTGATCTCTTGGAAGCCTTCGACGCCCCAGAGGTTGCGGTTCATGCACACCCCACGCAGGTAGAACGCGGCGAGCTTCAGCGAGCGCGAGCCGACTTCCGAGTTTTGCACGAAGAAGCCCCGGAAGATCAGGTCCGGCTCGCCGCTCTTCAGCTTGCCGATCTCGATCGGGTTGCGATCGTCGACAAGGAACATGAACACGTCGCGGTCGGAGGCGTAGAGCGTGGTCGAGTCCTTGGTCACCGGCGCGTTGGGATCGTAGAGGTTGGTCGACCAGTCGAGCACGCCGGGAATTTTCCAGCGCATCTCGCCGCGGCCACTGCCGGCGACCTGCCGCACCGCCTCGACCACCTCGTAATCGGGGATGCGGCCGTAGTCCGGACCGGTCGCGGCATACAGTTCCTCCGATCCGCCGTAGAGCTTGATCTCCTCGATCTCGCGCGCGTGCTTCAAGCGCCACGACAGGACGTCCGCAACCAGCGGCGAGGGTAGTTCACGCAGGAAGGAAGCCGGCGACTTTGCAAGGCCGGCCATCTGGCCGAAGGCCCAATTCGTCGGTGCAACCTCGCGCGCATCGATCCGCGCGCCGGTATCGACCTTGACCCCGACCGTCAGCTTGTGAAGGTCGGCCGGCGAATTGATCTCAGGCGTGATCAACTCGAAGTCGTCGGTCTTGGCCCGGGTGGTGAAGGAGCCCTCGTAGAAATTGCGCTTGAAGTCGTGAAGGTCATTCAGCGACAGGAAGCGCTGGTCGGCAGGGCGCGCCATCCACTGCATCGAAACCTCGCCGTTATGGCCGCCGCGACTGGGGTCGACGCGGAAGGGGGCCGTGGTGGTTTCGTTGGCTTGGGTGGTCGTGATTGCGTTCATTCAGTTCACTCCTCGGGTTGTGAAGCATGATTGCTTCGTGCTGCGGCGACATGCGCCGCAGGTCGAAACATCAGTCCTCCTCGATCTGCTCATCGGCCGCGTAGTTCGGATTGGTCAGCACTTCGGGGCGGTAGCGCGAGAGCTTCTCGCGCTCGCACTTGGCGCAGACGCGGGTAAGCTCGATGCCGCGTGCATCATAAGCCCACCACGATTCGCGGCCGGAGCCGCAGGGGCACAGTCGGATTTTGTAGCTCACGCTCGCCTCCTAAACTCGATGTCGCCGGCGAGCACCTCTTCCCGCGCGGCAATCCATTCCACCATGTCGCCAAGCGTGCGCTTCAGCGCCAAGCATCCAAAGCCGTCCCGATCCCACCGCCATCGGCTGCCGCGTTTCGACACGGTGCCCATTGGCTTGCCGAGCACGAAGACGTCATAGCTCATGCACTGATCTCCCTGACCTCTGGCACACCCTTGCGCCACTTCACCGAGCAGACGATGGTTTCACCGCCGGCTTTCACCACGTAGCTGTCACCGCGCGACTTGCGGACATAGTCAGCCGGCAGGTTGCCGGCTTTCATGAACGCGCGGCCGATCTCGAATGCATCGCTCGAAATCGACGTCGCAATGTAGGGGCAGCGCGCGTCAGGCTCGGCGAAGTAGCCCTCCAAGAATCGATCAGTCACAACCGTTGCCATCACTTCCTCGCTTTCACCTTGGCCGGCGCCAGCTTCGGGCGCCCGGCCAGCCATGACGCGGCGAGCACGACCACCGCGCCGATCCACACCGCGGCGCCCATCACGCGGCCACCGCGTAGAGCGCCGGCCGCGCCGCTTCAGCCGCGGCTTCCTCGCGCTTCCGCTTCTCCGCCATCACGGCGAGGTAGGCGGCTTCCACGTAGGCCGCGCGGCCGGGCTTGGCCCATGAGGCTTCAAGGGCGCCGGACAGGGCATGGGAGTGGCTGGCGCGGATCGCGGCGAGCACCTTGGCGCCAGACGGGGCAGGCTCCGGGCGGGCCAGCGGCGCCGGCAGCATGGCGCGGTGCTTGGCGAGCACCGCCTTGATGACGGCGGCACCGTAGGCCTTGCGTTCGGACACCGGCATTTCGGCAACCGACCCGGCCTTGGTGGCGAGGCGGCGAAACTTCTCAACCGAGGCGCCCATGGCGCGGTACTCGGCCGGCATTTCCCGTTCAGACTTTTCGGGGGATTTGGCCATTTCGATCTCCATCAAAGGCGGGGCGAAGCCCCTTGGCACAGTCAAAAGCTACGACGTGGCGTCGCAGATTGCAAGCGGAATAGATACGCCATTATGTCGCACCTGATTCCCTGATCTTGCGGTTGATCTCGGCAAGGTATTCGCCGATCGGAACCGCCTCATATTTCGCGGTATTCAGGGCTTCCACCACGCGGCGGTTGAACGTCTCGAATAGGACCGTTCCGGTCGCTTTTTCTCGCACTACCCAGCTTGCGCATGTTCGCATGTTTAGCTCCCGACAGTAGTCGAACGCGCTGCACGCGGTCGGCGATCGGCACTGTTCCTTCAGGCAGGACGGGCGCGTCATCGTCGCTCCCTGATTGGCAGGCTGTAGACGTAATTCGCCTTGGTCCGCCACCACCCGCCGCAGGC
>Ga0207652_10000870_pt1 | contig 28605 bp, 21 predicted proteins | sample KBSC63BmetaG_FD_184334 | JGI IMG/M metagenome (GOLD analysis project Ga0207652, IMG submission 184334) | Corn rhizosphere microbial communities from Kellogg Biological Station, Michigan, USA - KBS C6-3B metaG (SPAdes) (version 2) | ecosystem: Host-associated > Plants > Roots > Rhizosphere ...
TTGATCCGCCCACGTCGGTGTCGGACCGCGATCGCTTCGGTGGTATCCCTGCATCGCCATCGCGATCGCTACCGCCATCACGCGATCGATCCTCGTCAGAGCGTTCGGCGCCGTCACGTGCAATCGTCCCCGGAGCGCGGTCGCCAGAGCTCGATATTCGTCCACGATCCGGTCCTCGTCGCTGCCTTGGAGGCGGCGCTGATCGCCGTGCGCCGCGGCGGCACGCACGAGCCGCTCATTGGCATCGCTGGACGCCTCGCGTGCGAGCACGACGTCGAGAATCGCGCCGATCACACAGATCATCGAGTCGTCGCCAAATCGGGCGGGAGCCAGATGCCACTGGTTTGCTTGTGCGATCCGCGACCACGTGAAGATCATCCGCTCGGCATCGTACCGGCTGCCCAGGCGACTGCTCATGGGACGCTCCGCGCGAATTGGTCATCGTGGGGCGGCACCACACCGGCGATGGCGCCGACGCGAGGGCCATGAGCGGCGTCGCTCGGATGACGGAAGTACTCTTCCGTGCCCCAGACGATCATCCCTCGCATGAGTGCCTGACGAACCGAGGTTGGAGCGATGTTCGCCGCATCGGCGAGATCGGTCAGTGTCACGATCAGCTCTCCGAGCACGGCGCCACGATCACGCCCGGCATCGACATAGGCCCACACGGCACGCCGGAGCGATTGTTCGTGGACCGGCTTCACGGTGAGGGCGGTCGCAATGGCCGCGTGCTCGCTCGTGGCGATCCCCGAGGCTACCAGCGTCTCGATCATCGCGCTGAACGCATCGCGCGCGATGGGAAACGTGAGCCACGCCACGCGCTGCAACGGCAACAGAGCATCGTGACGTGTGGACCGCTGCATCCGCGTGTCCGACAGCACCAACGGGGTGTGGCGCGCCGACGCTTCGACGATCAAGCGTTCAATACCCTCGGCAGGAGGCGTGCAATCACAGACTACGATGCACGGCTGCGTGCGCGTGAGCGAGCGCCACGACGGCTCATGGGCCGACGCGTACACCGGCGTGAAGCCGCAGACCGCGACCAGGTCGCCGACGATGTCTGTGAACATGACGTTGGAAGACGCCACGAGGATCCGACCGCGTGTCGTCGCGGTTCCGGCGGTCTGACTGGGCATTGTGCCTCCGATAGAGCCTTGGAGGAAGCTGACCGGGACGGCTCTCGGGAGTCCGGTGCCCGACGATGCGGCAGAGACGCGGGAGGGAGCGGTACTACGACCGCTCACCAGTTTTCTAAACGTAGCGACGCGAGTGCGGCAGCGCCATGTTTCGTTCGAGCACACCCGCGCGGTGTGTGCCTCGAGCAGTCCGAGCCCTCGGATTGCCTGGCTGAGACCTGGCCCTTTCTACGTTTCGAGCCGAGGATGAGTCCGGCGCGTCATGCGAGACGTTCAGGTACCGTCGTCGTCCGACGGTGTTTCGGCGCGTAGAGCGGAAGGGATACCGTGAACCGTGACCCGACCCCGATGGTGCTCTCGACGATCAGATCGCCCGCCATCCCGCGCGCGAGGTCGCGGCTGATGGTCAAGCCAAGGCCGACGCCGCCCTGGTAATTTGCCAGCCCCGGGGTGAGGCGGATGAAGGGCTCGAAGATCGTCTCGAGCTTCGCCGGTTCGATACCAGGTCCGGTATCCGAGATGCGTATGAGCGCCCGGTCCCCCTCGGCCGAACACTCGAGTGAAATGGTTCCGCCCTTCGTCGTGTACTTGACCGCGTTCATCACGAGATTCACGATGATCTGGCGAACGCGCTCGGGGTCGGCCCACGCCGTCACGGTCGGATCCCCCCGAGGCCCCTCGAGCGTGAGATCCTTATCGTGGATCGCGACGCTCAGCATTTCCGAAACGTCCGTGAGCGCTTGTAACACGGGCACGGCGGCGGTCCGATACTCGATGCGTCCGCTCTCGATCTTCGCGAAGTTGAGAATCTCCGTGATCAGCGCGAGGAGGAGCTCCTGATTGGCCTTGATGCGGGCGAGCGCCGTGTGCTGCTGCTCGTTCACGGGGCCTGGAATGCCGATATCGATCAACTCGACGAAGCCAGCGATCGCGTTCAGCGGTGTCCGCAGCTCGTGACTCATGTTGCCGAGAAATTGGGTCTTTGCTTCATTCGCGAGATCGGCGGCGCGCCGTAGCGTTTCCGCCTCGCGGTACAAGCGTGCGTTGTCGAGCGCGAGGGCGCATCGCGCGGCGACATCAGTCACTAGCGCAATTTCTTCGTCGGAGAACGTGCCGCCGCCTGCAGGGCTGACAACGGTGATCGCACCCTCGACCCTCGCGCGGACCACGAAGGGCACGACCAGGAGCGCGTCGAACCCGATCTCGCGGAGCGTGCGCAGATTCTGCTCTCCATGCACGACAGCCATCAGCGCGCTGCTTGCGTCTGGCGTGAGAACCAGCGGTCGTGTGGAAGCGAGCACGGTTCCCAAGCCGCCGTTAGCGCTTTCCCTGCGCGGCAATCGGTCCGCAAGCCGCAGGGCCAGGGCCTGTTTGCCGGGATCGGGATGGATCGGCGGAAGTCGGACGAGGCTGCCGTCGGACTCGACGACATCCACCATACACCAGGTGCCGGGCCGAGGCGGCATCACACGTCTGATGGTCTCGCGCGTTGCCTCTTCGTCGAGCGACAGCGACAGTTCCCGACTCACGTTCGCCAGATGAAGCGCCCGGCGGCTCGTGCCCTGGGCGTCTCGCGCCGCATCCTGATCGCGGAGCGCCCCGAGGACCAGGCGCTCAGCGATGGCGCGACGTTGGGCCGTGACGCGCTCGGCGTCCGCGACGTCGCGGACTTCGATCACGAACTCGGTGGGAGCGTTGCCGTCGCGGACGGGCCAGATCGTGCAACGCCAGCGCGCGGGTCCATTGCCTGTCGGCAACAACTCGTCGTAGAGCGCGTCGGCCGTCTGAACTACCTGATCCAGCAGCCCCGTGAGATCAGCCGTTGACCGGGACCGATCCTTGGCGGCACCCCCCAATGCGATCTCGTTGGCCGAGAGCAGACGACGAAAGGGCGCGTTCGCGTAGAGGATCGCGTGCGACGGCCCGTGCGCGACGGCGAGCGCAACCGGCGCAAGCGCGAGATAGTCCTCCAGCGAAGCACGCATGATCGGCTCCTCGGGCGGCCGCGAGCTCCATTACGCGTCGGCTGGCCGCTCGGCCGTCGACGTCGGAACGCCAGTCGTGATCCCGTGATAATTCGTAAGCGGCTCCCCCACCACCGCGCCGGCGGACGTCAGCTCGTAGGTCCGGAAGTCCGTTGCATGCTCGCTGCCGCGCATCTTCACCACGGAAACCACCTTGACGAGGCGAGCATCGATCTCGACGTACCGCTGCACCACGATGTCGTCCGTCACGAAAGACAGACGCTCGGTCGACGAGATACCACTGGTGACGGACTCGGCGATCTCGGCAGTCATGAAGATCGTGACTCCCATCGACGTAAGCGCTCCGACGAGGCGGTAGAGCGATTCGCGAAAGTCGACGCGAAAGGTTGGCGCGAGCGCGATCTCGAACCCCGAGAGCGAGTCGATGACGACGCGCGTTGCGCCAAGGCGCCGAACCGCGCCGTGAATCTCCTCCAGCGTTTCGTCGACGGACAGATCGAGGGGCCGCAGGTAGATCACGGCGAGCCGGTCCTGGGCGACCATTGCAGCGAAGTCGACTGGAAGGCCTTTCGCCCGCGCGATGTAGGTTTCGGGCACCTCCTCGAAGACCGCGACGACGCATCTCTCCTGCCGAACGAGCCCCTCGGCGACGAACTGCGTGGCAAACGTAGTCTTCCCGCTCCCGGCCGGACCCGTCAAGATGAGCACGTCGCCTTCGGGCACCCCGCCGCCCATCATCTCGTCCAGGCCCGCGACACCGGTGCCGAGGCGCCGCTGCGTGACCGGTGTGCGCTCGCGGTGTTGTTCGGGAATGCGAGGAAAGACACGGGCGCCGGCGCTCGTGATCCGAAACGTGTGCAGGCCCGGCATCGGCGAGCGGCCGCGGACCTTGACCGCTCGAAATTTTCGCACCGCTGAATTGCGATCGACGTCCTCCGACAGCCACAGGATGCTGTCGGCGACGGTGAAAACGGGATGGCGGTGTTCCGAATCGCCGTATTCTCCCAGGAGAAACGACGTGATCTCCCACGACGTCAGCTGGAGCGCCAGGCTCTGGACAAAGTCCGCCAGTGCGCCTGGCGAATCCTCAACGCCGTTCTGGCCGCGCCCTCGGATCGTACGAAACGAGTCGATCGCGACGAACGCCGGCTCGGAGCCAGCGACGTCGCTGACGATTCGCTCGAGGACGGCGCTGAGATCCCCGCTCGCGGCTTCCTTGCTCAGGTTGATGAAGCGGATGGCGCCGGGGACCTTCGCACGGTCGAAGAACGAGAACTGCTGCTGGTAGCGAACCATTTTCACCGTCGGCTCTCCGAGGACGGTGAAATACAGAGCCGGCCGTTCCGTCGTCGCATTCGCGAACAGAATCTGCTGAACCAACGTCGTCTTGCCCGCTCCCGGCGGCCCCGCGATGAGATTCAAGGAATACTCACAGAGGCCGCCGCCCAGGACCACGTCCAGGCCGGGGACTCCGGTCTCGATGTTGCCGATGAAGGATGGTGCCGGTTCGGTCATGGAAGTCCCGCTCCGCCGTTGGGTCGTAACTGCGGAACATCCGGATCGATGAGTCGAATCGCCATGTCCTCTCCGATGAGTCGACTGAGTATGTCGATGAACGCGACGAGCAACGCTTCCATCGCGTCGGTGGCAACGTCAGCGCCGTGCGCTTCGATGATCGCCAGCATCTTGTCCGTGTGCATCTCCCGCTCGTTCAGCGCGCCCGCCATCGCGAGCGCGGGGTGGGCCCGCTTGGCTCGCGCGAGCGCCCGCACTAGCAGAGCGTCATAGCCGTCAGGCCCCATCGCATCACGCAAATTGTACGAGAGGCGGCCGAACACCCGCTGGAGCGCCGACGCGAGCGCCGCCGGAGTGGCCCGGGCGTCACGCACGGCTTCGCGCCCCATGACACGGCGGGCAATACGGACCGCCGCTGGCCCGTCGCCATCGTCGGCAGTCACACCGTCGGTTCGACCGATTTGCGTCAAGAAGACAAGTCCCGAGTCTCGCGAAGCCCCGATGCCGCTCTTACCTGAGCCGACCAACGCCGTGTAAGCCGGCTTGAAGAAGCCGAATGTAGCCCCAATGGAGGGGCGCGCGCGAGCGCCGACCACCAGGACATCGCGGCGTTGGCATCTTTGCGATTTTTGGACCCAAGTCGCGAGGCACACTCATAACGCCATCGCCGCGCGCCGGATCAGGCCTTGGACTCGGGATTGGAGCGTCGCCACAACACCTATGGCGTCACCTTGATCAACCCGCGACCCGAGATGCCTCGTGCGGTGGCAATGACCGTGTCGTCGAGCGCAGCGTTGATCTCGCTTGCCGTGAATATCCCATCGGACGTGATCGTCCCTCCGCTTCCCGCGACGGACCACCTCGGCACGATGTTGACGATTCGGCCATTCGCGTCGAGGCCCATCGCGCGCATTTGCCGGGACCTCGCCGCCAGCGTCGCGGTCGGTGTGATGACAATCGTTGTCAACGAATCGGTGTCGGAGATCGTGTGGACCGAACAGGCCGACGCGACGATCGCGGCCACGGCGATCGCGGCACTTATCCTGGTGCGCACCCGCGGACGGCGCAGCCATTGGACGATTCGATTCATCGTGATGCGGTTCATACGATCCTCGTCGAATGACGGCGGTGAACGCGAGTGCGATGACCAGTTGAAGAGCAGTTCGTCCGCCCGGCACGAACCGGCGGCTATTGCGCCGCAATGCTGAGCCCCTTTGAGAGCGTGAACACGATCGGCGTGCCCGCGGTGACGATCACATCGCGATAGGCGTAATGCACCGCGACGGCGGTGCCCGCGATGGCGCCGGCTGCGCCACCGATCACCGCGCCCTTCGTGCTCTTGCCGATGACCTGACCGGCGACCGCGCCGAGTATCGTACCGGCGCCGATCCGCTCCGCTTCATCTTTCGTGATGCCGCGGCCCTGAAGATGATGCGTGACCGGCTCGAGCTCCGCGGTCAACACATGCACTTCGCCGCTCACCGTCACGGAGTTGACAACGAGCGTGAGCCGGCCGTCGGGACGAATGTGATCGTTGCCCGGATCGAGTTGCGCGACGGTGAGGAGCACACTCGATCCCGCCGGAATCACGACGACGTCGCGACCATTCTTCACGTCGCTCGTCACCGTGGCCCGTACCGTCTCACCGGCTCTGTTGATGCGCGACGTCAGCGAGTCCTGTAGCATGGCCTCGACTCTCGTGCCACCGGCGAGCGTTCGCGTGTCCGAGGCCTCGCCGCCGGGCATGCGCTCCGCGCTCGCGCTGTCCTTCGGGGGCTCCTTCGCCGCGCTGCTATTGCACGCGATCGCGCCAAATGCAAGCAGTCCCATGACCATCGATCTCGACATATGTGCTCCGCCCTGAGGGGATGATGCGAGTGCCGCTGCGCCACCGCGTGAAGCGCCTCCACGACTCTTCGGGACAAAGAGGTACATCGAGGAGAATAGGTCTGATCGTCCCACGCCCCTATCGCACGAACGGGTGAAAGAGTAGGCAGACCGGCAGCCAAGGCTCCGCGACCTTCTCGCACGAACGTGCGATTGCGCACCGTCCGCGCAATCCGGTAGTCTGCGCAATGCCACACATCCAGACGTCTCCGAAGACGATCGATTCCCGAATTCCGGACGGCGTTCGCGCCGCGGAGGAGTTGCTGATCGACATCATCGACGCGGTGCGGGAGCCGCTGCTCGTGCTCGATCCGGATTTCCGAGTGACGCACGCCAATCGCGCATTCTTTCGCGTGTTTCACGTCGATGCGCACGACACGATCGGCGAGGTCCTGTTCACGATCGGCGATGGCCAGTGGGACATTCCGCCGCTCCGCGAGCTGTTGCGTGAGCTCGTGGGTGAACTGTTGGGAACCGCCGTCGGCGCGGTGCCGCAACTGCGCGACGTGGACGTTGACCACGAGTTCCCTCGCATCGGTCGAAGGACGATGTTGCTCAACGCCACCCTCGTGTCGCGCGGGCCCGACGAGGCCCGAATCATTTTGCTGGCGATCGAGGATGTCACCGAGCAGCGCGCTGCCGAGCATCGACTGGCTGAACAGCGACGCGAGCTGGAGCGCTCCAACGCCGCGCTCAAGGAATTTGCGTCGATCGCGTCGCACGACCTGCAAGAGCCGTTGCGCAAAATCCTTGCGTTCGGCGAGCGATTGGAGACGACGGCCGGGCCCGTTCTGCGCGGCGAAGCCCGCAGCCATCTGGACCGGATGCTCGGCGCCGCCGCTCGCATGCGCACGCTGATCAGCGATCTGCTGACATACTCGCAGGTGACGGTGCGCAGTCAGCCCTTTGTCCCGACGGTTCTTGCCGGCACCGCGCGCGAAGTCGTCGCCGATCTCGAGGTGGTCATCGCCGACGCGGCTGGCCGCGTGGAGATCGGCGAGCTGCCGGTCATCGACGCCGACCCGATTCAAATGCGGCAATTGTTCCAGAACCTGGTCGCCAACGCGCTCAAGTACCGCCACGCGGATCGACCGCCGGTCGTGCGGATCAGCAGCTCGAGCCTCGACGCCGCGCATTGCACGATTGCCGTGGCAGACAACGGCATCGGCTTCAACCCGGAATACACGGAGCGGATTTTCAAGATGTTTGAACGGCTTCACGGCCGAGCGCGGTATGACGGATCCGGCATCGGCCTCGCGATTTGCCGCCGTATCGCCGAGCGCCACGGCGGAACCATCACCGCGACGAGCACCCCCGGTCAGGGCGCGACATTTACCGTCACGCTGCCGATCACCCACGCCCCACGAGGCCCGTTCTCATGACGCTCGACAAGAACAAGATCCCGATCACAATCCTGGTCTGCGACGACGATGAGGACGACCGGCTGCTGACCCAGCAGGCGCTCGAAGGCGCCCATATCTCGAACACGTTGCGCTTCGTCGAGGACGGCGAGCAGTGCCTCGACTACCTGTACCAGCGCGGCGAGTTTGCCGGCGAGATGGGACTCGCGCCGCGCCCGGGCCTGATCCTGTTGGATCTCAACATGCCCAAGCTCGACGGTCGCGAGGTGCTGGTGGCAATCAAGAGCGACCCCGCGCTGGCCGACATTCCCATCGTCGTCCTCTCCACATCGCACCACGACGAAGACATGGTCCGCAGCTACCAGCTCGGTGTGAATATCTTCATCAGCAAGCCGGTCACGTTTACAGGACTCGTTGCCGCCATGAACATGCTGGGCCGGTACTGGCTCGAGATCGTCGAGCTGCCGCCGGTGCACGCCTGATGTCGCGAGGGAGGCGCCCCCCCGCGTACCTGCGCGACGCGACGGATCCGCCTGCGCCTCCAACAACGCCGGTCGCGGCAGCCGGGGGCGGCGCGGGCGTGTCGTCCGCCATGTTGACTGTCATCGGCACGCTGATGATCATCGCCGCGCTCAGGCTCGGTCGGCCACTCGCGCTGCCCGTCGTGATCGCGCTGCTCTTGACCCTGATGCTCAGCGCGCCCGTCCGATGGCTGCGCAGACAGCATGTACCCGAACGGCTGGGTGCAGCGATCGTCGTGCTCGGTGCCCTCGGCGTCGCGGTCGCCGCGACGCTGCTCCTCGTCTCGCCCGCCGCGCAATGGATCGCCTCGGCGCCAACGACGATGCGACATCTCGAAACACGGATCCGCCGCCTCGCGCTGCCGCTGACAACCCTCGAGCGGTCCGCAGATCGCGTGCGGCAGGCCACGGACCCGGTGGCGTCCGACGCGCCGCAGGCCGTCCATCTCGCGACGCCCGGGATCTTGGCGCGAGTGTCCGTCGAGGCGGCGGCGGCTGCCCCTGTGGCGCTCAGCGTCGTCTTCCTCACCTATTTCCTGCTCGCGAACGGTCCGCTCTTCCGCCGCAAGCTCGCCGGTCTGCTGCCGGGACCCGATGAGCTGTACCGACGCGAGCATCTGCTCGGCGAGATCGCAGTCGCGGCGTCGCACTATCTCATGACCGTCACCGCGGTCAACGCGGGCGTCGGCGCGCTGACCGCTCTCGCGCTGTGGGCCGTCGGCGTTCCGAGTCCGCTGCTGTGGGGCGGGCTGGCGGCCATTCTCAATTTTGTGCCCTACCTCGGACCGGTCGTGACGGCCGTATTCATCACCTTCGCCGCGCTGGTCGGCATCGAAGCCACGGGACACGCGCTGCTCGCGCCCTTGGCGTTCGTGGTGATCCATCTCGTGGAGAGCAACGTCGTCACGCCGACGCTGCTGGGACGGCACCTGCCGCTGAACACGGTGGCCATCTTTCTGGGTTTGCTCTTCTTCGGCTGGTTGTGGGGCATTCCCGGCGCAGTACTGGCGGTACCGCTGACGGTCTGCGCGAAGCTCGTATGCGATCACGTGCCGGCGTTGGTCAACGTCGGCGACCTGCTCGACACCTGAGCATGGGCCGAAGATCCGCGCGACTCCGCATCGCCTCTGCGTTCCCCGATCCTCGCTGCAAACCCGCTCCTTGTATCGAAGCGGGTTTTGTGTTCTTTCACACGTCCTGATGGACCCGCCGGTCGCACTCGCCCAGTCAACGGCGAGCGACCGACATTCGCGAGGTTACCTGCGTACCTACTCGTCCGCCCATTCATCGGCGGGAATAGGCGGCGATCTGCAATCACGTGTGCAGCGCCGGCTTTTCCACGACGTTTCGCACGTGACTCTTGACGGTGTGCGCCGCGATATTCAGCCGCTGCGCTATCTCTTTGTTGCTCAGCCCCTCGCCGATCAACTCGATCACTCGCGCTCGCGACGCGTCATGCGTACGTCGTCCAGGACCTCGCCCTTGTCGTCGCCTCGATGTTCGCCGGCGTCATTCCCGATTTGTGAAAGAAGCGATTCCGTCATGCGCGGCGGCAACACCTTCCCGCCAGACGCGACAGCCCGGACCGTGGCCACGAACTCGTCGAGCGTCGCGTCCTTCAGCACGAACCCACACACTCCGGCGTTCACGAAATCCATGATCTCGTCATGAACAGGAATGAGGTCCATCACGATGATTCTCGTGTCCGGCATCTCCGCGCGGAGCGCCACGGCCACGGAGACTCTCACGACGACGGTGCAACGGTGCCTGGGTTCATCCGCCCGGGACCGCTGCTGGGGTGTCGTCCGGAACAGGTCCGTCGCGGCCGACGGCGTCGTCGCCGAGATGGCCGAAATACGCTTCCACGCACCACAACATCACGTCCCGCAGGAGTGCTCGGCGAACCGGCAGCGGAGTGATGTTCGCGTCTTCCACCAGGTCGGTGAGCGCCACGACCACCTGCCCAGCCGAGGCGCCGGCAGTTCGCTCGGCAGTGACGTAGGTCACTACGCCGCGTCGCAGCGCTTGCTCGTACACCGGTTTCGCGGCGAGCGCCGCGATGACGGACCGGAGGTCCCGCTCATCCGCGATCTCCGACGGGCTACGCGCCTCGAGAGTATGTTCGCTCCGGCCAACCGGCGGAGGCAGCGCGGCCTGCGCATCAATCGGCAGTGCGAGAAGCGCATCGAGCATCCGGCAGAATGGCTCGTACGAGATCGGAAACGTCAACCACGCGACCGCGTGCGCGAGGCTCCGCGTTCGGGCGTGACCTTCCGGGGAAACTCGCGGATCCGACAGCACCAGTGGTAAGCGGCGAGCCGACGCTTCCACGATCAGCCGGCGAATGCCATTGGGCGGAGTCGCGCAGTCGCAGATGACGATGCGTGGCCGTGTTCGTCGCAGCGCATCCCCCACCGCGTCCAGCGGTGCCAGGTACGCCGGAGCGAAGTCGCAGCGGGCAACCATCTCGCCGACGAGCTCCGCGAACATCGCGCTTGACGACGCCACGAGGATCGTGCCGCGATGCGTTCGGCGTCCATCGTTCGTTCGGTCCATCGTGCCTCCAATTCGTCGGGGACGGGACATCTCCGCGGCGGTGAACAATCCATTCCGTCGCGCTATCGCCAGCCTCACAGTCAAGTCGCATCTGTCGAGTCGGGCGAGAATCGCTCCATGATCGGCTCAGCGAGACGCCGTGCATCTCGGCTCACCGAGGACCGTCAAGAGCGCCGCCGTTCCGGAGCGCGCGCCGGCAGCGCCAGCGTAAAGCGGGAGCCGAGGCCAACGGTGCTCTCGATGCTGAGGTCACCGGCCATCGCGCGAGCGAGATCGCGACTAATGGCGAGACCCAGGCCAACGCCCCCTCGCCGATCCGCCAACCCCGCCGTGAGCTGCACGAACGGCTCGAAGATCGACTCCAGCTTATCGCGCGGGATGCCCGGCCCGGTGTCCGCCACGTGCGCCAGCACCCTGTCGCCTTCCACCACGCAGGACAGGGAGATCGTTCCGTTGTTTGGCGGCGTGTACTTCACCGCGTTCATGACCAGGTTCACGAGAATCTGGCGGACCCGATTGGGATCCGCCCAGGCAACGGCGTCGGCGTCACCATGGGGACCGTCGAGCACGAGCCCCTTCTCGGCAATCGCCGCGCTGAGCATGTCGGCGACCTCAGCGAGCGCCTGCGGCAGCGACACTTCGGCGTTGTGGTATTCCGCGCGGCCGCTCTCGACGCGAACGAAGTTGAGTATCTCGGTGATCAGTACCAAGAGGTGCTGCTGGTTCGCCTTGATGCGCGCCAGCCCGACATGCTGCTTGTCCGTCACAGGGCCGGAGACCCCCATCGCGATGAGATCCACGAACCCACCGATGGCATTGAGCGGCGTGCGAAGCTCGTGGCTCATGCTCCCGAGAAACTGACTCTTCGATTGGTTCGCCAGGTCCGCAGCGAGCCGCAGCGCGTCCGCTTCGCGGTACAGGCGCGCGTTGTCCAGTGCCAGTGCAGACCACGAGGCGAGATCGGTGGCGAGCGCAATATCCTCCGCGGAAAACACGTCGTCTCCCTCCGCGCTGACGAACGTGATCGCGCCCTGGACTCGCGCTCGGACGATGAGCGGAACGACGAGAAGGGCGCCGAAGCCGATCTCGCGGAGAGTCCGCAGATTCTCCTCTCCATGCGCTGCCAGGATGAGCGCCATGCCCGAGGCATGGGTCACGATCGTCGGATGGGCCGAGGCAAACACGCTCCCGGAACCGATCGAGGCGCTCTTTCGGGCCGGTGTCTGTTCTCCGAGCTTCCGCGCCAGCGTTTGTTTGGCCGGGTCACGGTGGACGACCGCGAGACGGTGGACCGAACCGTTCGACTCGGCCACGTCGACGATACACCACGTGCCGGGCCGTGATAGAGTGAGGTGCCGGACCGTGTCGCGCGTCGCGCTCTCGTCGAGGGACATCGACAGCCGCCGGCTTGCACTGGCAAGGTGTCGCGCACGGAGGTTCATGTCCTCAGCGACCCGAGCCGCATCCTGCTCGCGGAGGGCGCCAAGCAGCAATCGCTCGGCGATCGCGCGCTGTCGGGCCTTCGCGTCCTCGAGCGCTTCGATGTTTCGCACTTCGATGACGAGGCCTTCAGGGTGGTCGGTCGCGCCGGACACGGGCCAGACCGTGCAGCTCCAGATCGCCAGTCCCTTGTCGAATGGCTCGACAACTTCGTCGCGCAGTGTCTCGCCGTCTCGGAAGGCGCGATCCAACATCGGCCTCAAGTCAGTTGACGGCGGCGACCGGGCGACACGTTCGTGGCCAACCGTGATCTGGCCCGAGGACAGCAGGTCCTGGAAGACGGAGTTGGTATACACGAGCTGGTGCGCCGGTCCGTCGGTCATGGCGAAGGCGACCGGCGCAAAGGTGAATTGGCGTTCAACCGAGACGTTCACGAAACCTCCTGTGTTCGGTTCGGTTCATTTCGCAATCACACTTCGAGCGGGCGTTCGCCGGCGAGACTTGGGACACCGGTCGTGATCCCGTGATATCCGGCGAGCGACTCGCCCATCACGGCGCCAGTCGACGCCAGGCTATAGGTGCGAAAATCTGTCGCGTGCTCGCTCCCGCGCATCTTTATCACCGCCAGCACTTTCTGGAGGTGGCCGTCGATCTCGACGTAGCGCTGCACGACGATGTCGTCCGTCACGAACGACACGCGCTCCGTCGTCAACTGGAGGTCCGGAAACGCTTCCACGATCTCCGCCGTCATTAGGACGGTGACGCCCGTTGCCGTGAGCGCGCCAACGAGCCGGTAGAGCGATTCGCGGAAGTCAACGCGAAAGGTCGGCGCGAGAGCGATCTCGAAACCGGACAGCGAGTCGATGACGACACGCGTGGCGCCAATCCGCGCGACCATCGTAAGGATTTCCGACAACATCTCATCGACGGACAGGTCGAGCGGCCGAAGGTACGTAACAGCGAGGCGACCGGCCTCGATCATACGGCTGAAATCGATTGGCAGGGTCTTCGCCCGAGCGAGATAGGCTTCGGGAAACTCTTCGAAGACCGCGACGACGCAGGCTTCATCCTGGCTGAGCCCTTGCGCCACGAACTGCGTCGCGAACGTGGTCTTTCCGCTGCCGGCGGGCCCGGTGAGCATCACCACGTCGCCTTCCGGAATGCCGCCGCCCATCATGTCGTCCAGGCCGGGCACACCGGTCCCGAGACGTCGCTCGGAGCGAACGACGCGCTGGCGCTGCTGTTCGGGGATGCGTGGAAATACCTGCACGCCGTTCGTCGTGATGCGAAACGTGTGCAGCCCCGGCATCGGCGACCGGCCGCGGACCTTCACGACGCGCAGCTTCCGAACGGCCGAGTTTCGATCGACATCCTCCGACAGCCACACAATGCCGTCTGCCACGGTGAAGACCGGGTGGCGCCCCTCGTCCTCCGCGTATTCGCCGAGCAGAAACGACGTGACCTCCCACGACGTGAGCTCCTGGGCGAGACGCTGAACAAAGTCCGCCAGAGCACCTTCCGAAGCCTCGTGTCCCGGCCCGCGGAAACCGCGGATCGTTCGAAACGAGTCGATCGCGACCAACGCCGGCTCGGCCTCGGTCACGGCCTCGCGAATCCGGCTGAGCACCAAATTCAGATCCTCGCTCGTCGCCTCCTTGCTCAAGTTGACGAACCGGATCGCGGTGGGGATCTTCGCGTTGTCGAAGAAGGAGAACTGCTGCTGGTACCGCATCATCTTCACCGTCGGCTCACCCAGCACGGTGAAATAGAGCGCGGGACGCTCGTTCGTCGCATTGGCAAACAGGATCTGCTGGACGAGCGTCGTCTTGCCCGCGCCAGGAGGGCCGGCGACCAAGTTAAAAGAATACTCACAGAGGCCGCCGCCGAGAACCGCGTCGAGACCGGGGACGCCAGTTTCGATGTTGCGGATGACATTGCGTCGAGATCCGCTCATGGGGCGTGCGCTCCGGCGACACGCCGTGACCGTGGAACGTCAGAGTCTATGACTCGCATCACCATATCTCCTCCAATGAGCCGACCAAGGATATCAATGAGTGCGACGAGCAACGACTCGATCGCCGCTGTGACCGCGGGGATTCCATGCGCGTCGATGCTCGCGCGTACACCATCGAGCGAAACGCTGTTGCCGTTCTGCCGCCGCAAATGCTTCAACTCGGGATGACTCACTTCCGTTTGGGCGAGGGCGCGAGCAAGTAATGCGCTGCACCCGTGCTCGCCGAGGACGTCGCGCAGGTTGTCGGAGACGCGCGTGCAGGTCCGCTGTAGCGCGTCGCCGGCGCTCACCGGTACATCGTCACCAGAAACCGCCTGATGACTCAGCAAACGGCGGGCAAACTCCCGTGAAGCCGGATACTCGGCGGCGTCGCCATTCGTATGTGGAAACCCAAGCCTCAAATCCACCGCGCACTCCGATTGCGTGAAGGCGCCCCGCGCGCACCGATCGCCGCGACGCACCGCGAACTCACGCGGGCTTCGTCGTATCACGAACGGTGGCTTCCGAATCGGCTCGGGCAGCCGACGCACGAGCGTCGGAAGCGCGAGGATCTGGTCTCCCTTCGCCAGTTGCGGATGCTTCAGGAGATCGATCACCTCGATGCGATATCTCCCCTGCAAATGTTCCTCGCAAATTCGCTTCAGGTTGGCGAGCGCCGCGAGCGACCGCGACGTCTGCCCCGCGATGTAGAGACGCAGCTCATAAAAGTCCGCGGCGTGGGCACGCGGGAGTCGACCGGTCGCCGCCGAGCGACGCTTGACCGGGCCGGTCATCGGCGCTTCGCGGCCGAATGGCCGCCGTTGTGGGCCGCACGCTCGGACCCCGTCATGACCCGGCCAAGCGCATCCCGCACCGGGGCGACCAACGCGAGGCCACGGCGCGACAGCATGAACTCTCGAAGCTGATTCGAGTGCGACATGCCGCGCGATTTCAGGACGTTGAGCAGGCGATTCCGTTCGCCGTTCGCCTCGACGTTCCGAAGCACCAACCACGTATCCATGAATGAGGAAATACCAACGTCGGTCGCTTCGGGATTGTTCTCGTCTGCCGCAAGCGAGGTAAAGAGGCCCGTCATACGCTCGTCTTTCATGAGATCGATCAACCGCGCCAGCATGGCCTTCACCTCAGCCGACGTGCCCACCGAGATCAGGTTGCTGATCGGGTCGACCACGACCACCCGCGGCTGAGATGCTGCGATCAGGCGGCTCATCGCATTGAGATGTCCCTCCAACCCGTTCGTCGTCGTGCGCTCGGCGTGAATCGTGAGTCGGCCGTTTCGCACCCATGGGGCGAGATCGAGACCGATCGACCGCAGGTTGCGCACGACTTGCGCGGCGGATTCCTCGAACACGAACAGCAAGGCAGACTCGCCGCGGCGGCAAGCGGCGTCCACGAAGTAGCCGGCGAGACTGGTCTTCCCCGTCCCCGCGGTCCCGGAGATGAGAATGCTGCTCTCGCGGAAGTAGCCTTTGCCGCCCAACATCGCATCCAGGTCCGAAACGCCGCTCGAGATCCGTTCGGTCGAGCCTCGGTGCTGCAGTTGCAGCGACGTGATCGGCAAGACCGAGATTCCCGATTCGTCGATGAAGAACGGCGACTCGTCGGCGCCGTGGGCCGATCCGCGGTATTTCACGACGCGAAGCCGGCGCGTCGCGTTTTGCTCGACGACGCAGTGATCGAGCAGAATGACGCAGTCGCTGATGTATTCTTCGAGTCCGTGTCGCGTCAGCCCGCCACTGCCGCGCTCACCGGTCACGATCGCGGTGACGCCCTTCACCCGCAGCCAGTTGAACAGGCGGCGCAATTCGGCGCGCATGATCCGCGCGTCAGACAATCCGGAAAAGAGCGTTTCGATCGTATCGAGAACGACCCGCTTGGCCCCGATGGAGTCGATCGCGTGACCCAAGCGGATGAACAGACCATCCAGATCGTACGCGCCGGTTTCTTGAATCTCGCTCGGTTCGACTCGCACGTAGTCCAACGCGAGCTGCTTCCTGGCGGAGAGCGCGCACGCATCGAACCCGAGCGACGCAAAATTCAACGTCAAGTCCTCGACCGTTTCCTCGAACGACATGAGCACGCCGGGCTCGTCGTACAGGCGCGCGCCATTCATCAGGAATTCCATCGCGAGAATCGTCTTACCACAGCCGGGACCTCCGCAGACGAGCGTGGGGCGTCCGCGTGGCAGGCCGCCGCCGGTGATCTCGTCCAGGCCCCGAATTCCTGTTGGGGCCTTCGGAATAGGCTGGAACCTCGCGGCGCCTGGCCCTGACTTTCGGCTCATAGGCGCCCGACGAAGCGGTTCAGAAGGTTTCCCCATGACGCCTCCCGTTGTGGGGGCGCTGCCGCAGGCCGACTCGACGGAGCATCAGACTCGAGCGGCTCACCCATCTCGCGCATCGTGCGCTGACTGGAATCTACCTCGACCGCACGGGATCCGCGACTCGACCAGCCGCGACCAGGTCCGATCGGGTGTCGAGACCGACTGCACCTCGTGTTCGGCGAGATTCCCCGCCGGCGGGACAGGGCACGAGCGTCGTCCGCCCGCGCAGCTCGTCGATGTGCATGCGGACAACCGTCGACGTCCGCTCCACCCATCGTGCGCGCGCGACTCCCACCGGAACGCGGTCGCGGAGCCGCATGATGCCACGCAACGCGGCCAAGTCGTCGTCGGCCGAGCCGGTGTGCTCGGTCCCGTAGCACGCGCCGCGCGCGACGACACTCATCACGTGAGTCTGATCGATGGTCTCAGTGATCGAGATCGTGACCCACGAGTTGTGGCCGAGCGCGTGACGCAGCGCGTTGTCCGCTCGGAAGTAGAGCCACCCGTCGGCGAACGCGAAACGGATCGGCAGCGTGTCGACATGCGTCCGCCGGATGAGCGAGAGGTGCCCGAAGCAGGTGCGCGCGAGCAACGCCCGGCATACAGTGCTGGAGAGCAACGTCGGAAACGGCGGGGGGGTAAGAACGTGGCTAGTGCCTGGCATCGGACTCGTGGACGAGAGGCGACCACGAACACTCGCATGCCTCATGCCGATTCGCCGCGCGCGCGGCCGCTCGCCACAGGGTCCGACGTGCGTCTCCGAGGTGTCGAACGGGATGACCCGTGTCTGTCGCAGCAGTTACGGCCCGCGCACGAATCTGCGTTGCGATCATGCGGGAAGCGACGCGGCAGATGCTTGCGGCAGGAGCGTCGCCGAGCGCCATCGCTCTCGCCCCGACGGGGTGTGTAGTGAATCATTCGGCGTGTCTCGGCGACAATCGACAAAACATCGTCACCGGACAGCCGCATTCGAGCATGCTCATGGAGAAGGTGGGCCAAAGCGTCGCCCGCGCTTCGCTCGAGGCGGCGCGCTCAGGATGACTCGATCGTGCCGGGCGATGCTCACCGCCTCGACCAGCTCAGTGACACCGGCCGTTGTCGAGGTCGCCGGCAAGGACCCATGTTCACTCCGCGCGGAGTCTGGCGGCACTTCATGTTGACTCGTTCTGCACGTATGTCAGCGGGTCCCATCGCCCGTCGCTCCGGCTCGACAGGTTGCGCGTGAGGCGTGCGCGCCAATCCGGGAAGGATCTCTCATGCGGCATCGCGTCACTCGTCGATGGAACGGGTGCGGAGTGGGCAGCAACCTGGGCCGGCGTCGCGAGTGGACCGTGCAACAACGAGCGAGCGTCCCTGGTTGCATCGATGCGATTGGCCGCGGTTCGCGGCGCGAGCGTGGAAGCATGCGGCCGATCCATGGTGCCTCCGAGACTGCGAGGGCGGGCTGACCGGGGGCGGCTCGGGGGTCCGCGCGCGCGATGTCGACACGGAGGCCTAAGGGAGCGGCGAACCCGCCGCTCACCAGCTATGAGTCTAATCTAATCGATTCGCCTCTGCGTCGTCATGCCGATGCCGCATCGTCCGGATCACGTCTCCGTCGCGGCGCGAAACGCCGTGATGTAGGCCTCAACGAATGCTTCGGCCGTAGCATTCGGTCCCTTCCACTCCAATTGTTCCGGCGTCGCTTGCACTCCGTGCCATTCGGAGCTCCCATCGGCTCGGCGAATCAGCCCCTCGAGAGTGAACGACTCCCGCCGGGTGCGCAGGAGTGGTTCGGGATCCAGACCGTACCGCTCGCGGAGAATCTCCGCGACGCGCGACGCGAATGCGTCGAAGAGCTCGCTCGCAGTCTTAGCCATGTCCGCCTCTCGTGGTTCGCTGCAGAGCCACGCGAGCCGGCGCCGCGGCATCATCCTGCAGTCGTTCATTGGCAAACGCGCCGAGCAGGCGAGCCGCCGTGTCGAAGTGCTGCTCGACGTTGAAGGCTTTCGGATCAATCACGGCCTGAAGAGCGCAGCCATGGATGAGGCTCACCGCCACGGCCGCGACAACATCCGGGGTCCCGGTCGCGACATCGCGCAGCCTGTTCGTGCCGCGTCGCCGCGTCGTGGCTCCGTCGTAGGCGGCGGCCTTTCCCATGGCGCGAAACGCCGCGCGGTATCGCTCGAGCGCCGCGCTCACCCTGCGCCGAATGATCGCGTTGCGAACGCCCAGCGCCCAGTACTCGAGAAAGAGGCGAAACTGACGCGGATCATTGGACAGGCGTTCCATCTCGGTACGCAAGAGCGAGCGCAGGCGATCCGCGGGTCGCCCCAGGCGCTCGACCTCATCGGGAACGCGGAGCACGGTCGTCGCGTCGAGGACGCTGTCGAGCAGCGACATGACCAACGCATCGCGACGATTGAAATGGAAGAGGACGGTCCCGTGGCTCACCGCCGCACGGGTGGCGACCGCACGGACGGTGAGTGCCTCGACCCCCCGGCGCGACGCGACATCGTACGCGGCGCGCAGAATGTCTTTCCGGCGGTGTTCCTCAGGAGCTTTCTGCCCAGGCATGAGAAGTCTCGTACTGCCGACAGTCGCCCGCTTCAGTCCATCCCGGTCATGGTGCCGCCTTTCTCTGTCGTGTGCTCCACCACCGTGCATTCCGTCGTCAACAGGAGTCCCGCGATCGACGCCGCGTTTTGCAGCGCCATACGCGTGACCTTCGTCGGATCGATGACACCCGCTTGGATGAGGTTCTCGAAGGTGTCGGTGAGAGCATTGTACCCGAACGCATCATCTTTCGACGAGCGCACCCGCTCGATGACGATCGACCCTTCGCCGCCGGCATTCTGCACAATCATGCGCAGCGGTTCCTCGATCGCCCGGCGCACGATCTCGACGCCGATCTGCTCTTCCGAATCTTGGAGCTTGAGACGCTTGAGCGCGCCCTGTGCCCGAATGAACGCGACGCCACCGCCGGTCACGATGCCTTCCTCCACGGCGGCACGCGTGGCATGCAAGGCGTCCTCGACGCGCGCTTTCTTTTCCTTCATCTCGCTCTCCGTCGCCGCGCCGACGTTGATGATGGCGACACCGCCGGACAGTTTCGCGAGCCGCTCCTGGAGCTTCTCCTTGTCATAGTCGGATGTGCTCCTCTCGATCTCCGCCTTCAACTCCTTGATGCGCCCCCGTATGTCAGCTTCCGTGCCGGCGCCGTCCACCAACGTCGTGTTGTCCTTATCGACGACGACGCGCTTGAAGCGTCCCAGGTCCGCAACGGCCGTATTCTCGAACTTGAGTCCGATGTCCTCGCTCACGACCACGCCGCCACTGACGACGGCGACATCCTGGAGCATCGCTTTGCGGCGGTCGCCGAAGCCGGGTGCCTTCACGGCACAGACGCGGAGCGCGCCACGCAGCTTGTTGACGACGAGCGTCGACAGCGCCTCACCCTCGATATCCTCGGCGATGATGAGCAGCGGACGGCCCTGCTGCGCCACCATCTCGAGCACCGGAAGCAGATCCTTCATCGACGCGATCTTCTTGTCGTGGATGAGAATGAACGCATCCTCGAGAACCGCTTCCATCTTCTCCGGATCCGTCACGAAATACGGCGAGACATACCCGCGGTCGAATTGCATGCCGTCGACCGCTTCGAGCGTCGTGTCCAACCCGTGTGCTTCCTCGGCCGTGATGACGCCGTCTTTCCCGACCTTCTCCATCGCCTCGGCGATGAGGTCGCCGATCTCTGGATCATTGTTGGCTGAGATGGTGCCGATTTGCGCGATCTCTTTCTTGCCGCCAGTCGGCACGCTGATCTTCTTCAACTCCTCGACGACGGTCGCGACCGCGCGATCGATGCCGCGCTTGAGGGCCATTGGGTTCGCGCCCGCGGTGACATTCTTGAGTCCCTCGCGGAAGATTGCCTGGGCGAGCACGGTCGCGGTGGTGGTGCCGTCGCCGGCAAGATCACTGGTCCTGGTCGCCACTTCCTTCAGCATCTGCGCGCCCATGTTCTCGAGGGGATCGGTCAGCTCGATCTCCTTCGCCACGGTGACGCCATCTTTGGTCACCGTCGGCGCGCCGAATCGCTTCTCGATGACGACGTTTCGTCCCTTCGGGCCGAGGGTGACTTTCACCGTATCAGCGAGTTGATCGATGCCGCGCTTGAGGGCTGCACGCGCATCGGTATTGAAGTGCAGGTCCTTGGCGGCCATAACGCGTCCTTGCGATGAGGTGTGAAATGCCTGTGCGGTCGGGCTCCGGGCGCGGAGGGGCGTCACCAATCGGCGCGCCGCCCACGCCCCGAAGAGTTCAGATGATGACCGCGAGGACGTCGGACTCGCGGAGGATGAGCAACGGCTCACCATCGATGGTGACCTCGGCGCCGGTGTATTTCCCGTACAGCACCTTGTCACCCACTTTGACGTCCATGGGCACGCGCCTGTCCTTCTCGAAGCGGCCCGGCCCCACCGCAACGACCTCGCCGTGCTGCGGCTTTTCTTTCGCGCTGTCCGGGATGTAGAGGCCGCCGCGCATTGGCTGCGCCTCCGCCAGCGCCTTGACGGCGACGCGATCAGCAAGCGGGGTGACGCTGACGGACGTCCCTGTGGTGGTCATGCGACTGCCTCGGCGAGGGAACACCGTGGAAAGCGTCACGCGGCGTATTGACCAATTGGTCAAGAATGAATGCTAGCGCGTATTGACCACGTGGTCAACAAACACTTGCGCGAGCGCGGCACGGGGCCAACGATTCCCCGTCCCATCTGTTGCTACGGCGCGTCGTGATCCGTGGATCGCTGCATCCGCCGGTCCGACAACACCTGCGGCGTGTGACACGCCGGCGCCTCGACGATCAAGCGTTGGGTGCCCTCCGCGGGAGCCGCGCAATCGCAGATGACGATGCACGGCTGCGGACGCGCGCACGAGAGCCACGGTTCCTCATCGCCCGACGGGCACACCGGGGTGAAGCCGCACGATGCGACCAAGTCGCCGACGATGTCCGTGAACAGAGCGTTGGAGGATGCTGACCGGGACGGCACTCGAAAGTCCGGCGCCCAGCGTGGGCGGCAGCAGACGCGGGCGGGAGTGGTGCTACGACCACTCACCAGTTTTCTAATGATGGCGGCAAGCGCGCGCCGGCGCTATGTTTCATTCAAGCACACACGCGCCGTGCGCGTCGACAAGTCCGAATTCTCGGGGGCCTGCCAAAATTGCGAGCGGGCCCTTTTTGCGTTCGGCAGCAAGCTTCCCGCAACCTTGAGGACGGTGTGAGAGACAAAGCATCGGACCAAGCACAACCGCGCCGAGCGAGGCAGCGATAGCCACTCGATGCCTCGACACGGAGAGCCCTTCGGCGCAACACGACTGGCGGCACATGCCGGCATTCTCGCGCGGCGCCAAACGATTGCTGCGACGCACCGAAACAGTTGGCTCGCGCGCCGACGACGCGGACCCCTCCTCTCTCGGTTGACCGCAACGGAGCAGGCGCTCGTCACAGCGCGCGACACGCTCGCGCGCGCGTCGGCAGCTGGAACCGAGGTGAGTCCGGCGGGCGCGTGGCTCCTCGACAATTTCTTCGTCGTGCTGGAACAGGTCCCCGAGATTCGCACGACGCTGCCGGTCGGCTATTACCAAGAGCTCCCGAAGCTCGATGGAGACGGCCCGTTCGCCGGCTACCCGCGGATCTACGAGATCGTCAGCGAGCTGATCGCGCACACCGACGGACGACTCGACGAGCCGAGCGTCGCCCTGATGATTCGCGAGTATCAGCGGGTCACGGCGCTGACGCTCGGCGAGCTCTGGGCCATCCCGGCGATGCTGCGGATGGGATATCTCGAGAACATTCGTCGCATGGCGCTCCGCGCCGCGCGTGACGTCGACGAACGCGCCCTGGCCGACAGTTGGGTGTCGCGATTGCTGGGCGCGCAGGACGTCGGGGACATGACCGGAGGCTTGTCCGCGTTCGTGCATCGTGGCCCGCGGCTGACACCAGCATTCCTCACGCGCTTTCTCCAACAGATCCGCAGTCGACGATCGGATTTCACGCCGCTGTTGTGGCTCGAGCAATGGGTCGCCGAAGATGTGATGACCGTTGAAGACGCGGCGCAGCGATCAGCGCAGGAACTCGCGCTCACGCAACTGGTGATGGCCAACTCCATCGCCAGCTTGCGTTCCGTGGCGCGAATCGACTGGACCGCATTTGTCGAGTCGGCGAGCGCGACTGAATCCGTTCTCCGCACTGACCCATCGGGGACGTACGCCGAGATGACGCGTGCGACGCGCGATCGCTACCGACACGCAGTCGAGCGCATCGCGCGAGGAACCGGGCAACCGGAACCCGCAGTCGCCGGCGCTGCGATTGTCGCGGCTCGCGCGAGCGCGGACGCATCCGGCGCCGGCGCTCGCGAATCGCACGTCGGCTATCACCTCGTTGGAGACGGACGGCGTGCATTCGAGCGCGTCGCCGGCTACGTCGGCTCGCCGCGTGCGCGAATCAGCGATTGGGTGCTTGCGCATCCGGGCCCGTGCTACTTCACTGCCCTGGCCATCGCCACTGCCGTCGTGCTGGTTTTGCTCGTCGCGCCGCTCTCCGTCACCGCGCTCGGGAGCGTGCACGCGGCCTGGCTCGCCGCCGCGTTCCTGCTCGCGCTCCTCCCCGCCACCGACGTCGCGCTCGCGATCGTTCATCAAGCTGTGAACGTCTTCGTGCCGCCAGCTCGACTCGCGCGGCTCGACTTTGACCGCGCCGTGCCGGAACGCGATCGCACCACGGTCGTCGTGCCGCTTCTCGTCGGAAGCGTGGAGGCCGCCGCGGAGGCGCTCGCACACATCGAGGTCCAATACCTCGCCAATCGCGATCCGCAAATCCGTTTCGCGCTGCTGAGCGACTTTCCCGATGCGCCTGCAGAGATCGAGGCCGCCGACGAGGCAGTCACGACGGCGCTCGTCGATGGCATTCGCGCGCTCAACGTCGTCCACGGCGGCGACGCCGATGACCACGATTCGCCGTTTTATCTGCTGCATCGGCAGCGGCGCTGGAATGCGGTCGACGCGACCTGGATGGGATGGGAGCGGAAGCGCGGCAAGCTCGTGGACTTCAATGCGTTCATCAGAGGGACCGGCGACCGCGCGTTCTCGATCGTGGAAGGCGACGTGGCGTGGCTGCGCGGAGTTCGCTGCGTGATCACGCTCGACGCCGATACGATGCTCCCGCGCGGCGCCGCCGCGGCGCTCATCGGCACGATCGCCCATCCATTGAATCGCGCTGAATACGACGTCCAACGTGGTCGCGTCGTCCGCGGCTATGGAATCCTGCAGCCGCGCGTTGGCGTGTCGTTGGCGAGCGCGAGCCAGTCACGATTCGCAGCCATCTACGCCGGGCACCCGGGCGTCGATCCCTACACGACCGCGGTCTCGGACGTCTATCAGGATCTGTTCGGCGAAGGCTCGTTCACCGGAAAGGGCATCTACGACGTCGATGTATTTCGTCAGGCGACGGACGGCCGCTTTCCCGAACATTCGCTGCTCAGCCACGACCTGATAGAAGGCGCGTTCGCGCGCGCCGGTCTTGTGACCGACATCGAAGTGTTCGATGACTACCCGACGCGATATCTCACGTCGACTCGTCGCGCGCACCGATGGATTCGTGGTGACTGGCAGCTCGTGCGCTGGTTGGCATCGCGGGTGCCTGGAACAAGCGGATCGAATCTCGATCCGTTGTCCGCGCTTTCGCGGTGGAAGATCGCCGACAATATGCGGCGTAGCGTGACACCGATCGCCATTCTCGTTTGGCTCGTCGCCGGCTGGACCGTGCTCCCCGGATCACCGTTGGCGTGGACAGTCGCGGCCATCGCGGCGTTGAGCGCACCGTGGATCACACCACTTGCCGTTGCGGCGTTCCGTCCGCCACGTCGTCAGAGCTGGCAACCGTACTACATCGCCCTCGGGCGCGACACGTGGCGCTCACTCGTGCAAGTCTGGCTTTCGTTCGTGCTGCTGCCCGACCAGACGCTGCTGGCGAGCGATGCCATCCTCCGTACCTTCGCGCGACTGGTCGGTGGCCGACGGCGAATGCTCGAGTGGCAAACGGCGTCGCACGCTGAACGAACAACCGGGTACGACAGGTCAGCCGTCTGGCAGAGAATGTGGCCGGCCGTCTTGGGCGCAGCGGGGATCATGTCCTTCGTCGCCTGGCGCACCGCGCCCAAGCTCGGCAATGGACCCAGTGCGTGGATCAGCGGCGCAGCGTGGGCAGGGCTATCGCTCGCATGGCTGCTCGCGCCCGAGGTCGCAATCGCGCTCAGCGCGCCGCTCACGCGCGCGAAACTCGTGCTCGACACCGACCAGCGCGCGACCGCGCTACGGTACGCGGTGCGTCACTGGCGCTTCTTCGATCGCTTCGCAACGGCCGAAACGCAGTGGCTCATTCCCGACAACTTTCAGGAGACGCCCGAGCCGGTCGTCGCGTCGAGGACGTCGCCGACGAACATCGGCCTGCAGCTCCTCGCCACGATGTCAGCCTGTGACCTCGGGTTCCTCACACGCGCTGAAATGCTCGACCGGCTGGAGCGCGCGTTCGATGCGATGGATCGGATGTCTCGCGTCCGCGGACATCTATATAACTGGTATGACGTGGGCGATCTGCGCGTGCTCGATCCGCCGTACGTGTCGACGGTGGACTCGGGCAACCTCGCGGGTCACCTCGTCGCGCTCGCCCAGGGCTGCCTCGCCCTCGCCGACGCGCCCGTCGACGACGACACACACCTGTGGGCAGCGCTCGACGCGGAAGGACTCGAATTCACCGCACCGGAGACACTCAGCCGCGCGCCGGACGGTGCCTCATGGGTCGGTGAGCGATTGGTCGCGTACGAGACGGTCATTCTCGACCTGCGCCGCCGAGCGACGGTCGCCGTGAGCTCGCCGGACATTGCCGCGACGATGCTGTGGGGACGCCAACGCCTGGAGGCCGCGTCAGCGGCTCTGTCGGCATTTCAGCTCAACGCCGACGACGACGCGCGCATGTCGCTGCGGGGGGCGGCGCGGGCATCACTCGGTGCGGCCGCGTTGGTCGATCGGCTCGAGGCACTGGCGCGACGCGCGCGAAACCTCGCAATGGGCATGGACTTTTCCCTCGTCTACGACCCACAGCGGCGGCTTCTCGCCATCGGCTACGACGCGCGCTCGGGACGCCTCGACGAGTCGTCCTACGATCTGCTCGCATCCGAATCTCGGTTGGCGAGCTTCATCGCCGTCGCGAAAGGCGACGCCGCGACCGAGCATTGGTTCCGCCTTGGCCGTTCGCTGACCGTCGCCGACGGCGCGACGGCGCTCGTGTCGTGGAGCGGAAGCATGTTCGAGTATCTGATGCCGCTCCTCGTCATGCCCACACGTCCGTTCTCGCTGCTCGATCAGACGTGCCAGGCAGCTCTCAAACGACAGATCGCGTTCGCGCGCGCTCGCGGCGTGCCCTGGGGAATCTCGGAGTCGGCGTACAACGTGCGCGACCGACACGACACGTATCAGTATCGCGCCTTCGGTGTCCCTGACCTGGCCCTCAAACGCGGCCTGGGATCGGATCTCGTCGTAGCGCCATACGCCACGGCACTCGCCGCGGCGATCGACGCACACGATGCACTGCGAAACCTGGGCGCGTTGGAGCACGAGGCCGCGCTCGGCGCGTACGGGTTCTATGACGCGCTCGACTACACGCGCGTCGCTCCGGGCGAGCGTGTGGCGATCGTCCGGACTTTCATGGCGCATCACATCGGCATGAGCCTGGTTGCGCTCGACAATGCATTGAGCATCGGGACGTCGGAGCCGGACGGGATCTGGCAACGCCGCTTCATGGCTGACGCCGTCGTCAGAGCCAACGCCCTCCTGCTCGATGAACGCGTCCCGCGCCGCTATGTCCCGGGGCCGTCGCAGGCGAACACGCCGGAGGCGCCATCCGAAGCCGCGACTTCGGTGCACATCAACGTGCACGAGGTGGACACACCGCACACGGCCGAGCCACACATCGCGCTCCTCGGCGGCACCGGGTACAGTGTGTTGCTCACGAACGCCGGCGGCGGCCACAGTCGCGCCGGCGGCGTGGACGTGCTCCGCTGGCGCGCCGACGCGACGCAGGACGACACCGGTCAGTGGATCTATCTCAACGATCTCACCGCCGGTACGCTCTGGTCCGCCGCGCACCAGCCGGTGCGTGCAACGCCGTCGTCGTATCGTGCCGCGTTCGCGAGCGATCGTGTCGTCTTCACTCGCCGCGACGGCGCAGTCGATACGCGCACCGAAATCGTCGTCATGGCCAGCGACCACGCCGAGATCCGGCGGGTGACGCTCGTCAACCGGTCCCACGTCGCGCGCGACATCGAACTGACGAGCTACGGTGAAGTCGTACTGTGTCCCGCGGCCGCCGACCGCGCGCATCCGGCGTTTCAGAAACTCTTCGTCGAGACCGAATGGGTACCGGGGGCCACGCTGCTGGCCAGCCGGCGTCCGCGATCTAGCGACGAGACGTGGCCCTGGTGCGCGCACGTTGTTGCAACGGGACCCGAGCGTATCGGCGAGGTGACCTCCGAGACGGACCGCGCGCGTTTTCTCGGTCGTGGCCGCACGGTGCACTCGCCCAGGGCTCTCGATCCCGGCGTGTCTCTCTCCGGGACGGTCGGTGCCGTGCTCGACCCCATCGTCGCGCTGCGCGTACGTGTGCGCATCGAGCCCGAGCGTTCAGCGACGGTGGCCTTCACGACCGCGGTGGCCGACACGCGCGAGGGGGCCCTCGAGCTGGCCGACCGGTACCGTGATGTCGCCGCAGCGGAACGCGCGCTGAGCTTGGCCCGCACCGAAGCGGAAATGGAGCTGCGCGATCTCGACATCGCAGCGAATGACGTCGCGCTGTATCAGGAGCTCGCCGGCGCGTTGGTCTATCCGCACGAGGCGCTTCGCGCGTCGCCCGCCGAGCGTCTCGCGGTCACGCGAGGTCAGCCCGCCTTGTGGGCGCAAGGAATTTCTGGCGACCTGCCGATCGTGCTAGCGACCGTGCGAGCCTCCGTTGGTCTGGCGAGCGTGCGACAGCTGCTCGCGGCCCACAAGTACTGGCGCACGAAAGGAATTCGTTCCGATCTCGTCATCTTGAACGCGAAGCCGCACTCCTACGCGCAAGAGCTGCACGATCAGCTCGTGACGATGGCGATGGCATCGAGCGAAGGCGGCGTGCTCGAGCGACTCGGTGGTGTGTTCATCCGACGCGCCGACGTGCTCTCGGCCGACGACACAGCCCTGCTGCGGACGACGGCACGCATTCACGTGCTGTGTGATGGCGTCGGACTGGGAGAGATCGTGGCGGCGAACATCCTCAGCTACGCCGAACGCTCGCCTGCGTCGACGACGGCGAGGGCGAATGCGGTCGCCCCAATCCCGCGTTCGCCGGGACTCTCGCACTCACCTGCATCGCGTCACGCGGGATATGGCGCGCTGACCGAGGGCGGCGATTTCGCGGTCGGGGTCGCCGGTGAGCTCGTCCCACCAATGCCCTGGGCCAACGTCGTCGCCAATCCGTCCGTGGGATTTTGCGTCACCGAACGCGGCGGCGGATTCACCTGGGTGGAAAACAGCCACTTCTTCCGACTGACACCGTGGTTCAACGATCCGGTATCGGACCCGTGCGGCGAGGCGCTATATCTCCGTGACCTCGAGAGCGGCGCCGCTTGGACGCCGACGCCTGGCCCCGCACCAGCCATCGGCGACCCAGCGCGATCCCCCGAGTATACCGTCACGCACGCACCGGGAATGACACGGTTCGTGCACGCGCGTGCCGGCATCGCCACGGAGTTGACCCTCGCGGTACCGCGCACCGACCCCGTCAAGATCGCGCGCTTGCG
>Ga0207652_10000871_pt1 | contig 28598 bp, 24 predicted proteins | sample KBSC63BmetaG_FD_184334 | JGI IMG/M metagenome (GOLD analysis project Ga0207652, IMG submission 184334) | Corn rhizosphere microbial communities from Kellogg Biological Station, Michigan, USA - KBS C6-3B metaG (SPAdes) (version 2) | ecosystem: Host-associated > Plants > Roots > Rhizosphere ...
CTCCACAGTTCCAGGTGCTGATGATTTCTCTATTGCCAGCCTTGCAAAAACAAGAGACCCCCGATTTGAAGCATCTTTTATTGACAAGCCTGATGCGGCTTCAGCTACGCTTTTATATGGATATAAATTTGCATCACGGGAAGCCATCACTTATATCGGAAAAACATATCCGGCTGCATGGGGTAGTAATACTAACACAAGCGATGCTCCTGTTATAAGATTGGGCGAAGTTGTGTTAAACTGGATAGAAGCTAAAGCAGTATTGGCGGAATACTATGGAGGGGAAGCTATTAGCCAGGCAGATTTAGACAAATCTATCAATGCCATCCGCAACCGACCTTTGGATGCAGCCGCCATTGCAAAGGGAGTTCAAAAAACAGCTCCTTTAATGCTGTCAGCACTTCCTAATGATCCTGCGAGAGATGCAGATGTACCACCATTAATTTGGGAGATTCGCCGGGAACGGCGCATGGAATTTGTATTTGAAAATTTCCGTTTATTAGATCTAAAGAGGTGGAAAAAACTCCAGTATATGGACTTCAGTACGAACCCGGATTATTTCCTTGGCCCCTGGGTGGATATTCCTGCAGAAATTCCAACTGCTTTAACTACGGCTACTAAGGGCAAAGTAAGAGTAAAGAAAATGGATGGAACAATAGTTACCTGGGATGGAACTAATAAGACTGATATGGTAGGATTTTGGATAGTAGATAATGCTCAAAACAGGGATGCATTTACTGATCAAAATTACTTATCTCCCGTTGGCCAATCTCAAATAAATGATTATAAGGACAAGGGTTATACGCTTACTCAAACCGTAGGCTGGTAATTTCTGGCTTTCTTTAAATATAGAAACCCGGAAGCTTAGACGCTTCCGGGTTTCTACTTATATAACTTAAAAGATAAATATTCTTATCATGAAGTATGAAGATGCTTATTCGCTGCCTGAAGGCACTAAGATAAGTAGCGACGAAGCTATAATCTTTGCCGTAATTCTGTTCTGCTTTCCGCAATATTCGCCATCCACTTGGAAATGATTTTTTTTTGAGGAGGTAATTACTGCTTTTTCTGCCCGAATCGTTTCAATACAATCCTCGTTAAAAGGTGCGTGGGAAATTAACATACGAAACAAATGTACCAGGCTCAACTTCCGCATAACAATTACCTCAAACTTTCCATCTGAAATACTTCCTTCAGGATTAATGACCGCACCTGTACCATAGGTTTTAGCATTAGCCAGCACTACCATATATGCCGCACGGGAAATATCTTTTCCATCGGTACTTATTTCCAGCCGCATTAATCTTCTCCGGAGAAAAACTTTGAAGGCAACTTTTGCATAACCAAGCATGCCACGTTTATTTCCCTGGTCAAAATAATGCACCAGCATCGCATTAAGCCCAAGGTCGCTTAGGTGGATACAAAGATTGTCATTATTTACTTGCAGGACATCAATTTTTTTAATTTCACCACCAAGGATAGTATCCAATGCCTGCTGCGGATCATTTGTTATACAGAGTTCTGAAGCCATTCCATTGGCAGAGCCCGCCGGTAAAATGCCCAGTTTCATTTCTGTATGAAGTAGTAGTTCGGCGATCATTTTAACTGTACCATCACCACCAACGGCGATTACTTTACGAGGCTTTAATTCCTGTATCTTATCTTTAATTGCTCGCTTGTCATCTTTGCCGGCTAGCTCAAAAATTGTGAAAGATTGATTTTTATCCTGAAAAAAATCGATGATCTCTTGTTTCCAGTCCGTTTTGTTTGTGCCTGCAGATGGATTTAGTATGAAAAGCATCTCAGCCTCATTATCCGGCATAAAATTTAGATATTTAGTTATTAATAAATGGATCCACGTTCAAGCATAGAAACAATCAAGCCAATAAAAAAGCCATCGGCTTTTATACAAAAACTAATGCAGTGGCTCAGGCTCACAAATTTACCTGTAATAAAATTGTATCATGGTTATGGTTATGAGAACAAATTTTTTATACAAGGACATGCGCTTGCACTTAGTGCACTTCCCAGAAAACGATACAGAAACAAATTGCTGGTAAATATGTTCTCACTTATACGCTTATTTATTATAAAACCTATCAGGGACGCAAGCGTACAACTCCGTATTCAAAACAGCACCTTTCACCAGGCAACAGATGAAGAGGGATTTTTTAAGTTTGAAGGTTCGTTGAAAAGCAACCTGGCTTTTGGCTGGCAAGAAGTATTTGCAGACTTGCTTAATGCTGAAGGAAATATTATTACAACGAGCAATGGCTTCGTTTTCGTGCCATACAATACACAGTACGGTTTTGTATCGGATATTGATGATACATTTTTGGTGTCTCACTCTTCAACTATCTTAAAACGGCTACGCGTTTTATTTACTAACAACGCCAGAACCCGTAAACCTTTTGAAGGTGTGGCAGAACATTACAAACTCCTTGCACGTGCAAATACAGTGATGGAAAAGCCTAACGCTTTTTTTTATGTATCCAGCAGTGAATGGAATCTTTATAATTACTTAGTGGAATTTACACGGATAAATGAATTACCGCGTGGCATATTTCTTTTAAACAATTTAAAACAGCTGTCGCAGCTATTTCACACCGGGAAAAATAATCACCACGGCAAATATTATCGTATTGCCCAGGTGATGAAAGCTTTTCCTAATCAGCAATTTATTTTGTTAGGGGATAGCTCGCAGCAAGACCCATATATTTACAGTTCACTGGTTAAAGATTTTCCCGGAAAAATTTATGCAGTTTACATACGCGATGTTTATGAAAAAAACAGGAAGAAAGTAACAGATGCGCTGGCATTACTTACAGCCCGCGGAGTTGCGTGTTGCTTTTTTAAGCATAGCACAGAAGCAATAAAACATTCAGAACAGATCGGACTGATTAAATAAAATAAGTGTTCTACGCCGACATGCCAGGGACTTCTATTTATTTAGGATGTAATTATGCCGAAATTAATTCTAACCTGTATCTCACTTCCATAGTGTAAAAATAACCCCGGTAACAAAACACCTTTAAATTTGTATTCAAGAAAGATAATTTAATAATCAAAAAAAAATAACTATGAAAAAGATTGGAATCCTGGGTTCAGGTGCGGTTGCACAATCGCTTGCACTTGGATTTATAAAAATTGGGAATACTGTAAAAATAGGCACTGGCCATTCGGAAAAATTAGATAACTGGAATAATGAAAATGGGAATAAGGCAGCGGTGGGATCATTCAAAGAGGCAGCGGAATTTGGCGACTTAGTAGTGCTTGCTGTAAAAGGAAAGGCGGCGGACATTGTTTTGAAGGAAGCTGGCGCTGACGCTATCAATGGCAAAACCGTTATTGATACATGTAACCCGATAGAAGAGACGCCACCTGTAAATGGTGTGTTGAAATTTTATACTGATATGAACTATTCGCTGATGGAGAAGCTACAGAAAGATTATCCTGAAGCCCACTTTGTAAAAGCTTTTAATAGCATTGGGAATGCGTTAATGTATCAACCCGATTTTAATGGAGTGAAGCCATCCATGTTTATCTGTGGGAACGATGCGAATGCAAAAAAAGAAGTTACAGAAATATTAACTGCATTTGGTTTTGAAACAGAAGATATGGGAGCTGCGGAAGCTGCAAGGGCTATTGAGCCGCTGTGTATTCTCTGGTGTATTCCAGGTTTGTCAGGAGGAAGCTGGAACCAGGCGTTTAAGTTGTTGAAAAAGTAGATGATAATAAAGGGAAGCTGGTAAAGTACATATACTGTGTGATACCTTATCAAAACCAATACATCGCTGTCAGGACGGCGCGTCCTTTGACAATGGACATCTTAAAATGATTTTATAGATAAGTAAAGTTAATTTTGCAGCCCATTTACTGATTCATTTTTAAAATATGTCATTTACAAGTTTTATACAGGTAGCAGTTGTCAAAAGCCTGGAAGAATTATACAATCAAACTTTCACCGAAAAAGATTTTCAAATAAACGAAACCAAGCCTGAGTTTGAAGGTGATTATACAATTGTGCTTTTTGCATTGCTAAAAAAGTTGAAATTGTCTCCGGAAGCGCTTGCAATGAATATCGGTGATCATCTCATTAAAAACAATCCAAATTTCTTTTCAGGATATAATGTAATAAAAGGTTTTTTGAATCTTCAAATTTCTGACAAGACATTACAAAACTTCTTAAACAAAAATTATAATGAAGTATCCTTTGGCAAAAAGCCATTGAATTATAAAAAAGTGATGGTTGAATATTCATCACCAAATACCAATAAGCCTTTGCATCTTGGGCATTTAAGAAATAATTTTTTGGGCTGGAGCGTTGCAGAAATATTAAAAGCCAACGGTTACGAGGTATATAAATCAAGCATAGTAAATGACCGGGGTATTCATATTTGTAAAAGTATGATTGCCTGGCAGGATTTTGCCAACGGTGCTACTCCCGAAACAATGGACGAAAAAGGTGATCATTTTGTGGGTGATTATTATGTAAAGTTTAATGATGAATACAAGAGACAAGTAAAGGAACTAACCGATAAGGGCATAGACGAAAAAGAAGCAGAAAGGGAAGCGCCTATTATGAAAAGGACACAACAGATGTTGCTGGCTTGGGAACAGGGAAAACCAGAGGTGATTGAACTTTGGAATAAAATGAACAACTGGGTGTACAAAGGTTTTAATGAAACATATAAAAGAATCGGAAGTGATTTTGATAAAACGTTTTACGAAAGCCAGACCTATATTTTAGGGAAAAAATTTGTAGAAGAAGGATTGAAGAATGGTTCGTTTTATAAAAAAGAAGATGGGAGTGTTTGGATTGACCTTACAGATGCAGGCCTCGATGAAAAATTATTATTGCGTGCTGATGGAACCTCTGTTTATATAACGCAGGATATTGGTTTGGTTAAGCAAAAATTTGAAGACTATAAGCTTGATGAAAGTATTTACGTGATAGGCGATGAGCAAATTTATCACATGAAGGTACTGAAGGAAATATGCAAAAAGCTGGGCATGCCTTTTTACGATAAAATTCTTCACTTAAGTTATGGAATGGTGGAGCTTACTACTGGCAAAATGAAAAGCCGCGAGGGCACTGTGGTGGATGCAGATGATATTACGGATGAAATGATTGCCACCGCAGAAAAGCATACTAAGGAATTGGGCAAGGTGAAAGATTTTACACAAACCGAGTTAAAAGATTTATATGAAACGCTTGGCTTAGGCGCTATGAAGTTTTACCTGCTTCGTGTTGACCCTAAAAAGCGAATGATATTCAATCCCGAAGAAAGTATAGATTTTCATGGATTCACCGGACCTTTCATTCAATATACTTATGCAAGGATACAATCTATTTTAAGAAAAATTGGAGACACAATTGACAACGAACAATTAACAACGAATAACGAAAAATTTCTTCCTTTGGAAAGGCAACTAATCCTGTTTCTTGAAAAATATGACAACACAGTAACACAGGCGGCGGAAGAATTGAATCCTTCTGTAATTGCTAATTATGCTTTTCATTTGGCAAAAGCTTTCAACTCGTTTTATGCTGAATATTCTGTTGCCAATGCTGAGAGCGAAGAAAAAAAAATACTTCGTGTACACATCTCCGTTATGACAGCTACAGTTATTAAAAGCGCTTTAGAGTTATTAGGAATAAAGGTACCAGACAGGATGTAGTAATGAATAGATAATAGTAAATTTTGAGCACTAACTAGTAAACCTTATACCCTGCTGCTTGATATTTACCACTTGATTCCTGGATATTTAATATTTTAATAATACAACAACTTCTTAAAACTTACGTTTATATTCTAATAAGCTGTATATTTGCGACTTATTATATACTCCTACTTAGCAGACTGGATAATCTTCCCACAGGAAAAAGCTCATCAAGTCATAGGTTTTGAGCATATTCGAATCAGCTTTCATAAATCACTTTAGGTTCGCGGAAGTTATCATTTACATTAAAAAATCAAATTTTGAATTTTAAAGAATTGCATTTAATTGCGCCTATATTAGAGGCGTTAGAAAAAGAGGGCTATACCGCCCCCACTCCTATTCAGGAACAAGCCATCCCTGATGTACTAAAAGGAAAAGATTTATTGGGATGTGCACAAACAGGCACCGGAAAAACAGCTGCATTTGCTATACCCATATTGCAAAATTTATTTTTGCAAAAAAATCATGAAGTTGAAAACAATACTATTAAGGCGCTTATACTCACGCCAACCCGCGAGCTTGCTATACAAATAGACGAAAGTTTTTCCGCTTACGGAAAGCACACCGGCATTCGCCATACCGTTGTTTTTGGTGGCGTTTCCCAATTTCACCAGGTAAAGGAATTGCGGAGAGGCATAGATGTATTAATCGCTACGCCCGGGAGGCTGCTCGATCTTATGTCTCAAAGAATTGTGAGTCTTCAGCACATAAAAATGTTTGTGCTTGATGAAGCAGACAGAATGCTTGACATGGGTTTCATTAATGATGTTAAGAAAATAATAGCGAAGCTTCCGGTGAAGAGGCAAACTTTATTTTTCTCGGCTACAATGCCACCAGAAATATCAAGGCTTTCCGGTTCTATTTTGAATAATCCTGTAAAGGTGGAAGTAACTCCCGTTTCTTCTACTGCAGAAAAGATTGACCAGGCAGTTTATCTTGTTGAAAAAAATGATAAGCGCCAATTGCTGATACATCTTTTAAAAGACAATACTATTCAAAATGCACTTGTATTTACAAGAACAAAACATGGCGCTGATAAAATTGCGCAAGAATTGTACAGGGCAAGAATAAGTTCAGGTGCTATCCACGGAAATAAAACACAATCTGCAAGGCAGAACGCTTTAAATAATTTTAAAACAGGAAAGATACGGGTATTGGTTGCTACTGATATTGCAGCCCGAGGTATTGATGTAGATGACCTGAGTCACGTAATTAATTTTGAATTGCCTAATATTCCTGAAACTTATGTACACCGCATAGGCCGTACAGGCCGGGCAGGCGCATCGGGCATAGCCTTATCTTTTTGCGATATGGAAGAAAGAGAATTCTTACGGGATATTCACAAATTAACCAAGCAGGAAATTCATGTTGTGGAAGATCATCCTTACGCAAGTAAGATGCAATTTGTGCAAACACCGGTTATCCAAAAAAATCCTCTTGTTCGCAAACCTGCTTCACACAGCGGTTTTAGAAGAACGAGAAGCTGGAGCCAGGGCAGATAGAATACAATTCATTTACATAAAAAGAAAACGCTTCCTGTTTCCAGGGAGCGTTTCTTTCATAAAGGCAATTCAGGCTTTCTCCTTTTTTCTTCTTAAAATTTTTTGAAGAGTATCTACTGCATCTAGAATTGCTTCTTCAAAACTTTCTGCATTTCTTTTTACAAAGTCATCATAGCCCGGCACTACCAGCCTTATTTCGCAAACTTTATTGTCAGCATTTTTTCCATCATCGGAAAATAATGTGACATCTGCGCTTATAATTTTATCATCAAGGCGGAAAAGCTTACTGACCTTTTCTTCTACATAATTTTTTAAATTATCACTTGCTTTAAAATGTAATGACTGTAAGTTAATTTTCATAGTGCTTTTATTTTATAATTTGACCAATTCGTTGTCGATAATATTATATCAAAAATGAAGCCCCAATGATGGGATTATATATATGGCATTGCATGTGTAATAAGTGCATAGTGTTTTTACTATCAACACCGTAATTTCATTATATTAAAAATCAGGCAATAATGCTCTTGTACAGGGCTGTGTGGTTTATATCTTTGTACCAGAAGTTGATTGATGTTATACAAACATTAATCAGAAATCCAAATCCATTGAAAAATAACCTATCCTCTAATCCGGGAAAAACCAAACAAAATCCAATATCAGTCAACTTCTTTTTTTTAAATTCAATATCTGTAACAACCCATATATCTAAAGAAAACCTGCTTTAAAAGTATCCGATCTATCCTTTAAAAAACAATTACCCCTGGAATTAAAATTATTCCAATAAAAGCCCACAGTAACCTGTGGGTTTTTTTATATAAATGAAGAAGCTTTATTTTCTTTTTTTGGATGCTTTTGCTTTAGGATTAAAGCTCAAGGCAAGCTCTACCCAGTAGTTAAGTTGCTTTTTCGTTTTCAAGGCAGCTTCGTTTACGTACACATAACCTTTGTATTCTCTGCCTTTCATGATTACAGGCCGACAGCCTGCTTTTTCAAGGGAATCTTCATGCAATGCCGGATCAATACGGCACATGATTTCATCATCACCAACACTGATACACATTTTCCCAGCTACCATAAATGCAATTCCCCTGAACATTTTCTTTTCTTGCACATCCGGTAAATGTGCCAGAGCGCCACGCAGCCTGTTAGTTAATTTTTCATTATAGGCCATAGAAATTTAGAATTTTACTTAGCCTCTTTGAACGCTAAGCATTGTTATAAACTTTTATAACAGGCTCTCTCAGAGCCGAAGCTCCATCGCTGCAATACCAATAAATAACATCAGCAATTGATTGGGGCTTTACCCAACTTTCAAAATTTGCATCGGGCATGCTCTTGCGGTTTGGCAGTGTGTCGATGGTACTTGGTACTATAACGCTGGTTACAATGTTTTTCCCTTTTGCTTCATTATTCATTAATTCTGCCAAACGAAAAATCAAAGATTTTGCTAGGCTGTAAGCTATTACTCCTTTACCGCTATTTGCGCTGAGCCCTGGCTTAGACCCGATGATAAAAATTCTACCGCTATTTTGTCTCATCATTTGCAAAAACACAGGACGGGCTACATTATAAGCAGTTTCAAAATTTAATTTATATTGATTTAAAATATCACTGGTTTTAGTTTCAGCAATTGAACCCATTGCAAAACCACCAACCGTGAGTATTGCCGCATCAATATTTTCGTGTTTTGAAATAATATTGTCAACAAATTTTTGTGACGCTTCTTCATCATCAAGGTCAACAATTATTTTTTCAAATTTATCTGCGGGAAAATTTAATTCCGTTTTATCACTTGGGAGTATAGTTCCAATAACAAAATATTTTTGCTCAATAAATTTTGTGACTACTGCCTGCCCCATGTTTCCTGAAGCTCCGGTTACGATGGCTGTTTTCATTATACAATTTAATTTAAATAGTAGAGATGGTTTCAAAATTATGCATCCTCTCTTTATATTCTTAATTATTCTTACATTTATAATTCTTCAATTTGCTTTATCAATCATTTGTTATCCTTAAAAATTATTCATGAATTCAAGACGTAACTTTCTGAAAGCCTCTGGCACATTTGCGCTGGGCTCATTATTACTGCCCAATATAACGGAAGCGGCTAAACGCAGACGCGTAAAAGATGCCGGACTTCAGCTATACACTGTGCGTAAAGAAATGCTGGAAGATAATGTAGGCACGCTAAAAAAAATCGCCAGTCTTGGTTATAAAGAGATAGAATCGGCTGCAAGTCAAAAAGGATATTATTATGGATTGAAACCCTCAGAAATAAAAAAAATATGCAATGATCTGGGTATGACTTTAAGAAGCGGGCACGTGCATTATGATGCCGCTAAATGGCAACAAACTATTGATGGTGCTGCAGAATCAGGACAGCAATATTTGATTGCTTCTGTAATGCCATCGAATGGGCAATCTGTTGATAATTATAAGCACGCTTCTGAACTTTTTAATAAGGCCGGAGAAGATTGTAAAAAATCAAACATCACTTTTGGCTACCACAATCACGATTCAGAATTTGAGAAAGAAAATGGAAAAGTATTGTATGATGTATTGCTGGAAAATACCAATCCCGAGTTTGTAAAAATGGAAATGGATTTGGGTTGGGTGATTGTTACAGGAAATGATCCGTTGGATTATTTTCAAAAATATCCTGGCCGGTTTCCTTTGTGGCATTTAAAAGATATGGACCTGAAAGAAAAACATAGCGTTGAATTTGGTAAGGGTGGGTTAGACATAAAAAAGATGCTTCAGAATTCAAAAAAATCAGGCATGAAATATTTTTTCATAGAACAGGAAGAATACACCGGTACTGCCTTTGACTGTCTTAAATATAATATGGATTATCTTAAAAATCTTCAATATTAATTTCTGCCAACGCTCTCCAAAAGCTCAGAAAATTTTTAAAATTAAAGGGAACTACTTCTGAAATTTTTGTAAACCATTAAGATTGATAAAAAGATTATTCGCTTTTTCTGCTTGCCTTTTAAGCTTTGCCGCAATAGCTCAAAAAAAGAACAATTCATATATATTAAACATATATCGAACTGATAAAGCTGTGCGTATCGATGGCGTGACAGATGATCCGGCCTGGAAAAATGCTGAGGTAGCCAGGAACTTTTTCATGGTGTTGCCTATGGACACCAGCCTTGCCCGGGTGAAGACAGAAGTATCTATGACATACGATGGGAATAATATTTATGTATTGGCCGTATGTTTTACTGATGTACCGGGTCCTGATATGGTAGAATCATTAAGAAGAGATTTCAGCTTTCAAAAAAATGATAATTTCTTAGTATTCATTGATCCTTTTGACGACCAGACTAACGGTTTTGCTTTCGGCACGAACGCTGCGGGAGCTCAATGGGATGGACTAATGTACCAGGGAGGTTCCGTGGATTTAAACTGGGATAATAAATGGAAATCGGCAGTAAAGCACTACCCCGGAAAGTGGGTATTGGAGATGGCAATACCCTTTAAAACTTTGCGGTATAAAAAAGGCGTTTCCACCTGGGGTATTAATTTTAGTAGGAATGATTTAAAAACAACAGAAAAATCAAGCTGGACACCCATTCCAAGGCAATTTCCAACGGCGGCTCTTGCTTATACAGGATCATTACACTGGGATGAACCTCCGCCTGTGCCAAAAGCCAATATTTCACTCATACCCTATTTATTAACCGGCCTCACAAAAGATTACATTCCTGAGATGCCCAGAGAATTCAAGCGTGAAGTTGGGTTAGACGCTAAAGTGGCTGTAACTTCCTCATTGAATCTTGACCTAACGGTAAATCCTGATTTCTCCCAGGTGGAAGCCGACCAGCAGGTGACCAACCTTGGCCGCTATGAATTATTTTTCCCGGAAAAGAGGCAGTTTTTCCTTGAGAACGGAGATCAGATAAATAATTTTGGATATGCAGATCTTCAACCCTTTTTTTCACGCCGTATCGGGTTAGGAATACCCATTAAATGGGGCGGCAGGTTAAGTGGCCAGATTAACCGTAACTGGCGAGTAACCGCCATGGATATGCAAACGGCTAAACAAACATCTATCGGGCTGCCTGAGCAGAACTTTGGCTTGGTTGCTTTGCAGCGAAGGCTTTTTTCAAGATCAAATTTGAATATTCTTTTCATTAACAAACAATCTATAAATTATGATCCTGCAAAAGATACGTCCCTTCCGCAATATTCACTTTATAACCGTAATATTGGGCTGGAATATAATCTTGCTTCTGCAAACAATTCATGGACAGGTCGATTTTTATACCTGAAATCGTTTAGCCCAAACAAGAAGGGGAATGCATTTACCCAGGACGGTAACCTTCAGTACTCAGGAAAAAGCTGGCTCATTAATGGCGCCTATGAATATGTAGGAAAAAATTATAATGCGGAGGTTGGCTACGTTCCGAGAAAGGGTTATATCAAGTTGAATCCTCAAATATCCTACATTTTCTTTCCGAAAGGTGGAAACATATTAACACATGGACCGCAATTAAATTCTGTTTACTTTTTTAATGAAGCTTTCAAACAAACGGATCATGAAAACATTCTTACTTATTTAATTACTTTTCGAAACAAGGCAACATTTGCACCTGTATTTATGGATGATTATGTACAGATTCTTTTTCCTTTTGATCCAACTAACAGCGGAAAAGATTCATTACAATTCGCTTCAAGGTATCATTGGAAAACCCTTGGAGCAGACTTCGTATCCAAGCCACAAAGTCTTTTCAATTATAGCTTATCAATACGCTATGGCGGCTATTATGCAAAAGGCCATAAGCTAACATTAACGGGAACTGCAGGATATCGTTTTCAACCTTTTCTTAATATAACCTTAGCCGCTTCCCACAACGAATTAGTATTACCTGCGCCTTGGCACCAAACCGGTTTTTGGCTGATTGGCCCAAAGATAGATCTCACGATGACAAACAAACTCTTCTTCACAACTTACATTCAGTATAATGAACAGTTGAAGAACACCAATGTAAATGCAAGGCTACAATGGAGATACAAACCAGCATCCGACTTATTCTTGGTTTATACAGATAATTATTTGAATGTTCCTTTCTCGGTGAGAAACAGGGAAATTTTATTGAAATTTACTTACTGGTGGAATCTTTGATTCTATTTATACTTTTCTCTTACTTTTGTTTTGGTGTTGTTACTTTTTTTTGATCATGTCTTACTGTCTCTTCAGCTTTGCTCCTAATGTATGCCACAATACATTCCATTCCTAACACTTTTTTAAACTAGCCAAGCCTTTTAAACATTATTGCCAAAAATAATTTTAAATAAAACTAGTTGAATTAGTAATTATATCCGCGGCTAAAGATATTTTTGCAGCCTTTGAAAATATCGCGTTTAAATAACTACCAGTTAATCATTGCAGGAATTTTTTTTGCAATCTTCTGGTCATCCGCTTCAGCAGCTACCAAGATTGCCCTTCAATCCGTTCAGCCTTTCGTAGTTGCGCTTCCGCGTTTCTTTATAGCCGCAGCTATCATGTTGTTTATTTCACATGTGCTCATGCGCAAACGACTTCCTGCCGGGCATGAATGGAAACAACTCGCTATTTATGGATTATTGAACATCAGCATTTACCTGGGCTTGTATGTAATTGCTATGCAAAATGTTTCAGCGGGGCTCGGCTCATTGTCAGTGGCCATCGGCCCGGTACTCATTAGTATTATGGCTGCTATCTGGCTAAAACATCCTGTGAGAAGGGTCACCATCTTAAGCCTCTTATTGTGCACTACAGGCATTATTGTGGCTGCATTTCCGCTTTTTGAAAACAGTTATGCAACACCGGGCGGTTTATGCATTTTATTTGTGAGCATGGTTTCTTATTCGGCGGGATCTGTTTATTTTTCCAAAAAGAACTGGAACAACCTGCATATACTTACAATTAATGGTTGGCAAACTTTAATTGGTGGAATTTTTCTTTTGCCTGTATTGTTCTTTACATACAAAAGCGATCAAAATAATTTTGATGTAAAATGGATAAGCTGTGTATTATGGCTCGCTATAATGGTATCTATCTTTGCAATACAATTGTGGCTTTATATGCTTAGCAAAAATCCTGTAAAGGCATCATTCTGGTTATTCCTTTGTCCTGTTTTCGGGTTTATAATTGCTGCGATAATGCTGAAGGAACCCATAAGCTTTTATACATTCGCAGGTGTGGCAATGGTGATCGGCGGTTTATATCTCGTGCAAAAAAAGCAAGCCGTTGCCTGAACTTTTTTATACTAACGGTGTAGTCCACACGAAAAATATTTTATGCGACTGCTTAGCCTGTTAATAAGCTCTTGCAAACAAGACTCTCTCCTTACTTGGATTACCTGTTAAAATGCATTTGCCTTCTTCCTGGGGATTATTTAAAGGGATACAGCGTATAGTCGCCTTCGTTAGTTCCTTTATTTTATCTTCTGTTTCTGCTGTGCCATCCCAATGCGCTGAAATAAAGCCGCCTTTTTCATCAAGCAGTTTTTCAAATTCATTCCAGGTATCAGCCTTGGTTATATTATTCTCACGGAAGGTTTTTGCTTTGTTATAAATATTTTCCTGGATGTCGTTTAGCAATACAGATACTGTATTTGCAAGACCGTCCATTGATACAGAATTTTTTTCTTTAGTGTCTCTGCGTGCTACTTCTACCACATTATTTTGCATATCCCTGGCTCCGATTGCAATACGCACTGGCACGCCTTTTAGTTCATACTCTGCAAATTTCCAACCGGGACGGTTATTATCATCATCGTCATATTTTACTCTTATGCCCAGCGCTTTAAAATCTTCCATGAATAATTTTACCTTCTCATCAATCATTTGCTTTTGATCATCTCCTTTATAAATAGGAACAATCACCACTTGTAAAGGCGCTATTTTTGGTGGCAGTACAAGCCCGTCATCATCGCTGTGTGCCATTACCAATGCACCAATAAGTCTCGTGCTTACGCCCCAGCTTGTTGCCCATACATAGTCAAGTTTATTTTCTTTATCAGTAAATTGTACATCAAAGGCTTTTGCAAAATTTTGCCCGAGAAAGTGAGAAGTACCGGATTGAAGTGCTTTGCCATCCTGCATAAGCGCTTCGATGCAATAAGTATCCACGGCGCCGGCAAAACGTTCATTAATACTTTTCACGCCTTTTATAACAGGCATTGCCATCCACTCTTCTGCAAAGTCAGCATATACATTTAGCATTTGAATTGTTTCGTCTATTGCTTCCCGTGAAGTTGCGTGAGCTGTATGGCCTTCCTGCCATAAAAATTCCGTTGTGCGTAAAAAGAGGCGGGTACGCATTTCCCATCTCACAACATTGGCCCATTGGTTTACCTTGATTGGTAAATCGCGGTAAGACTGAATCCACGTTTTGTAAGTGTTCCAGATAATTGTTTCTGACGTAGGGCGCACTATTAATTCTTCTTCAAGTTTTGCATCAGGGTCAACAATGATTCCACTTCCGTTAGGATCGGACATAAGCCTGTAATGGGTAACTACTGCGCATTCTTTAGCAAAGCCTTCTATGTGCGATGCCTCTTTGCTTAAAAAACTCTTCGGTATGAATAAAGGAAAATATGCATTTTGATGCCCTGTTTCTTTAAACATTTTATCGAGCTGATCACGCATATTTTCCCATAGCGCAAAGCCATAAGGCTTTATAACCATGCAACCCCGTACAGCACTGTAGTCAGCAAGCCCGGCCTTTATAATAATATCATTGTACCATTGAGAATAATCCTTTTCTCTTGTTGTAATTTCTTTACCCATAGTATGTAATTGAAGAATTTTTTTATCCTGAAAAATAATAAATGTAAACTATAAATCTTTTGTCATGAGATACATAGTGATTGGCAATTCTTTAACATCCAACCATACAATAAATATTTACACATCCATGATAATTGCTTAAATTTACGGAGCATTGAGCGCAAAAGTAATAACTTCATTTATATAAAAAATTTTAAACTAAAGCCATGAAAACAAAACTTATACTTTTAGCAGGAACTGTGGCTGTTTTAAGCAGTTGCAGCACCGCTTACCGCATTGGGCAAACTCCTGATGACGTTTATTATTCACCAGTTCCAGAAAAGAGCGAATATGTAAGTTCATATACTCAACAGGACAAGAATAGTTACGGGTATAATAACTCTGATCGCAATACGAATGATGTAGCATCTGTACCATATTCCGGTGATTTGTCTATGGGATATGGATACAATCCTTATAACTCTTATGGGTCACCTTTTTATAGCCCCTATTCTTCTTTTTATTATAATCCTTATTCTTATTACAGTCCTTATTCATCTTTTTTCAGCCCATATTCAACTTATCCTTTAGTTTCATTTTACCCTTACAGCGGAGGCTACGGCGGTTTATATAATTACGGAGGAGGATTGTTTAACGGATTCTATTCGCCTTACAATAGCTTTTACTCTCCTTATTATAGTAATTATTATTATCCTTCTGTTTACTATCCTTCAAAGCCGGGAAACACAGTTGGAAACACTATTCAGCCAAGGCGCTTTAATCTTCGGAGTTATAATGTGAATACGCTGCGAACTTCAAACACCGGTGGAAACATCAATGTTCCTCCTGCACCAGTTAGAGGTTTTGGAAGCAGCAGGGTTAACACTAACAATAGCAATAATACAACTTCGGGCAATTCTACAAGAAGAGCTGTAAGACAGACTGATAATAATTATAACAACCGTAATAATCGCAGTTTCGACAACCGCGATAATAATTATAATAATAGCCAGCAAACTCAAACAAGAACGTTTCAGCCCGCCCCTCAGCCAAGCACTCCTTCCCCGTCACCATCATCCTCAGGAAGCAGTGGCGGAAGCGCACCTGTAAGAACTTTCAGGAGATAAAGTGGAGCGAGGTTTGATAAGACTTTTTCAATTAATCATGCTGAAGAAAATAATTTTTTATCAAATTATTTCTTCAGCAGTTTATAAATATGTACTATATGAAAGCAAAATATATAATGGCAATTGCTTTGCTTGCCGTAACAAAACTTTATGCCCAGGAGCCTGCGGACGCACTTCGTTATTCATGGCTTACACAAAACGGAACTGCACGTAACCAGGCTATTGGCGGTGCGGGAGCTTCGTTGGGTGGGGAATTTACTTCTCTTTTTATTAACCCTGCGGGGCTTGGATTTTATAAAACAAATGAATTTATACTAACACCAGCGTATTCATTAAAAAATGCCAATTCCACTTATCTGAACACTTCAGAAAAAGACAATAACAACAATTTTAATATTGGAGCTAGCGGACTTTTATTTTCATCTCCTTCTCAAAAGGGAAAAGGTGGTTTTGCCTTTGCAATTGGCGTAAATAAAATTGCAGATTTCAGCAACCATATTTATTACAAAGGGCAAAACTCCAATAGTTCTTATTCAGAAAAATACCTGGAAGAACTTATTGATAATAATATTACTGATCCTAACAGCGCAGCCTCTGATTTTCCTTATGGTAGCAGCCTTGCTTTTAATACCTACCTGATAGATACCACCAACGATGCAAGTGGTACGGTAAATGGCTACAGATCGCAGGCCAATCCTGCATTTGGGCTTACACAGGAAAATACAATTAATACTTCAGGGGGCATTACCGATTTTGCGATTGGTACTGGTTTTAGTATAAAGGATAAATTTTATTTTGGCGGAACTCTTAGTTTTCCTTTTTTAAATTATACCCGCGATTCTTATTATAAGGAGGCAGATGCATCGGGAGATCCTAACAACAATTTTAATTATTTTGAAGCGGATGAAACCTTAAATACTAAAGGTGTAGGGGTTAACGGGAAGCTTGGAATTATTTATAAACCTGCGGAAGATATACGCCTTGGGCTTGCTTTTCATACACCAACCGCTTATGCACTTACCGACAGGTATAATGCGCAAGTAACTACCGACCTGGAAGGCTATGCAGGCTCGGGCACAAAAACCCAATCCTCAACAGACGTGAATGGTGATGTGTTGGTATCTAAATATACAATAGTAACGCCGCTTAAAGTAATTGCAAGCGCTTCTTATGTTCTGCACGAAGTGGCTGATGTAAAAGCACAACGTGGATTTGTAACAGCAGATGTTGAATATGTTAATTATAAAGGCGCCAAATTTAAACCCGAAGATAAAAGTGACCAGGATGCCAGCAGTTATTATTCGTCCTTAACTGATGTTGTTTCTAACATTTATAAAAATGCGGTGAATGTTAGATTGGGCGGGGAATTAAAATTTGACACTTACATGGTCCGCCTTGGTGGCGCCTATTATGGCAATCCTTATAAAAATGAAACAGCAAGCCTTTATAAAGTAAGCGGCGGTGTTGGTTACAGGAATAAAGGAATTTTTGTTGACCTGACGTATGTATATACACTAAATAAAGATGTAAACTATCCCTATATGCTGGAAGACAAACCAAATACCCCTGCTTTAATAAAAAATTCCGGAAGCAATATAATAGCTACCATTGGGTTTAAAATGTAAAGCTATATCTACAACTTTATCATGAATGCTGTGCTTAAAGTAAAGTTCGTTTAAGTGGCAATCCCTAAAGTGTTGGGCATTCTAAATTTCGTCTCTCCTTTCGAGTTAGTTTGTTTCGTGAATAAGCATCGCTATCATGTTTCTTTCCGGGCCTTACTGTAAATGCGAGATAAAAGCCGCCGTTCTGTATTTTATTTTTTAAGAAAAGATTACTAATGTTGTGTAAGCCGAATAGAACAGGACCGGCTTTTACTGCTCCACCAACCCATAATTGCCTTCGTATATTTAAAAGAACCGGAATGTAGAAGCCCAATGTTTTTGTTTCCCATCGTGGGGTAACAGCCAAAAGATTCATATCTTTTATAAATAGAGTATTTTTTGATGCCAATGAAATAAGAGGTAAGGTTACTTCCGTATTTATAAAAAAGTTTTGGCTTAAATGTTTATCAATATTAATCACCAAACGGGTGGGCTCATAAATAGTAAAGCTGCCGCCAGGTGTTGCAATTGCATTGGTTATTGATGCCAGACTATCGTTGAATTCATCGGGTGTGCTTACATTTTCAAATTTATTTTCCAGTATAGAATCGGTCACACCTTCATTATTTTCAATAACTGCCCGGCTTCTACCGCCATACTGATACCTGTTGTCTCCTACATCGAGTAATGCAACACCAATCTTTGTATTATAAATATTTTCATCTTCGCCTTCCAGGTTCGGGAGTGGTTGCAAGGTGTATTCAAAACCTATATCGGCACTTACAGAAGAATATTGGTTTTGCAGGAAAGCTTTACGATTGGCAGCCGAAGAATTATTATCGTTAATCTTGTCGAAATTTGATGAATAGCCATATTGCAAATTACCATGCGTAAATATATAACCCGAGCCATTTACGGCATTCGAAGGAATATAATTTATGTCTTGTGCGGTTGCATATCCTCCTGCAAGCGCCCGGTTAATTTTTAATGTAAGTCCGATATTCAATATTCGTTTCCCGTCATCAACAATCGTTTGGGCATACGTGCCATATACTTCCGCCCAGGCACTTGCTGCACCATCAGCAGATAAAGGCAAATAACTTGTATTTATTTTAGCGAAATCAGCCAGCCCGATAGCAGAATCCTGCCAGTTTGCTTTGCTATTCAGCAGATAAATATAGCTACGAACATTAGCCCCAAAAGCAATGGCAGCTTTTGAATTCAACCTGATCCTGCTATTGAATAAATGTATATCCTGGTTGGCATAAAAGAATCTTTTTTTAATTCCATCTTGTAATGCTATCTCCGCTTTTTTATAAGATGAGAGCAATGAATATTTCTTAATTGTAAAAGCGTTGGTGCTTTGTTTAACCTGGACTGCAAAAGGTGTAATATCCCACGCAAATGAGGCATCCACAATTGAGGCAGGGTTATTTTCAACGCTGAGGCTACCGGCATATGATGAACCATGAACAGCCTGGTAATTTTGCCCCATAAGAAAATTGAAAAACAATAAAAGAGGAATAACCAGGTAATTTTTCATAGGCCGCATACTTGTCAACTTTCAAATGCTTACATCAGTATTTTCCATTAAAATGATATAAGAGAAAGTATGTTTAGAAATAGCCATTATTAACGCAAGAATGATGCAAGATTTTGTAAGAATTATTTTTACAAATGTTTTTATAGAAGGATCAAGGTGGAAATTTTTTAATGAGTTCATCTAAAAAAGTTATTCCTTCCGGTGTTATAAAAGCGCCCGTAAAAGGCTCTGATTTACCATCTGTATATTCGCCTCTTTTGAGGAATCCTCTTGCCACAAGGGATTTTGCAGATCTGTGAGATGCCTGAACCGGTGGAAGCTTCATTAAGTCCCTCTCATGGCAATCCATAAGAAAGTAAATGAGGTTGGTAGGCAAACGTTTTCTTTGGTGGTTTGCTGGGTCCATTATTGTTAGTTTTCAGAAGATTAGAAATCGTATTCTTTTATAAATTTAAAAAATCATCCTGAAGAAATCCTGAACTTACCTATAATATTCTCTAAATATTTCTAAAAAAAATTCAACTCCAATTAGCCATCTCTCCGATTCTTCAATAAAGAAATGAATGATTAATATTTGCACCAATTATTTATGAGGCGTATGATAGCTTGTATCGGAGCCCGGATGTGCAGCATTCCCCGAGTCAGCGACAGTACCCGTGCCCGTTGTTCCCGTTGCCGCACCGCTGTTTCCTGTGGATGGCGTTATGGCTGAACCAGATGAACTACTATCTGTTACCGGAAGCCGCACGTTTGTACTGTCTGCATTGGAAGCGTTGCTATTTCCATTGTTGCCACATGAAGCCAGCACTGTCATAAATGCCGCTATAACTACTATTTTTTTCATAACATTTTTGGTATACACACCAAATTGTTTGCCAGCATAAAAAGAAAGTATGTTTTGCTATTTTCAAATTTGATTGTGCAGAAGAAATTACACACATCCAGCAAAGGCATTTTTAATATAACAGAAAGGAATATACGTAGTTAACGAAAATAACAGTGCCAGTAAATCAATTTTGATAATTGGTAAAATCAGGGATTTTTTTCATAACCGTTGTAAAGTGTTTCGGTCCTTTATTCCCTTAAAAAATTTTTGCAAAACTAAATCGAATACCGGGCCAGCATTCTTTAACGAAGAAAATAGTGTCATGGAAGATTGCAGCTTCATATCGTCAGGGCTTCCAAATATTGTATGGGCATCGTTACTGTTAAGCTTCAATAATTCATTACTGATAGTAATAAGCCTGCTGCCCAAAAGAGAATGTTTCAGAAAAGCTTCTGCTTCTTGATTATCTTTTATGGCATATAACTTTGAAGTGGCACTAAAGCCAAGTCCCTGTATCTGCGGAAAAATAAACCACATCCAATGGCTTTGTTTTCTTCCGTTTTTAATTTCTTCTAACGCTAACGGATACACGTTTTTCTGTGCATCAATAAATCTCTGTAAGTTATATGCTGCTGCCATCAATATTTTTTATTACCCTCTATTTCATTCTGCAAAAATCATACAGATTCCAACTTATGCAAGCTGGTTCATCCGTTTAAAAATTGGCTGCAATACTTCCTGCCCTGCTTTACTAACGGTATCGCTGAATTGGAAAGTTAATTGGGTTCTTCCTTCCTGCAATTGGTTAAAAATAGTTTCAATAAAATCGCTAACAGGCGGCGCAGCATCATGTATGCCTTTGCCACCCAGATCGGTATTTAAAGCGGGCGGCACCACTTCTATTACTTCAATATTTTTTGATGCAAGCAAAGCCTGCAGAGAAACTGTGAAGGAATGAAAGAACGCTTTTGTTGCAGAGTAAACCGGCGTTTTAATTAACGGCACAAACGATAGCCCAGATGTGACATTGAAAATGGTATTCAAAGATTTTAGCCGTAAAAAAAGAGTAGTTAAATGCAGCGGGGCTTCTATGTTAGTATTTATTTCTTCGTGCGCCCTTTTATAGAAATCATCATCAAAAATTGACATCCATTGCTGAATGCCTGCGTTGTTTACGAGTACATTTACATCACTATGTTCTTTCGATATCCAGTCAAATAAATCCTGCCTTTCGGCCATCACGGTTAAATCACATTGCCGAATGATAATTGAAGGAAGCTTTTCTGCTGCTTCCTTCAAAGCTGACTCTCTTCTTCCGCAAATGATAACCGTATTATTCTCTTTTATAAATCTTTCGGCCAGTGCAAAACCAATACCACTGGCGCCCCCTGTAATAAGAATTTTGTTATTGCTTAGTTTCATTTTTTTCTTTTAAAAATTTATTCCTTTAAGATGCAGTAAATAGACGATATGGTTATAATAAAAACTTGAACAACTTCTGCAAACATTTTATCCGGCTTTTAGGCAATGAGTTAATTTATTTTGTTTTTTCATACAAACCTACCAGTTCTCCCGAACCAATAATGTGGTCGTTCATTGCTTCAAGCAATTGCTTCTTTGTACTACTTTCCGGCAGGCTGAGCTTAGCATTCAAAGCATATATTTTAAAATGATAATGATGCGTTCCTTTAGGCGGACAAGGGCCCATGTAGCCGTTATTTCCTTTGGAATTTTTTCCTTGTATCCCCTGCATACTCTTTTCAGGAATATTTCCTAAAGGTTCAATGTTCCATGCTATCCAATGGGTAAAAGTTCCGTTCGGTGCATCGGGATCTTCCACAACTATAGCGAGGCTTACTGCCTGCGAGGGAATATTTTTTACTGATAAGGCCGGGCTTACATTTTCACCTTCGCAACTAAATTTTACCGGGATATATCCATCGTTCCTGAAGGAAGGACTCGTTATCTCAAGCGCAACCAATGCCATTCCTGCAAATAATGAAGTGCTCATACAAATGTTTTTTTAAGTGTTTCACAAAAAACATACCGCAGAAATTTATGATAAATAAAGAAACGTTCGTAAAAAAGGATTGCCAACTTTTATATAAATATTCAATCAAATTGATGAAAGACTGGCATCGCTACTAATTATTAATTGTAAGCAAAAGTTTAGTTCTAACGATAACGCATATATGCAATACACAATCGGCTATTTGAATTCTATAAATTTAATTATACAATTCTTCGTGTAAAGCTTTTATTCTTGAATCTTCAAGATATTCATCGTAAGTGCAAAGCCTGTCAATAGTGCCTTTTGGAGTAATTTCAATAATGCGGTTGGCAACTGTTTGCATAAACTGGTGATCGTGTGTTGTCATTAAAACTATTCCGGGAAACGTAAGCATGCCATCATTAAAAGCTGTGATACTTTCCAGGTCAAGATGGTTGGTTGGCTCATCGAGTATAACCACATTAGGATTTTGCAACATCATCCTGCTTATCATACACCTTACTTTTTCACCGCCGCTTAATACACTCGTTTTCTTTTTTATTTCATCACCGCTGAAAAGCATTTTACCCAGGAAACCTCTTAAGAAATCCTCATCCACATCAGTGTAATGATCGGGAACATATTGTCGAAGCCAATCCAGCAAGGTTAAATTATTTTCAAAAAATTCTGTATTATCATTGGGTAAATAAGCGCTGGTAATGGTGGTGCCCCATTCAAACTTGCCGCTATCAGGCTTCATTCTATTATTTATAATTTCAAAGAATGACGTAAGTGCAACAGGGTCTTTACTTAAGAAAGCAATCTTTTGACCTTTTACAATATCAAAATTTATATTCGTAAAAAGCGGCCTTCCATCAATGCTCTTACTCAGCTTCTGTACATTCAGGATCTGGTTACCGGGATCTCTCTCCGGCTTGAAAATAATGCCGGGATATTTTCTGTTGCTCGGCGTAATATCTTCAAATACCAATTTATCCAAGGCCTTTTTACGCGATGTGGCCTGTTTACTTTTAGAAGCATTGGCACTGAAACGGGCAATAAATTCCAGCAGGTCTTTTTTCTTTTCCTCCATCTTCTTATTCTTATCGGTTGCCTGCCTTGCTGCAAGCTGGCTGCTTTCGTACCAGAAGGTATAGTTACCGGTATATATCTTTATTTTTTGCTTGTCAACGTCGGCAACATGCGTACACACAGCATCCAGGAAGTGACGGTCATGACTTACTACAAGCACTATATTTTCATAATCTGCCAGGAAATTTTCAAGCCATGAAATAGTTTCCACATCAAGGTTATTGGTAGGCTCATCCAATAATAAAATATCAGGATTGCCAAAAAGCGCCTGTGCCAGCAACACTCTTACTTTTATATTGGCGCCGATATCTTTCATCAGCATCTGGTGTAAATCATCGGGCACGCCAAGCTCGTTTAATAAAGTTGCTGCATCACTTTCTGCCGTATAACCTCCCATTTCCCCAAACTCAGCTTCAAGATGCCCGGCTCTCATTCCATCTTCTTCATTGAAATCTTCTTTCATATAGATGGCATCTTTCTCCTGCATCACATCCCACATTTTCTTATGGCCCATCAACACCGTATTCAACACAGTTACTTCGTCAAACTCAAACTGATCCTGCCTTAAAACGGCCATACGTTCACCTGGGGAAATGCTTACAGAACCTTTGTTCGGTTCAATTTCCCCGCTAATTATTTTTATTAAGGTTGATTTTCCCGCGCCGTTTGCCCCAATGATACCATAACAATTTCCTTTTACGAAATTGAGATTTACCTCATCAAATAAAACCCTCTTGCCGTAAGCAAGCGTTACATTATTTACACTTATCATGCCGCTCCTTTTTTTGAAGGCGCAAAAGTAAGAAGAAAGCAGCAAGTTGTGAAGGGCAAGTTGTGAAAATTAAGGACGCTGATGAAGATCACGGCTACAACCTTCTGCTAAGTTTGGCGTCCCCGCCAACCAGCAGGGACTCAATTTTTTAAATGAAAATTCATTCTGCATTTCACAAGGGCTTAAACAAATTATATAATCTAACATGGTATAAAGCCACCACACCCATCTTATACATTGTGAAAATATAAATCCCGGGCAGGTCTATCTGATAAGGTAGAAACCCCATGCGGGCGCTACGAGGATAGAAATGATGATTGTTATGCCATTCACCACAAAACAAACCGGGACGTATTTGATTGAGCGGCAACATACAAAAGCACATTATCTAACTCATCAGCGTGATCCAGTTCCTTTATTAGCGAAAATATTGACCCGTGAAAGCTTCACCATATAATTGTTTAAATGAGGGCTTGATTAACTCGCCCTTTCATCGTCCATAAAGAAAGTTGCTGAAGCACTTTATCAATAAAATGTATATACTTTAAGTTTAGAATGGTGTATGTTTTGACTTTAAAAATTTATTTCACTCACTGCTTATTTCTCAGGACGAACTGAATGGCAAAAAAAGTTCTTTCAATATCAACTTTTGTGCAAACATTATCATTGTAAGTATAGTAATTATAGTTTCCATCAGGAAGGCTAAGTTTGTATTTATTGCTTTCTACTTTCTGAATGTCTAAAAGCTTTTGGTAATTGTCAGAATAAACCTTATTAATTTTTTCAGGGACATAGACGTATAAAAGAAGCATGTTATAACGAATAGGGCTACAGCTTATTAATTTTGAAACTCCATTATCTATCAGTTTATAAAATTGCCCGGAAGCTACTGTCATTTTCTTTGCTTTATCTGAGCCGTTCTGCCTTTGATAAAAAGATGAATATACCATTATACTGTTTTCAAATGAAGCGGTCTCTGCCGCATAATCGGAGAAAGAAAAAATGAATTTTGTTTTCACATCCGAGGTAAAGCTTAGCATTTTTTTCCCATCTTTAAGCAATTCAAGAAAAACGATTTTGCCAATAATTTTTCCATTTCTTACTACATCATAAACTAATTTTCTTTCCTGAGTAAAAGCAGGCCTGAATATAAAAGTTGTAACCAGCAATATTGAAGCATACTTCATCATGCGATTGATCTTTTTAGAAAATCCCGGATTCCTTTTCATAACAATTTTTTTGATTTCGAATTATGCTGTTACAGGAAGTAACATTTTCAATGTTTTTACAGGATTTCAATTTTGATTGCAATTGCTTTGTTGTTTTAGAAGTATTATCATGGCTCCAGCCTGGTGAATCAAAGAAATAGTGTAGTCTGTCTTTTATTCTTTTTGTTTTTCTAAAATCATTAAAAATTTTTCTCCATTCATGAAATGCAATTACAAACGGGTTAAAGGATTTTATATCATGACTTAATCCATATTTGGGTTTGAATATTTCTTCCTGAAAGGTTCCAAACATTTTATCCCAGATTATAAGTATGCCCCCGTGATTTTTATCTAAATATTCTATATCACTTCCATGATGTACTCTGTGATGGGAAGGGGTATTAAAAAAAGCCTCAAACCATTTTGGTAATTTTTTTATCGTTTCAGTATGCATCCAAAACTGGTACAGAACACTCACCGATTTCATACATATTATGATGAAAGGCTCAATTCCAATTAATGGCAGCCATGCCCAGAAAAAAAAATTGCCCGTTAGATCGCTCGTCCATGGCACGCGCAATCCTGAAACGAACGTAAATTTTTCTGATGAGTGATGCACCTGGTGTGATGCCCATAAAAATCTTATCTGATGGCTAAAGCGGTGAAACCAGTAAAAAGAAAAATCATCAGCAAAAAAGCAGATAATCCAAACCAACCAATAATGAAAAGACATGTTAAAGAACCTATAATGGTAAATGATTGTGTAGGTATATACGATAATCCCGTTGGTAATTGCAGAAACAGGTAAACGACCTAATACAAGTGCAAGACTCGAAAATATATCTTTAATGCCATCCCTTTTCTCCTTAGCTATATAAATTGTTTCAATTGCAATTAATATAATTAATACCGGTGTTGCATTATAAAAGATGGTATCGACATGCATGATGAAATGTTTTTTGATATAAAAAACTTATCATTTCAAACATACAATCATGAAAAACCGGATGCTAATTGAATTCTGTAGCAATCCTGCACCTTTTAGTAAATTCTATAGTTTAAAAAATTAAATACCTAAGTGCTTTAATATTTTAAATAAAAATTGAGGGATTATCATTTTTTTTTGCAATTTTTACTAAACTATTTCTGTACCACTTGCCATGTTTACTAAAATTAGTTTATGGATTCAACAGGTGCACAACAGGTTTTTTTTAATCACATCAAAGGAATGCTTCCTCCGCATATTTCATTTGTTGACGAGATAGCGGAAGAATTAAAAATCAGCAACGACAGCGCCTACAGAAGAATACGCGGAGAAAAACCAATCGCTTTAGAGGAAGTAAAAAAGCTTTGTGTAAAATATAAAATTTCTCTTGATCAATTATTGCATCTTAATTCTGAATCGGTAGTTTTTAGCGGAAAGCTTGCTCATCCGCAGAATTTTAATTTTGCATTATACCTGCAGGATTTTCTTCGCCAGCATGAAATCATTAATTCCTTTGAAGAAAAAGAATTGCTCATTCTTCCCAAAGACATTCCGGTTTATCATTATTACAATTTTCCTGAGTTGGCTGCTTTTAAATATTTTTTCTGGATGAAAACCATTTTACACTATCCTGATTATAGTAAAACTGTTTTCAACCCTTCTTTAATGACAGAAGATTTAATGAAAACCGGAGAAAAAATCCTTGCGACATATAATAAAATTCCATCAACAGAAATATGGAATGTAGAAAATATCAATACCACCTTACGCCAGATAGAGTATTATAAAGAATCAAATGTATTCGCATCTAAAGATGATGTGTTGAAGATCTATGATTGCCTTGAAAAATCAATTGATCATGTGGAATTGCAAGCCGAAGCGGGTTATAAAATAAATCAACCAGGCAAAGGTTCACACGAGGGAGCGCCTTTTAATTTATATATCAATGATTTTATTCTTGGAGATAATACTTATTTGCCTGTTCTTAATGGGAAAAAGATAGTTTTTTTGGTTCACACATTTTTAAATTATATGAGTACAACAGATGTTGCGTTTGCTGAATATAATTACAAGCACTTTCAAAATATATTGCATAAATCTACTCTTATAAGCGTAGTTGGAGAAAAAGAGAGGCGCAGATTTTTTAACAGGATCAGGCAAAATATTGACTCTAGAAAGAATGCGACTTTGCATTGATAGTCTTAAGAATTTGTTTAGTATAATGACAAATTATTTATGCTACATTATTATTAGTTTTTGATAAAGTAATGAGCTTTTAAAAGTCCGCAGGAACGAGATTGTTATGCCTCAGCGTCAGTTAATTCAATAATTAAAATTATAGCTATCAAAGCGCTCAAGAGTAAAAAATTCATTACTTCTTTTTTTAAACAGAGGATTACTTTTGTCACTTTACTTTGTGATTTTATACTCGCTAACCTATTGCGGATACTGCGGAAGTTATTTCTGCTTTGAAAAAAATTAATTCATTAAATAAATCGCCAATTACTACACCCGTAACAACAATATTCTTTTCTATAACCGATTTTTAATAGTGATTTAATATTTGGTGTAAACATCAATAAAAGAAAACATGCAGTTAATTGCTGAACATTTCCGAAGTAAGATATTGTTTCATCACTCACCAGCCAGTTGCTACAACCCGCTATCTTCCGTATCAACTCGCTACGAAGGCTATCGATGTAAATTTTTAAAAATTCAAAAAAGAATTTCTCTTTAATTTTATCACGCCGCAATAGTTTTTTAAATAAGTATTCTCATGCAAAGATTCTATGGTAAGTACTTTCTTATACTTCTTTTCCTGCTCCCTTTGACCGTTCTTTCTCAAACCAATTCATGGAGCGTAAAAAATGAAGAGCTTCAGTATCAGTGGCAAATTCAATCTTCTGATAAAGTACCGGCAGAAGGTGACGAAGTTTCCACGATTCAGTTTAAACCTGTTAAATGGTATGAAGCAAAAGTGCCTAACAGCACTTTGGGAACCCTGGTTGATGATGGTGTTTTTAAAAATATATTTTTTAACCGCAATCTTGAAAAGATCCCCGATAGCTTATTTAATGTTCCCTGGTGGTATCGGCGCACATTTATTGTAAATAACACAAGTGCCGGACAGGTGTATCGCCTGCGTTTTAATGGAATCAGTTACCGTGCAGATGTTTGGCTGAACGGAAAAAAGATTGCTTCCGCCGATAGCATAAAAGGAAGTTTTCGCCAGTTCATTTTTAATATAACACCTTATATTAAAAAAGGTGAAAATGTGCTGGCGATGAAAGTATCCCAGGCAGGCCCGGGTGATCTGAACATTGGCTTTGTTGACTGGAATCCTGAGCCTGCCGATAACAATATGGGAATCTGGCGTGATGTGCATTTACTCGAAACGGGCCCGGTATCCCTAGATCAGCCTTTTGTTGTTACCGATGTTGATACGGCCACTCTTGATCAT
>Ga0207652_10000874_pt1 | contig 28548 bp, 29 predicted proteins | sample KBSC63BmetaG_FD_184334 | JGI IMG/M metagenome (GOLD analysis project Ga0207652, IMG submission 184334) | Corn rhizosphere microbial communities from Kellogg Biological Station, Michigan, USA - KBS C6-3B metaG (SPAdes) (version 2) | ecosystem: Host-associated > Plants > Roots > Rhizosphere ...
TACATCTGAACCGCCGGAGCAGTTGTCAGTCAAGCTCCAAGAACTTGGATACTTGAAACATGATTTTTCATGAGCGGAGCAATATTGCTTCCAACCAGAGTAAGTGTCGGATACAGGCGCAGTATTTGTTGGCGTGGAGACGTTAGGCCGTGCCTTGGTCGTAGCGGAAGTATTATTATTTTTATGCACCAACCAACCAACAACACCGATTAAAGCCACAATTATTAATACTAAAATTACCTCGACAGCACTGAAACCTTTTTGATTATTTTTGTATTTTTCCACTTTAAATATTCCTTAACTAAATCTGAGTTTAGCATAAGCTTAATTTTCAATCATTGCAAATATTGAGAAGTGTTTGCGTTTATGATATAATAGTTATTGTTAAACGAAATTCATTCGCTCCCTGCAGCTTACCAATTTTACAAAAACCCGCTTTAGCAGTTTTTTGTAAAATTGAGAGGAGCGACCTAGCGCTAAGCCGAAGCTTTTGGCTTACCAGCCAAAACGAGGCAAGCGCGTAAGTTGTGACGAGGGGCTGAATTTTAAGCTCGACGATAGGACTTTAACAAATTTGAATGGCAGGCCGGGTTGTACTGAACGTTATCCGGTACATATAAATAACTGGCAACAGTATTTCAGATGCAATTGACCGCGCTTTTGCCGGCCGACTGCAAGTAGCTTAATTTAATTAGCTACCATCAGCAGATTGACACCTGATAGGTCTTAGCTGGTGTTATATTCATCAGGTTGCTTCAAGTTAAAGTGGCCCGCTTTAGTTTGACTAAGCTTAATGGGCTTTAGCCAGAATTGTTTTGTCCGTTTCTATTTTCTGGTTTAAGAAATTCCAAACGGTCTAAGCCTGTAGTCATCAAGTTTGTTACCAATCGGACGCGGAGGCAGTATCCGCCAGCTCCACCAAAAACGCATCAGCAAAAGCTGGTGCTTTTTTGATGCTCTTTTTCAAAGAAAGGTTTAATTCATTTTTGTCAGTTCGGTATTGAAAAGGAGGTCAAAGTTGCAGGACATATATCTATTTCGGCAGGTAAATAGCAAAAGATGTGCCTTTATTAATCTTAGAGGTTACCTTTATTTCACCTTGGTGGAGCTCTATGATTTTCTCTACCCAATATAAGCCAAGCCCGGTGCCTGGAACGGCAATCGATAGCGGATTATTTATCCTCGAAAATTTTTTATATAATTTTGGTTGGTCTATTTTTCGTATGCCAACGCCATGGTCCGTGATTGTAATTATTACATATTTTTTATCTTTATGGATTGTTATATCAACAGTTGTATTTTCTTGAGAATATTTGCCGGCATTGTCTAATAAATTTTCAAAAACCATTCGCATTAATTTTGGATCAATATATGCATTTATAGATATTTTTGGTTTCTCAAATACGACTACCTGCTTTCTACTCTTAAACAAAACTGATAGCTCTTCGATTACCGACTCAATGAGTGAGGCGATGTCACATAACGAAACCTCTTTATACACTTTGCCGGAGTCAACCTTAGCCACCCTGAGTAAATCTTCAATAATTTCTAGCTGTCGTTCATTATTTTTATATGCTACTCCAAGCATACTCGTTTGCTCCTCCGTCAATTTGCCTGCGTAACCCTGGTCAAGCATGCTTAGGTACTGCTTAACAGCTGTAGCAGGAGTGCGAAGTTGGTGGGAAGCTAAGGATACAAATTCATCTTTTGCATCGCTTAAGCTTTGGAGTTGATTGCGTTGCTTAATTAAGTTTTTGGTAATTTTAGCCGAATCAGCCTTTAGCCGCAATTGCTCTGTTATATCTTCCATGGCAAGTAAAATAAGCTGTTTACTATCAACTTGTTTAGCATTTAGCAGGATGGTTCTTTTTCCGATGGTCGGGAAGTTATGGGTCACAGCGTAGTTTTTTAAAACTCCATGGGTGGGCAGAATATTCTCCAGTAGTACCCTAATTTCCGGTGCTTCCCACTGGTTATTACCCAATTCGTAAATCTGTTGGCCTTCCGTGGCTTGCTTTTTAACTTTGAATTTTCTATAAAAGGCTACGTTTGCAGTTACTACTTTGAGATCCTGATCTAGGATAAGAAACGGTTCTCGAACAGTCTCGGTTATCTCTTTGTAATACACTAGCTGTTTTTTAAGCGCAGAGATACGGACATCCTGGTTAACGAGTTTCTTTTGAGCATTCTGCTCACGGCTAACATCACTCATAAATGTAGCCAAAATCCCTAATTATTCTCTCGCCATAACTCACAACGCACATAAAACGCCTCTGTTCCTTACAAACTGCCGTAATTTAAGTGTACTCTTTATCGTGCAGATATGTTGTTTTTATCTTTATATTTTTAAGATCGGCGCCACTTAAGTTGAATTATTATTCAAGAGCCATGAATTAAAATTAAACCGTATATGAGCTAAATTCACGCATATTCATCTGAGATATTTATATTAATTTTGATATATTTTTTACATTTTTTCAAAATTCTGATTAGGTTATTCACTTGAACAAGCCTATACTTATAAGTACGAGTCAATCACAACACTAAAAATCAGGCAGGGAGCCGTATAAAGATTGTTGTTGGGCATTGTTTTAGCAACAACTAATCTTAAAGAGAGGACATTCCTATGTCTATACTAACTCCATTTAAAGAAATAAAATCAAAAGTCCATCATTCTGAGTACATTAGAAGCGAAGACCAACCGGCAGGAGACACAAAGCCGGCCGAAGAATCAAAGCCTACAACGCATTCGGAAGATGGTGAACAGGCAAAGCCCGCCGCCCCTGCCAAATAGGTACTAGTGGAAGCTTTAAAGGGCCTGGCATAGCGTCAGGTCCTTTTTGCTATATGTCCAATAAGTTTCTTAGGACTAATTGATTTTTACGAGTTCGATATCAAAGACTAGGTCTGAATTTGGCGGGATGTTTGGTGCGGGTGAACTTTCTCCGTAGGCTATTGCTGCAGGAATTATTAAGCGACGGGTTCCGCCAACTTTCATGCCAGGAACACCTTTTGTCCAACCTGGAATTACTTGGTCCAGGCCAAAACTTATGGCGTTACCGAAATCGTGCGAACTTTGAAATATTGTACCGTCCTTACACAGCGCTCCGGTGTAGTGCGCGGTGATTGTGGCGCCTTCTGGTACCGTGTCGCCGTCGCCCGGTTTTAAATCTATAATTTGTAATTCTGTAACTTGAGCAATCGGGTCAAACCCGGCCATTTTTGTTCCTTCAAGCTTCGATGATTGGTCCATGGCAAAATCTCCCTTTTAGTCTTACCAGTTTACCACCCGTGTTGGCTTCGACTATACTGACCTTATGGCATCTCCCGAGCAACCATCGCAACACCATAGTAGAGAACAGGTCGTTGAGGCCTTTAGGAAGTTTCCTGAACAAGGTATAACAAATCCCGACGATCTCGATTTAGATGATCCAGAAGTTATAGAAGCAAACCGGCTTCTTGATGCATGGGATGCAGAACAGAAAAAAATCGCCTTTGAAGCAGGGACGACAGAGGCAGATCTAGGATATGCTCTTGATCGAAGCACTATACTTCTCGATGCAGGTTTTTCCGATCCTGATTATTTAGATGAGGTTGCTAATGACTGGCTGAGAGACAATGACTTGCAGAAGGCTCAAGAGGCAGGTCTTTCAGAAATGTCGGCAAAAATCCAAGCCAAGATAGATGAGATCAATAGTAAGCTTCCAGACGAATATAAAATTTAATCCAGTTTTCTTAAATGTCCACAGATTTTTTGTTTATTATATAAGCTTATGTTATAATTTGTTTATAGATAAGTAAGGCGCTTATAAGGCGCTATTTTTATTATTATGAATCAAGATCCAAATAAAATCCGCAATATTGCGATAATTGCCCACGTTGACCACGGTAAAACTACCTTGGTTGATGGGCTTTTAAAACAGTCCGAGACTTTCCGCGGTAACCAGGCAGAGATGAGCCAAGACTTAATAATGGACAGCGGCGACCAAGAAAAAGAGCGCGGAATCACAATTACGGCCAAGGTTACCGCTGTGCAGCACGATGATTACCGTATAAACATTATCGACACTCCTGGCCATGCCGATTTTTCTGGAGAAGTAGAACGCACATTAAATATGGCCGACGGCTGCATATTGATAGTAGACGCCCAAGAAGGCCCAATGCCCCAAACCAAATTTGTGCTTAGCAAGGCTCTGGCAAACGAGCTTAAACCAATAGTAATTATTAACAAAATTGACAAGCCGGCAAGCAGAGTTTCCGAAGTAGAAGACGAGATTGCTGATTTATTTTTGGAACTGGCCGTCCACGAAGATCAACTGCACTACCCTGTTTATTATGCTATTGGCCGCGAAGGCAAAGCCTGGGATAAAATGCCAGATAATCCGGAAGCCAGCGCTGACCTTTCTGTTATTTTTGAGGCCATAACCAATCACGTTCCAGCACCTAAAATAGAAACAGACAAGTCTTTCCAAATGTTAGTAACGGCACTGTCCTGGGATGACTTTAAGGGCAAATACGCACTTGGCCGCATTACACGCGGGCAAATTAAACCTGGCTCTGCTGTAGTTTTATGCAAAAAAGACGGAACATTCGCAAAAGCCAAAGTTGACAAAGTTTACATGAGCCGCGGTTTAGCAAAGTTTGAAGTGCCAGAAGGCATCGCCGGAGATATTGTGCACTTAACAGGAGTAGCAGATGCGCAAATTGGCGAAACTATCGCGGATGTAAATAATCCAGAAGCCCTGCCGGTAATGGAAGTAGAAGCCCCAACGCTTAAGATTTATCTTGGTCCAAACACTTCGCCGTTTAAAGGCAAGGAAGGCGAATTCACTACAAGCCGCCAGATAGGTGACCGATTACTTAAAGAGGTCGAAACAAATGTAGGCCTTAGGGTAGAAGAAAATGGAATTGGATTTTTGGTTTCTGGACGTGGTGAACTGCATTTAAGCGTGCTGATCGAAGCTATGCGCCGCGAAGGCTACGAATTTGAGGTTGGTCGCCCGCAAATCGTTACAAAACAAGAAGACGGCAAAACACTAGAGCCATTAGAAGAACTTATTATAGAAATTCCGGCCGAATATGTAGGAACTGTGCAGATGGAGCTTGGTACAAGACGCGCCAACTTAAAAGAGCAGTTCGCCTCGCCAAAAGGTGTTACTAAGCTTATTTACGAACTCCCTACCCGCGCCTTGCTTGGACTGCGAAACGTGCTTATGACCAGTACTAAAGGCACCGTGATTATGAACTCTTTAATAATCGGCTACCAGCCAATGGGCGCAGAGCTAAAACAGCTGAGAAATGGTGTTTTGGTGGCATTTGAAACAGGAGTTACCACTCCCTACTCCTTACAAACCGCAGAAGAGCGCGGGATTGTTTTTGTTGGTCCGGCAGAAGAAGTTTACGCCGGCCAGATAGTGGGCCTAAATAAGCGCCAAGAAGATATTGAAATGAATGTTTGCAAAGCCAAACATTTAACCAATATGCGCAGTTCTTCGAGCGACGGCGTGGTTCAGCTTACTCCTCCAACTATTTTGAGCCTAGAAGAATGCATCGATTTTTTGGAAAACGACGAGCTTTTAGAAGTCACGCCCAAGAGTTTGCGGCTCAGAAAACGCGAACTCGACCACACAAAGCGCAAACGCCAAAACAAATAATTGCATTATTAACAGTATTATGTTATAATTTAACTATTCTCTAGAGATAGAGATGTCATTTAAGTATTTACGCAGTGGGGGGCTAAGAGAACGCTTCTAAGGTGTTTTGTTAGCTCTCCGTTGCTGTATCTATCCGAGCACCACCGAACCGTCCGAGGAGGACAAGATGGACAAAGTGCAAATCAGGGTCTACTTCGACATCACCAAGAAGGGCCGTGGCAAGTGTGCCCAGGCCGTCCTCCAGCTTCTGCGTGAGCGGGTGGAGACGGCCGAGTACGGCTACTTCTCGCTCACCGAGAGTGAGGGCATCCTCGACTGCATCTCGCTCCACACCACGAGGGACGCGGGCATCGTCTACTACGACATCGGCTGGCCCGATCAGGGCAAGCTACCCGATCCGCTCCGGGCCATCAAGCCCCTCCGGGTGTCGCTGACCGCCAATGGCCACTTCAACTTCCCCGAAGAGGGGTTGTACGAAGAGGGCGAAGCCGAGGTCAGCTGGAGTCGCCAGAACACGAACTACAGCTTCGACGGCCCGGGTAACTTCGAGAACAGCTGGAAGCTGTCTCTCACAGTTCCGACCCTCGAGGAGGCGTACAACCTCTATGTCCGCATCCGTGAAGGGTCAGTCACGATGAAGCATCGCTGGGTCAACAAGCTCAGCGCAGCCCACCTCGAGGAGACCGGCGCGCTCCAGCGTGACGAGGCCGAAGACCGCGAGGACGAGACCACTGCCGCTCACGCCTGCGGTTAGGTCGCACAGCAACGGAAGCGTCACGGCGGGCCCCAAAAGGGCCCGCCGCTTCCATTTATGAAACAAATACCATTTGCAGCTGGATTCGGCCATGTAAAACCAACCTGAAACAGATGTTGTCAATAAGCACAATTAAAGCCGAGGACCTGCCGAGCGAATTCCGCTAAAAAACTCATGAGCGAGGATGCTTGCATCGTCCGAGGCATTGTGCTTTTGACCAACAGATGTATCAAGTTAGTTTTACGGCCGAGAGTTTTGCGCCACTTTGGCGGCCCAAAGTGACATTATTATTGACATTGACGAAAATTTATGCTAATGTATTAATATTGTTTTATTGAATCCCCAAGAATCTTTAAATAGTTATTACTTTGCGGCTTCACCTAAGCAATCAAAGTAATAAACTTAATTACGCCCTACAATTTTGGCACCCTTTGAATTTTTTCTCTGTGCTGCTCGCGCACTGTATATAAATACAGCTTACTCTGCTACTCGAGAAGAAAATCCAAAATGCACTCAAAATGTGTAACGCGTAGAGACGAAAAGGATTCTTTTTTAATGTCTTCATATAGAAATAATTCTGGCTACCGCGGCCAAAGAAACAGCGGTTTTAAACCGAGAAACAACAACCAAAGAAACGCAAGCAAACCCAAACACGGGCAATATATAGACCCTGCTAAATTTGTTAAGGCGGCAAGCATTGTAGCAATAGAAGAAAAGTATGTTGCTGCAAATAGGTTCCAGGATTTTGATATCCATTCAATTCTTAAGCGTAACCTTGAGAATAATGGCTATGCCGAGCCTACCCCAATCCAGGACCAAACTATTCCAGTGGCGCTCACCGGGCGTGATGTTATAGGAGTTGCGCATACCGGCACCGGCAAAACCGCCGCCTTTGCTGTCCCTCTTTTACATGAACTCATCAACGATCACACTAAGCGGGCGCTTATTATGGCTCCGACGCGCGAGCTGGCACAGCAAATAGACGCCGAGTGCGCCAAAATAGCCCGCGGCAGCGGCCTCTACGGCGCAGTACTAATTGGCGGGTCGTCCATGGGACGCCAGCTAAATGACTTAAAGCGCAACCCGCAAATCATAATCGGCACGCCAGGCCGAATCAAAGACCACGTTGAACGCAAATCTCTAAATTTAGCAACAGTGGACATCGTGGTTTTGGACGAAGTCGACCGGATGCTAGACATGGGATTTGTAAACGATATGCGTAAAATTTTAGGCCAAGTCTCACACGACAAGCATTCGTACTTTTTCTCTGCAACACTAGACGCTAAGGTGCGCGAACTGGCCGAATCTTTCGTAAATAATCCCGTAACCGTTATGCTAAAAACCACAGATACCAGCGATAATATCAACCAAGCTGTTGTACAGTACGCTTCCAAGGGCGACAAAATAGATAAACTACACACCGAGCTGATAAAAGGCGAGGTTCAAAAAGCAATTGTCTTTGAAGAAACCAAGCGCGGCGCAGACCGCTTAGGTAAAGAATTAGTTTTGCGCGGCTTTAAAGCTGCCTCCATCCACGGCGGTAAAAGCCAGGGGCAACGCCAACGCGCTTTAAAAGCATTCAAAGAAAACGAAGTAAATGTGTTGGTTGCAACTGACGTCGCTGCACGCGGCATTGACGTCATAGATATAACCCACGTCATTAACTACTCCGTTCCGCATACTTACGAAGATTATATCCACCGTATTGGGCGCGCCGGAAGAGCGGGGCGCACTGGGCATGCGCTTACATTTGTAGAGTCTCTCTAAATTAGGGATAAGCTCGCTTTAAGAGTATAATTAAGAGTACTAGGTGATACTGATTTAACTGTGTGCAGGTTCCTCTAGGTTAAATTTATAAGTGTTTTGGAGAACAGTTAACTGGATATATCAGCCAGATACTCCGAAAATTAAGTTAAGGAGTATTAAATGGCAACTAAATTATTCGTAGGATCTTTATCTTACAATGTGGACGACACGCAATTACGCGATTTTTTCGCAACTGTCGGCGAGGTTGTTTCGGCAAATGTTATTACGGATAGAGATTCTGGCCGTTCTAAAGGCTTTGGATTTGTAGAAATGTCATCTGACGATGAAGCTAAAGAAGCAATCAAGCAGTTGAACGGTAAAGATTTAGACGGACGCAGCATAATCGTAAACGAAGCCAAGCCGAGAGAAGAAAGACCGCAAGGTTCTTTTAGAAGCGGACCGAGCCACGGCGGCAACAGCTACGGCAATAACCGCAGGTATTAGATTAAGAAAGCCGGAAGGAAACTTTCTCATGTCAAAAGACAAAGGGCGTAAACCAGTTAAAAAACCTAAACAGACGAAAGCAAAATAATGGCAGTTAAAATCGATACGTCCACGTTTATGACCGAAGAAGAAATACAAGAAGCACTTAACGAAATGGAGCAGGACGAACTATTAAACACTGGTCCAATCTTAGTGCGCAGCGCTGAAGATTCTATTATTCGTGTATCGTTTCATGACAGGCATACAATATACTTAAAAAATCACCCTAAAGTTAATCCGCAGGATTATTTAGCCAACATAAAAACTATGATCCGAATCCGCACTTAGTTTACACAGCTTTAATTACTTTATTGATTGAATCTTCGAGAGATCTTTTCTCTTCTTTATTCAAGCCTTTATAAAGAGAATTTAACTGTGCTTTTAATGTTTTTTCAGCTCCCTCGTATCGACGCTGGCCTTTAGCGGTTAATGTTACGTCGCGCTGGCGCGAGTCTTCTTTATTTTTAGAAACTTTTACAAAACCCGCGCGTACCATTGCGAGCAATTGGCGGCTAACGTTAGCTTCCGTTTGGCGCAGCTGCGTGGCGATTGCTTTTTGCGAAGAGGGAACTTGGTAATCCAGTGCACCCATTATGCGCACATGACTTAAGCTCACCCCTATTTCACCCTGTAAAAGCTCATCTGATGACTGTTGTAATATAAACATTAGGTAGTGAAGGGGGGTAGGGGAGTATTTATTGTCTAGTTTTGCTGTCATATTACCGCACAGTTTATCGCAAAAATACTTAACAAGTCAAGTATAAGCATTAAAGGGCAGGGGTTTATTTTATAACGCGTCTGGCCAGCTTCAGAGCTTTCCGGCCCAAGCCGTGTTGTCGAGCCTCTCTACTGCGGTTTTCGTGAATGGCTGCGGCGGTATACCTCGTTATCTTATATACATCTTTCAGCCTGTGGTTTACCGATCTCGTGTCTTGGAGTTCACCTCGCATGTCGGCTAAACCGCTGCTTATAGCTGGATATACGCAAGGTCCTGCTTGTACGGCATTCCATATTTCATCCCAAGAGGGCCACTGAGGAGATTCCCTATCGTTAATATATAGCCTATGCCGTAGTGTTACAGCTAACAACGCCATTGTCCCCTCTGGAGATACGGAAGGGTTTTGTATTGTATTTATTAAGTAACCCTTTGGCAGGCCGCTTCGCTCGTTTGCATGGAATGGCTTTAGTGCGCTTTGCATAATTTTATATTTTGTATAGTTGTACAAACCACTCTCTTTTATAATGCTGTCAAGATCGGCAAGTAGTTCGTTGCGGCGGCTTGATTCCGCCGCGTAGCTTTTTCTGTAGGCATCTTCTGACAGGATTTTGGTAAGAAAATAAGCCTCCCCTATTAAGCTGGTTACAGCGGCAGGTCCTACCACCGCCCAGCCCTCGCCTAACTGCCGAAATTCTGCGTCGGGCACATCCGCGGGATCATGTTCCCGGGTGGCTACACTTGCGGCAAGTTCTACAAGAAATTTGGACCGCGGAGACAGTTCTTGAGTTGTAGTATCTGACATATCAAGGTTTATATCATAAATATGTTTTTTTATCAACTTCAGGTTTTAAATACTTTTACTCTTTGTTAACTCCGACTTCATTGATACTTATGCTTATTTATGTTATAATTTATACATCCGAGAGGAGTGGCAGGGAGATTTGATAGCTCCCCTCTGATCGGTCGAACCATTTTTTTGGAGGAGCATGCAAGATTCAAGGATTATCGTCTTGAGCGAAGACGATCCCTACTTGACAGGCATCAAGCCTTGGCTCGGCCCAAAGCCGATCCCCAGAACAATCAAGTCACTGGCGTGGTTCTTCATCAAGGCACTGCTGGTGTGCGCTGTCGTCATCATCGCCCTTGTGTTGATTGCAAGGCCTGGAGAGGCTTCAGCGCAGCAGGAACCGCACAAGGCAACGTGCGACACTCCCCCCGCGCAGGTGAACCCGTCGCTCGGAGGAGGAGGCGTCACCTCGTACCCGTCTACCTTCAAGGTTGATGGAGTGAAGGTGAAACCAATGGTGCGCTACACATACCCGCACCAGGTGATGGGCCAGGTTCACGTGATCGGCAACGCTCAACATGGCAACATCACAGAGCTTCATGTCGCCGAGGTGTATACGGCCCCAGACGGGACCGAGGTCACCTGCAGTGTAGAGAAGGGCTCGGTTTCTTCGCTACATGGCAACTGGGTCGACGATCTCGACACCGCCTATTGGTGGGTGCGCTCACCTGCTCGCGGCGACAGAATCGTGGTTCAAGTGCAAGTCACCGTGATTGATCCCCTGACCGGCATTAGCCGGCGATTCGGAAAGATCAGGCGTCTGCGGATCCCTCTCTCCTGAAATCCTCTAGGAAAGGTCGTCGCCCTGCGCAGTACGCGCGGGCGGCGGCCAAAAGTTTTTTATAAACTTATTTACTTCAGGCAAAACACTATTATAAAATTCTTTATCTTTTGGATTGCTTAATAAATCAGCCACTTTATCCGGCTCCACCCAACGCGCTTCCGAATGTGCGGGGTCAGTTGGTTTTAATTCTTGCTGGCTAGTTTGATAAAGGAAAATTGTAATTGTCTTTTTAACTGATTGCTCTTCGCCCTTGCCATCTTTACTAATTTTAAATCGACTATAAGTGCCAAGTTCTTTAACAAATTCAAGTTGAGACAACCCCGTTTCTTCCTCGATTTCACGGGCTGCCGCAATTTTTGTATCTTCCCCCTGCTCTAACCTGCCCTTCGGCAAAGACCAAACTACCTTGTCCTGAAAGGTGACTGCAATCATTCCACTAGGCCCAACAACCACACCGCCAGCACTATAACTATGTTCTACCATGTATTAATTATACCCCGGCCTTATACATATAATTTCATATATGAAGGATTGTGTACATATTAATTTTGAATTTTAAAACGCTCCCGTTTTAAGAGAGCGTTTTAATTGACGCGGTCAACTACTAAAGTACGCTGTTGACGTCTGCGTTTAGGCTGTCTGGGTTTAAGTCGCCGTCTACATTTGCTTGATTTAGAGCCGTCTGCGCTTTGCTTAAGTCTGACGCATTATTAATTGTGTTCGGAACCGTTGCCTTGTTACTAGCTACAGGAAGTGAGCTCGTTGATGAATCTTCGCCAGTATTCTGGTTTTGCATAACACGTACGCCAACCAAAACGACTGCAGCCACTACGACTAAGACCATAACCAGAAGAACTACATGCGCTATGCCGGCTTGTGATTTAGATTTGAAAGTTCGCATATTTAAAGCCTTCCTTATTCTGTTGTGCTATTAGTTGATGAATCATCTGTACTGGTGCTACCTGTTTTATCCGTGCTAGTGCTAGCGCCGTGCAAGGCAGTAATTATATCTACCAAAGATTTGCGGTAAGATTTTAGCGAGTCGCGGGTGGATTTTTCGGCCGTCTGGAAGGCAGTAAGATTAGTAGCCAAGCTGTCTGCTTGAGTACAATCAACGGTTATATCCAAACCTTTTAGTGCTGCAATTTGGTCGGCGGCATCCTGCTGGGCTTTGTCCGCTGCTGTTGTTAGAGTGTTGTAATTAGCTACGTTAAGTTTTTTATTGGTGTAAAAGTTTTTAATCTTGGTATAGATATTGTCAAAAGTATCCTTATGTCTTTGTGCAGCAGAAGTGGCATTATTCAATCTGTTTTGCAGATTGGTTTTGCGGGCAGTACAAGCTTGCTGCTTTTGCGCTTGCGTCTTCTGCTGAACCTTAGCTTTGACTTCTGATTGGACTTTTGTCCTGGCTTGTTCTTTAAACTGTTCTCGTAGAGACTGGCTGTGCTCTGTTTCTTGCTCGTTTTCGGTCTCGGTCGAATTAGTAGAAGCTGTCACTACGCTATCGTCGCTATTACTTCCCGGGCCGCTGTTGTTACTGCCGCCATGTTCGGCCAGTGCAGTTCCGCCGGAGAGGCTCGCGCCGCAAACCACCAACAAGGCTGCCAGCGACAATATTAATCTTTTGTTAATTTGTTGCATACGTTTAAAGTTCCTATTTAATATAGGCAAATTATACCATGAGCACTTTGTATAGCTTATGCCAATCTTTTAATGAGAGTTTTTGGGCTCGAAGGTCGCCAGAGATTTTGGCTTGTTTTAATAGCCGGTCGGCTTCTTCTTTATTAATTCCGAGGCCAGCGCTTAAGGAACTGCGCAACTTTTTGCGCGGCTGTGAAAATCCGGCTTTTACCACTCGCATATAAACTCGCGGGTTCAGGTTATCAAAAAGCGGCTCTTCCCTTTTTCTGAGAATCACTACTTGCGAGTCTACCTTTGGCGGCGGTGTAAATAGTTCTGCTTTTACGACTATGCCCAACTTAACTTCGTAAACCATTTGTGCTGCGACCGCTGCAATGCTTAAATTACCCGGCTTTGCCGCCAATCGCTCAGCCACTTCTTTTTGCACTAAAAGCACCATAGTTTCCGGCGGATTGTTGGTTTCCGTGAACATGCGCATTAAATTTCCGGTCAAATAATATGGAATGTTAGCAACTACTTTATATTGAAGCGGCAATTCATTAAGATCATAGCGCAAAATATCTTGATGCCGCACAATCAGATTAGGAGCGCCAACTTCGGATTCCAACCGACCTGCCAAAACTTCATCGTACTCAACCGCCACTACTTTATGAGCCTTTTTAATCAGTTCTTTAGTTAAAGTTCCTAAACCAGGACCAATTTCTAAAACCGTATCGTCTTTAGCAACGCCAGCGGCCTTAACAATAGCTTTTAAGGTTTGTTCATCTTTTAACCAATGCTGCCCCAATGACTTTTTAGTTTGTATCTCCATATTTTTATTCTATGCGATTTCGGTGGTTGGAGAAATCTCAGATGGAGCGAAGGCTTGTTCTGCTTTTTTCATTAAACCAAAAACGGTTTCAAGCTGCGAGAGAGAAGATTCATTGTATTTAGCTAAATAAGGATCATTGTATTCCCACTTACCATTTTTCAGTTCTAAAAGGTAAGAGTGAACAACTCCAAGTGTTTCGCTTGTGCGTAGTTGAATTGTAATCCAATCTTCCCCACCTCTAAGATCAAGGCCGAAAGCTACTAACTTTTTCTGATCTAATAGCTCAATATGGTAAGGATTTTGTCCTTGCCATTTACCATCTCCCATCAATCGTTTAGAGAGTATACCTGTATTATCTTCAGAGAAGATGTCTTGATCTGTACGTCGCTCACCATCAGTCATAATTGTTGATATTTTACAACAATTACAACATTAATTCAATAAGCAATCCTTGAGAATAGCAGCCAGTGCCAGCACAGACCACCACAATTTCAGGCTTGGATGCAGTGCAAGAAAGAAGTGAGTAGCGGACCGAACCGTATTTCAATACGGTGAAGGAGTAAGGGAGGTTCTGCCGCAGCAATGAGCCAAGAGCGTCAAAGCAAAGCGGGCTTTGCTCGGCTTGTTTGGCGTGGCCTGAAACTGTGGTTTACCAGTAGTGATGACTTACCCAAAAGTTGTATGCACCACCCCAGCCGCCATACCTGGACGCGTAGCCAGTAAAGTAACGCAGCTGGCAAACCGGGTTGTTCTGCCATCCCGGGCATGCTGCAGCCAGTTTAGAACCAGGGCAAGCTTGGCCAAGTCCGGCGCAACCGCTGCTATTTAACGATGCAGGATTCCAGTCGGATTCGTGGCTGATTACGTAGTTAACGTATCCGTAATCGCCACCGGAAATCCCAGCTTGCGCCATCCAGTCGGTTTTATCGCCGGTTACCAGAACGCGCGTACCGCGGGCAATAATTGTTGGTACAGGATCTTGGATTACTACACTTTGGATTACGGTCTTTGTGGCAACCGAGCCGTTTTTGGTATCAATTTGGTAAGTTACGGCGCGTTTGCCGGGCGCGCCTTGCTGGCGGGTAGCACTGGCTCCAAGACTAAGCGTAGCATCTTGGACAATTTGCGTCGGTGCGGGCACTTCTTCTTCCACGGTTTGGATTTGCACGCCGTTTCTGGTGATGAAAATCTGCATGTTTGGCGTTAGCGGCGTATTTGCAGCCGGCTGCACTTGGTCACCCTTAGTAAGCTTTACTTTTTTCTCACTCATAAGTTCGCCAACTGTTTTGGCGTGTGTGCGGATAGTTAACGGTGTACCGTAAAGGTTAAAGAATACTGGGATAGCGCGGTCAACCACTACCTTCTCGCCGATAATGTTTTCTTTTAACGTTCCTTGGGCAAACGTAGCGTTGTCTTCCGGGTATACCGTAAGTCCGGCGTCTTCCGCGACTACACGGGCGCTTTTTTGGGCGGTTACGGTTACGATTCTATTACCGCTGCTTACATCTACTGTTACCGGGCGGGCGCGGTAAACGTTCACCCTAAAATTGTCTTCTACAATCGGTGTATCGAGCGAAGGCTCAACAACATCCTGCGGAATTAGATGAAGCGGCAGCTTGTTTACCAGCTCACCAACGGTTTTTGCTTTAGTATCTAAAGTTTGGCGCTGGCCGCCGCTGTCAAACAAAAAAACAATATGGCTGTTACTCACCTGAACAGGCCGCCCGCCATGGGCAAATACCGTAGCCGCAACTATTGCAATGCCTAGCAAAAAACCAGCAATAGGCAGCAAATAAGGGCGCTTTTTAACATGGCGCCCACCGTGTTCCCTTACAACCCCGTAAGATTTTCGAAAAATCGTCCTGCTTCTTTGAAGGCGTTTTTTATCTTCCATAATTTGAATTCAACTGCCTTAATTGTAGCAAACCTACATCTTACACTCTAGGCCAGGCTTTTTAGCATAGACCTCAGCGACTTTGGTATTATATTTATATATTCCATGAACAAAAAGATGAAAAGAACTTCGAACACTGAAATCTGGATAAAGAGGCTCTTCTTCGTTGAGTTAGGCATACTTGGACTTGGCTTAATTTGGTACGTAATTGCACACAATAGTTTAGCTGCTGTGTTAACTTATATGATTTGGGCCGCAAATATTCCCTTGGTTTTCACTATAGTGATACTTAGTTTGTTGATGGTTAAAAGGATTAACCGCAGTAGTGGTTCTGTGTACATCATTCTTGCCCTTAATTGGTTAGCTTTGTTACTCCTTATTAGAAATGTTACGAATTAATCGAGTTTGGTCAGAGGTGCAAAGCCGATGTCTAACTTCTTGGTGCCTTTTCCTTTGAAATAGATTGTGGCGAGGTCGCCGTCCATTTCTACCACTGTACCAATTCCAAACAACTGATGTTTTACGCCGTCTCCTTCTTCCAACTCCGGAACATAGCGCGGTTCATTAGATTGTGGGCGCGGAGATCCAATTGCCTCGCCAAAACTCTCAAGGCCTGCAACTGTAGAAGTTGGCGCCTCAATGTCTGCTAAAAAGCGGCTAGGCGGATTGGCTAATCTGCCGCCGTAGAGAGTGCGTGAAGTTGCGTGCATTAAATAAAGCTCCTGCTTGGCGCGTGTCATTCCTACGTACATTAGCCTACGTTCTTCTTCTAGTTCGTTGGCGTTATAAAGCGCGCGGCTATGCGGAAAAATCCCTTCTTCCAAGCCTGTCATAAACACCACAGGAAATTCCAGGCCTTTGGCGCCGTGCAGAGTCATTAATGTTACGGCGTTATTGCCAAAATCTGCCCGGTCCAAATCGCTAACTAGTGCCACTTCTTCCAAAAATCCAACAAGGCCCATATCTTGGTATTCCGCAGCAACTGTTAAAAGTTCACGGACGTTTTCTATGCGAGCTTCGCCTTGAGGAGTTCCATCAGAGAGATATTTTAAGTAATCTAAGCGGCGGATTAATCCATCTATTAATGACGAAGGCGCGAGCTCCTCCATTTGTGCGCGGTAGCTATTAACAAGGTCGGCCAGCTCATTTAGACCGCTTTGCGCTTTTGATGCTAAGCCAGGACATTCGCGAACTTTATTCAAGCCTTCATAAAGGTTGAGCTGGTTAATAGTGCGCCATTCGTTAAATGTCTGCAAAGATTTTGCGCCGATTCCGCGCGCCGGCACATTGACTACCCTCTCAAAACTTACAAAATCTTCAGGCTGGTAAATTAGACGCAAATACGCCATGACATCTCTAATTTCTTTGCGGTCGTAAAAACGCACGCCGCCAACAATTCTGTACGGGATGCCGTAGTGCACAAAAACTTCTTCAATTGCGCGGCTTTGGGCATTGGTGCGGTACAAAACAGCAAAATCTTTATAGTCGCGCGCTTTAAGATCGGTCGCCGTTTTAACTCGGCGCACAATTGTCTCGGCCTCGGCACGCTCGTTTAAAACTTGCAGAATTTGCACCGGCGAGCCAGACCCAAGATCTGTCCAAAGCTTTTTGTTACTGCGCTGTTTGTTTTGCGAAATTACGCTATGTGCGGCATCCAAAATATTTTTAGTGCTGCGATAGTTTTGCTCTAGTTTTATAACCGTGCAGACTGAGTAATCTTTTTCAAAATTCAAAATATTTCTAAAATCGGCGCCACGCCAAGAATAAATACTTTGCCAGTCGTCTCCCACTACGGCGATATTTTGATGTGGTCCGGTTAGCAGTTTTATAAGTTTGTACTGCGCAGAGTTCGTGTCTTGATACTCGTCGATCATTACGTATTTAAACTGGCGCTGCCATTTTTCTCTAACTTCCGGATAGTTTGTTAAAAGGCTGACTGTGCGGCCTATAAGGTCGTCAAAATCCAGAGCCCCAGCCTCGCGCAAAGCTCGCTCATACAGCGGATAAACTTTTGCTGCCGCTTCTCCTGCCGGGCCATTCGCCGTCGATGCGAATTCAGCTGTTCCGATCATTTCGTTTTTGGCGCCGCTTATTAGGCTGGTTAATAATCTTGGCGGATAAGTTTTCTCGTTTATTGCCGCCTGTCTACTGGCTTGTTTGATTGCTGCCTGGCGGTCGGATTCGTCCCAGATTACAAAGTTGCGTGGAATATCAATCGCTTCGCCATCTTGTCTGAGTAACCGCACACAGATACTATGAAAGGTTCCGAGATATGGAATTAGACTGCGATTTTCCGGATTGTGGCCTAAAATTTTTGCTACGCGTTCGCGCATCTCACCAGCCGCTTTATTGGTAAAAGTCACGGCCAAAATATTAAACGGTGTTGCGCGGTTCGTAGCCAGTAAATAGGCAATACGGTGCGTCAAAGTTTTAGTTTTGCCAGAACCTGCGCCGGCCAAAATTAACAGTGGGCCTTCTGTTGTTTCCACTGCCTTGCGCTGCTCGGAATTAAGACCCGTCAGCAAATAATCTAAATCATTTTGAACCAAAGACATCTATTAATTTTACCAAATCCTGAGTGTCTTTATTGGCCTGTGGAGATAGGGCTTGTGTTTGTACCTGTTGCTGACGCAGATGAATCAATTTTTACAGTTGTAACAAGTTTTTTAATGTCATCAGCATTTTTACTCCCCGCACTTTAACCCGCATAACCGTTAGGTCTTTGCCTGTCAGGTTCCTTGTATACAAATCTCCAATTACTGCACCTGCAGCATCCTTTGTTTTTTGTTGGAATATCGTTGTAGTGTCGTCCAGTTTTACGGCGTCCGTCAGCGGGCCTTGGTCGCAAGTAATCGTTCCAGGAGTGTCCACTCTGGTGGTGTCTGTTGTAAATTTCAAAGTTTGCTTGTAGATTTTACCGTCGTTTGTACCAACGCACCACTGCAAGAAATCGTAGTATAAAGCAGTGCGTGCAGCCGGCAAGAATTTGGAAGAAGTGAAGGCAACTTCTACATCTTTATTGGCAGCAAAGTCTACAACGTAAGCATGCGTTCCGTCTGATTTGTTAGTTCCGCCGCGCTTGCTAAATCCGGGATCCTTTGTGACAGTTGGATTTCCCCAGACAGTTGGATAAGCAAAACTAACTCCAGCTCCATCTACGGTGTATTTCGTAAATCCAGTAGGAATGGCAGATTCAGCCGGCGGCTGGCTTACTGGCTGCGGAGCTGGGGCGGGCGCAGCCACCGGTGTTGATTTGCTAGTTTTTTGCTTGTTAAAAATATGGAATGGCAGGTTAACGTCTGACTTTATCAACCCATCGTCTATAGCTAAATAGGCTGCCGCGGCTGCAATTAATAATAGAATAAACAGCCAAAGCAGTACTTTTGGCCAGCGGCGCTTTGGCCCGGCGCCAGGAGCTTGGCCAAGGGGCGCTATGTCATGGCTGCTGCCGCCAACTTCATGGGTTGGAGGCAGGCTATCTACATGGTGCGCACCGTATTCGCCCGTATCCTCTTTGCCGTCTGAGCCGGCATTAGGAATTAAAGTAGTGAGCGGTGTAAAGTTGCCGCCGGCTCCGCTACTTTGGTCTGGCTGGGGTTGTTCTTGGTCCATCTCGCGCGGAGGAATCGTGGCGCCCTGCGGTTCGAATGAACTTCCTGGCTGCGGCATAGGTTCGTGCTGCTCATGTTCTTCGGGGTTGTCATTGGATGCCGGCATTTCAGCGGCAGGGGAAGTATTCATAATAACGTTATGCGGCTCTTCATCAGCCATCGCAACATGGATCGGCGTAGGCGAACTAGAAGATGGCTCCTGCATGGCGGCAGTAACCATCGGGTCCGAAGCTGGGTTCTGAGCAGCTATAATCGGCCGGCTTGTTGGATCTGCGGTCGCCCTGCCCGGTTTACTTACATCAAATACTTTAGAAGAGTCCACTTTTTACACTCCCTCCTTCTGTCTTTGCCATTTGCGGCTCAGATCTACTATAGATGAAAACGCATGGTAGTTTAGACTGGCACCCCCAACCAAAAAGCCGTCCACGCCCGGAACGTCCAACATTCCGGAGACCATTTCAGCAATTGTGCTGCCGCCGTACAAAACCCGCAAATTCTTAGCTGCTTTAGGGCCAAAAACACCTTTTACATAACCGCGAATATAATCCACGGCGCTTTGCACTTCGCTTGGTTTTGGTAGTTCGTGGTTAGCAAAATTAGATCCGTTACTAATCGCCCACACTGGTTCGTAAGCAATAACCATGTCTGCAACTTCGGCTGCCGTTAGGTTAGATAAGCCGCTCATGAGCTGGTCATGCAAAACTTGGTTGGTCTCGCCCTGTTCGCGTTCGTGCTTGGTTTCGCCGACGCACAAAATCGGCGTAATGCCGTTTCTGACCGCTGCCGCCACTTTATCGCGCACCGTGTCTAAATCTTCGTTAAAAACATGGCGCCGCTCGCTGTGGCCGACAATTACATAATGTACAAGGTCGCGCAGCATCGTAAAACTGACTTCGCCGGTAAATGGTCCTTCATCGCGCCAATAGGCATTTTGCGCTGCTAAGCGGAATTTGCGACGGTCAATTTGCACGCTCAATGGCTGCAAAGTAAGCATAGTTGGAGCTAAAACTACCTCTATATCACGGTGAATTTTTATGCGTTCGTGCAAACGGTGCACCAAAAGACTAGCCTGAGAGGCGTTTAAGTGCATCTTCCAGTTACCTACAATTAATATTTTTCTCATAAACCCACCAAATTAGCACTTTTAGGGAAAAGAGCAGCCCGAGTTGCGAATTCATTTCGCACCCGGCGCGATGAGAAAAACCGTAGGTTTGTCTCATAAGCGATAGCGCTTATGTGCATCTTCCAGTTCCCAACAATTAAAATCTTGCGCATTATATTCCCACCATCGAAATGTGCTTAAGATAATTGTACATTATTTGTCCCACAAAACGTTAACGCCGGGCAGCACTTTTCCGCTCATTAGCTCCAGACTAGCACCGCCGCCTGTAGAAACATGATTAAAATCATCCCTTAGGCCTTGGCTGTCTACATAGCTATCGGTGTCGCCACCGCCAACAAGCGTATAAGGCTTATTTTGATGATTGTTGCTAGCACCGATCATCGCGTCCACTATTATATGTGTAGCGTGTGCAAATGGGTCGCTGGCTCCGGCAATGCCTTTTACTTCTGCAATCCCAGCTGTACCGTTCCAGATAACGGTACTCGACATTTTGACCGCGCCGGCAATGGTCGATGCGCTCATTGGGCCAATATCTAAAATCATTTCAGTCTCAGCAACTTCGTAAGATGGCGGTTCTGGCTTTTTTGGGTAAGCTTGGATGTCCGCTAAGCTGTGGCTGGAAAGATCTACGATTCGCGTTGGCTGATCGCCTTCCTTAGATGCAGAAACTACAGCATCTACAGGTACAAAAAAATTAAAGTCGCGTGTTTTCTCGGCTTCGCGGGCTCTTTCTAAAATTTCTTTGGCGGTATCAACCGCTTCTGGTTCTGCCAGGCTTGCGCCAACCTTAAATCCTTCGGCCAATAAAAATGTATTAGCCATCGCGCCGGCAACTGCAATGCAGTCCGCTTTATCTAGCAAATTATTTAAAAAGTCTATTTTGTCGCTGATTTTTGCGCCGCCAACCACGACCGTTAACGGCCGCGCCGGGTTTTCCATGGCATTGGTAATTATGTCTACCTCTTTTTCAAGCAGCAGTCCGGCAACGCCCATTAAAATTTTGGCGATGGCATCTGTGGTGGCATGGGCTCGGTGCACCACGCCAAAGCCGTCTTGCACAAAAATCTCGCCGCTGGTTGATTCCACGATAGCCTTGGCAAAGTTTTCGTCATTTTTTTCTTCTTCGGGGTGGAAACGCACATTTTCTAGAAGCAGAATGCCGCCGGCGGGAAGTTCGTCAGCCATTTTTTTAACTTGCGTGCCAATGCAATCCGGTGCAAAACGTACTTCGCGCTGCAGCAGTTCGCTCAAGCGCTTAGCAACAGGAGCCAAGCTAAACTGCTTGTCATCAGCAGATTTTGGCCGGCCCAGATGCGAGAGAATAATAAGTTTTGTATTGGGCTGCTCTAAAATATATTGAATTGTCGGAAGGTTTTGCTTTAGGCGGTAATCATCGGAAATTACGCCGTTTTCTGCGGGAACGTTATAATCAGCCCGCATTAATACGCGCTTGCCGCTTAGATCTACCTCTTTAACAGTTTTTTTAGTAAACAAGTAAAGCCCACCAAAAGTTACATTTTGCTTTAGCTTTAGTATTACAGAATTAGCCCTTAATTAAAAGGTTATTTTACTTGCATGGAATTGGCGATTTGATCAAACTGTGCCTGATAATCATCTTCTGTTGACGTCTGGTCGTCGGCATATTCAAGCTTAATTACACCTTTTTTAGTGTCCAGATAATAATCAGATACTTTTGTATCCTTGCCATAGAGTGATTTGTCATTGTAAGTCGTGCTGGAAACCAGCATTTTTTGACCGTTTACATTTTGCGAAGAACAAACATGGTTTGTGATTTGCTGATTATTAACTTTTATCTGGTTACAGTCGGTCGTTTTCATCGGATCTTTCATTAGCGTCATTGGCCAGCTATCAGAAAGCGTAGCGCAGTCCGGCTTTACGCGCTGGGCCGGAACAATCAATACTACGTCGTTTTCGCCGCCGCATTCTACTTTTGTCCAGCCGTCCGGCAATTGATAGCTTACTAATGATTCAACCGTACTTTTTACAGGACTGGTGGGCATAGTCGGATTAGTGGTCTTACTGTTATTAGAACCATGAATTAAAAACAAAATAACAACAACCACGCCGGCAAGTGCACCCAGTAAAACAGGGAGCCATTTAAAATTATTCCTTTTTTTGGGTGTATATGAATCGTCCATAATCTCCTACTTTAACAGAGGTTGAAATTGCGCGCTTGTAAAATTTCGCTCATGCGCATCCGTTAAGTTTATTACAGAATAAATTTTAATAAAAACATATTCTATGAGGTGAAGGAGAAAAATATGACACGAGTAATTCATCACCCAAGGTACGCATCGAGAGACGAGGTTGTAGAAGATGATGGCGCCGATTATGTTGCAGAAGTACATTCGGCAAATGTTGCAGAACGGATTGTCTGGCTAATTGCCGGAATAATAGAAACAATTTTAGCGCTGCGCTTTATATTCGCGCTTTTGGGGGCAAATCCGGCTAATAGCTTTGCCCATTTCATTTACAATGTTTCGCACCCGTTTGTAGCACCATTCTTTAACCTATTTAATTACAACTATGTTGATAGCGGCGTTGGTAGATTCGAAATTTTCACCTTAGTTGCAATGCTTGTATACGGACTTATTGCTGCATTAATAGCACGATTAGTCAGTATAAACCGTCCGTAAGTTAATGGACGGCCCGATTAAAATTTTCTGAATAAACCGAGAGGAAGGAGGAGCTGCCGTTATGCTGGTCAAATTTGTAAGTCTTGTTAATTTAATCTGTACAGTCGCTATTTTATCTTTAAACTTAAAAGATGGGTCCGACCCGATGTTCTTTATTGTGGCCGGAGGAGTAGGCGCGAATATATTACGAGTAACGCTAGCCGGTCTTATGGTATTTGGTGCATTTTATAGAGTACCCAAGCGTTGGCGCATAGAGCCGCTTTTGTTCTTGGTTGGCGCAGTTTTTATAGCGCTTGGGCTAAGCGGGTTTATCTTAAATTCGTTTGATTTCATGTTTTATAATTACGTAAAGCCGCTGGATTTTCTGATGGTAGCGCAAACCGGCATAATTTCCAGCCTCGTAGCGCTAGAAGCCCACAAGCCAATGTTCCGCTTTACGCAGCCTTACCGCCAAACAATCTCCGTGGCCTTTTTGCCTCATCTCAAGAAACTCAAGCCCGCCGCTGTTTAAACATCTCAGATATGAAAAACGGCAGGACGCATGTCCTGCCGACCTGGAATTTCCAGGGTTTTATCCGTTTGGCCGATGGATTTCGGTTGATTTTGCGAAGCGTCCGGTTAGCGCTGTAGACGCGTCTTCAGGCCCTCCGCCAAGACCGTCGCCTCGTCCCGGATCCGGATAATTTCCGCGTACGGCACTAGAAGTTGTTCGCCGGCGTACTCGACATATGCATTCCACGTCCCGGCTTCGGGAATCATGAGGAATCCGAGCCCATAGGGACCGTCGCAGTCGAACCACACCATCCACTCGTCTTCGTCGTAGTCGTAGAAGATCTCATCCTCCGTGTGCGGATTGAGGTAGACCCCATGCTCCGCGAGCACGCTGCGGATTTCTTCCGCCTCAGGATCTTCGTCTTCTTCCTCTTCGTCGTCTTCGTCATCCTCGGGATGCGGGAGACGGACTGCGAGATTCCGACTCCACTCTTCGTTGTAAGTCCGGTGTCGCGACTTAAACACCAGCCTCAGCAGCCCGAGACTGGGTCCGAGCACCGCAAGGATGACGAGAAGACCAACGATTTCACTAGGAACCTCGATGGACATTCCAGCACTCTCCTAAAATAGTAGGTTCTAGCGGCCATACTTCGGCCACTCTAGGTGTCGCTATACGAGAACAGATTATAATTATAGAATAACTATTGTAAAAAGTCAATGCAGTTAACGGGGTAGGGACGAAAAATTACACTAGAAACCGCCAAAACAAAAACCCCACAAACGTGGGGCTCTTGTTTTGGTGACCTCAAGGGGAATCGAACCCCTATTGCCGGGATGAAAACCCGGTGTCCTAACCGTTAGACGATGAGGCCTCATGTGCCCTGCTCTCTAGGGAAAAGAGCAGCGAGGCTTGGTTTGCTTACAAACTCGGCTTTGCTGACCGAGCGTTGAGAAAAACCATAGGTTTATCTCAAAACAATAACAGGGGTTATATTACCATAAACCCCTTACTTTTGCCATAGCAAACCATAGTCTGTATATATTTTTGAATTTTTGTTTTGGAAGAAGAGCGGTCAGTCACTACTACTCAGTTGTCCTATATATTACCCTAGCATAAATTAGCCTTTAGTGCAATCCTTATCCACAACCAAACCCTCGCACCACACTCAGACAGTCCAAGCAGAGCTTGGCCTGCTCTGGTGTTCTTGGTGCCAAATCGGCTTGCCGACTCCGGTACGCACTCACCGTATTATGTATACGCCTCGCTTGCGTTCCTCGCCGCCGCATCGTTTTTGCGCTCAAGTGCGAGGCTTTAGCAACCAAAAATCCCCCGACTCTCTCGCCATATAAATAGCAAGAAAGTCGGGGGATTTAAGGTTAACCAAATTAAGGTTGGAAAGTTTTGCGGTCAGTCAGTTGAGACTGATTATTTGTTGCGGCGAACGCGGCGAGAAACAACTGCATGAGCAGCCGCACCAGCAGCAGAAACGCCGGCAAAAGCACCTAGAACGTCACCAGCACCTGTGTTTGGCAAAACGGAAGGAGTTTGCGGAGCAGGAGTTGGGGTTGGGGTAGGTGTTGGAGTAGGTGTTGGGGTTGGGCAAGCTAATTTAGCTTGGAATTGAACCTCTTCGGTATCAGTGGTCAAAGGACCAATATTACCGATGTTAATGCCATCGCCAAGGATGCCATCAGGAAGATTCTTGATTACAGATTCGTTACCAGTAGTGCTGTAGTTAAGAAGCTGAGTAGAACCGCTTACATAAGAAGCAGTAGTAGCAGAGCTTGTGTTAACGCCAGCGTTAGCTGTAACAACCGCGTTGTGCAGGTTGTTATCGGCGCTCAAGCTAACTTGAGAACCATGGCTGGTAGAAGAGTCAGTTTTTAAGGTAGCAGAAACTTTTACGTTAGTAAGAGTTTCAGGACCACCATTGTGAACACGAACGCGGAACTCAACAGTATCACCACAAGCGGCAGAGCCGTTAGTAACAAAAGAACTGTTAGAAGTAACGTTCTTAACACGATATATATCACCTTGTTCAATTTGGCCGTTACCAGTAGCGTGAGCTAAAGGAGCGATCGCCAGAACAGGCAAAGCTGCCATAGAGGCAACAACTTTAGAAATTTTAGACATTTAATGTCTCCTTTCCTAAAAGTGATTAGTTAATTGGTTGCATTGCAAACTAGATAGTTATTGGTCTTCAAGTGTTGTGATGCGGAACCCCGCGCGCGTCATGCGCGCGGGGTTCCTTCCGACATTCAGATCAGCAGCCGAAGCCGCCGCAACTGGGGTCAACGTCGAAGCTCGCCACGAAGGACTTGGAAGCGACGTTGTTGCTGGTGGCGACCATGGTCATGGTTGCGTGGATCACCGACGTCCCGTCGTTGATCCCCTTGACGCGGAACTCGTAGGTCCCGTTGCCGAGACACGAGGCCGCGTCGTTCTGCGAGATGCAGCGCATGCCACTCACCTGGAGAACGCTCGTGTCATAGCCGACATCGAGGGTGATAGGCGCCCCGTTGTCATTCGACACGTCGCAGTCCACCACCAAGCTGCTGCCGCCGCTGATCTCCTCGAACCCCGTGCAGGAAACCTGCGTGAAGTGAGTGATCGGCGGCTGCTCGACAACCGGCGGCGGAACGACGATGTTGCAGTTCGCCACGCCGTTGCACGAACCCTGCGAGCTGCAGTTGCCCGTCACGGATCCGACGGAACCGGAGCCGTTGTTGCCCGAGCAGTTCTGCGTAGGCGGCTGCGGAGACGGCTGGACCGGCTTCGGCTTGTGGTGATGCCGGTGATGATGCCGGTGATGTCGGTGATGCCGGTGCTTGTGGCCGGGACGACGCACGGGGATGTTGCCCGTGTTGCGGTTGCCGCACGACTCGTCGAACGCCTCGTGCACGGTCTTGGATTGACCGGGCTTCGGAGCACTCTTCTGAGCCATGTACAGCTTGGTCCCGGGTGGGAGGTACTTCTGCGCGTGGAGGTCCACGTAGTGGCCATCCTCGCAGGTGAAGTTCTCCACCCACACGCCGCGCGTGGTGTACACCGCGACGATGTTGTGCTTGGCCAGGAGCTGGACGTCGTTGCCGTCCAGGCCGACATGCGACCCGGTAGTCGCGATGACGTCGTCGGCGACGCCGTGGTGCTGCGCGCCCACGATGAAGTCGTGGACATTGCTGCCGCCGCCGCAGGCCCCGCTAAAGACGGTGGCTCGCGCCATATTCGGCATGAAGCTGATCGCCCCGACCGAGAAGGCCAGGACGACGAAGAACTTGCGCGGAATGCGCATTGCTGCGTCTCCCTTCTGTGATCGAGGACAAGGGTTACGGCACTGGGTGATCAAGTCCAGTGCCGCCCTCTGCTTAACTGCAGCAGAACAATGATGACAAGCTAGTCATCATCATAGTTCTGCTGCATTCTTTACGAAAGCGAGCACGCAGACTGATCAAATATCTGAAGTAGTCGGATTGGGCTTATACCCTTCTTCCTTTATCGGGAAGAGCAGCCCGACAAAATGTATTCCATTTTGCCGGCGCGATGAGAAACCCCGAAGGGGTGTCTCATAGGTTTTTAAAGACCCATAACTATCTAGTTTGCTTATTTAAATGTTTTTAAATGAAACAAACTATTTCCACACTTCCGCACCGCATTAATCCAGTCCAAGCAAAGCTCGGCCTGCTTTAATGCTTTTGGCACATTGCTGCGTCAGTAACGCTTCTGTCGCTCATTCACCGTATTTAAGTACGGCTCATTCGCTCCTCGCTACTTCCTTGCACTGCATCCAAATGCGAAACTGTGGGCTTCTTTCCAACTTAACCTGGTTGTAAAATTACGCCTCTCCGGGAAAAGGCCTCCAGAGGTCAGATTCTCATCTGTTCCACCCCTGTTAGAGGATTTCCACCCCATCGCCTCTCGGCGAGGATGTATATATAGTAACACGTGTTTGCTTTTTTGTCAATGTACTTATGCTTTTTATTGACCGTTTATTCATAAGATTTTAAGCATAACTTTTATCAAAATTTAAATAGTCACTGATTTTTAAGTTTTTTGACTACCGGGGAGCTATTCAAGCTCAAACCCGGTAGTCGGAGCGGGCGCGCCCTCGTGAGGGGGCGCGCCACATTCCGCTACGCCTTACTTCTAGACCTTGTCGAGCAGCTCGTTCTGAGCCGTGCAGCCGAAGCCGCCGCAGTTCGGGTCGACCGGGAACGGATCCGAGACGAACGTCTTGTCGACGCCGTTGCTCGAGGCCGTAGCCGTGATCGACGAGCTGAGGATCGATGAGGTGTTGTTTACCCCCGTAACCCTGAACTCGAACGTGCCCTTGCCCGTGCACGACGCCGCGCCGTTCTGCGAGAAGCAGTTGATGCCGCTCACGCGGGAGTTGGCGTCGTTGGAGTGGGCAGCGAGCGTGATCGTCGCGCCGTTGTCGTTGTCCACGTCACAGTCGACGAGGAATGACCCGCCACCGCTGATCTCCTCGAATCCCGTGCACGAGATGCTCGTGAAGTGGTGGGGAGGAGGAGTCGGCGTCGGGGTTGGCGACGGCGTCGGAGTCGGGGTGGGTGTGGGTGTCGGAGTCGCCACCGCACAGTCGCCGAACTGGTCGTTCAGCAGCGACTTGCCCTGGAACGAAGCACGGACCACGATGGCGGTGGTTGTCGCCACGTGGAGCGTGATCGTGCCGGTCTGCCCTGCGCCCACGTCGGTGGAACCCGCCGCGAGCACATGGCCGGCCGTGTCGTCGACCTCGCCCGTGACACCCGCGGCCGTCTGGTTACTGGAATTGGTGATTGTGATGGTGACGGTACGCGTGCTCCCGCTCGGCGGACACGGAGCCTTGGCGGTTGCGCTCGGCTTCGGCTGCGGAGTGGGTGTAGGCGTCGGAGACGGAGTCGGGGTGGGTGTAGGCGTCGGAGACGGAGTCGGTGTTGGCGACGGCGTCGGGGTGGGCGTGGGTGTCGGGGTGACCGTCACGGTCTCGCAGACGTGGATCTTCGAGTTCCAGTTGCCGCCCTTGGCGACGCACATTTCCTCCGTGACACAGATGTTGATCGACGTGTCCCAGAAGTCGCCGTTGGCGACGCACTTCTGGATCACGGTCAATTCCGCGCACGAGACATTGTTGTTGTTGCCGTTGATGTAGATCATGCACATCGGCCCGGGAACCGGCGTCGCCACCGGCGGAACCGGAGTCGGCGTGGGCTGGACGGGCTGAACGGGCGGCATGACCGGCCGCACCTCGCGGTCCTTGTACACGATCCGATTG
>Ga0207652_10000875_pt1 | contig 28516 bp, 26 predicted proteins | sample KBSC63BmetaG_FD_184334 | JGI IMG/M metagenome (GOLD analysis project Ga0207652, IMG submission 184334) | Corn rhizosphere microbial communities from Kellogg Biological Station, Michigan, USA - KBS C6-3B metaG (SPAdes) (version 2) | ecosystem: Host-associated > Plants > Roots > Rhizosphere ...
CCGCTGCTTGGGCCGCAGCAGGATGAACGCCAGTACCAACGCCACAACGATGACGATCAGCCACCAATATTCGCGGATCAGGTCCATGCTTGTCTCACCAGTTCCATTGTGCGTTGTAGCGACGCCGAAGCTCGACCAGATAGGCGAGCAACAGGCCCAAAAGGAAGCCCAGCAAAGCGACGGCCATGCCCTCGACGATTAGCGGCACACCCGCCGATCGCGCCCAGACGGCGTCGCTCACGCCCGGAATCCGGCGCAGCAGGCGGACAGCTTCACCGCGCTGGAAATCGTCGCCAGCCCCTGAAAGGATCAGCTCACGCGTGAGTGGCCCGTGATGGATTTGCACGTCCATTCCGCTCGGGGCATCGTTGTTCACGAGCATCACGCGGGCGTCTTTTAGAACCTTTACGCTGAAGCGGTCGGCGCCACCGAACGGGCCGTGCCACAGCGCGGCGCCGGCCAAAGCCGCGACGAGGCCCAGTGAAAGCAAGGCAATCCGCTTGCGCCGCGGCCGCGCGATCAATGTCGGCTCGTTCGCTCGCTCGCGCACGCGAACGATCGTGACCCGAAAGGCCAGCGAGCCGGCGAGGATTCCGAAGACGAGCCCGATCCCGAATGCCGGCCAAAAATAGCTCCACAGCGCGTTCATGCGCCCTCCCGCGCAAGCTCGCGCCAGCCGATGTCGCGGCGATGGAAACCGTCGGCGAAGTCGAGCTGGTCGACGGCGCGATAGGCGCGTGCCCGCGCATTGGCGAAGCTTTCGGCGACGGCGGTGACCGCGAGCACGCGGCCGCCCTTCGCGACCAGCGATCCGTCGCTGAGCGCTGTGCCGGCATGGAACACGGTCACGCCCTCGACCTGCTCGGCGGCCTCGATCGCGCGGATTGCGCCGCCGCTCGCCGGCGTGCCGGGATAACCGCGGGCGGCGACGATCACCGTCATCGCGTGCCTGGGGAGAAGCCGCGGCGGATCGATCTCCGCAAGTCGGCCGCTCGCGACGGCATGGAGCAGCTCGGCGAAGTCGCCCTCGACCAGCGGCATGATCGCCTCGCATTCGGGATCGCCGAAGCGGACATTATATTCGATCAGCTTGGGCCCGTCGGCGGTGAGCATCAGGCCGGCATAAAGCACGCCGTTGAACGGCGTTCCCGCGGCGGCGAGCGCGCGCGCGGTCGGCCGCACGATCTCGTCCATCGCCCGCGCTTCCAGCTCGGGCGAAAGCACCGGTGCCGGCGCATAGGCGCCCATCCCGCCGGTGTTCGGGCCCGTATCGCCTTCGCCGACGCGCTTGTGGTCCTGCGCCGAGGCGAGCGCGACGGCCGTCTCGCCATCGACCAGCGCGAACAGGCTCGCTTCCTCGCCCTCGAGGAACTCCTCGATCACCAGCGGCCCGTCGCCGGCGGCATCGATCGCCGCTTCGGCCTCGACGCGAGTCACCGCCACGGTGACGCCCTTGCCGGCGGCGAGCCCGTCCGCCTTGATCACGACGGGGATGGCGAAGCGATCGAGCGCCGCGCGCGCATCGGCAGCGTAGTCGACCCGCACGTAATCGGCTGTCGGAATGCCATTCGCTCGGCACAGGTCCTTGGTGAAACCCTTGGAGCCCTCGAGCCGGGCCGCCGTCGCATTCGGCCCGAACACAGCGATACCCTCGGCGCGCAAGGCGTCGCCGACGCCCGCGACCAGCGGCGCCTCCGGGCCGACCACGACGAGGTCGATGCCTCGCTCGCGAGCAAGCCCGACCACCGCCTGCGGATCGCATGGGTCGATGGCGATGCATTCGGCCCAGCGCGCGATCCCCGGATTGCCCGGCGCGGCAATGAGTTGGCCGCAGCTCGGCGATTGCCTAAGGCGCCAGGCGAGCGCATCCTCGCGACCGCCCGAGCCCAGAAGCAGAATATCCATGGATCTCCCTGACGACACGCGTGGCTCCCTGTTAGCCAAGGTCGCTCCCGGCGACAATTCGCCGGCGCTCAGCGTCAGCGAGCTGTCGGGCGCGCTCAAGCGGACCGTCGAAAGCGCCTTCGGCAATGTCCGCGTGCGGGGCGAAATCAGCGGGTTCAAGCGCCACGCCTCCGGCCACTGCTATTTCACGCTCAAGGACGAAAATGCCTGCATCGACGCGGTGATCTGGCGCGGCAACGCCGGCGCGCTCGCATTCCGGCCGGAGGACGGCGCCGAGGTCATCGCCACCGGCAAGCTGACCACTTACCCTGGCCGCTCGAAATATCAGATCGTCGTCGATCGGATGGAGCTGGCGGGCGAGGGCGCGCTGCTCGCTCTGCTCGAGAAACGCCGCAAGGCGCTCGCCGCCGAGGGGCTGTTCGATCCGACCCGCAAGCGCCGGTTGCCGTTCCTGCCGCGCACCATCGGGGTCGTCACCTCGCCGACCGGCGCGGTGATCCGCGACATCCTCCACCGGCTTGGCGACCGCTGCCCGACACGAGTCATCCTGTGGCCGGTGCCGGTTCAGGGCGAGGGCGCCGCCGCGAAGATCGCCGCGGCGATTCGCGCTTTTGCGTCGGTCGAGCCGCGGCCCGAGCTGTTGATCGTCGCGCGCGGCGGCGGCTCGATCGAGGACTTGTGGGCGTTCAACGAGGAAGAGGTGGTTCGCGCCGCCGCGGAAAGCCCGATCCCGCTGATCTCGGCGGTTGGCCATGAGACCGACACGACCCTGATCGACCACGCCTCAGACCTTCGCGCGCCGACACCCACCGCGGCGGCCGAGCTCGCCGTTCCGGTACGCTCCGAATTGCTCGCGCAATTAAGCGAGCTCCAGCATCGGGCGCAGCATTGCCTCTCGCGGCGGATCGAAAGGACGCGCGAGCGCTACGAACTGACCGTCTGCCGTTGGCCCGAGCCGCAGGCGATCTTCGCCCCCGCGACGCAGCGACTCGACGAGCTCGGCGAGCGCCTGCCGCGCTCGCTCGGGGCCCGCGCAGGCAATGCGCGCGCCGACCTCAACCTCGTCGCCGGCCGCTTGCGGCGAGAGCTCGTCGACCAGCGCATCGCGCGACTATCGGAACAGCTCGCTGGATTGTGGCGACTCGCTGACCTGGCCCACCCCGACAAGCCACTTAGCCGCGGCTTCGCCAGGGTCACCAGGCGCGATGGCGCGACTCTAACGCACGCGCGCGACGCGCGCGAGGCGGGACGGCTGGTGTTGCGTTTCGGCGACGGCAGTGTCGATGCGACCGTCGACGGCGCCGCACCGCGCGCGGTTGAGCCGAGGCGCGCCAAACCCTACATGCCTCCCCAGCCCGGTTTGTTCGATCCGGCGGAGGACTGAAACCAATGTTGATGAGCGGCAGCGGCCGCGCCGCGCGCGTCCATTACCTTCCCGGCACGTTCCGCTTGCTCAGCGACGGCGATCATGTGGTGTGCGCCGTGACCGGCGAGCGCATCCTGCTCCACGAGCTCAAATATTGGAGCGTCGAGCGGCAGGAGGCCTATGTCGACGCCGAGGCGAGCCTCAAGGCCGAGCAGGCGGCCGCCAACCGTTAGTCCCGGGGCTAACCCACGCGCTTGCCGCGCACTCCGTTCTGGCCATTGATGCGCAGGAAATAGCTGCCGAGCGGCCCCCTCAATATCTCGATCTTCTGCCCCTTCCGCGGCGGGTCGAACGACACATTGCTCTCGGTCGTCTGCCACACCGCATTGTTATCGGCGATGACCATCTGGAAGTAGCCGTTGGCGAGCGGCCGGACCTCGGTGATGGTCGAATCGAGCTTGTTCTGGACTTCGCCCGCAGTGGTGTCGCCCGAGAAGAACGGAATTTTCGGCATCGAGAAGCCGAACAGGGAGCGCCGGACCTTGCGCACCTCGACGCGGTCGACGACGCTGACCTCTCCCGAATTGCTCGCGTTGACGAGGTTCGCAGCGGCCGAATCGTAACAGGCAAGGCGCTGCGCCGCGTCGCCGATCTGCCGGCAGTGGTCGATCGCCGCGACCAGCGGCGAGGGTGGCACCGGCTTGTCCTTCGCGCTTGCCGGTGACGCGCCAGCAAGCGCTGCCGAAATCGCGATCAGGCTCGCAAGGCGAAGGTGCTGCATGTCGGTACTCCCCACCGGAATCACCCTGAATCGTGCGCAACTTTGGGCCGAAAGCAACCTGTGCCCGAAATGCCACATAGAGATGACGATTTGATCATGCCGGGCGCGGTCCGATTGATTTGAATCACGGGTTCCACTTAGGAAAGGCATGTCAGTGTCGGTTTCGTCCGGCCAAGGTTTGCTGTTGTGCGCCGCACTCAGAAGGGGAAGAGAATGTCCAAGAGCACTTTCAAGGGGTCGCTGCTCGCGACGACGGTCATCGCAGGCATGACGCTTGCCTCGCCCGCATTTGCGCAGACTCCGCCGCAGCCGCCGGCGCCGGTCACCCCGACCGACACGCAGGGCACGACTCCCCCGGCCGCGCCGAATTCGAACATTCCGCCCGCCGGTGTGCAGACGAACGAATCGTCGGGCGCCGCGCAGCCGACCGCTTCGAACGAAATCGTCATCACCGGCACCTTGATCCGCAACCCGAACCTGGTTGCGTCGGCTCCGGTCACGGTCGTCGGCCATGACGAAATGCAGCTTCGCCAGACCAACACCGCCGAGGAAGTGCTGCGCACCATTCCGGCGGCGACGCCGAGCATCGGCAGCCAGGTCAACAACGGCAACGGCGGTTCGTCCTACGTCAACCTTCGCGGCATTGGCTCGAACCGCAACATCGTCCTTCTCGACGGTGTCCGCATCGTCCCGGCCGACCTCGTCGGCCGCGTCGACTTGAACAACATCCCGCTGGCCCTCGTCGACCGCGTCGACGTGCTGACCGGCGGCGCGAGCTCGACCTACGGAGCCGACGCCGTCGGCGGCGTCGTTAACTTCATCACCCGCAGCGACTTCTCGGGCATGGAGCTGGCGATTTCCGACCAGATCACCGAGCGTGGCGACGGCAACTACATCCGCGGCGACCTGACGCTCGGCGCGAACTTCGACGACAACCGCGGTAATGCCGTTCTCAGCATCGGCTACCAGGAATCGGACCCGATCTATCAGGGCGGCGATCGTCCTTACTCACAGTCGGCACTCAGCTCGTACGACGTGACCAACCTCAACGGCGCGGCGTCGAGCACGACCGTTCCGGCGGCGTTCGACATCGGCGGCGGCAACAAGCGCCAGCAGATTTCGCCTGACGGGCTCGGCATCCAGAACTTCTACCAGGCGTTCAACTTCAACCCGTACAACGTCTTCCAGGTGCCGTTTAAGCGCTACAACATGTTCGGCGCTGCGCACTACGACATCACCGACCATCTGACGGTCTACAGCCGCGGGCTGTTCAGCCAGAACACGGTCGACACGATCATCGCGCCGTCCGGTGCGTTCGCGTCGGCGGTGACCGTTCCGGTTAGCAACCCGTTCCTCAGCGCCGCCCAGCGCGATTACTTCTGCGCTCACGCCGACTTCGACCCGACCACGGCGGGTAACCAGACGCTGACGCCTGCGCAGTGCGCTGCCGCCGCGACCGCGACCAACCCGGCCGACCCCAACTATCAGCAGTTCACGGTCGGCCTGCGTCGCCGCATGCCCGAGCTCGGGCCGCGCATCAGCGACTATGTCACCAACGTGTGGGACTTCCGTGCCGGCGTCCGCGGCGACATCACCGATAAGATCGGCTTTGATGTCTTCGCCTCGCGGGGCATCAGCGACAAGGTCCAGAACATCCAGAACTACGCGCTGACCTCGCGCATTCGCCAGAGCCTGCTGACGACGACCGACGCCAATGGCAATGTCGTCTGCCAGGATCCGAGCGCCGGCTGCGTCCCGCTCAACATCTTTGGCCCCGAAGGCACGATTACGCCGGACATGGCCAACTTCATCAGCCAGGCGGCAACCTCGACCAACCGCGTCAAGCTGTCGCAGGCGCGTGCCACGATCAACGGCGACACGCCGCTGCAACTCTGGTCCAAGAACCCGGTCAGCTTCGCGGTCGGCGGCGAGTATCGCAAATATAACGCGATCCAGCGTTCCGACCTCCTGTCAAAGACCCCGGGTGAGCTCGGCGGCGCCGGGGGCGCCGCGCCGGACATCACCGGCGGGTTCGACGTGTACGAAGGCTTCGCCGAAGTCGTCGCGCCGATCGTGTCGGATCGTCCGTTCTTCGAGGAGCTTCAGCTCGAAGGCGGTATCCGCCGGTCGCACTACACGCTCAACGTCAAGAACACGATCCCGCAGCTTCTGCCGGCGGGTGCAGTGCCGAGCACCGGCTTCAACACCACCACGTGGAAGCTGGCCGGCAGCTGGGCTCCGGTTCGGGACATCAAGTTCCGCGCGGCCTACAACCGCGCTGTTCGCGCTCCGAACATCTCCGAGCTGTTCTCGCCGTCGGTTGTCGGCCTGACCAACCTCGGAACGGATCCGTGCGCGGGGGCGGCGCCGCTCTCCGACCCGAACCTGGCCGCCATCTGTCTTGCACAGGGCGCTCCAGCTTCGACCTTGGGAGCGATCACCAACCCGACCGCGGCGCAGGCGAACGGCACGTTCAGCGGCAGCTTGGCGCTGAAACCCGAAATCGCTGACACCTGGACGGTTGGCGCGGTTATGCGGCCACGCTTTATTCCGGGCCTGAACGCCACGGTCGATTACTATAACATCAAGATCAACAAGGCGATCACGACCCCGACGCCGAACGACATCATCCAGGCCTGCTTCGGCGATATTACGGCCGCCTCGGCGAGCAGCCCGGCTTGCCTGGGTATCCGTCGTGACCCGATCGCGGGCACGCTCGACGGCGATCCGGCGACCACTGCCGGCCTGCCGTTCCCGCTGACTAACCAGGGTCGCATCGCGACCGACGGTATCGACTTCACCCTCGATTACCGGCGGAACATCGGTTCGATCATGAGTGCACCGGCCAAGATCGCCTTGTCGTTCAGCGGCAATTATACGCTGCACAACAAGTTCCAGGCGATCAACATCACGACCGCCCAGTTCCCGGTCCAGTCGATCAACCGCGAGTGCGCCGGCTTCTACAGCATCAACTGCAGCCCGAACTCGAAGTTCACCTTCACCGAGCGTACCACGCTGTCGCTCGGCCGCGTCGACCTCTCGGTCCTGTGGCGCTACATCGGCAAGATGCGGATCGAGCCGGAGCAGATGAAGGACGATATCGCGGCTGCGGTGGACGCGGGTTGTGCCGACCCGACCGGGGCCGATCCGGACGGCTGCGTGATCGATCCGCAGTTCCGCAAGATCAGTGCGAAGTCCTACTTCGACCTGACCGCGCGGTTCAACGTCAACGAGCACTTCGACCTGACGTTCACCGTGATGAACCTGTTCGACAAGAACCCGCCGATCGTCGGCAACAGCGTGGGTTCGACGACGTTCAACAGCGGCAACACCTTCCCGTCGACCTACGACCCGCTGGGTCGCCGGTTCGCGGCGGGTGCCCGGATCAAGTTCTAGGTGAAAATCGCTTCTTAAAGGGGAGGGCGGGTCTTCGGGCCCGCCCTTTTTTTATGGACGTCTCCGGCAATTACGCTGAACTCGGCTATCTTCACGTAAGACAGTTGATTCCGCCCGAGGTGGCGCGTGCTGTAGTGAGGATGATCAAGGAGGGCCTCGGTCCCGAGCCGCTCGAGCTGAGCACCGTGACGCAACACCAGCAGCAGCTGAAGCGGCCCGCGTTCAATATCTACGGCTATGATTATTGGCCGATGATCTTCTTTCTGTGGGGTCTCACGCCCACCATCAGCACGCTGACCGGCCATGACCTTCTTCCGGCGTACGACTATTTCCGGCTTTACCGCGAAGGCGATGTCTGCCGCGTCCATTCCGACCGCGCCTCGTGCGAGCACAGCGTCTCGCTCACGCTCGACTATAGCGACGGCGAAATCTGGGACCTGCAGGTCGCTCGCCAAGGCCGGCCCGACGCGCTGCCAATGAGCGACGACTTCGGCCCGGATGATTATTCATCCGTCGGAATGAACGTAGGAGACGCCGTCCTCTATCGCGGCGTTCACCATCGGCATGGCCGGATCACACCGAATCCCAATGCATGGTCTGCCCATTTATTCCTGCATTATGTGGAGCGGGGTGGGCCTTTCGCCGACCATGCGTTCGACAAGCGCATGGATTTAAGGGCCGTCAACTTCAGCTTTTGCTGACCTGATTTGATGATCGAGCTGCGGCCCGCCGTGTTCTAAATCGCGTACTTAGGGAATCCACCGTCCCGCGCGCACCCAGCGCGTGGCCAGATATTTCGCCCCGCGCGTCACGGGCAGGCCGGCGTGCTCGGAGAGCGGGTCGCGCGATCCGTTGGCGAGGTCGTTGCGGAACAGCAGGACATCGCCGGTGCGGCCCTGGACCTCGGTTCCGGTGCGGACGAAGGCCGTCGCGCCGCCATCATAATCGTCGTTGAGGTAGATGAGCGCGGTCCACACCCGCCTGCTGACCTCGTCGCCGCCGACATAGTCGAAGTGCGGGCGATACTCCTGGCCGGGAACGTAGCGCAGCACCTGGAGTGCTTCGCCCTGCTCGAACGAGGTCCCGCTAAGCGCCGCGACGCGGCGGTTGATCGAGTGGACAGCCGGGTCCTCGATCAGCCAATGGTAGGTCGCGCCGTCCGATGTGCGGATCGTGTCGCGCACCAGCTCGCGCGCCGCATTGTAAACCATCGACGGCTCGAACATGTCGCGCACGCCTTCGATCAGATAGGCGCACTCTTGCGGCGTGAACGCGCCCGCGAACAGCCGCGCATCGGGCTCCTTGGAAATCAGCCTGGGCTGAGGAACGGACCGCGGGTCGCCGTTCGCATCCAGGTCCATGGCGCGGACGAGGTCGAGCGCCGCGCGGCGGCCGGGGAGCTGGCGGGCCTCGGCTTCCAGCCGCGCGAGGGCGAGCTCCCAATCGCGTTTGCCGGCGACTCCGTTGCCGAGCAGGTTGGTAAGAAAGAGGTTGCCCTGCGGGTGACCGAGCGACGCGGCATATTCGTACAGCAGGCGTCCACGCGCCGGATCCTGCTGCACGTGCCGCCCGCCCCAGGTGAAGCTGGCGAGCATGAACAGGCCCTGCGGATCGCCTGTCGATGCAACCTGCCGGAGCATGTGCACGCCCTCGTCGAAGCGGCCCGCGTCGATAAGGCTGAGGGCCTGGTCGAGGGGAGTGGAAGCCATGGGTTCTATCCGAGCAGCGGCGAGGGCAAGGTCATGGCAATGCCGGCATGGCCCGCGAGCTGCCGGGCCCATTGCATGACCATGTCGATTTCGCGCGCATGGACCGATTTGCCGCTCTCCTGCTCCGCGCGCCGTTGCTCGGGCGAAAAGGCGCTCCGGTCCTTGCTATGCGTTCGAAATGCCGGCCCGGCGGCGACGACTGACGCGTCGAACTGGAGTTCGAAGAGATCGCCAAGCGCCGCCAGGCATTCGGCCGGGCGGGCGATCAACGTCTCGCTGTCGAGCGTCCGGAAACCGGCCTGGCGGGCTGCCGCGTCGGCGAACAGCGCCTGCTGCGCAAGCCAGCCCACCGCTGCCACCTGGAGGTCGGTCTGGCGATAAAGGTCCTCGTCGCTGAACCCGAAGCGCTCGGCCTGTCCGAGCTGGATCAATTTCCACATCAGCTCGCGAACCCAGGCGCGGCCTTCGATTTCCTTGCGCGCGATGGATGCGAGGAAGGTTTCGAGCGGCGCGTGGAGGAGCAATCCCTTCGCATTGGGCCGCATCGCAGTCGTGAGCGGGATCAGCGGATTCACGATATTCGAGGGCTTGATCACATTGATCTCGTCCCCCGTCCGATCTGCGCCGAGCGGCCGCGCGAGAAGCATCAGCGCGATGTCCATGGCCGCCGCGACCTGGCGGGGGTCGCCGCGGCGCAGCTGGAGCCCGGCGACGTCGTTGAGGATCTGCGGCTCCTTCAGACCGAACGACACGCCCGGAATGTCGAATGCGCGCGCAAGCAGCGTCGAGCAGCAATATGCCGAGTGGAAGATCAGGCGCGGGGTTGGCGCGGGATGCCTGCGGACTTCGGCGAGGCAGTCGGCGCGCGAGAACACCGCAAGCGGGGCATCGCCGATCTCCTGGTCGGTCAGGAACGTCATCCCGCGCTGCGCCTCGCGCGGAGCGTATCGAAACTGCACGGCGTCGGCCGCCTCGTCGTAACGGTGCGCAAGCCAGCGGCCGTCGCCGATCACGTGAGGCAAGTCGGGAATGGGCTCGACCATCGCGAGCGTTTGTGGGCAATGCGGGGGCGGCTCGCAAGCGCTGCCTTGACCATCGGACAAAAGCGCCGTCATCTGGACTCGTGAGCATGACCGCCGAGCAGCACCTGACGCGCGCGATGCAGGCGCAGCAGCAAGGCCGGCCTGGCGACGTCGCGCGGGAGATCGAGGCGGCACTGCGGCTTCGGCCCGACCACCCGGCAGCCCTCAACATGCTCGGGATGGAAGCGATGCGGCGCAACGACGTGTCCGCCGCGCGCAAGCATTTCGAGGCGGCGACGCGGGCCGATCCAAGCGCCGCGGCGCTGTGGCTCAACCTCGCCAAGGTGCACCGGCTCAGCGGCGACGATTCGGCCGAGCGGGCGGCGCTCGAATCCGCGCTGGAGACCGACCAGCGCAACCTGATGGGGCTGATCCGGATCGCCGAGCTTCATGAGCGACGCGGCGAATTCGGGGACGCGGCGATCCGCTGGGCCGGAGTCGTCGCTCTGTCCGCGGAGCATGTCAGCGCCCCGGCCGATCTGCGCGCCATTTTCGATCATGCGCGCGCCTTCCTGACCGAGCGCAAGCAGCAGCTGGCCGGCGCGCTTGAGGCGGAGCTCGCCGCCGACCTCCACTCCGCAACGCCGCGCGACCGGCGACGTCTTCAGGCGGCGATGGACCGGATGCTTGGACGGCGGGAGGTCTACACCAACCAGTGCTTCGGTATGCATTATCCCTTCCTGCCAGCGGACGAATATTTCGACCGCGAGCATTTCCCGTGGCTGGATCAGCTCGAAGCGCAGACCGACGTCATCCGCGAAGAAGTTGTCGCGCTGCTCGCGTCGGAAGACGCCGGCCTGTCGCCCTATGTCACCATGCCGGCGGGCACGCCGCGCAATGTCTGGACCGACCTCAACAACAATCTTGCGTGGAGCGCCCTGCACCTGTGGCGGGACGGCGAGCGGATCGAAGGCGCCTGCGCGCGCGCGCCGAAGACCGCGGCGATCCTCGAGCAGCTGCCGCTGGCGCGAATGCCGAACCGTGCGCCGACCGCTTTCTTTTCGATTCTGCGCGCCGGCAAGCACATCCCGCCGCATACCGGCGTCACCAACACCCGGGCGATCATTCACCTGCCGCTGGTGGTGCCGCCGGGCTGCGCCTTTCGAGTCGGTGGCGAAACCCGCGACTGGGTCGAAGGGCAGGCATTCGCGTTCGACGACACAATCGAGCATGAGGCGTGGAACCGCAGCGACCAGGATCGCGCCGTGCTCATTTTCGACACGTGGAACCCGCACTTGAGCGAGCATGAGCGCGCGATGATCTGCCAGCTCTTCGCGAGCGCCGATCAACAGAAGAATCGCTGAGCGTTCGTCGAAAAGAGCGTGCCGGTTGACGGACGCGTGATCAGACGCGACGAGCGTAACGATCCATTCTAGGAGAATTTATGTTTGTGTCAGGGGCACTCGCCTTGCTTGCGGCGTCCGCGGCTTCGCCTCAGCCGTCCGCGTCCACAACCGCTCCGGCCGAGAAGCCGCGCAAGATCTGCCGCTCCGAAGCGGTGATCGGATCGATGACGCCCAAGCGCGTCTGCACCATTGTTCCGCCGCGGTCGAACGACGCCGCCGGGCAAAATCCGAAGCCGGCCGATCCGCAGGCCAGCAGCTCGGGCCGCTAGCGCTAGGCGGCTTCGCGCTCTTCGCCCACCGGGGTGAGGACGAGCTGCCCGTCGCCCTCGTCCACGCGGACCACCGAACCGTCGGGGATCTCCCCGGCGAGGATCTTGTCGGCGAGCGGGTCCTGCAGATATTTCTGCACCGCGCGCTTCAGCGGCCGCGCTCCGTAGACCGGGTCGTAGCCGACCCGGCCGAGCCACGCGCGGGCGGCATCGGTCAATTCGAGCCGGATCTTGCGCTCGTCGAGCAGCTTCTGCAGCCGCGCGACCTGGATCTGGACGATCGGCCCCATGTGCCCGGCGCTGAGCCGATGGAACAGGATGATCTCGTCGAGCCGGTTGAGGAACTCAGGCCGGAAATGGGCGCGGACCACCTCCATCACCTGCGGCTCGACCTTCTCGGCCGGCTCGTCCTCGCCCAATGAGGCGAGATATTGCGAGCCGAGGTTCGACGTCAGGATGATGATCGTGTTGGTGAAGTCGACCGTGCGCCCCTGGCCGTCGGTTAGCCGGCCGTCATCGAGCACCTGGAGGAGGATGTTGAACACGTCGCCGTGGGCCTTTTCGACCTCGTCGAACAGCACGACCTGATACGGCCTGCGTCGGACCGCTTCGGTCAGCACGCCGCCTTCTTCGTAGCCAACATAGCCCGGCGGCGCGCCGATCAGCCTCGCGACGGCGTGCTTCTCCATGAATTCGCTCATGTCGATGCGCACCATCGCCGACGCGTCGTCGAACAGGAATTGCGCTAGCGCCTTGGTGAGCTCGGTCTTGCCGACACCCGTCGGGCCGAGGAACAGGAACGAGCCGAGCGGCCGGTTCGGGTCCTGGAGCCCAGCGCGCGCGCGACGGACTGCGGACGACACGGCCTTGACCGCATCCTCCTGTCCGATCACGCGCGCGCCGATCGCGCTTTCCATATTGAGTAGTTTCTCGCGCTCGCCCTCCATCATCCGCTCGACCGGAACGCCAGTCCAGCGACTGACCACGGCGGCGATGTCCTGGTCGGTAACCTCCTCGCGCAGCATCGCGCCTTTCGACGCCGCCTGCGCGTCGGCGAGCTGCTTCTCGAGCTGCGGGATGCGCCCGTATTGCAGCTCGCCCGCCTTGGCGAGGTCGCCGGCGCGCTGCGCCTGCTCGAGCTCGAGCCGGGTCGAATCGAGCTGCTCCTTGATCTTCGCCTCGGCGGAAATCTTCTCCTTCTCCGCCTGCCAACGCTGGGTCAGCTCGCTCGATTGCTGCTCGAGGTTGGCGAGCTCCTCCTCGAGCCGCGCCAGCCGGTCCTTCGACGCCGCGTCCTGCTCCTTTTTCAGCGCCTCGCGCTCGATCTTGAGCTGGATGATGCGGCGGTCGAGATTCTCGATCTCCTCGGGCTTGGATTCGACTTCCATGCGGATTCGGCTCGCCGCCTCGTCCATCAGGTCGATCGCCTTGTCGGGGAGGAAGCGCTCGGTGATGTAGCGGTTCGACAGCGTCGCCGCGGCGACGATCGCGGCGTCGGTGATGCGAACGCCGTGGTGAAGCTCGTACTTCTCCTTCAAACCCCGCAGGATCGAGATGGTGTCGGGAACGCTCGGCTCGCCGACGAACACCGGCTGGAAGCGCCGCTCGAGCGCCGCGTCCTTCTCGATATATTTGCGATATTCATCGAGCGTGGTCGCGCCGATGCAGTGCAGCTCGCCGCGCGCCAGCGCCGGCTTGAGAAGGTTGCCGGCGTCCATCGCACCCTCGGCCTTTCCGGCGCCGACGAGGGTGTGCATCTCGTCGATGAACAGGATGATGTCGCCCTCGGCCTGGCGCACCTCGTCGAGTACGCCTTTCAAGCGCTCCTCGAACTCGCCGCGATATTTGGCCCCGGCGATCAGCGCGCCCATGTCGAGGGCGAGCAGCTTCTTGTCCTTGATTCCGTCGGGCACGTCGCCGTTGGTGATGCGCAGCGCGAGGCCCTCGACAATGGCGGTCTTGCCGACGCCGGGCTCGCCGATCAGCACCGGGTTGTTCTTGGTGCGGCGGGCGAGCACCTGGATGGTGCGGCGGATTTCCTCGTCGCGGCCGATGACCGGGTCGAGCTTGCCCTCGCGCGCGGCCTCGGTGAGGTCGCGAGCATATTTCTTGAGCGCGTCGTAGCGGTCCTCGGCGCCCTGCGTGTCGGCGGTGCGGCCGCCGCGCAGCCTCTCGATCGCTGCGTTCAAATTTTGCGGTGTAACACCGGCCTTGGCGAGCGCATCGGCGACTTCGGTGCCCTTGGCGAGCGCCATCGCCAGCAGGATGCGCTCAACCGTGACGTAAGAGTCGCCCGATTTCTTCGCGAGCTGCTCGGCCTGGTCGAGAATGCGGATGGTGTCGCCATCGAGCGCCGGCGCCTGAGTGGCCCCGCTGCCAGTGACCGTCGCGATTTTCCCGACCAGCGCATCGACCTCGCGCTTCGCGGCGCGCGGGTCGCCGCCCGCCGCCTGGATCAGCCCGGCGGCCATGCCCTGCTCGTCGTCGAGCAGCGCCTTTAGCAAGTGCGCCGGCGCGATCCGCTGATGATGCTCCCGGACGGCAATCGTCTGCGCCGCCTGCAAGAATCCGCGCGCGCGATCGGTGAGCTTTTCGAAATCCATAATCACCCCTCTTTGCCTTGGGGCCGATATTGGTGTTGCACATCGGCAACACAAGCCTGCCGGCGACTACTCTAACGAGCGATCGCCGGTGTTACAGGCTCAATGCTTGAGTGTCGCTTGCGGATGCGCTGCCGACGGTGCCGGCACGGCGGAATTGATCGACGGCGCGACCGTTGCCACCGGGCCCGGCTGCGTCGCCTGCTGCGCCGGCGCGGTCGGGAGCGGCTGCCCCACGCTGGCAATGTCTTCGGGATGAACGATCGGCGGGCATTCGGACGCGACCGCCGGGTCCATGTTCCAGCGGCGATACTTGGTGCTGTCGACGTGAAAACGCAGATAGGCGTAGAAGCCGAGGCCGGCCTGGTAGGCGGCGCCGTGACGGTTATGGTCGCCGCACAGGGTGCGCATCAGACTCACCCGATCGATCGCTCGCAGCGGCACCATGTCGATCGCGGAATCGAGCTTGTGGGCGCTTTCGGGTGCGCCGCCGGCGCACTGGTTGAGGCTCGGGTTGCGATAGACGGACACCGGCTCGACCGGTCCGACGGCCGGGATCACATAATCGCGGACATAGCGCAGCGTCTGCACCATATGCGGCCATTCGCTTGTCGGCGGCACTTCGAACGGCTGCGCGCCGCATTCGCGCCAGGAAGTCGCGGTCCGCAGCAACTGCCACGTCGGAACAACGCCTGCCACTTGCGCGGCTGCCAGATAGTTATTGAACGACCTCACCTGCACCGCGCGCGCCGGCAGGGCGAGGTACCAGGAGCGATAGCCGGGCTCGTCTTGGCCCGCCGTGATGTACGCCGCGGCGGGGTCCCAGATAGGCGGTTGCGGAGCCGGGGCGGCCGGCGCGGGAGCTATCGTCTGGGCCTGCAACGGGGCCGCGATCATCATCAGGGAGGCGAAAGCAAGTGCGCGCATGGTCGAATCATACTCCACCCCCGCAGCTTGAAAAGCGCTGAACGCGCGTCCACGTCGCAGCAATGACTCAGCCCATCGACGTCGACCTGCCGCACAAGCTCGGAAAAGACGAGGCGCGGCGGCGGATCGCCAACAACATCCATAAGCTCGAGCAGCATATTCCCGGCGGCGCGCAGGTGCAGTCGGGCTGGACCGGCGACCAGCTCAACCTCCAGATCGCGGCGATGGGCGAAGCGGTCAATGCGACCATCGACGTCATGGATAGCAAGGTCCATCTGAAGGTGCTGCTCCCCGGCATGCTCGGGATGTTCGCGGGCGTCATCCACGCCGCGCTGCAGAAAAAGGGCGGCGCCCTGCTCGAGGATCATACCAGGTAATTCCTCCCTGCCAGCGAAGCTGGTGGGGAGGGGAACCATTCACCGCAGAGTGAATGGTGGAGGGGGCCGGCGCATCGCTACTTACCCCTCCACCAGCTCCGCTGGTTCCCCTCCCCATCGCTGCGCGATAGGGAGGAGCGAAAAAGGGAGGCGGCATGCGGCATTTCGCGGTGGTCGGGTCGGGCCCGGCGGGCTTCTATACCGCCGAGGCGCTGGAGAAGGCCTATGGCGATGGCGCGCGGATCGACATCCTCGACCGCTATCCCGTTCCCTATGGGCTGATCCGCTTCGGCGTCGCGCCCGATCACCAGTCGCTGAAGGCGGTCAGCAAGCGCTACGACAAGGTCGCCGAAAGCGGCGGCGTCGACTTTATCGGCAATGTGACGGTGGGACGCGATGTTTCCGTCGCCGAACTGCTCGAATTTTACGACGCGGTAATCCTCGCGACCGGCGCGCCGCATGACCGCAAGCTCGGCATCCCCGGCGAAGACCTGCCGGGCGTGATCGGATCGGCCGAGTTCGTCGGCTGGTATAACGGCCATCCCGAGTTCGCTGATCTAAGTCCGCCGCTCGGCGAAAGCGACGCGGTCGTCGTCGGCGCCGGCAATGTCGCGCTCGACTGCGCGCGGATTCTCGCCAAGACGCGCCACGAGTTCGAAGGATCGGACATCGTCGGCCATGCGCTCGAGGCGCTCGATTCGGCGGCGATCCGCACCATCACCATCGTCGCCCGGCGCGGCCCGCACCAAATTGCCATGACTCCCAAGGAGCTTGGCGAGCTCGGGCACCTCGAGGGCGCCGTGCCGGTGGTCGACACCGCGGATTTCCCGCCGATCGAGGCCGACGAGCCGCTCGATCCGGGCCTTCGCAAATCCGTCAGCCTGCTTCGCGGCTTCGCCGACCTCCAGGCGGACAAGACCAAGCGCATCGTGTTCGATTTCTTCGCCAGACCGGTCGCGATCGAGGGCAATGGCAAGGCTGAGCGCGTGATCGTCGAACGCACGGCGCTGGACGAGAGCGGCGCGGCACGCGGCACCGGCGAAACCTATGAGGTTCCCGCCTCGCTGGTGATCTCGGCGATCGGTTACTCGACCTCGCCGATTGCCGACGTACCGTTCGCGGGCGGCAAGTTCGTCAACCAAGCCGGCAAGATCGGTGAGCGGCTGTTCGCGGTCGGCTGGGCGCGGCGCGGGCCGACCGGCACGATCGGCACCAACCGACCCGACGGCTACGAAGTCGCCGACCAGGTCGCTGCCGCCATGCCCCCGGGAAGCTCGGGCGATCGGCGCGGCGCCGAGGATCTCAAGGCACTGCTTGCGACACGCGGCGTGATGCCGACCGATTATGACGACTGGCGCAAGATCGAGGCCAGCGAGATGGATCGCGCGCGCCCCGGAAGCCCGCGCGAGAAGTTCGTGAAGGCAGAAGACTGGTTCGGCGTGCTCGGGCGCTGAAACGCCGCTTGCGCTCACCGAAAGCCCCTTCTATCTAGCCGCGGCCTTGGCTCCCGCCGCGACCTCTCCGTCGCACTCAAAGCGGGTTCCGGTCGGGGAGTAGCTCAGCCTGGTAGAGCACTGTCTTCGGGAGGCAGGGGCCGGAGGTTCGAATCCTCTCTCCCCGACCATCATCACGCGCGGGACTGCCAGTGGCAGTCCGAGCATGATGATCCGAGGGATGTCGAGCGCCTTCAGTCGCGCCCTCAGATCTTCGTCAGCGCCGATCCCTTATGCGCGGCGATGTGATCGGTCTTGTCGCTCTTGATCTCATATTGCGGATCGTCGGGGGTCGCGTGGTGTGTGTAGCCGTGCCAGTCGAAGTCGTGGCTGTGGACTTTGATGATGCGGCCGCTGACGTGCCCGGCCTCCGAATTCCAGCGCACATGATCCCCCTTCTTGAATTGCGCCATGCCGGGCCTCCTCAATCGTCGAGAATGTCGCGAGTCAGTTCATCGATGCGCGTGCAACCGGTCAGCGCCATCGCGACCCGCATCTCGGCGTCGATCAGCTTCAGCACATGCGCGACTCCCGCTTGCCCGCACGCGGCGAGCGCATAGGCCCAGGCGCGCCCCATGAGCACGAAGTCGGCGCCGAGCGCGAGCATCCGCACGACGTCGAGGCCCGACCGAACGCCGCCGTCGGCGAGGATGGCGGTGCGGCCGCCGACTGCTTCGGCAATGCGCGGCAGGGCGCGCGCGCTCGACAATGCGCCGTCGAGCTGGCGGCCGCCGTGGTTGGAAACGACGATCCCGTCGGCGCCGCTGTCCGCCGCCAGCCGCGCGTCGTCGGGGTCGAGGATGCCCTTGATCACCAGCGGTCCATCCCATTGCGCGCGGACCCACTCGACGTCTTTCCAGGTGACGCTGGCGTCGAAATTGGCGCCGACCCAGCCCATAAGGTCAGCGAGTACGGCGTCAGTGCCGAGCAATTTCTCGAGATTGCCCATAGTGAGCGGGCGTCCCCGCAGTCCGACGTCCCACGCCCAGTCGGGGCGCTGCAGCACCTGGCGCATTCGGCTCGCCGGCCCGCGCAGCGATCCCGACAGGCCGGCGCGATAGTCGCGGTAGCGGGTCCCGGGGACGGCGAGGTCGACCGTCAGCAGCAGCGCGCCGCAGCCGGCCTCCTTGGCGCGTGCGATCATGTCGGCGACGAAGCCGCGGTCCTTGACGATGTAGAGCTGGAACCAGAGCGGCGCAGCACGCGCGACCTCCTCGATCGAGCAGGCGCTTAGCGTCGACAGCGCAAAGGGAACGTTGGCTGCCGCCGCGGCGCGCGCGGCCTGCACTTCGCCGCGGCGCGCATAAAGGCCGGAGAGACCCACGGGACCGAGCCCGACGGGAAGCGCCCAGCTTTTGCCGAACAGCCGCGTCGTGAGATCGATGGCCGATACATCGCGCAGGACGCGCTGCCGAAGCGCGACCGAGCGCAAGTCCTCGACGTTCCGCCGCAGCGTCACTTCGTCGTACGAACCGCCGTCGAGATATTCGAACAGGAAATGCGGCAGCCGCGCCTGCGCCAGCGCGCGATAGTCGGAGATGCTGGCTGCCTTGCGCGTCAACTCAGCTCGCGAACCCCGGATCGAGGCGGTAGGCCTTGCGCTTGAGCGCCGGCCAGGCGAGCAAATTGGCCGCGAGGGGCAGGCCGATCGCGCCCTGCTGGGCGGTGACCTCGGGCGAGCCCTGCGGCGGGTTGCTGATCTCCTCGCCGGCCGAGAGGGCCATGATCTGCGCCTCGCACGCGCGCTCTAGATAATAGAGCCGGATGAAGCATTCGCCGACGTTTTTGCCGACCGCGAGCGTGCCGTGGTTGCGCAGAATCATCGCATTCTTGTCGCCAAGATCGGCGACCAGCCGCTCGCGCTCGCCAAGGTCGACCGCGACCCCTTCATAATCGTGGAAAGCGATGTCGCCGCGGATCAGCATCGCGGTCTGGGTCAGCGGCAACAGCCCGTGGCTCTGCGCCGACACCGCCTGCCCGGCCGGCGTATGGAGGTGCATCACCGCGTGCGCGTCCTCGCGGGCCATGTGGATCGCAGAGTGAATCGTGAAGCCCGCGGGATTGGTGATGAACGGCGTCGGCTCGACCGGATTGCCGCTCGCGTCGACCTTGACCAGCGACGAGGCGGTCACCTCCTCGAACATGAGGTTGTACGGATTCAAGAGGAAGTGGTGCTCGGGGCCGGGGATGCGCGCCGAGAGATGGGTAAAGATGAGGTCGTCCCAACCGTAATGGGCGACCATCCGATAGGCGGCGGCGAGATCGACCCGGATCGCCCATTCTTCGTCGCCGACCTTGCCTTCGAGCGAGGGGATCGCGACGCTTTCGAGCGGCTTCACGCTTTCGACGCCGCGATTCATCGACTCGACCCGGTTCATGGCTCATGCTCCTGGTTGTCCGGATGCGCCCGGACGAACGCGTCGAGCTTATTCGCATTCTCCTCGGCGCGCAGCAATGTCGGGTAAGCGTCGAGCGGCACATCGTAGCGGCGCGCATTATAGAGCTGCGGGACGAGGCACACGTCGGCGCCCGTGGGCGCGTCGCCGAACAGGAACTTGCCGGCCTGCGGCGCCGCCATCGCTTCGAGCGCGGGCAGCCCTTCCTCCAGCCAGTGCCGGTACCAGGCGTCGATTTCGTCCTGCGAATGGCCGAGCTCATTCTTCAAATATTTGAGCACGCGAAGGTTGTTGAGCGGGTGGATGTCGCAGGCCACCGCGAGCGCCAGGGCAACGACATGCGCGCGCTCCGCGGCCGACGCGGGGATCAGTGGCTGGTTGGGGTAGCGCAAGTCGAGATAATTGATGATCGCGAGACTCTGCGTCAGCTTCTGCCCGTCGATCTCGAGCATTGGCACCAGCCCTTGCGGGTTGAGCGCGCGATAGGCCTCGGATCGTTGCTCGCCGTCGCGCAGGTCAATCGGGCGGCTCTCGTAATCGACGCCCTTCAAATTGAGCGCGATGCGGACGCGGTAGGCGGCGGACGAGCGCCAGTAATCGTAGAGGATGGGGCGGGGCATGGCCGCCTGCTTACCCGCCCGAAAGGAAGGGCGCTATCACTTCCGGCGGCACCCGGACCGGCCGGCCCGAAGCCTTGTCGATGATCGCCCACTGCGTCTTTGCGCGCACGCAGAGCCCGCCACCAGGTCCGGTGAACTCCACAAAGCGGTCGAAGCGCGCGCCCCGCGGTGCTTCGCCGACCCAGGTGCGGGCGGTAACGATGTCGCCTTCATGTGCGGCCCGGAGATAATCGATCTCGTGCCGCACCACGACCCAGAAGTAAGCGCCCTGGTGCGCAGGATCGGACAGCGAGTTCCAGTGCGCGACCGCGACCTGCTGCACCCATTGCACCCACACCGCATTATTGACGTGCCCGAGCTCGTCGATGTGCTCGGGAGCGGCAGTAAAGGTCAGTTCGAAGACGGGGCGGGTCATTCAGATCCTCCCTGAAGGGGAGGGGGACCATTCGGCATAGCCGAATGGTGGAGGGGTTTGGCACGACATTCGAGAAGAATAAGATCCAGAACGCCATCGAGGTTCTTCAGCACGTCCGTCGCCGCAATTCGCACGGTTCTGATTTCCGCCTCAGCAAGCCACTCGTCGCGAGCTCTGTCGCGTGTTGGTGCGTCCCCGAACCCATGAACTGCGCCGTCCACTTCGATGCACAGGCGCGCATGCTCGCAATAGAAGTCCAGCACATACGGACCGGCCGGGTGCTGTCTCCGGAACTTCAGCCCGTTGGGGCGCGCGCGCAAGTGTTGCCAGAGAACGACTTCAGGCAGCGTCATCCTTCTGCGTAGTGCGCGCGCCCGCTTTACGGTTTTTCTCGTGCTTCTGAGCATTCCCCTCCACCATCCTTCGGATGGTTTCCCTCCCCTGAGCTGGCGCTCAGAGGAGGATTGAGATCACCGCACCTGCGTCAGAATGAACCCGTAGGTCTCCGCCACCTCGTGAAGCCGTTCCCAGCGCCCCGACTTGCCGCCGTGCCCGGCGCCCATGTTGATCTTCAGGAGCAGCAGATTGTCGTCGGTTTTGGTCGCGCGCAGCTTCGCGGCCCATTTCGCCGGCTCCCAATAGGTAACGCGCGGGTCGGTGAGGCCGCCGGTGATCAGAATTGGCGGATAGGCTTGCGCTTGCACGTTGTCGTACGGCGAATAGCCGCGGATCGTGTGGAACGCCTGCTCGTCGGTGATCGGATTGCCCCACTCGGGCCACTCGCCGGGAGTCAGCGGCAGCGTGTCGTCGAGCATGGTGTTCAAGACGTCGACGAACGGCACGTCGGCGACCACCGCGCCCCACAGCTCGGGGTTGGAATTGACCACCGCGCCCATCAGCTCGCCGCCCGCCGAGCCGCCGTTGATCGCGATTCGGCCGGCCCGCGTGAACTTTGCCGCGGCCAGCCCCTTCGCGACATCGACGAAGTCGTTGAACGTGTTCGCGCGCTTCTCGAGCTTGCCGTCGAGGAACCAGCGGTAGCCGAGATCGTCGCCGCCGCGAATGTGGGCGATGGCGCAGGCCCAGCCGCGGTCGAGCAGGCTGATGCGGTTGGTGTTGAACGTCGGCGGGATCGCATGGCCGTAGGCGCCATAGGCATAGAGGAACAGCTTGCCCTCGCCGCTCTTCTCGAAGCCCTTGCGCATCACCACCGAGACCGGGACCTTCACGCCGTCGCGCGCCTCGATCATCAGCCGCTCGGTGACATACTGCGACGCGTCATAGCCCGACGGCACTTCCTGGACCTTGAGCACCTCGAGCGAGTCGGTCGCGGGATGATAATCATAGACTGTGGTCGGCGTGACCATCGAGGAATAGCCGACGCGGTAGGCTGCCGGCGCGAACTCAGGATTGCCGATGAAGAAGGCGCTGTAGCTCGCCTCGGCGAACGGGATCCGCGTCTCCGCGCCGGCGTAGGTGCGCAGGATCAGCTGGTCGAGACCGTCGACGCGGCTGCTGATCGCGAGATGGTCGCGGTAGGAAGTGACGTGGGTCAGATAGACGCGGTCGGACCCGGGGATCACCGTCTCCCACTTTTCGGGGTTGGCGGGGTCGGCGACCGCGAGGCGGAAGTTCACATGATCGTCGTTGGTGTGGATCCAGAATTTCCCGTGCGCCGCGTCGACATGATATTCGCGCCCCGGCTTGCGGCGCGAGATCAGCGTTAGCGGAGCGCTCGGATCGTCCGCGCCGACGAAGCGCACCTCGGTGGTCGCGTTGTCGCCGGTCGACACGAAGATCGTGCTGCGGTCCTGCGAATGGCCGACGCCGACGCTGAACCCCAGCTCTTCCATCTCCTCGTAAAGCGTGATGGCCTCTTCGGCCGGGCGGCCGAGCCGGTGGTAGCGCGCGCGGTAGCTGCGCCAGTTATCGTTGACCTCGGTGAAGACGATTCCCTTGCTGTCGCTCGACCATACCGGCTGGCCGATCCCGACCTTGGTCACGGTTTCGATATCCTTGCCGGTGGCGAGATCGCGGATGCGAAGCTCGAACCGCTCAGACCCGTCATAATCGGCGAGCGTCGCCAGCAGCCGCCCGTCGGGGCTGACCTCGAGCGCGCCCAAACGGAAATAATCCTTGCCCTCGGCTTCGATCGGCTCGTCGAAGATCGTCTGGTCGCCGCCGCCGCGTGCCGGCTTCCTGTACCAGGTCCGGTACTGCGCGCCGGGCGTGAACGCCCACCAGTAAAGGAAGTCGCCGTCGCGCAAGGGGACCGAGCTTTCGTCCTCCTTGATGCGCCCCTTCATCTCCTCGAACAGCTGATCGAGGAGTTGCTGGTGCTGCTTCTTCCAGGCCTCGAAATAATCGTTTTCGGCGTGGAGGTAGGCGAGCACGTCGGGATCGCCGACCTCGGGGTAATTGGCATCGCGCAGCCAGTGCCACGGATCCTCGATGGTGACGCCGTGGCGCTCGTAGCTGTACGGGCGCTGCTCGGCTCGGGGCGGCAGGGAAGGGGTCGCGGGCTGGTCCATGGAAGCGCTCTTAGCGCGATGGCCGGCAACGGGAAGGGCCGCTTGCCCTTGACCACGCGCCATGCGAAGTTTTGCTGTCCTACAGCGTGACATTTGTCGTCCAAGCTATCCGGATGAAAAGCTGGGAATCCGCGCAATCGATCAACTTGACCTACCCCACTCCGTCTCGCGCGCGCACTCGCGCGCGCATAGGGTTGCTGCGTTTGCTGCCTTCCGCGACCTCGCACGCCCGCGCGTTACGGTGACAACTTTGACAACTTTCGACGCTCGGCACGGCTCTTTAACAATCACGCCCAAGCGATTAGCTGAGAGGCAAGGGAGTTAACCGCCCATGTCGACCTATGCAGACCGTCTCGCCGCGCTTCGCGAACAATTGAAAGCCGAGAAGCTCGACGGCTTCGTCGTGCCCCTGACCGACGAACATATGAGCGAATATGTCGGAAGCTACGCCCAGCGGCTCGCCTGGCTGACCGGCTTCGAGGGCTCCGCCGGCTCGGCCGTAGTGCTCCCCGAGGAAGCCGCGATCTTCGTCGACGGGCGCTACACGTTGCAGGTGCGCCAACAGGTCAGTCCGACCGAGTGGAGCTATCAGTCGGTGCCCGAGACCAGCACCACGCAATGGCTCGAGGAGCATGCGCCCGAGGGCGCGCGGATCGGCTACGATCCGTGGCTGCACACCCGCGACTGGGTGAAGAAGGCCAAGGAGGCACTCGCCAGCCGTGGCGCCGAGCTGGTGCCAGTGGCGAAGAACCCGATCGACGAGATTTGGAAGGACCGCCCCGAAGCCTCGAAGGCGCACCTCGTCGTCCAGTCGGACGAATATGCCGGTAAGTCGGCCGCCGAGAAGCGGACCGAGATCGGTGACTGGCTCGCCAAGCACCATGCCGACGCGGCCGTGCTCTCGGCGCTCGATTCGATCGCCTGGGCGTTCAACATTCGCGGGCAGGACGTCACCCACACGCCGGTCGCGCTGGCCTATGCGATCGTCCACGCCGACGGTACCGCCGATTTGTTCGTCGCGTCCGAGAAGATCGCACCCGAGGTCCGCCAGCACCTCGGCAATGGCGTCCGCCTGCACGAGCGCGCGGCGTTCGAAAGCGCGCTGTCCGAGCTCAAGGGCAAGACCGTCGTCGTCGACCCCGAGCGCGCCGTCGCCGCCATCTTCGAGGCGCTCGAGAAAGCCGGCGCCAAGGTGCTGGCGCTGCGTGACCCGACGGTGCTTCCAAAGGCGATCAAGAACCCGGCCGAGATTGCCGGCCAGAAAGCGGCGCAGACCCGCGACGGCGCCGCGATCGCGCGCTTCCTCCACTGGATCGACGAGGAAGCGCCGAGGGGCGAGGTCGACGAATTGAAGGCGTCGGACCATCTCGAATCGCTACGCCGCGAAAGCCCGGAGCTGCGCGACCTGTCGTTCGACTCGATCTCGGGCGCCGGGCCCAACGGCGCCATCGTCCATTACCGATCGAGCGAGAAGACCAACCGCAAGCTCGAGACCGGCACTCTCTATCTGATCGATTCGGGCGGCCAATATGTCGACGGCACGACCGACATCACCCGCACCGTCGCGATCGGACAGCCGACGGACGAGATGCGCGACCGCTTCACGCGGGTCCTCAAGGGCCACATCGCGATCGCGACGGCGGTTTTCCCGAAGGGCACGCGCGGCTCGCAGCTGGACAGCTTCGCGCGGCGGCCGCTGTGGGAAGCGGGCCTCGATTATGCCCACGGCACCGGCCACGGCGTCGGTAGCTTCCTTGCCGTCCACGAGGGGCCGCAGCGCATCTCGCCGGTCGGCAGTTCCCAGAGCGGCGGCGACGAACCGCTCCAGGCGGGCATGATCATCTCGAACGAGCCGGGTTATTACAAGACCGGCGAGTACGGCATCCGCATCGAGAACCTGGTGCTGGTCGTGCCGCGCGAGATCGAGGGCGCGGAAAAGGAGATGCTCGGCTTCGAGACCCTGACCTTCGCGCCGATCGACCGTCGGTTGATCGACGTGCAGATGCTCGAGGCCGAGGAACTGGTGTGGCTCAACTGCTACCACGCCCACGTGCTCGCCAACATCGGCCCGACCTTGTCGGGCAGCGATCTCGACTGGCTCCAGCAGGCCTGCGCGCCGATCGGGGACTAGGCGATGAAATCGTCACCCCGGACTTGATCCGGGGTCTGCCTTTTTCATTCGGTACGAAGAGGAAGGCGGATCCCTGCTTTCGCAGGGATGACGTCTGAAATTTTGACGGGACGCGAGTGTTCCCGTAATGTTCTCCATCCGACTCAACAGGAGGACCCAAATGATCGGCTACGTGACGCTCGGCACGAACGACCGCGACAAATCGGCCAAGTTCTACGACGCCTTGTGTGGTGAGCTCGGCGTTGGACGGATGATGGAGAACGACCAGTTCATCGCCTGGGGCCAGCCCGGCGGCGGAGCCGGGATCGGCATCACCAGGCCGTTCGACGGCAATGCGGCGAGCGTCGGCAACGGCGTGATGGTTGCGCTCGCGGCGGCCGACGAAGCGCAGGTGGAGCGGCTCTACGATCTCGCGCTCGCCAATGGCGGCAGCGACGAGGGCGCGCCGGGCGACCGCGGCGGCGGCTTCTATGCCGGCTACTTCCGCGATCCCGACGGGAACAAGCTCAATGCCTTCGTCATGAAGGCGGAGTGATCGAATCTCCTCCCCTGCTTTTGCAGGGGAGGGGGACGACAAGGCGGTGGAGGGCCCCAGGAGGACGCCATGCAAGGCAAATCGCTCTACGATTACCCGATCCACCTCGGCCGCGGCGCCACGGCCGTCGCCGAGCCGCAGTTCACCGGCATGGACTGGTACGAAGCGTATGGCGAGCGCCACGCCGACGACCTCGACGAGGGCCGGCTCGTCAGCCTGTTCCGCTTCGAGGAAAGCTGGACCAGCTGGGAAATGCATCCCTGCGGCGAGGAGGTGGTGTGCGTCGTTCAGGGCCACATGGCCCTGCACCAGGAGCTGCCCGATGGATCGAAGCAGTCGTGGGAGCTCGGCCCCGGCGACTACGCGATCAACCCGCGCGGCGCGTGGCACACCGCCGATGCGGCGGAGCCAGTAGTCGCCCTGTTCATCACCGCCGGCAAGGACACGATCCACCGCCCGCGCTGAGCCAAAAAAGGAACGGGCGCCAATCGGCGCCCGCCCGCTCTTCAGCGTGATTGCGGCATTACTTCATGACGACCGTGTTCCAGTCGCCGGTATCGATGAAAGTCCGGTATTTCTCATAACCGCGAACGGCCGCGTCGCCTTTTTCTTTGCTGAACGCCTGGTAGATTTCTTTTTCGACCGCCTGGTCGCGGGTCTGGTCGGGATCCATCGTTGCCGTGGTCGGCGAGTGGGTCATGATGAGGACGTTGGGAGAACCCTTGACGTAGCCGGTCCTGACCATGAACCGGTAATCGTCGATCAGGCCGCGGCGTTTCAGGACCTCGAACGCGGACGCCTGGGAACTGCGCAGGCCGGTCAGATAATCGTCGACGTGGTTGGGATCGACCTCGACCGCATTGATCGTCCAATATCCCTTTTGCGGCGTGTAATCGACATACGGTTCGGCGGCGGACGGTGTAGAGACGCAGGCGACAGTAAGGGCGCCAGCGGCGCCCAGGAGGAAGTTCTTCATAGATCACCCCCACAATAGGGCCGGGAATTCGGCCACGGGCACGGGAACACGAGCGGCCGAGTCGCTCCTAATGAAAGTTTAACGGCACATCCTCACGCCAGGAGCGGCGCCCGTGCGACCGCTCACGGAGGAGACGCTTTTCCGTCCCGCTATGTGACAGCAACTACAGGCGACATTAATTGCTTGTTTAATGCACTGTTGCTAAAGGGAAATTACAGGAGACGCGAGTCGTGATCAACGCCCTTCAGCTGGTCCTCGCCATCATCTTGCTCGGGCTCGTCATCTGGGCCGGCGACGCAATTGCCGGCGGAATCGACGGCGCGCTCGGCGAAAAGAAGATGCGCGACCGCGACGCATAGGCGCGCGGCTTAGCCTCGCTTTGCTCGGATTTCCGGCTTCGCCATGCTCCCAGCATGGCTCCAGACGAAAATGGTGCTGCCGGTGAGGATTGAACTCACGACCTCAGCCTTACCAAGGATGCGCTCTACCACTGAGCTACGGCAGCATTTTGTCGGAAGGACGCGCGCCTATGACGGGGCGGCACTCGGCCTGTCAACCCGGTTGCGGCGCGGAACGGCCGAGCGCATGGGCTGACCATGGCTGACAAGGATAAGCAGCGTCAGGAGCGGCTCGCCGCCGCCCTCCGCGACAATCTGCACAAGCGCAAAGCCCGGGCGCGCGCGGCGGCTGGACCGGAGACGAAGCGCGACGCTAACGGCGCGGAATGAGGTTCTTCTCCGATAATGCGGCACCGGCTCACCCGAAAGTGATCGCGGCAATCGCCGCCGCCAACCAGCTCGACACCGCTTATGATGGCGACGCGTGGAGCCGTCGCCTGGACGGCGCCTTCTCCGACCTGTTCGGGACCGAGGTCCGCGCTTTCTGGGTGACCACCGGCACTGCCGCGAACTGCCTCGCCCTCGCCGCCTTGTGCCCCTCCTATCGCGCAATCCTTTGCCACAGGGACGCGCATATCGAGGTCGATGAGGCGGGTGCGCCGGGCTTCTTCACCGGGGGCGCCAAGCTCGTCCTGCTCGACGGCCCTGGCGCGAAGATCGACGCGGAGACCGTCACCGTCGCCTGCGAGCGCATCCGCAACGACGTGCATCAGGTCCAGCCAGCGGCGGTCTCGATCACCAACGCGACCGAATATGGCCTCGTCTACCGCGCCGCCGAGGTGGCAGCGATCGGCGAGCTGGCGAAGCAGCGCGGGCTCAATCTCCACATGGACGGCGCGCGGCTCGCCAATGCGCTCGCCTCGACCGGTGAGAACCTCGCCGACGTGACGTGGCGTGCCGGTGTCGACGCCCTCTCGTTCGGATTCGTCAAGAACGGTGGCCTCAATGCCGAGGCGTTGATCCTGTTCAGGACCGAGCTGGCCGACGAGATTGCCGTGCGCCGCAAGCGCGCCGGTCACCTCTTGTCGAAGGGCCGCTACCTTGCCGCGCAAATCCTCGCAATGCTCGAAGGCGATCTCTGGCTCGAGAATGCGCGTGCGGCCAACGCCGCCGCGCAGGCGCTTGCGACCGCCGCGCCGCACCGGCTCGTCTATCCGGTCGAGGCCAACGAGCTCTTCCTGCAGGTCACCGCCGACGAGGCCGCGCATCTGCGCGGGCAGGGGTTCGATTTTTACGACTGGGGTCCGGGCGAGATTCGCCTTG
>Ga0207652_10000881_pt1 | contig 28381 bp, 20 predicted proteins | sample KBSC63BmetaG_FD_184334 | JGI IMG/M metagenome (GOLD analysis project Ga0207652, IMG submission 184334) | Corn rhizosphere microbial communities from Kellogg Biological Station, Michigan, USA - KBS C6-3B metaG (SPAdes) (version 2) | ecosystem: Host-associated > Plants > Roots > Rhizosphere ...
CCCAGCCGCGATGTCCAGCGAGAGAGGGCGTCCAGCAGGGCGCGGAGGTGCTGGCGCGTCGGTTCGTCGGTGAGGGTGCCGGCGGCGTCGAACTTTTCGGAGGCGCGCGAGACGAAGACCTCGGGTTTGTTGAGGGGGTGCATGTCCAGGTAGACGCAGGCCTGGCGGAGGTGGTACTGGGCGCGTGCGCCGCCCAGCATGCCGTTGCTGGCGCTCATCAGCGCCACGGCCTTGCCGGCAAAGGGCTGGTCAGGCGGGCGCGAGGCCCAGTCGATGGCGTTCTTCAGGACACCGGGGATGCTGAAGTTGTACTCGGGCGAGGCGATGAGCAGCGCGTCCGCGCCGGCGATGGCCGCGCGCAGGGCGGCCACCGGCGCCGGAAACCCCGCCGCCTGAAGCAGGTCCTCGTTGTACAGCGGAACCTCCGCGATCGACGCGGCTTCGATGGTCATGCCCTCGGGGGCCAGCGGGATGGCCGCGCGCAACAGCGCCGTGTTGAAGGACGCCTTGCGCAGGCTGCCACTGATTCCCAGGACCTTCATGATCGTTCTCCGTTCGGGTGGTCAAGGCGCGCGGCAGGCGTCGGCCACGGCGCGCTCGAGTTCGTCCATGCTGTAGGGCTTGGCCAGCGTGCCCACGAAGCCGTGCGCGCGCGGCTGGTCCATGATGTCGCCCGAGGCGTAGCCGCTGGAGGCGATGGCCCGGACGGCCGGATCAATCGCCCGCAGCTCGGCCAGCGTCTCCCGGCCGCCCATCCCGCCCGCGATGGTCAGGTCCAGCAGCACGGCGTGGAAGGGCCGGCCTGCCGTGGCCGCCTCGCGGAACAGCGTCACGGCCTCGGCGCCGGTGCCGGTGCCCACGACCTGGTAGCCGCTGTCCTCCAGCGCTGCCTTGATGAATCGCCGGATGGCGGGCTCGTCATCCACGACCAGCACCCGGCGGCCTGCGCCGTCTGGAATATTGGATGGGGGGGAGGGCGGCAGGTTCACGCGGGGGCTCCCCTTGATGGTGCCACCGTCGGGCGTCGCCGGCGAGGTCTTCTCGGGAGTCGTGCGCGAACGAGCATTCTGCATCAGACGAGTGCCTGCTCGATGGCGGGGGACCGCGGGCGCGGCGGGGACCGCGGGCGCGGCGGGGACCGCGGGCGCGGCGGGGACCGCGGGCGCGGCGGGGACCGCGGGCGCGGCGGGGACCGCGGGCGAAGAAGACCGGGGTCACTTTCCGAGCTTTCGCCAGGGGCCGCCCGCGCCCCGTCGCGCTGACGCGACGCCACCCGCGCGCCGGTCAAAGGGCTCGTCGTCCTTGCAGTGATTCGCACGGGCAGTGTACGCTGGGCTTCACCAACAGACTGGCCGCGGCATCGTTGCGGTCCATCGCGTAGGAGCTCCGGTGATCAAGTCTCCCCCTCTCCGGACCATCTCGTTCCAGTGGTGCGGGTTCGCCTGCCGTCTGGCGCTGTGCGCGCTGGTGGCGACACTGGGCGCGTGTGTCGGCAAGACCAACGTCACTTACTCGCGCACGAACGGCACGCCGCCGGCGGAGGGCGGCGTGCCCATGATCGACGGCGGAATGCCGGATACAGGCGGACCGGCGATGGATGGGTCGGCCGGCACCACGGGGGGCCCGACCTGTGTCGATCACCTGAAGGACGGCGTGGAGACGGACATCGACTGCGGGGGCAGCGGCACCTGCGATCGCTGCGCCAACGGCAAGATCTGCCTGCTGGGGACCGACTGCATGGGCGGCACCTGCTCGGCGGGGCTCTGTCGGACCGCCGGCTGCGCCAACGCGAGCAAGGACGGCAGCGAGACGGATATCGACTGTGGCGGCCCCGCCTGCGGGCCGTGCGCCGAAGGCAAGAGCTGCCGCGCCGCCACGGATTGCGCGAGCGGCACCTGCACCGGCGGCCTGTGCGAGGTGCCCTCGTGCACCGACCACATGATGAACGGCGCCGAGACCGACGTGGACTGCGGCGGTGGGAGCTGCCCGGCCTGTCCGCCGCAGGGCGGGTGCGCCATCGCCCGCGACTGCACCTCGGGCGTCTGCAAGGGGGGAAGCTGCGCGGTGGCCAGCTGCACGGACACCGTGATGAACCAGGGGGAGACCGGCGTCGACTGTGGCGGCCCCTGTCCGGCCTGCCTCAGCGGACAACCGTGCGAGGCCTCGACCGATTGCCACGACGGCGTGTGCACGGCGGGGCTGTGCGCAGCGGGGGCCTGCACCGACATGGTCATGAACGGCACCGAGACGGACGTCGACTGCGGCGGCGCCTGCCCCGCCAAGTGCGTGACGGGCAAGGCCTGTGCGGTGGCCACGGACTGCCTGGGCGGCGTGTGCACGGCGGGGATCTGCCAGAGCGCGAGCTGCGCCGACCTGACCCTGAACGGGACCGAGACGGACGTCGACTGCGGCGGCACCGGCTGCGCCAGCTGCCAGGACGGGAAGGCGTGCCTGTTGCCGGCGGACTGCGTGAGCGGCGTGTGCGCGGCCGGCGTCTGCGCCGCGCCTTCGTGCGCCGACGCGGTGAAGAACAGCAGCGAGACCGACATCGACTGCGGGGGGCCGTGCCCGGGCTGTGCCAGCGCCCGCAAGTGCAAGGTGGGCGGCGACTGCGCCAGCCTGGTCTGCACGGCCGGCGCCTGCGCGGCCCGAACCTGCACGGACAAGGTGATGAACGGCACCGAGACGGACGTCGATTGCGGCGGCGCCGACTCGACCTGTCCGGCCTGCGCGTCGAACAAGGCCTGCGTGCTGGGGACCGACTGCCAGAGCGGGAACTGCATGGGCGGCCTGTGTCAGGCGCCGAGCTGCACCGACGGCATCAAGAACGGCGCCGAGACGGACGTCGACTGCGGCGGCACGGCCTGTCCGGCCTGCGAGACCGGCAAGGCTTGCGCCGTGGCGAAGGACTGCGACAGCCAGGTCTGCCCCACGCCGGCCAAGCTGTGCGCGGCGCCGTCGTGCACCGACATGGTGTCGAACGGCACCGAGACGGACGTCGACTGCGGCGGCACGTGCGCCGCCGCGCCCACCGGTCGCAAGTGCAGCGACGGGAAGAAGTGCGGGGGCAGCGGTGATTGCACCAGCGGCGTGTGCGGCGCCACCGGTACGTGCACGCCGGCGACCTGTGCCGACAGCGTCGCCAACGGCACCGAGACGGACGTCGACTGCGGCGGCACGTGCGCCGCCGCGCCCACGAACAAGAAGTGCGCCGACGGGAAGGCCTGCGGCAGCAGCGGCGCCAACTGCGCCAGCGGCGTGTGCACGGCCGGCCTCTGCCAGCCCGCCGCCTGCACCGACAAGGTGAAGAACGGCGGGGAGACGGACGTCGACTGCGGTGGCTCCTGCCCGGCGTGCGCGAACGGGAAGATGTGCGGCTCGGGGGCTTACGCGGGCGGCAACTGCGCGAGCGGCGTGTGCGCCAGCGGCGCTTGCGCGGCCCCCACCTGCACGGACACGGTGAAGAACGGCACCGAGACCGCGATCGACTGCGGTGGTTCGTGCGCGGCGTCGCCCACGAACAAGAAGTGCCCGGACGGGCAGGCCTGCGCGGTGGCCGGTGACTGCGCGAACGGGGTCTGCATCGAGGGGATCTGCGCCGCGGCCAACTGCGCCGACGGCGTGAAGAACAGCACCGAGACGGACGTCGACTGCGGCGGGTCGTGCCCGCCCTGCGCGAACGGAAAGATGTGCGGCAGCGGGACGGGCGCGGGGGCCAACTGCGCGAGCGGCGTGTGCGCCAGCGGCGCCTGCGCGGCCCCCACCTGCAGCGACGGCGTGAAGAACGGCACCGAGACGGGCACCGACTGCGGCGGCTCCTGCGCGGCGTCCCCCACGAACAAGAAGTGCGGCGACGGCAAGGGCTGCACGGTGGCGGGCGACTGCGTGAACGGCCTGTGCGGCGCGAACGGCACCTGCACGCCGGCCAGCTGCAGCGACACCGTCAAGAACGGCAACGAGAGCGACGTCGACTGCGGGGGCACCTGCGCGGCGGCGCCGACCAGCCAGCTGTGCGCGGTCGGGCAGATGTGCGGCACCAGCGGCGCCAACTGCGCCAGCGGCGTGTGCACGGCCGGCCTGTGCGCCGCGCCGACCTGCAGCGACGGGGTGAAGAACGGGGGCGAGACCGGCATCGACTGCGGCGGCAGCGGGACCTGCGCCCGCTGTGGCACCAGCCAGGGGTGCGGTACCGGGACGGACTGCACCAGCGGCGTGTGCACCGCGGGCCTGTGCGCGGCGCCGTCTTGCACGGACAAGGTGAAGAACGGGGTCGAGACGGGCGTCGACTGCGGCGGGGCCAACAGCTGCCCGCGCTGCGCGGCGGGCGTGGGTTGCGCCGCCAGCAGCGACTGCTCGAGCCCGCTTTACTGTCCGGCGGCGACGCTGGTCTGTACCGCGCCCACCTGCTCGGACATGGTGAAGAACGGCAGCGAGACGGACGTCGACTGCGGCGGCAGCTGCGCGCCGCTGCAGACCTGCGCGAACGGCAAGATGTGCATCGCCAACGCCGACTGCGCCAGCTCGAACTGCGCGTCGATGCTGTGCTCGGCGCTGGGCTGCCAGACCTGCTGGAAGGTGCAGTACAAGAACAGCGACGCCACCAACAAGCAGTGGTCCGATCAGGTGGTCAGCATCGTCAGCATCGGCACCACGTCGTCCCCGCTGTCGCAGTTCAAGATTCGCTACTGGTTCGACGCCGACTCGGAGGTGCCGACGGGCGCCACCTGCTACTCGGCGCCATCGTCGGTGGGGGGCTGTACCAAGGTGACGGAGACCCTGGTGGCGGTGTCGCCGCCCCGTCCCAAGGCGACCTACTACCTGGAGATCGGCTTCACCTCGACCTCGTCCTTGGCGGCCGGCGCGCAGACGCTGGACATCCAGACGGCTTTTCACTACGCGAGCTGGGCCAACGTCGACCGCACCAACGACTACTCGTTCGACGCCACCAAGACCTCGCTGACCGACTGGGCGAACGTCACCCTGTACAACAACGGCAACAAGGTCTGGGGCAACGAACCGCCCCCTTGAGCCGGCGGACGAGCCCCGGCGCTCAACCGAACAGGGCGCGCACGCGGGGACGGGTCAGGTAGATCAGGCCGGCAATCAGGAACGCGAAGCGCAGCACGATCAGGGCCAGGGCGGTGGCCATGCCGGCCAGCGTGGCGAAGTTCATGGCGGTGCCCATGAACTGCTGCACGGCCTCCGTCGAAGGTCCCTGGCCCTGCTGGGGCGGGGCGCCGGGGGGCGTCGTTCGCCTGCCCATCGCGTCCACCATCCGCGCCATCGAGGACTGCGTGACCCTGGTGACGGCGAACTGGCGGTCGAGCACCGGCTTGGCGCGCGCGCCGTCGTAGATCAGGCCCAGCGCCAGGGCAGCCAGCAGCAGGGGACGCGCGCGCCGACGTAGCTGCAGGCAGCCGATGCCGCCCGCGATCAGGCCCAGGGCCGCCAGCGCGCCCAGCGGGGCCAGCGCCCGCAGCAGGCCGCTGCCTTGCCGGGTCGCCGCCGCCAGCTTCTCCTGCATGTCCAGCTGGACCTCGCGCAGCGGGTTGGGGCCAGCGTTGTCCTTCATGAACGCGGCCTGGGCGTTCATCAGCTTCTCGCTGCCCAGCTCGGTGACGATCGTCATCAGCACCAGGCCGCCGAGCACGATGGCCGTCACCGCGAAGAAGGTCAGCCAGCCGGGCCGCCCCGAAGCAACCGCTTGCTGCGCCTGCGTCGCACCGCCTGTCACGCCCGTCGCCTGTTCGACCATGCGCGAAAGGGTATCGTGACGCCGGCGGCGGTGTCCACGACGCGCGTCCGGCGCTATCGTGCGGCATGTCCAGAGTTCACTTCGTCGGCGGTGACAAGGGGGGCGTGGGAAAGTCCGTGGTGGCGCGCGTGCTGGTCGGCTGGTGCGCCGAGCGCGGCTTGCCGTTCCGCGCCTTCGACGCCGACGGCTCGCACGGGGCGCTGCTCCGGCATTACCCGGCGCAGGCCCAGGCGGTCGACCTGGCCGACTTCGAGCAGGCGGACAGGTTGCTGGCGGCGGCCGAGGAGCTGTCGCACGGCCGCGTGATCGTCGACCTGCCGGCGCGCGGCGACCGCGCGGTGGCGGCCTGGCTGGCGGAGGGGGACATCGCCCGCCTGGCCGCCGACATGGGCATCGAGCTGGTGTTCTGGCACGTGATGGACGACGGCAAGGACGCCATCACCGCGCTGGGGCGCGGGCTGGAGCGCCACCCGCCGCCGGCGCGTCACGTGGTGGTCGAGAACCTGGGCCGGGGATTTCGCTTCGCGCTGTTCGATCAGTCGCCGGTGCGCGCGGCGGCGGACGCGGCGCAGGTGCCGATCATCCAGTTTCCCGAGCTGCATCCGCCCGTGATGCGCAAGCTGGACCGCAGCGATGCCAGCTTCGCGGCGGCGATCAGCGATCCCCGGCTGGGCGCGGCGTTCACCGCGGCGGAACGGCAACGCGTGAAGCAGTGGTTGCTGGCTTGTTTCGACCAGCTGGCGCGCCTGGGACCGGACACCATCTAGATTTTCGACGTCGCCGCGCCTGTTCCATCCGAACGTGGGCCCTTTCGGGATATCCTCGCTCGCCATGACGATGCGACCTGCGGTATCCCGCCTCCTCGCGCTGGCCGGCCTCCTGATCGTTGCCGCGGCCTCCAACGTCGGTTGCGCGGTGTTCGTGCAATTGCCCAACACGCCGCGCTTGCAGAACCTGAGCGAGGAGCAAGTGTTCGCCATGGCGCCCGCGCCCGACTGGCCGCAGCCGCAGGCGGACAATCCGGCGAACGCCGCCATCGACGCCAGCTGCGGCGTGGGGCCGCGCACCTCGACGGGGGTCCTGTACGCGGCGGTGGCCGTGAAGGGGCGGCCCGCGCAGGGAACGCTGTCGCCGTTGAACGTGTCGCTGGTGCTCGATCGCTCGGGATCGATGGCGGGGGCGCCGTTCCGCAACATGCTGACGGCCGCCGAGGCGTTCGTGAACCAGATGCGCGACGGGGATCGGATCTCGGTCATCGCCTTCTCCGACGGCGTGTGGGAGGCCGTCCCCTCGGTGGTCCTGGATCCCGGTACGCGCGCCGCGGCCATCAACAACATCCGCTCGATGGCCGATGGGGGGGGCACGTACTTTTCGGGCGGCCTGCTGGCGGGGCTGGCCGAGGTGTTCGGCGCCTTTCAGGAGTGGCAGGTCAACCAGGTGGTGCTGTTCTCGGACGGACAGCCGAACGTCGGCGTCACCAGCTCGATCGAGCTGGCCCGCATCGCCGCCCGCGCCGCCGAGCGCGGCGTCAGCGTCAGCACCATCGGCTTCGGCCACGACCACGACGAGCTGCTGATGCAGGGGATCGCCGACGCCTCGGGGGGCCTGTACGACTACGTCGACAGCCCCGAGGACATGAGCCGCATCTTCCAGCGTCAGGCGGGCGTCATCCTGCGCAGCGCCTCGCGCGGCACGCAGATCGACATGGTGATCCCGCAGGGGCTGACGTTCCAGGACGTGATCGGCTACGACTACTACCTGGCCGGCAACCACGTCTACGTGAACCTGGGCAGCGTGCCGCACGACGAGGACCGCTACGCGGTCTTCAAGTTCCTGCCCACCGGCAGCGGAAACTTGCCTCTGGATCTCGTGTACGCCGACGTGACCCGGCGGGGCCGCTTCGGGGTGTCGTGCGCGTTGCCCTATGACGGCGTGCGCGGCGGCAATGACGCCTGGGCGCTGGAGCTGGCGGGCCGGGCCGAGGCGGCCTGGGGCCTGCAAGAGGCGATGGCGTGGGCGGACAGCGGCAGCGAGCTGTTCGTGATCTCGCAGCTGGGGTACACGCGCGGGATCATCGCCACGTTGCGCGAGAACCTGGGCCCGCAGGCGCTGACGGCCGAGGACAACATGTTGGTGGGCGCGCAGGCCGACCTGGGGATGAAGGTGGCCAGCGGCGCGGCCAATTCGTTCATGAGCGGCGGCGTGGGCGGCCTGCTGAACTTCGGCGCCAACCAGGCCGTCAGCAACGCCACCACCGCGGTCGTCTACAAGGTCGATCAGTCGTTCCGCCCGCGCGTCCGCGCCGGCATGCCGGTCACCTACTGGGGCGGCCAGATGACCCTGTACCCCTCGCGCGGCACCCCCTACAAGCCCCACGATCACGACGCCAGCATCCGCTACAAGCGCGCCCGCTACCGCAGCTACCATATGATGCGAACGCGCAGCGGGGACTGACGCCCGCTACGAGGCCCCTTCCAGGTTGGGGGCTTTTCCTCGGACCCGCGCGCGACGGGGCCACTGTCAGCGCCGCTTGCTCGTCGTTCTGACCGGCTTCTTCGTCGCGGGCGCGGCCGGTTTCTTCCCCGTCGCGCGGGCGTAGCACACGACCTCGATGTTGTTTCCCTCGGGATCCTTCACGAACGCCGCGTAGTAGTTGGGGCCATAGTCGGGCCGCCGATGGCCGCCAGGGCCGCGCCGTAGAAGTCGCGCGCCCGATCGATGTCGCGCACCGGCGCGCTGACGTGATCCAGCCCGGCCACCTTGGTTCGACCGCCGCCATTCCTGCTCGCCATGGCACCCAGTGTGGGTCGGCGCCAGGCGTTGTCGAGGCCTCAGCCGAGCCGTGCCACGATCGCGCTCGCCATATCGTCGATGGGGAACGCGCCCATCGAAAGCTGGGCCTCGGTCACCGCCCGGGGCATCCCGTACACGACGCACGACGAGGAGGCCTCGGCCAGGATCCGCCCCCCCGCATCCCGGATGGCGCGAGAGCCGAGGAGGCCGTCGTCGCCCATCCCGGTCAGCACCACGCCCATCACCGCGGGGCCCAGCGCCTTCGCCGCGCTCTCGAACAGCACGTTCACCGAGGGACAGAAGGGGGCGCCGATCGGATCCTGGCTGAGGTGCGTGGTCAGCTTTCCACCGTCCGCGTGCACGCGCAGGTGGCTGCCCCCGCGCGCGATGGTGACGCTCCCCGGCGCCAGCACGGCGCCCTCCCAGGCCTCGAACACGGGCACCGACGCCTGATCGTTCAGGCGCCTGGCCAGGGCCTCGGTGTACCCGGCGGGGATGTGCAGCGCCACGGCCACGGCGCAGGGAAGGTCGGCCGGCAGCGCGGTCAGCAACCGCGTCAGCGCCTGCGGCCCGCCCGTCGACGTCCCAACGACCACCAGCTTGACGGCAGCCGGCACGCGCACGGCCCCCGGCAGCGGCGTGGCCAGGCGCGCCAGCGGGCCCATGTTGCGCTGGACCGCCCCCCCCGCCGCCAGCACCTTCTGAATCAACTCGCCGGACAGCTCGTACAGGCGGTCAGTGGCCAGCGCGGTGGGCTTGTGGACCAGCTCGACGGCGCCCGCCTGCAGCGCCTCGACGCCCAGCGCGCTGTTGCTGTCGGAGATGCTGACGATCACGACGCGCGGGCCGCCCGTCGGCGGCAAGGCGTGCAGCACGCCCAGGCCGTCGAGGTTCGGCATCACCAGATCCAGGGTCACCACGTCCGGCTTCAGCTCGGCGATCTTCTCCAGCGCCTCCAGCCCATCGCGGGCGGTGCCCACCACCTCGATGTTGGGGTGCGTGGACAGCGATTCGCGCAGCACCTTGCGTGCGAAAGCAGAGTCATCGACCACCAGCACGCGCACTGTCTCGGGGGGGCTCATATCAGCGGACCTTCTTGTACAAGAATATGCCGTTCTGCTCCTCGCAGGACAGCGGAATGGCGTATCGCAACAGCGACTCGGCGATGCCCACGAACAGGGCGCCCCCGCTGACCAACTGGCCCGCGAGGGCCGTCACCACGCGGCGGACGTTGTCGTCGTTGAAGTAGATCAGCACGTTTCGGCACAGGATGATGTCGAAGGACCCCATGGCCGCGACGGCGTCGTGCTCCAGCAGGTTGAGCCGCCGCCAGTGGATCGCCTCCGTAAAACGGTGATCCACCGTGATCTCGCGCTCGCCGATCGTCACCCAGGGCAGGGCGAACGGGGGAAGCTCCTGGCGCAAGGCCCGGCGGGTGAAGCGCCCGGTCCGGGCCCGGGCCAGCACGGTGTTGCTGATGTCGCTGGCCACCAGCTCGACGGCGTCCAGGATGCCGTGACTGGCCAGCAGCATCGCCACGGTATGCGGCTCCTCACCCGTCGAGCAGGCGGCCGACCAGATGCGGGGCCGATGTCCGGCCTGCACGCGGGGCAACACCAGCTCGCGCACCATGGTCTCGAGCGGAGGCAGCTCTCGAAACAGGTAGGTCTCGTTCACCACCAGCGACTCGATCAGCAGGTCCAGCTCCTGGGGGCCGGCCGCGTCGTAGCGCATGAAGTAGTAGTAATCCAGCAACGAGTCGAACCCCAGCTCGTTGGCGCGCGCGCCCACCTTCTCCGAGAACGCTGCCACGTGCGGGAGATCGAAGTGCAGGCCGGAACGCTCCGCGACCAGCGCGCTCAGGATCGAAAACACCTGAGGGGACATCGGGAGCGGGGCCATCACTGGTCTTGTTCAAAGCCTCGCTTCAACGCGCCAGCAGCACGGCACAGATCTGACGGACTTCCGGCTCGGGATCGTCGTGGGCGGCCTTCTGCAGCACCGCCAGGGCATCCTTCGTGGCCAGCGCCGCCAGCGCGCTGGCGGCGGCCTTGCGCGCCGCCACGTTCGGCGCGCTCATGGCCGCCATCAGCGCCGCGCTGGCGTCGGGACGATGCAGGCGGGCCAGCGCCGACGTCAGGGCGGCCGCCGTCTCGTCGTCCGCCTCGGCCAGGGCCTCCTTGAGCCCGGCCACACGCCCCTCGATCTGGACGGACAGGGCCGCCACGATCGGTTCGCGAAGGCTCTTCGGGTGCAGCAGATCGGTCAACATGCGGGTGGCCGCCACCCCGGGGGTGGCAGCCAGGAAGCCAATGGCGGCGGTCCGCACCCCCTCGTCCTCGTCCTCGGCTGCGCGCTGCAACGCGCGCAGCACCTCGGGCGATCGGAACCCGCCGAAGGCCGATAGCGCCACCAACCTGGTCGCCGGATCAGGCGACGACGCGGCCGCCAGCATGACCGGCAGGGCGTCCTGTTGCTTGGCCACCCCCAGCCCGATGATGGCGGTCCGGCGCACGTCGCCATCGCTGTCATCGACGGCGCTCTTCAACGCCTTCGCGGCCACCTCACTGGTCATACAGGAGAGCGCCTCCACCGCGGCGACCCGCACCTGGCCCGCCTCGTCGTTCATCAGGCGCGCGATGGCGGCGGCCGCGGGCGCGAAGGCCAGCTTTCCCAGCGCCTGACAGGCGTAGTAACGGACCCAGGCGTCGGGATCCGACAGGCCCTTCATCAGCATCGCGCTGACCCGCAGATCGCTGCCGGACTGGCCCAGCGCGCGCATGGCGGCGGCGCGCGTCCGTTCGGCCGGCCCTCGCGCCACCGTGAACAACGCCTCCAGGGCCCGCGGATCGTCCAGGAAGGGGAGGGCGTGGATGGCCGCCTCGCGCACGCGCTCGTCGTCGTCGTCGAGCGCGGCCAGGATGTCGTCGACCACGGACGGCGATCCGAAGTACCCCAGGATCCCGATGGCGGCGCGGCGCACCCGGGCGTCGGCCGACCCGGCCGCCGTGCGCGCCAGTGCCTCCGTTTCGTGGCTGCCCAGCGACTGGATGGCGGCGGTGGCCGCGAACGCCACCCGAGAGTTCGTGTCCGCCAGCAGCGGAAACAGGGATCCCACGACCGAGGTGACGCCCATGCGGGCCAGGGCGTCGCACGCCAGCGCGCGCACGTCGGCATCGGCGTCGCCCAGGCACGCCACCACCGCGGCCGCGCTCGTGGCGCGCGAGACCAGCGGCAGGAGCGCCCTGCGTTGCGCGACGTCACCTGTCTGGATGCCCGCCACGACGCGCTCTTCCGCCAGCGGCCCCAGCCGGCGCAGCGCCGCCGTGGCCGCCTCGGCCACCTCCGGCGTGGCGTCCACCAGCTGCGCCAGCGCCGCAGCCGCCGCGGGATCGCCGGATTCGCCCAGCAGGAAGCAGATCGCCGCCTGCTCGGCGGGATCTCCCTCCCCCAGCGCGCGCACCAGCTGGCGCGCCATGGTGACGTCGCCGGCCCGCCGGACGGCGGCGGCCACGGCGGCGCCGTCGCCGAAGCGTTCGCCGTAGCGTTGTTGCAGATCGCGCAGCGCCAACGCCGCCACCCGCACCGTCGCCGCGCCCGCGCGGACCAGCAGGCGCATCAGCGGCTCCACGGCCCCGATGTCTCCCGTTCTGCCCAGGGCACGCGCCGCCTCGTTTGCGTACTGCGGCTGGTCCAGCAGGGCGGTCAGGGGGGCCACCGCGCGCGGATCGCCGCTGCGTCCCAGCACGTCGATGGCGGGGAACGTCCGGAAGAAGTTTCCGCTCTTCACCGCCTCGACCAGCGAGTCGACGGCGGCGCGGCCGCCGATCCGCCCCAGCGCCTCCACCGCGGCCACGGCGACGTTGTCATCGGCGTGGCGGATCAGGGTTACCAGCGCCGAGATTCCGCCGGTGGTGCGACGCCTGCCCAGGATCTGGGCCACGTCCGCCAGGACGGCGGGCTCGGCGCTCGTGGCCGCCAGCGCGGACAGCTGCGCGTCGGCCGCGTCGCCGACCAGCGCCGACAGCGCGTCGACCACGGCGGCGATGCGCACCTCGCTGTCACGGCGCTGCTGAAGCTCGGCCAGCAGCGGCCCCACCGCTCGTTCGCCGGCTGCCGCCAGCGCGGCCACCACGGCCCGCCGCACGGACCAGCTTGCATCGTCCAGCATCTGCACCAGGCGGGGGACGCCTCCGTCTGCGGCCGCCGACACACGGTCCACCTCCTGGGTGCGAAGCAGCTCGTCTGAACCGCTCATGCGGTCTCGTTCGGCTTCGCTGTCGATTCTCCATCCATTGCCCGCAGCGCCAGCAGGGTGTCGCTCAGGCCGGCCATCGCTTCGGCCTGTTGCACGTTCGCGGTCCTCACCTTGACGATCGCCCCCACCACGCCGGACACGTCCGCCGCCAGGGCCGTGGACATCTTCGCTTGCTGGCTCACGGCCGTGACGATCTCGCGGGCGTTCATGCGCATGTCGCCGACGGCCTTCGCCGCCTGCTCGCTGGTGGACGCCTGTTCGATCGAGACCCGGGCGATGTTGGCGACGCTGGTGTTCTGCTTGACGGCCGCCGCGGCCAGGTTCGTCACCGCGTCGGCCTGTTCGTTGACGGCGCGCGAGGTCTGCTTGGCGATGCGGCGCACTTCGTCTCCCGCCTTGGCCACCCCCTCGATCGCCTTCACCTGCTCGCTGGTGGCCCGGGTCACCTCGCCCGCCAGCTTCGACACCTGGCGGGTGGCCGCTTCGATCTGGGCCACGGCCCGCGCCTGTTCCGCCAGCGCCTTGGCGACCTGGGCCGCGTCGCGCTTGCCGCTATCCAGCGCCGTGGCGATCTCGGAGGTGCCGCGCGCCTGTTCGGCCAGCGCCGTGATGGTTCGCTGCGTCGCCACGGTCACGTCGTTCGTCAGCGCCGCCGTCGAGGCCAGCAAGCGCGCCTGCTCCCCCACGGCCCCGCTGGTCTGCTGGGCCATGGTGCGCATGCGGACGGTGGCGGTGGCCAGCTGGGCCGCGCTTCCCGCCTGTTCCTCCGTGGCGCGCGACACCTTCTGGATGCCCCCGGCCAGCAGCGCCGTGGACTTCACGCCGTCCCGCAGCGCGCGGGCCTGTTCGCTGGTGGCGTCCTTCGTCTGCTTGCTCATCCGCTTCATCTCGCTGGCCGCCTGGCTCATGCTCTGGTTGGCGGTGACCTGCTCGGCGGTGGCGCGGGCGATGAACTTGCTCTCCTCGGCCACGCGCCCGATGCTCTGGGTCAGCGACTGGACGGCCTGCGCCTGCTCGGCGCTGGCGCGCTCGATCTCGCCCACGCCTTTCCCCACGACCTCGATCCCTTGCAGGATCGAGGCCAGCGCGCGCTCGGCGTCGCTGGCCAGCCGGGCGCTCTCGTCGGCGACCTTCAGGCCGTCGACGGACGACGTGACCGCCTCGCGCGCGGTGGTCTGCAGTCCGCGCACGATCTTCGCGATGTCCGCGCTGGCCGCGGCGGCCCGGTCCGACAGGGCGCGGATCTCCTCGGCCACCACGGCGAACCCGCGTCCGTGCTCACCGGCGCGCGCCGCCTCGATGCTGGCGTTCAGCGAAAGCAAGTTGGTGCGATCGGCGATCAGGTTGATCGTCTGCACGATGTCGCCGATCTCCTCGGACCGCTTTCCCATCTCGCGGATGACGGTCGACGATTCCTGCATGGCCTGGCGGACGCCCCCCAGGCCGGCGATGGAGCGGCCCACCACCGCCCCGCCCTCGCGGGTGGTGCGGGTCACCTCGTCGGTGGTGCGCCGCGTGGACGAGACCAGGTCGACGATGCGGCGTGTGGCGGTCTCGGCTTGCGCCGACGCGGTGGCGCTGCCCGCCGACAGGTTGCTGATCTGCTCGGCCGCGCGCGCCACCTGATGGGCGGACCGGGCCAGCTGCTCGATGCTGGCGGCGTTGGCCTCGTTGACGGCGGCGTTTCGCTCGGCCGTGGCCGCCACCTCTTCGACGGAGGCGCCCAGCTCGGTCAGCGTGGACGACGACTCGGCGGCGCTTCGCTCCAGCTCCTTCACCTGATCCGAGACCGCCCGGGCGGAACGTGACATCTCTTCGGCGGTGGCGGCCGTCTGCTCGACGGCCGCCGCCATCTCGGCGGCGTCCTTCGCCACCCTGTCGACCGAGACGCCGGTGGCCGTGACGGCCGACCCCACCTGGCCCATCTTCTCGCCCACGCCCTCGGCGTCCGTGGCCAGGCGGGCCACCCCTTTGGCCATGCCGGCGATGGTGACCGCGATCTGCTCCATCGAGGTGGCGCTGTTCTGGCCGCGCTCGGACACGTCCTTGATCGAGAGGGCGGTCTCGGTCGCGGCGGCCAGCAGCTGCTCGCCGGCGGCCGCCAGATCCTCGGCGTTCTCGCCCACGCCCTTGATCGAACGGGCGGCCTCCTCGATCATGGCGGCCGTGTTCTCGGCCGAGATGGCCAGCGACTCGCTGTCTCTCTTCACCGCGGCCACGGACGAGGCGACCTCGCGCAGGCCGGCGCTCGCTGTCTCCTGGCCCTGCTGCATGTCCTTGGTCGTCTCCGACACGTGCGCCTGCGAGCGGGCCAGCTCCTGCATGGCCGTGGCGGTCTCTTCGATGCCTGCCGCCATCGATTCGATCGCGGCGCGGATCTGCTCGCTGCCTGCCGCCTGCTCGTTTCCCATGGCGGCGATGCGGTTGGCCGCTTCCTCGATGCTCACCGCCTGCGCCGCCGTGTCGCGCAGCATGCCTTGCGTATCGGTCGCCTGGGCCAGCGCCTGATCCAGGCTGCCGTGCCGGCTGCCGTTCGAGACAACCGTTTTCCTACTCGTCGCCATCGTCGTGCTCCTCGCCAATGACCTTGATGAAATCGATCAGCATCAGCAGGCGGGTTCCCACCTGCGCCACGGCCTTCACCAGGCCGTCGGTCTGCTGGACCAGCACCGCCGGGGGGGGATGGAAATCCTGGGCCGGGATCTTCAGCACCTCACGGGCGCTGTCGACCAGCAGCCCCACCACGCGCTCGGCGCTCTTCATCACCACCACGCGTGAATCGATGGTGGGGGCGATGGGCGCCAGGCCGAACACCACCCGCAGATCGACGACCGGCACGACCCGCCCCCGGATCTGCACCAGGCCGGCCACGGTGGTGGCGGCGCCCGGCACCTTGGTCGCGCCGGCGAACGACTCCATCTGCAGCACGTCCGCCGCGGGCAGGACGTACTCGGTGTCATTGACCTTGCACAGCACGTGCAGCTCGCTCACGCGCGGGGCCTCGGCGGTGCGGCCTTCGGTGCGGCCGTCAGCTTCCCGCCCAGCGCCACCAGATCCAGCACCAGGGTGGGCTTGCCGTCGCCCAGGTCGGTGGTGCCCGAGATGCCGTCGACGCGCACCAGCTGGTCGTCGAGCGGTCGCACCACCACCTCTTGCTGGCCCAGCATGCGATCCACCGCGAACGCGAACGGCTCGCCGTTGCGCCGGACGATGATCACCTTGCGGTTGCCCGAGCCGTCGACCAGGTCCGACAGTCCGAAGATCTCGTCCAGGCGTAGCAACGGCACGGCCTCGCCACGCCGCTCGATCATGTCGGTGCCGCGGGGCGCCTGACGGCGATCCGGGGTGCCGCGCGGGACACGCCGCCTGTCGGGTCCCCGCACGGTGCGGGCGGGATCCAGCTCCTGGATCTCTTCGACCATCGCCACCGGCACCACGAACGTCTCCCCGCCGGAGACGAACGAGAACGCGTCGACGATGGTGATGCTGAGGGGGACCTGCAGCACGAAGGTCGTCCCCTGGCCGCGGATGGTGGTCATGGCCAGGGCGCCCCGTAGCTCGTCGACGGCGATGCGCTTGACCACGTCCATGCCCACGCCGCGGCCGCTGGTGGTGGTGACCTCGCTCTTCGTCGACAGCCCCGGGCGCGCCAGCAGCTCGAGCAGCGCATCGTCCGTCGCGGGGACGGGCGCGCCCGCCCGGCGCGCCACGGCCACGGCGTCGACGCCCCGTCCGTCGTCGGACACGGTCAGCTCCAGCTGGTTGTCCGAGCGCTCCACCGCCACCACCGTGATCAGGCCCGCCTCGGGCTTGCCGGCGGCGCGCCGCTCGGCCGGCGTCTCCAGCGCGTGATCGACGGCGTTGCGGATCAGGTGCACCACCGCCGGGAAAATCCGCTCCGCCACCGCCTTGTCCAGCTCGGTCTTGCCGGTACGCAGCTCCAGGCGGGCCTGTTTGCCGGTGGCGCGGCTCAGCCCGCGCAGCAGCAGGGGAACCCGCTCCAGCACCTCGGAGACGGGGACCATGCGGGCACGCATGATCGACGACCGCAGATCGCGGAGCTGCCGTCCGTTCTCCGCGACCACCACCGCCAGCCCCCGCACGTCCGCTCCCTCGGCCCGCAGCGCCGCCAGGCTGCGGGTAAGGCGAAACTGGGCGACCACCAGCGCCGACAGCTTCTCCAGGGCGTCGTCCAGTCGCGCCACCTCGACGCGCACCACGCCTTGCTGGCGCGAGTCGGTTTCGTCGTCGGGCTCATCACTCTCCCCCTCCGCCAGGGGACGCGCGTCGTCTTCGGCCCTCAGCGCGATCGGCTGCAGTGTGGCGGCGTCGCTGGACGTCGCCTCGGCCACCACGGCGTCGGCGGCGTCGGTCAGCAGAATCAGCGCGAAGGCCAGGCCGCCGGGGGCGCTGTCGCTGGCGGGGACGGACCGGGGGATGACCTTCACGATCTCCGCGATCGCCGCCACCCGTTCGCGAACCGAGGTGATGTTGATGCCGGCGGCGGCGAGATCGGCCGCGGGCACGAAGGTCGCTACCAGTCCGCGCCGGTCCCCCGTCAGGCCTTGCAGCAGCTGTTCACGCTCGGCGCTGCCCAGGCGCGCCCACAGGTCGTCGGGAAGGGTGGTGGCGGCGGCGGCCTCGGGCCTGGTGGCCCCTGGCTGGCGAAGCGCGTTCAGCGCCTCGATCAGGGTCGCCGGCGCCGCCGCGACGGTCTTTCGCTTCGCCAGGGCGCTGACCCGCTGGCCGATGGCGCGGGTACCACGCAGCAACAGCTCGACCGACCCCGGCGGCAGCTGCCCGGCGGCCCGGTCCGCCTCGCGCAGGACCGCCTCCATCGCGTGCGCCACCTCGACGATGGGCTCGACCCCCACCATGGCCGCCAGACCCTTGATCGTGTGCAGCGACCGGAACAGCTCGCGGACCTGGCGGGGCGTCGGCTGCCCCTTCGCGGCCGCCTGTTCCAGCGACAGCAGGTGCGCGTTGGCCGACGTCAGGTGCTCTTCGGCCTCGGCGATGAAGCCGGTGATGAACTCCGAGGCCTCGAACCCGTCGCTCACGCGGCGGTCCCCGAGGCGCCATCGAGCAGCGCTCGCACCTCGGCGAGCAGGGCCTCGGGCTGGAACGGCTTGGTCATGAAACGGGAGGCGCCCGCAGCCAGCGCCCGCGTGCGAGAGCTGTCGTCGCCGCGGGTGGTCACGACCAGGATGGGGAGCGCGCGCAGCTTGTCCTGCCCCCGGATGAACTCGATGACCTCGTAACCGCCAATGTCCGGCATGTTCAAATCCAGCACCACCACGTCGAACGGTTTGAGGGAGAGGCGCTCCAGCGCCTCCAGCCCGCTAGCCGCCTGCGTGAACGCGAGGCCGGGCTGCGCCCGGAGGCACGCGATCACCATTTCGCGCATGACCTTACTGTCGTCGACGATGAGGGCTTCAGACACGCGATAGTCTTTTATGGATTCGGGCGGGGGCAGGCCGTAGGGCGGGGCGTAGAACTACGACCAAGTTAAGTCTCGGTCGTCCATCAATCAAGGCAAGGCCGACGGTTGGGAAATCTGCGCAGCTTTCACTTTGACACTGGGGGTGGTGCTTCGTAGCCTGGCCATCTAATGGGGAGTTCTGATCCGGGAGCGGTCGTCTGGGTTGTCGACGACAGCCCTCTCGACGCCGAACGGGCTCGGCGCGTCCTGGATGGCCGCTATACCGTCAAGGTCTTCCTGGACGGCTCGGCCATGCTGGAGCAGCTGGCCACCCACCGCGCCCCGGCGGTGCTGGTCCTGGACTGGGTCATGCCCGGCGTCTCCGGTATCGAGGTGTGCCGGTTCCTGCGGGCCGGCGGGAACGCCAACGCGCAGATCGCCATCCTGCTGCTGACGATGCAGACGGAGACGCAGCAGATCGTCGAGGGCCTGGCGGCCGGCGCGAACGATTACCTCGTCAAGCCGTATTCGGATCCCGAGCTCTTGGCGCGGGTCGACGCGCTGGTGCGATCGAAGACCCTGCTGGATCGGGCGCAGGCCGCGGAGGCCAGCGTGGTGCAGTTGCTCGAGCACGCGCCCGATCCGCTGCTGGGGGTGGACGAGAACTATCTGGTCTCCTACGTCAACCGCGAGGCGCAGCGCACCTTCGGCCGCGAGGCGCAGGCGCTGCTGGGCCAGCCGCTGGCAACGCTGTTGCCGGGCCTGCCCGTCGAGCATATCAACGACGCGCGGCGCACGGCGCGCCCGCTGCCCGACATCGAGGTGGGGAGCCAGATCTACTCCCCGACCATCCGCTCCCTCCCCAGCGAGGCCCACGCCGGCCTGACCATCGCCTTGCGCAACGTGACGGCGCGCCGGGAGAAGGAGTCGCGGCGCCTGGACTTCTACTCGATCATCGCCCACGACCTGCGCTCGCCGCTGGCGGCGATGTTGATGCGGACCGAGATGATGTTGCGGGGCCGTCGCGGCGTGCTGTCGGCGGAGGTGATCGCGGATCTGCGCAAGATGGACAGCCACATGCGCAACCTGGTGGCGCTGATCAACGACTTCCTGGACTTCGCGCGCATGGACGAGGCGGCCCACAAGATCGAGCGGGCGCGCGTCGATCTGGGCGAGCTGATTCGCGAGATCGCCGACGACTTCAAGCCGCTGGTGGAGAGCACGCAGCAGCGCCTGGTAATCGACGTGGAGTCCGAGGGCGTGGTGGTGCAGGGTGATCGCCCCCGCTTGCAGCAGGTGCTGACCAATCTGCTGGCCAATGCCATCAAGTTCACCTCCTCGGCGGGGAACATCAGCGTGCTGGCGCGGGTGGTGGACGACTGGTGCGAAGTCGTGGTGCAGGACGACGGTCCAGGCATCGCGCCGGCGGTGCTGCCCACGCTCTTCCAGCGCTACACGCGGGCGCCCAACGCGCACACGGACACGCGCGGCACGGGGTTGGGGTTGCTGATCGTGCGCGAGATCGTCGAGGCGCATGGCGGCACCGTCGGCGTCGACAGCGAGCTGGGGCAGGGCAGCCGGTTCTGGTTCCGCGTGCCAGCGGCCGCTCCGGTGCGGATGATGCCGGACACCCCCACCCCGGTCCCCGAGCAGGCCACGGCCGGGTAACCGGCGTCCCGCACCGGAAACGACGGCCTGCCGGGCCGCGCCCCAGGCCAGCGATCTGCGCGGTCGAGGGGGTGTCATGCCATGGCATGTGGCCTGCAACTCCCCGGGCCCGCGGCGGCCACGCCCCGACGAGCGCCGGCGCGAAGGAGCGACCATGTGCAAGCTGACGGCCGGCCGGAACATTTTCGCGATGGGCGCGTTCGCGGTGGCGAGTGTGCTCTCGTGCGCGCACGAGGTGAAGCCGGACAGCATGAGCGCGGAGGCGCACGAGCAACAAGCCAGGACTGACACGGCCCAAGCGCACGCCGAAGTCGAGCGTGCGATGCGCGACGCCCCGGCGTCGCCCAACCCCAGCGTCATGCCCAGCAACAACCCGGAGGGCTACCTGTACCCCCTGGACACGTACGACCCAGCTTCCGACCACCTGGCGCGGGCGCGCCAGCTCGAGGAGCACGCCCGCGAGCACCGCGCCGCGGCCGCCAAGCTGGAGGCGTTCACCGCGAACGAGTGCCACGGCTTCCCGCCGGAGACGCGCGCCGCCTGTCCCATGCTGGGGCCGGTCAAGCAGATCTACGACATCAACGGCGGCGTCCGCGTGGTGTTCACGCCCAAGACGCGCGTCCAGGCCGTGGCGGCCCACATGCGATGCCACCTTGCCTACGCCCAGCAATACGGGTTCGAGATGGTCGAGGACTGCCCGCTCTACCTGAAAGGGCTGCAGATTCAGGTGTCCCCCGACGGGAAGGCGATCGAGTTGATCAGCCACGAACCCAAGACGATCGACGCCATCCGCTCGCGGACGCGGGAGGAGGCGATCCTGGTCCGGCAGTAGCCGCGCCGTACCCGCCGAAGCGAGTTCGGCGCGGGATGAAAGGAGGAAGCAAGAAATGGCCAACATCATGAGACGAGACACGAACGAGGCGACCCGACCATCCGGCGATTACCGTTGGGATCCATTTCGGGTCATGGACGCGTTGCTGCGCTGGGATCCCATGCGCGGCGAGGCGGCAGGCTACGGCCAGGGTGAGTTCACCCCGCGGTTCGACATCAAGGAGACAAAGAACGCCTTCGTCATCAAGGCAGACCTTCCCGGCATCAGGGATGAGGACCTGAACATCTCCCTGACAGGAAGCCAGTTGACGGTCTCGGGCAAGCGCGAGGAGGAGCGCCGTGAAGAAGGCGAGCACCACTACGTGGTGGAGCGCAGCGCCGGGACCTTCTCGCGCGTCTTCTCGCTGCCCGAAGGGGTAGACGCCGACGCCGTCACCGCCGACATGAAGAATGGTGTCCTCACTCTTCAAATCCCGAAGCGGCCAGAGGCGCAGCCGAAGCGCATCAGCATCGGTCGCGGCCAGGGCACCGAAGCAACGGGCGCGGGAGGGAAGGCGAAGGCCTGACCGGGCCCTCCCCTTGACCGCGTCGTTGCCACGACGCAGGGCTGAAAACTAGACGAGACTGCTTCGAGCCCGCGGGCGCTCCCACGAAGTCTGGGGAGGGCCCGCGGGCTCGAGCGCGTCGGCCCTCTGCGCGGCGCGGACCGCTCGCGAAACATCGTCTCCGCGGCGTAACCACGGCGGGGGTGACCGTCGGCAATGTTTCCCTTCCCCACCGCGCCGGTACCGGAAAATGCGGCCATGTGGGCAGTGGCACGCGCGCTGCAAACCCCGATGGGCAAAGGAGCCCGACATGACTTCAAATATCCCGACCCATCAGTCCTCGACGAAGCGCGTTTTCTTGTCCGTGCTGGCCGCCACCTTCGCGTGCGGTCTCTCCCTCCCGGCGCTGGCCCACTCGGGCGATGACGGCCGGTCGAGCGGCCTGCGGCTGAGCACGCCGCAGATGCGCGTGGCGCCTGATACCCAGGTAACGCCCATGGTACCCCCGCTACGTTTGGCCGAGGTCGAGGTGGTGAATTCGAACCCGCCCCAGCAGGCGGCGCCCGCCGCGGCGCCCGTCGCTGCAGCGCCGGTGGCGGCCGCTCCCGTTGCCGCGGCTCCGCAGCGCGAAGTGGTGCACCATCATGAGGGCAGCTACATGGGGACGATCGCGCTGAACGCGCTGTTCGGCGCACTGGCCGGCGGCCTGGTGGGCGGCGCGATCTACTACCTGGCGGACAATCAGGAGCACGCGCAGCGCATCGCTTACTGGGCGGCGGGCGGCGTGCTGGTGGGCGCCGGCGTCGGCATCATCCAGATCACCGCGGACAACCGGACCGAATCGGTGGCCATGTCGCGCCTGCCGCACGACCCGGCGCCCACCTATCGTCTGGCCCTGCTGACCACCCGCTTCTAGTCACCGCTGGCTCCGTCGCGAGCGGCCGCGCCGCTCGCGACGGGGCGAACATACGAAAGGACAGACATGCGACCTCAGCCGACGGAATCCCTGGATGAAGGCCGGATCACGTTCGATCCGCCGAAGAGCGACCTCCCTTCTTTCGATCCAGTCTGTGGGCGACAGGTGAACGCGGCAGCGACGTTCACACCCAAGCTGGAGCGCGACGGCAAACAGTACGCATTCTGTTCTTCCGCCTGTCGAGCCCAGTTCAAGGAGAATCCGGACGCCTACGATTCCGAGCATCACGCCTGACGCGCGGGTATGCTCGAGGTGTGACGACCAAGGCTGAGCGGGCTGCGTTGACGGTGACCCTCACCGTCCCACCGTGGGTCGACGAGCTCGCCCCGGCGGGCACGCTGATTGAAAACGAAGATGATCGCATGGGCCTGGCCATCCGCTTGGCGGCGCGCAACGTCGCCGAGGGGGGCGGGCCCTTCGCGTCAATCGTGTTCGAAGGGACGCGCCTGATCACGGCCGGCGTCAACCGCGTGCTGGAGACCGGCCTGTCCATCGCCCACGGAGAGATCGTGGCGATCATGCGCGCGCAGGCGTTCGCGCAGGAGCTGGAGCGGGCGGCCGCGACGCCGCCCGTGACGGGCCCGCTGACGCTGGTCACCAGCACCGAGCCCTGTTGTCAGTGCTTCGGCGCCATCATCTGGTCCGGTGTCGACCGCCTGGTGTGCGGCGCCACGACCGCCGACGCGGAGGCGATCGGGTTCGACGAAGGGCCGAAGCCCGAGTTCTGGTCCGACGTGCTGGAACAGCGAGGCATCACTGTCGAGCTGAACGTCCGGCGCCAGGAGGCGCGCGCGGTCCTGGACGAGTACCGCCGGCGCGGGGGGCCCATCTACGGCATGGGACATCCCAGTATCGCCTGACCGGGGCCCGGGGACGACGGCGTCATAGCCCCCGGCCTAAGCGATGAGCCGAGCGGCTCGTTTGGTCTGAAGGCGCGCCTCGATGGCAGAAAGGCTCCCGGTGGCGCAGCCTCCTCCCCCCGAAGTTGGCTACGCCACCGGTATCGGGGGTGAATTCCCGCCATGGCCGCCGGCTGATCACGAAATCGTCCAGGGGAGGCGATTTTTGGGGCAGATTGTTTGCCGGCCTTCCAAATCCCCGCGGGAGCGCCGGTCGAGCTGGCCCGACTCTGACCGCCTCCGCTACTGGGGGGAGAGGAGCTGGCCGACGCTTGATCCAAACATCTGTTTACATCCTTGCCGGAAAGGACCTGCCGTGACCCGGGGCACCCTATCGACGCTGGGATTGGCGGCGCTGCTTTGCCTTGGGGCGTGCGGTTCGGATTCGCCCGGCGAGTCGACCGGCAGCGGTGGCGCCGCGCCGTCAGGCTCCGGCGGAAGCGCGGCCAGCGGTGGTGTCCGGGGGAGTGGCGGCGCTTCGGGCAGCGGAGGCGTCCAGGGGCAGATGGGCAGCGGTGGCGCGGCGTCGGGCGGCTCGCCTGGCGGCGGCGGCGCCGGCCAGGGAGGGAGCGGCGGCGATCGCGCCGCCTCGGGCGGGTCGGCCAGCGGGGGCGCGGCGGGAACCGGCGCGGGCGGCCAGGCCTCGGGGGGCAACACGGGCAGTAAGACGGGCAGTGGCGGTGCGAACAGCGCGACCGGCGGCACCGGCAGCGGCGGAAGGACCTCGGCCTCGGGGGGGATTTCCGGCACGGCCGGCGCGGGCAGCGGCGGCAGCGCGCCTGGCGGCAACACCGGCTCGCTACCGCCCGGCGTGAGCGCGCTGTTTCCCGCGCCCGGCGCCACCGCCATCTGTCCCGATCCGCCGCTGCGGTTGACCTTCAGCGGCCCGCCTTCGCTGGGGACCGCCGGAAAGATCCAGGTCTTCAGCACCGCCGGAGCCGCCGTGGCCTCGGTCGACCTGGCGTCGGCGACCGTCACCGACAGCATCGGCGGGACCACGTTCGTGCTGCTGCGGCCCGTCTACGTCGACGGCAACGCGGTGGTCGTGTATCTGAAAACGAAGGCGCTGGCGTACGGGCAGACGTACTACGTGAACGTGGACGCGGGCGCGATCAAGCCGCCTGGTGGAGGCACCTTCTCGGTGTCGGGCTCGACCGCGTGGCGATTCACCACCGCGGCCGCGGCCCCCAGCGATCTCTCGGCGCTGACGGTGGCGCTGGACGGCGCCGGTCAGTTTTGCACGGTCCAGGGGGCCACGGACGCGCTGCCCGCGAACAACACGGCCGCGGCGCGCATCACCATCAACGCCGGCACCTACCACGAGATCATGCACGTCTCGAAGAAGGGCAACATCACGCTGCACGGCCAGGACCGCGCGCAGACGATGCTGGTGGGGACGAACAACAACACCCAGCAGGGCAGCAACGCCGGCACCAGCAACCGTTCGCTGCTGGGGTTCGACGGAACGAACGGCCTGGTGATCGAGAACCTGACCATCAAGAACCTGACCCCGCAGGACGGCAGCCAGGCCGAGGCGCTGCGCCTGCAGAGCTGCGACAAGTGCGTGGTGCGTGACGCCGACATCTGGAGCCTGCAGGACACGCTGCTGTGGAGCGGCCGCATCTACGCCGAGAACTGCCTGATCGTCGGCAACGTCGATTACGTGTGGGGCACCGGCGCCGCCTACTTCAACAAGTGCGAGCTGCGCACGGTGGGCCGCAGCGGAGTGATCGTGCAGTCGCGCAACGGCACGGGCGCCTACGGCTACGTCTTCGTCGACAGCAAGCTGACCGTCGACGCGGCGTCGAAGAACAACATGCTGGCTCGTATCGACGTCAGCGTCTATCCGGGCAGCCACGTCGCGTACATCAACTGCCAGATGACGGGCGTGGCCAGCGCGGGGTGGACGGTCACCGGCGGCACGGCCGGGTCGTCGCTGCGCTTCTGGGAGTACCAGAGCACCGACGCGTCGGGCAACCCGCTGAACGTCAGCGGCCGCTCGAACGGCACGCAGATCAGCGACGGGCAGGCCGCGATGATGCGCGATCCCAGCGTCGTTCTGAACGGCTGGTCGCCGTGACGCTGGTCCCGCGGGCCCAATTGACCGACAATGGACGGATGTCGTTGCGGCGCGTGAGCTGGATGATGTGTCTGGCGCTGGCGGCCTGCGGCACCGGCCAGGGGATGCCGTCCGGCAGCGGCGGCGCGTCCAGTGGCGGCGCCTCGGGGTCGGGCGGCACCGGTGGAGGTTCGGGAGGAATCTCCGCCAGTGGCGGCAGCGGTTCCGGCGGCTTGGGCAGCGGTGGCATCGTCGGTACGGGCGGCATCGGCAGCGGCGGCGCCGCCAGCGGTGGCGCCGCGTCGGGCGGCCGCATCGGCAGCGGCGGCGTGTCGTCGGGGGGGAAGGCGGGCGCCGCCGGGGCCGGCGGCGGCGCCGGGCGCGGGGGCACGATGGCGACGGGGGGCAGCGCCGCGGGGGGCCGCCCCGCCAGCGGAGGCTCGACGGGGAGCGGCGGGCAGGGCAACGGCTCGTGCGCCGTCGCGGCCGGCACGACGATCGGCACGTTCACCGATCCTGTCGGCAAGACGGACATCTCGCCGCCCGATCCGCCGGGCATTGCGTTCAAGGACACCGACGGCAAGCCGGTGAACGCCCACGGTGGTGGCATCATCCAGGTGTGCGACACGTTCTACCTGCACGGCGAGTACTTTCTCAGCACCACCACGGACAACAACTTCAACGGCTTCTCGATGTACTCGTCGAAGGATCTGTCGACCTGGAAGAACGAGGGCATCATCCTGCCCCAGCAGCCGAGCGGCGAGCTGGGTCCGAACCGCAAGGGGGAGCGGCCCCACATCATCAAGTGTCCGTCCACCGGTGAGTTCGTGCTGTACGCCCACGCCGCCGACACCAGCTATCAGATGGACAAAGAGGTGGTGTACGCGACGTCGCCCACCGTGAACGGCCAGTACAGCTACAAGGGGCCGCTGAAGAACGCGAACGGCGACACCGCCGCCCACAGCGACATGAGCGCGCTGACCGACGGCAACAACGCCTACGTCATCACCGAGAGCGGCTGGGTCTACACGCTGGCGAGCGACTGCCACAGCTGGACCACGGCGAAGTCCTACAGCGCCGTGAACGGCACCACCGGGGGCATCGAGGCGCCGACGGTGTTCAAGGCGGGCAACACCTTCTACTGGATCGGGTCGGACAAGACCGGGTGGCGCGCGAACGACGATTTTTATTCGACCGCGCCGGCGATGACGGGGCCGTGGACATATCAGGGGTACCTGGCGCCCGAGGGGAAGAAGACCTGGATGACCCAGAGCACCTGGGTGGTCCCCGTCATGGGAAGCCAGGGCACCGTGTACGTCTACTGGGGCGACCACTGGTACGGGAACCAGGACACCACCGCGCCCGGCAAGCACAACGACATGGCCACGTATGTCTTCCAGCCGCTGGTGTTCACCGGCACGAACATCGGGCTGCCCACGTACCAGGTGACGTGGAAGCTGGACGTGGGCGCCGGCACCTGGTCGAACTGACGGCTTTCACACACAACGGAGACGCGCTGGTGAAGAAGGTCACGAGGACGACGGTGCTGCTGGGGTTGTTCGCCTCCGGAGCCGCGCGCGCGGCGACCTACTACGTCGCGCCCAGCGGCGACGACGGCGCCGCCGGCACCATGGACGCTCCGTTCGCCAGTTGGGGGCGCGCGCAGACGGCGGCCGCGGCGGGCGACACGGTCTACTTCCGCGGCGGCACCTACAAGTACACGACCGCCACCGCGACCTGCGGCGGCAGCACCACCGCCACCGTCAACTCCGTCGTGCTGAGCAAGAGCGGCACGTCCGGCAAGCCCATCAATTACTGGGCCTACCCGGGCGAGACCCCCGTGTTCGACTTCTCGGGGCTGACGGACACCAGCAAGTACAACTGCCGCCAGACCGGCGTGCGGGTCGAGGCCGACTGGCTGTACCTGAAGGGCCTGGAGCTGAAGGGCGTGCTGCAGCTGAACATGGACAACCACGAGTCGTGGTGCCTGTACGTGAACGGCGGCAGCAACAACAAGTTCGAGCAGCTGAACGCGCACCACAACATGGGGCCCGGGTTCTTCATCGCGCGGGGCGGGAACAACACCTTCCTGAACTGCGACTCGCACGAGAACGAGGACACCATGACCTCGAACGGCGACGGGCAGAGCGCGGACGGCTTCGGCTGCCATCCCAACCGGGCCGGCGACACAGGCAATGTCTTCCATGGCTGCCGCGCCTGGTGGAACAGCGACGACGGCTGGGACTTCATCAACGCCTCCGAGGCCTGCACCGTCGAGTACTCGTGGGCGTGGTACGCCGGGTACAAGCCCGACACCATCAGCAACGGCAACCCGGTGTCGCTCTCCGCTGGCAACGGCAACGGCATCAAGGCGGGCGGCTACGGCGACCCGCAGACGAACGTGCCGGCCACGCCGCCGCAGCACGTGGTGCGGTTCAACGCCGTCTTCTACAACAAGGCGAACGGCATCTACGCGAACCACGGCATCGTCTCCCCGTACATCTACAACAACACGGCGTTCAACAACGGCACCGGCTTCGACATGCTGGGCCTGGACGGCACGACGGTCACGTCGGTGGGCATCCTGCGCAACAACCTGGCCTACGCCAGCAACGGTCACGCGCTGACCGGCGACATGGGCAACGCCGGTCCCATCGACGACAAGTTCAACTCGTGGGACAGCAGCCTGAACGTGAAGGTGACCGACGCCGACTTTCAGAGCGTCGCCTTCAAGGGCGCGGCAGCTTGCCCGCCCGACGACATGACCTGCTTCGCTGGCATGGCCAGCGCGCGGCAAGCCGACGGCAGCCTGCCGGTGGTCCCCTTCCTGCGCCTGGCCGACGGCAGCGCGCTGATCGACAAGGGCATGGACGTGGGGTTGCCGTTCGCCGGGAAGGCGCCCGATCTGGGCGCCTTCGAATCGGGGATGCCGGTCTCGACGGGCAGCGGCGGCGCCGCCGGTGGCAGCGGGGGCGCCACCGCGTCGGGCGGCGTGACGGGCGCCGGCAGCGGCGGCGCTGGCGGTCGCGGCGCCGGCGGGGGACGCGCCTCGGGTGGTGCGACGGGCGCGGGCGGGCACGCGGGCCAGGGCGTCGTTCCGGGGACGGGAGGGGCGACAGCCGCCGGCAGTGGTGGCTCGCCGGTCGCCGGCTCGGGAGGTTCGTCCCCGACGGCG
>Ga0207652_10000885_pt1 | contig 28349 bp, 25 predicted proteins | sample KBSC63BmetaG_FD_184334 | JGI IMG/M metagenome (GOLD analysis project Ga0207652, IMG submission 184334) | Corn rhizosphere microbial communities from Kellogg Biological Station, Michigan, USA - KBS C6-3B metaG (SPAdes) (version 2) | ecosystem: Host-associated > Plants > Roots > Rhizosphere ...
GGGATCGTCGTCAACCAGTATCCGCCTGCCGGGCAAAAGGTTGCGTCGGGTACTGAGGTGTATTTCGAGGTGAAGCAGTAACCAGCTTTTTACCACGGAGGGCACAGAGGAACACGGAGGCGCTTTGCAGGCTTTCTGAAATCCCGAACGCACTGAGGGATCGCTAATGCTACCGAATGTTACTGAGTGACATTCCGGACCCAGATCGTGCTTTCGTAATGATATGGATCTCTCGCTCCGTTCGAGATTTCAGAAAGAACTTACTCCGTGTTCCTCTGTGCCCTCTGTGGTTAGAGCTTCTCGAGGATCGCAGTGAAGAACCCATCACACCTCTGCACGCCCGGAATGGTTCGCAGGAAATTTGCGCTCACAAGCTGATCAAGGTTTTCCCACACGAGTTCGCCCTGGCGCTGCAAGCGCTGCAACTCTTCTTTGACCGGGATCAGATGAAAGTCCGGGTTCTGAGCCAGCGCCGGCTCGATCACCTGCTCGTTTTCTTCAGTTTCAAGTGAGCACGTGGAATAAATGATTCGCCCACCTGGTGCAACGTGCTTCATCGCTGCCTTGAGGATTGCAATCTGGCGTTGCTGCAAATCTTTGAGGTCTTCAGCACTGAGCCGCCACTTGATCTCGGGATTGCGCGCCAGGGTTCCCGTTCCGGAGCAGGGGACGTCGGCAAGCACGCGGTCGAACTCCGCAGGGAACGGCAATTGCAACGCATCTGCGGTAACAACGCGAACGTTGGCTTGTGGCGCCATGTGTCTCAGCAAGCGAGCACGATGCGGATGCAATTCCGCGGCGAAAATTTCCGCTTCGGGTAGCCGCCTTGCCATTGCGCTCGTCTTGCCGCCCGGCGCCGCGCAGCAGTCGAGAATGCGTTTGCCTTCCCCTACCAGCGCAGCTACGAGCTGCGAGCCTTCATCCTGAATGGCAATCGCGGCCGAACGAAACAGTTCACTCGCCGTCGCGTCGCCGCTGACCACACTCCGCGCGTTCTTCATCAGTGCGCCTGGAGCAAGTTCAACGCCCGCACCGCGAAGCGTGTCTTCATCTGTTGCGCTGCTCAGCCGCAGGATTGTCTCTGGAATCTGCTGGTCGTACTCGCAAGTCTTCAGGGCGACATCCTCTCCAAACCGCTGGATCCATTTCTGAACGAGCCAGTCCGGATGAGCAAACACTTTCCCCGGCGTTCCTTGACTGGGAATTCTTTTTCCAGATTTCTGCTGCGCCAGAATCTTCCGCATCACCGCGTTGGCCAGCCCGGCGGCTGAGGTCTTCCTGCTCTGTTTCACCAATTCGACCGTCTCATTCACTGCCGCATGAGAAGGAATCCTGTCGAGGAACGCGGTCTGGTAAGTTCCGATCCGAAGCGCGGTCAATACCTCCAGATCAAGTTTGCGGAAAGGAGTAAAGCTGAAATGCGCGATCATGTCATCCAACGCTGAGCGCCAGCGCAGCACGCCCATGACGATTTCAGTAACGAGATTCTTGTCGGTGGGAGAGAGATCGTCGAGCAGATCGGAGTGCAGCAGCTCCACTGCGAATGAATCTTCGCGCTCCACTCGCAGTAGAATCCGGAATGCGGCCATGCGTGCAGGCGATGCAGCCATGGCCTAGCCTAGCCGTTCGCCTTGAGCAGGATGATAGCCGCTGATGAAGTCGCGCGCCGGTATCGCCTTTTTCCCCTCGGGCTGCACCTGCAGCAAATCCAACCCGCTTGCATTGCCACACCCTACAAAAAGCGCGTTGCCGTTTACCTGCAGCCCACCCGGATCAAGCGGCACTGCCGGATCACTCACGCGCGCCTTCAAAATCTTCAGGTTTTTACCGCGAAACCCTGTGTAAGCTCCTGGCCAAGGCTGGAATCCGCGCAGACGATTGTAAATTTCCCGCGCGCTCCGGTTGAAATCAATCAGGCCGTCTTCTTTCTTGAGGATGGGCGCAAGCGTTGCCATCGAATCATCCTGCGGAACCGGCTGTAAATCGCCTCGTTGCAACTGCTCCAGTGTTTCCACCAGGAGCTCAGCGCCAAGTTCGGCCAGGCTGGGAGCAAGCGTAACGGCTGTATCGTCTGGACGGATCTCTATTTCTCGTTTCAGCAGGATGTCGCCAGTGTCCAGCCCCTCATCGATCTTCATCGTTGTTACGCCGGTCAGTGTCTCACCATTAGCGATAGCCCACTGGATGGGAGCAGCGCCTCGGTACTTCGGCAGCAGGGATGCGTGCACGTTGATATTTCCGTATTCCGGGAGATGCAGCATCCAGCCGGGGATGATGCGCCCATAGGCGACCACAATGATCGCGTCAGGGCGAAGCGTCTCCAGTTCGGCGCGAAATTCCTGGTTGTTTTTGATCTTCTCCGGCTGGGTAACAGGCAATCCGAGATTCATCGCCGTTTGCTTTACGGGCGGAGCTGCCAGTTCCATACCTCGCCCCTGAGGGCGGTCGGGCTGCGTGACTACAAGTTGCAAATCGTGTCCTGCGGTCGCCAGCCGTTCCAGACTGGGCACGGCAAATTGCGGCGTGCCGCAGAACACCAGCTTCATGCCCACTCGCCGGCGCGCATGAGCTTTCTGATCTTGCGCGTCATCAGATCGCGTTTCAAGCGGCTGATGTGGCTGATATAGAGCTTTCCCTGCAGGTGTTCTATCTCGTGCATGAGCGCCCGCGCCAGCAGCTCTTCTCCTGTGTGCTCGAACCAGTTTCCCTCAGCATCCTGCGCGCGGACGGTGACTTTGTTGGGCCGGGTCACGTCTTCGCGAAAATCGGGCAGGCTCAGGCAGCCTTCGGCTCCGCGCTGCCTGCCTTCCGTGTGGATGATTTCCGGGTTCACCAGCACCAGCTTGGCGTTCGGATCTTCCTTGAACGTAACGTCGATGACGGTGATACGCTTGCTGATCCCGATCTGCGGAGCCGCCAGGCCTACCCCGTGCGCGGCGTACATGGATTCAAACATGTCATCGATCAGCTTTTTCAGATCGTCATTGAATTGGGTGACTGTGGCTGCCGGCGTCTCCAGTACCGGATCACCATACAAGGTAATGGGATAGACCATCTTCTCTCGTCAGAACCTCTTGAGCTGTTGTTTGTAGCCTTCGTAGTTGCGAAGCGTTTCCTGCATGGAGTCCCCGCCGAATTTATCCAGCGCGCATCGCGCCAGCGTAAGCGCAACCATCGCCTCTGCTGCGACGCCCGCAGCCGGCACAACGCAGACATCAGATCGTTCATACGCGGCTTTCACCGGCTCCCGCGTGGAAAAGTCCACCGATTCGAGCGGTCTCCGCAGCGTCGAAATCGGCTTGAGATAGCCGCGCACGAGAATCGTCTGCCCGTTTGAGGTGCCGCCCTCAACGCCCCCGGCATGGTTGGATGCACGCGTAAAACCGGTGAACGTAGCGCCCGCCTGCTGAGCGGAATAGCCGATTTCATCGTGCACGGTGGAACCGAAGGAGACAGCTGAGCTCACGCCGGTGCCGATTTCCACCGCCTTGACCGCCTGCAAAGACATCACTGCCTGGGCCAGTAGTCCGTCCAGCCTCTCATCCCACTGTGCGTAAGTTCCCAAGCCTGGAGGAACGCCGTGCGCCACCACTTCAAACACTCCGCCTACAGAATCGCCGGTGCGCAGCGCATGGTCCACTTCGGCTTTCATACGCGCTTCGGCTTCCGGATCAGCACAGTTGAGCATCACTTCGTCTTTCGCGTGCAGCTCTTTGAGCTTCTCCCACGGTACGTCCGGGTTGCCCAGCGCGGCCTTACCTACAGCAATCACATGACTCAGAACTTCAATTTCCAGTTCGCGGAGAAACAGCTTTGCAATCGAGCCCACGGCAACACGTGAAGTTGATTCCCGCGCCGAAGCGCGTTCCAGAACGAAACGCGCTTCAGGAAAGTTGTATTTGAGCGCGCCAGCCAGGTCGGCATGGCCAGGACGTGGCGATGCAACGCGCTTGTGTTTCTCCGGATCACCGGCGCCGACCGGAAGCGACTCCTGCCAGTTCTTCCAGTCCCTGTTTTCCAGCAGGATCGCGATCGGCGAACCGATGGTCTTGCCCTGGCGCACGCCGGAGACAATGTGGGCCGAGTCACGCTCGATCTTCATGCGTCCACCTCGGCCAAAACCCTGTTGCCGCCGCCACAACTCACGGTCGATGAACGCCTGGTCGATGTTGAGTCCCGCCGGCACGCCGGAAAGAAAAGCCACCAAAGTTTCTCCGTGCGATTCACCGGCCGTAAAGTAGCGCAGCATACCCTTTCCTATGTGCGCCAGATTAAGCAATCCGGCGCTTCGACAAACCATTGATTGTAGCCGATGGATGCTACTCAAAGAAGAAAACGCGGCGTGCCGTGAATGTTCTGGGATTAACGAGGCGGTGTGGCACAGCCGCCTCGGCTGTGCAGGGTCAGTCACTCCTCTTGTCCATTCCCCATCTGAATTGATGCTTCTGAGTGGGTCATGCTAAATCCCGCGCACGAGAAACCCTTCTACGAAATCGTTTGCGCACAGGAGGATAGTGACGGACCATCTGCCATCAATCCTTGTTTGCGTTCCAGTTCTTCAGCACAGGCGAGGCGCCTGTGCCACCTCAGCGTCTCCAGGGGCGCCTATTGCAGCAAAAGCGCGCATCGAAACTGAAACAAGAAGCGGGCCGTTTCGGCCCGCTGGTCAGGATTGCTTGAAAGAACGTGGTCTATGCCGCTCGCGTGATCTTGCTGCGCACTTTATTGCGGGTATCTTCGTCAATATTCGTTAGCTGGTGTTGTTCGCGGCCATGCTGCTCGGCATTGCGCAGCACCTCTTCCGGGCTGGAGCCGCGCGTCTCCCAATTGCAACCGGTAAAACCAACGTCGGCGCAGCGAAACTGATACTCCCCTCTTCCGGCGCCACTCTGCGTGCTTTGCGGAGCTTTTCTCATCTCAGCCATGGATTTTCCTCCTTCATCCAATTGTCTGATGAATCCAGAGCCCGTTGAAACAGATTCGCAAGCAGCACCTGAATGTCATTGGCAATCCTGAAGCACGGGGCATTGCATCCCACCCCAAAGGAAAAAGATTATGCCGGAGAAAACAACCCTCAGACGCGCTGCCGAGGATCGACGTGAAGGAAAATCCCCCAGCACGCAGGCAGGAGAGTTTGTTCGGGAAGAGATGGAACATATACGCCGCGGAAAGCATGGGGCGCGTTCCACCAAGCAGGCGATTGCCATCGGCCTGTCCAAGGCCCGCCGAGCGGGAGTGGATCTGAAGCCGCCCAAGAGAGGCCGCGCTTCAGAGAAGACGCGCAAGTCGGCTGAGCGTGACTATCGCAAGGGCCACTCGGCAAAAAAGAAATCTTCCTTGTCTTCTGCTTCTTCCAGGCGTTCCAGCGCTCGTCTGCAGGTTCTTAAACGCGAGCCGCGTAGCGCGGCCTCGCATCGCGCGCTTTCGCGGCAGGCGAAATCGGCCGCACAGAGAAGAAAACGGATGGGCCCGGCAACGGAGACCGCAGGTCGGAGAGGCGGCCGCTCATCACAACGCAAAGCAGCTTAGAAGTTGTGGTCTGCGCTCATCCGCGCAAATCTGCGGTAAAGATCAGGCGTTTGCCTTCAGCAACTGCTCGGCGTGCTGGCGCGAAGTTTCGGTCAGTTTCGCACCACTCAGCATGCGGGCAACTTCTTCGGTTCGCTCCTCTGTATTCAAAGGACGCACAATCGTTCTTGCCCGTCCCGCGCTTTCCCGTTTCTCAATCAGATAGTGGTGGTCGGCGAAAGATGCGATCTGCGGCAGGTGTGTGATGCACAGCACCTGGTCGGCGCGCGCCAGCGACTTGAGCTTCTTGCCCACCGCTTCGGCGGCACGTCCACCGATTCCGGTGTCAATTTCGTCGAATACCAGAGTGCGCTGGCCTTGTGATTTGCTTTTATTGCCGGCTTCAATGGTGGCCTTCAATGCCAGCATAACGCGCGATAGTTCGCCGCCGGAGGCAATCTGCTCCACCGGACGCAACGGCTCGCCAGGATTCGGCGAGATCAGATAAACCACGCTGTCAAAACCCGCGGACGTCCAGTTCTCCGGCCCATTGGATCCAGAGACTTCGATCCTGAACTGTACTTTCATGGCCAGTTCGTTGATCTCAGCTTCCACAAGTTTCTGCAGCTCTTTGGCCGACGAGTAGCGCTTCTTCGAAACGGCTTGCGCCGCCGACAAATACGCCGAGGCTGCCGACTGCAATTGCTTCTTGAGCTCGCGCAGGATGTCGTCGCGGTTTTCCAGCTCATTCACCTTGCGGGCGACTTCTTCTCCGTAGGCGATCACCGCATCCACCGTGCTGCCGTACTTGCGCTTAAGACGATCCAGCAGCGCCAGCCGGTCTTCCACCTCGCTGAGCCGCTCCGGGGAGGCGTCAATCTCTTCCGCATAGTCGCGAGCTGTGGCGCTCACATCTTCAATAGCTGCTCTCGCGCTCTGCAATGCAGCTTGGTGTTCCTGGAACTGGGGATCAAAACGCGCCAGCTCTTCCAGTTGTTTGCGCGCCGCAGCCAGATTGGACAAGACCGAGCTATCAGATTCATAAAGCAGCTCATGCACGGCTTTGGCCGCGGCGTAGAGCTTCTCCGCGTTGGCCAAAACACGTTTTTCCGTTTCCAGCCGCTGATCTTCGCCGGCATGCAGGCGGGCGTCTTCGATCTCTTTTTTCTGAAAGCTCCAGAGGTCAGCCATGCGGAGCCGGTCTTGCTCATCCCGCTCGAGGTCCGTGATGCGGTCGCGGATTCCCGCCCACTCAATGTACTTTTGTTCGAGCTCGTGCAGGTCAACACCCGCATACGTATCCAGCAGTGCAAGCCGCGCAGGGCCGTCGAAGGCCAATATCGTCTCGTTCTGCGCGTGGATCGACGCCAGCTTCGGCGCAAGCTGCCGCAGCAGCGTCACCGTGGCTGGCTGATTGTTGACAAAAACCCGGCCCTTGCCCCCGACCGCGATTTCGCGCTTCACGATCACCTGCCCGGTGTCTGCATCGTTAGGTTCAACGCCGTTTTCTTCAAGGATTTTTTTCAGCCCACGTTCGTCGGCCTCAAACAGGCCAATGACCACGGCTTTATCGGCTCCGTGGCGGACCATCTCGCTGGAAGCCTTATCGCCCAACAGCAGGGAGAGCGCGTCAATCAGGATCGACTTACCCGCGCCGGTCTCGCCCGTGAGCAGGTTCAACCCCGGCGCAAACTCCACGGCCAGGCTGTCAATGACGGCATAATTTTCAACACGAAGTTCAAGCAGCACAGAGGCCTCTGGTGAATGAGCGAAGTCTATCAGATTTGGTAATTGGGTAATTTAGTAATCTGGTAATTTGAAATCGCTCGTGGGGTGGAGTTGTGATCGAATTTCCCGATTGCTCAATTCCAAATCACTTTGTTTTCTCCTCCACCACTTCTCTCGTCCTTCCCAGCGCCTTATTCAGTGAGTCCTTGGGGATCCTGGTCACCAATGGTTTGAGCAGCCAGCCGAGGCCGGTGGGAATATCGCGGGTGAGCGAGAGCGCCTCACACTGGATGTACACGCCGCCGTCCTTTTCCTCAAAGCGCCAGTAGGTATTCAATCGCCAGAGATACCCACTGCCCTGGCCAACGGGATACTCTGGGCCGTCGGGATGGTCCGAGTCCTTTACCTGGGTGACGCGAGTGCTGATGGAATTGGAATAATACTGGCTCGGTGTCACCTCGCCCCACTGCACGTCGTAAAAGGTGTTAAAGACGACCGTGGTGAATTTTTTCTGGTAGAGCCGAAGGAAGATCTTGTAGTCATTGCCCTGATGTGAGATCAGGCGCGACGCAATTACATCTGGCTTGTACAGATCCGCCCGGCGATCATACTCCTTCACCACTTGCAGCACATGGTCCAGCTTGACGCCGGGAACAAACACCAGCGCCACCCAGTGATGGACCATTCCATCAGGCACGTCTTTATCTACGCCAGGCGCTTCCGTGGTGAGCTTATCGATCAGAATTTCGCCATTCTTCAGGCGCGAGTAATCACTGTTCCGCTCCTCAGGCGACCGCGAATCGACGTAAAGAAATGGCCCGCCAGGTTTCAACTCCCGGGCGAACCTCTCTTGCGTGGCGGCTACATATTTATCGAATGCTTCAACGGTTTTGGGCTTCAGTTCGGCACCGAACGAGATTGCGCCTAGAGCAAAAAAAGACAAAAGCAAAAGAATTGTGAATTGCTTCATGGAAGAGAGAGTGCAGCACCTGTTATGCGCAGTCTAGCACAGTGCTCCAGCCTGGCTTTACTTCTCGAGCCGGCTGGAGCCATTTTTAGGCAGGGTGAGCAGAGAATCTACTCATAGCGCAATGCGATCATTGGATCTACGGCTGATGCCCGCCGCGCCGGTACTGCCGTTGCGGCCAACGCTACCGCCGCCACTGCTGCAAGCGCAAGCATAAAACTGAGGACATCAAAAGGCGAGAGATTGAACAGCATTGAGCGCAGCAGCCGCGCGCCTGCGAATGCTGCCGGCAATCCAATGGCAACGCCAGCAACGCAGATCAGAAGGCTCTCCCGTAGCACCATCCACAGCACCTGCGTCCTCTGTGCGCCCAGTGCCATGCGCACGCCGATCTCCGCCGTCCTCCGGCTTACACGGTAGGCCATGGTGCCATACAATCCCGTGGCCACCAGGAAAACCGCCAGCAGACCAAAGAAGACAGCCAGCCGCGCAAACAGGCGGTCTCCCGAGAATGACATGGCAAACTGCTCCTGCTGTGACATGGGCTCGAGCAACGGCAGGTCCGGCCCGAACTGCTTCACCACGCTGCGCGCCTGGGTCAGAATTGCTTCAGGGCTGCCATTCGTCCGCAGTTCAATGTGCATTATGGCAATGTTCGGGATTTGGGTGAACGGGTAGTACGCCATCGGTCGTGGGGTTTCCCGCACGCTGGTGTATTTGCTGTCCGCGACCACGCCGATGATCGTCGCGCGCTGGTTGTCTTCTCCCCATTTGGAGATCTGGTGGCCAATCGCCTCGCCGCCGTTCAGGTACTGCTTCACAAATGTCTGATTCACGATGGCGACGCGCGTCGAATTTGCTGTGTCAGAATCGTTGAAATCGCGTCCCAACAGTACGGGCACTCCCATCACATGAAAGAAATCCGGCCCCACAGAGTTCCAGCGCAGCGCAGCGAATTTCTTGCCATTCGGGGAGACACCGTCCACCTTGACGGCCGTGTTGTTGCTCCAGCCGGCGCCGGGGCGTTCCTCCACTAGCGTTGCAGATTCCACTCCCGGCAGAGCGCGTAGGCGCGCCACCAGCGTGTTGAAAAAATGTACTGCCGCGGCATCGCCGTGAACCGTGTCCGGTGTACGAACCCCAAATACGGCAAGCCCCTGTGCGTTCTGGCCGAGGTTGGCGTTTTCCAGGTTTTTAAGCGTGCGAACCAGCAGGCCGGCGCCTACCAGCAGCATCAGGCAGAGCGAGATTTGCAGCGTCACAAGGGCTTTTCCAAGCCGCATCTTCCTGCGGTCCTGGTCGGAAGCTGCCGGGGAAGTGCTTACGCGGAATCCTGACGGTACGTGCAGGACACCACGCAGTGGCGCCAGGCCGAACGCAATCGCCGCAACAAGGCAGATCGCCATCGCGAATACCATCACCCGCCCATCGGGCGCAAGACTTACATCGAGGCTCGACCAGGAGGCAAGGGCGCGTGTTGCGACTACGGCAAAGCCCCACGCCAGCACGCCGCCCGCAGTCACGATGAGCAGGCTCTCCACCAGGAGCTGCCCGAATATAGTGAATGAGCTGGCGCCCAGTGCCATGCGTACGCTGAATTCACGCTGCCGCCTTGCGTTGCGCGCCAGTAGCAGCATGGCCACGTTCAGGCAGGCAATCAGCAGCACCAGCCCAACCATGGCCATCAATGCGGTCAGCGGCTGCTTGTAGTCGTCGCTCATGCCCTCAATCCCCCGAGCGACTGTCAGCCGCAAGCCCACCGGCTTATCATCTGCCTTGGACTGCCCGATGGCCTGATACACTGCCTGGCGAAACACCGGGTCCAGTTGCGCCTGCGCCCGCTGCAGGGTCACGCCCGGTTTCAGCCGGCCGATGGTCATGAGAAAGAACCACTCGGGATTTCCATAAAGGGCTTGTTTGTCCTGTACGGAGCGGCCCCAGGGTTTCAGCCGCGGGTCTGTCTGGAATGGCACCCAGAAATCAGTCGCCTTGTCGCGCTCCAGGCCAATGAAGCCCGGCCCCGCGACGCCGGCGATCACAAATGGCACACCCTTCACGTACATAGTCTGCCCAAGCACTGAGGGATTGTTCCCGAACCGGCTGTTCCAATACGCGTAGCTTAAGACGGTCACCTGCGTGTGGTTTTTCTCGTCTTCGGGGGTGAATCCTCTGCCACGAATGATGGGAACGCCGAGCCCGGAGAAAAAATTACCGCTGACTTCATCGGCTGCCGCTTCTTCCGGCTCGCTGCCGAAGCGAACACCTACCTTGGGAAAGCCCAGAGGCACAAAGGCCATGAGATCAGAGAACACCTGACTTTGTGCGCGTAGCGCTTCAAACCCATTTTCCGGCAATGAGGTATCGTCGTGCCCGCTTTGCCGGGTGTTGTCCGGCTGGTTGGTGTAGTGCAGAATCACAAGTTCTTGAGGGTTGGCTACAGGAAGGTATTTGAGCAGGACGGCATTCATCACGCTGAATACGGCGGCGTTGGCGCCGATACCCAGGGCCAGCGTCAGGATTGCCACAAACGCGAAGCCGGGAGTGCGCCGTAGTTGGCGGGAGCCGTAGCGAATATCGTTAAGCAGGCCGGTGGCAAAGCCAGTGAATGACATCTGTGCGGTACCTCCTGGTCAAACTTAGACTTCAGAACTGTACCGACGTTATCAGGCAAAGGCTTTCTGGCCGGCAGGGTGCAGAACGCGTATGTTATTCTAGTGGTACGTCTTGCACCTGTCTGAAACAGGCGGGACTGGCTTTAAGTCAGTGAAATTTTATGTTAGGCGGCTGAGGGCCGCCTGTTCTTTTATGAAGACGTTGAGATTGTAACCATGGGAGCGGCGGTTCGGAGCAGCCGCTCATTCAGGAGGGAATTATGGCTGGAAGCTCTCGACCTACGGCTGCCAAGCGGGCCAGAGAACGCGCGCGGCAGGAAAAGCGGCAGGAAAAGCTCGAAAAGAAAGCGCAACGCAAGTTGGAACAGGAAGAGAGTCCGGGCGGTGAACGGCCGGGTGAATTGGTTATCACCTACAACGAAGAAGGCCAGCCGGAAGGTTTCAACTTCCACGATTTTTAAATTCAACTCAGCAGTAAGCAGAATGTACAAGCGCTCGGGAATTCCCGAGCGCTTGCTGTTTAAGCTTTCCATTTTTAACGGATTATACGTGCCGCTGCAGTACTTCGCCGGGAAGGCGCATCATCTTCGATCCCGGCCTCACTGGAACGGGCACCATGGATGAAACGTCGACCGGCTTAACCCGCTCTTCGCGATCAAGATCGCCCTTTACGGTGACGCGCCGAATTTTCAATTGCAGATTGCGCTCCAGAGCATTCAACTCCGATCGCTCCAGCGGCGTGAAGAATGTAATCGCGTTGCCGGAAAGCCCCGCGCGGCCGGTGCGGCCCACACGGTGAATGAAATCTTCCGCCATGTTGGGCAGGTCGTAATTGATCACCTGGGCAATGTTGTCCACGTGAATGCCGCGCGATGCTACGTCGGTGGCCACCAGCACACTCGATTTTCCCTGCTGAAACGCCGTAAGAGCGCTGGTGCGCTGCGACTGCGAGCGATCGCCGTGAATCACGGAAACGCGCAGCCCGCCGCGCTCCAATTTCTGCGCCAGCCGTTCCGTGGCCCGTTTGGTACGCAGAAATACCAGAGTACGGCCTTCTTCTTCGCTCAGCAGATGCCGCAACAGAGCAAGCTTTTGGTCGGCTTCCACCTGGTAAGCCGTTAAATCAACGCTTTCTGAGGCTTTGCGGGTTGAACCGAAGGCCAGACGCACAGGCGCTTTCAGGTAATCGTCAACGAGATGGGCGACCGCTGGATCGAGCGTGGCGGAAAAACACATGGTCTGTCGCGCGCGCGGAAGCTGGGCCACGATGCGCCGAATTGCGGGGATGAAACCCATATCCAGCATGCGGTCAGCTTCGTCCAGGACCAGAGTATTAACGTGCCTTACATCGAAGATCCTGCGGTCCAGTAGGTCTTCAAAACGGCCAGGCGTGGCCACGATCAGCCGCGCGCCTTTGCGCAGGCTCTCAATTTGCGAGCGTTCTTTGGTGCCGCCGATCAGCAGCGCGGCATGGGGCAGCTTCTTGCCTCGAAGTTGTTCGTATTGCTTGTTGATCTGCATGGCCAGTTCGCGCGTGGGTACCAGCACCAGGGCTTCAATGCCTTTACCAGGGTCGGCCAGCAGCTTTTCGATCATTGGAACCAGGAAGGCAAGCGTCTTGCCTGTCCCTGTCTGGGCCGTGGCGAGGATATCCTTGCCTTCGAGGGCATGCGGAATGGCCGCAGCCTGGACTTCTGTTGGATTGATGAAGTGAGCCGCAGCAAGGCGGCCCTGTAGATACGGAGAAATGGGCAGTTCTGTGAAAAGAACCATTGAGTCGTTGTTGTTGCTTTCTATGGTCGGCGCCGGTTCCGGCGAGACGTCAGGGAAACGTCTGGGCAGAGTGATCTCATGCCGAATTTTTTAAATTTTTGCTTGTAGATGACGGAGGAATTACTTGATATGGGAATCCGCGACAAGATCTCGATCGGCTGGATGCCCTGCAACCAGAAATCTAAAGCACTTTCAGTGTAGCACATCAGGTGCAAAAATGGTTATGGCTCCGCCCAGATTGCATAACTTCGGTAACTTCATCAGAAAGACGGAGTAAGCTTAACCACGGCATTTGCGATGCAAGAATCGCGTCTTAAGCGGATACTCTCGAGCCTAGCGCTATTCTGCGCAGACACAAACGTCAGCGCCCCAGAGACCCTGAACCACAAGATCCACACGCGTACGTCACGGCACCCAAAAAGCCCAGAACTCCGAATCGAAGCGGAGCCGCTGTGGCTGAGTTGGACGAGTAAGAGGCTGCTACTTTATCTGATCGGCTTCCGGCAGGTTGATCAGGCCGCGATGCCTGTTCTCCTGGATGTGGTCCCACACGAATTGGTCCTGCAGCCACGCAGCCTGTCGTTGGGCAAGTTGCGGGTCCTGGCAAGATGCCTGATGACTGATTTCGAACCGCTCCCCGCAATTGCCGCACTCGACCACGTTCATCACCACTCCGGAGCGGGCCGGCGAGTTCTCACTGCGCCTGCGGATACGTCTCGCCGTTCCCTTGATGTGGCTGGATTGCTCTACCAACGCGGCTCCCTGGGCTGGCGTGCATGCCCGCGATAATCATCACGGCTTGCGCCGCGGCTGTTGCCGCCGCGTCCGCCGCGAAAACCGGCATTATCGGCCTTTGGCCGCGCCTCGTTGATGTTCAGAGTGCGTCCATCCACTTCTTTGCCATTCAAGGCTTCAATTGCTTTTTCGGCCTGGCCGCGATCCGGCATCTCAACAAATCCAAAGCCACGCGAACGCCCTGTTGTCCGGTCCGTTACCACGGCAACGCTGTCAATGCTTCCATAGGGCGCAAAAAGGGCCCGAAGATCTTCTTCCGTGGTACTGAAGGAAAAGTTCCCGACGAAAAGTTTCATGTGTCCTGCTTCCTTTGATTCGAGGGTGTTATATAAGAGGCTGTTCTCAGCAGAAATAGGCAGGGCCGCGGGCAGCGAGTCTATCTAAGACGAGGACAATCAATGCAACAGCTGCTATGGTAGCACGTCTTAGCGGGGGTAATCCTGGCAGTTATCCGCCGCGTTTCTGGGCAGGGTTGCCGGAAAGCGCAGGACTGCATCCAATATTGATGAACGTGGGTGATGGCGCAGGTTTTTACCGTTTCCCTGCTTGAGCCCGGCCGAAGCTGAACGGTGTCAGGTCCGCGGCTACATCACCCCCGTACGCTTACTTTTCGCGACGGGTTTCTTGCGCAGTGCCGGCCTTCTCAATTTGCTGTAATCCACCATGAACACTCGCAATCCGAACACAGGCGTTGTTTTCGTGTATCCCGCCACAAGCTGGTCTTTATAGTGATCCAGGTAAAAGTCGAAAGGGTCGCGCGGATCGGGATCGATCAGCACCATGTCAGTATCTTCCATTGTCAACTTGCCAAATTTCAGGCGGTTGCCTTGATAAGCCATGTAGTTCCGCGCTGAAACCTCGGCCCATTTGTAAGTTGCGGGCGAACCAAAGATTTCCACGATGTTGTTGCCTTCCAGGCGCACTTGGGTGATTCGCCCTGAGATATGCGGGGGAGGCAAGGCCTGCTCAGGATCGAGGATGAGATCATCTTTCTCAGCCTTCACTCCTCTCACTTTGCCCGTCTTGATCAGGTCCGCGATTTCGATTCCAAACAGGTCCATCAGGCCCTTCACCGGCAGATGTAATGCCCTGACTTTCTCGGAATGCAAGCGGATCTTGCCGTCCGGGGTGGCGCTCAGAGAGCTCTCGGTTTCAAAGCTTATGTCGCCCTTCTTGTGCAGTTTCCCTTTGATCTTGAGCCTGCCCTTCTCGATGCTCAGCGAGACATCCTTAATCGGGGCGTCCTTGCTCGAAAAGACATACTGATTCAGCACATTGGCCATGGCATCAGACGCGATGGCCATTTCGGCTGCCGTCACGTGCAGAGTAAAGGAGTTCTTATCGTCAAATACGGGCATTGCACCCTTTTGCGGCACCAATTCGCCGGCGAGTTGGCGAATGTATACGGCCACGTTATCCGTGTAGTGGTACATCACATTATGCATTTGCACATGGACTGCACCGCCTGGCTGCTGATCATGCGCAGGTTTTTCCTGCGCCATCAGCTGGCAGAGCAGGCAAAGCGAAGCCATCATCATGGAGGCGACACGGCGGGGAGCGGCGGAGGGCAGCATCTTTCCTTGGAATCAGAAACTCTCGGCACGGGTGGTCTGGGGTGAGCAGAACGCATTTTTCGATTTTTCGATTGCGAGCGGTTACCGGATGCCGCAGCGAAATCCGGCAAGGTACTAACCCGCAGGTAATTTCGAATGCGGCTAACCGATTTGTAAAATGACGGTACGTCCCCAACGCCACTTCGATCCGGGTACTTTCTGTTTACCCAAAGAGTTCATCTCAGAAGTCTTGAACTCAGCAGGCTGGTTTCAGTTCAAAATGAGCAAGATGGAGCTCCGGTTCACGTTCTCAAGAGAGTCAGGGCGGAGTGTAGGTTGCGGTTCGCGGACGGAATGGCGGGGTTTTAAAGTCCGAACCCGCTTGAACCGAAACGAAGGGAAAGCGGGCGAACTAGAAGAGAGTATTACGTCCTTCACCCGTTTGACGTGAGCTGCGGGCAGTGTTACGGTCAACATATAAGTCATAGAGGCACTTGGATTTGCAATGATTGCGACTACCCTGATTGCGTTCGCCATGGGCGCCGAAATAGTGGATTTGCTGGCACAAACTGGCCTGGTAGTCAGGGTTGTGCTCCTGATCCTTCTTATATTCAGCATCCTTTCCTGGTCCGTGATTCTTTCCAAGTGGGGAGCGCTGAAGCGCGCCAGAGCGCAAAGCGCGCGTTTTCTCCGCGCCTTCCGCCGCGCTCAGCGGCTTCAGGACGTTGCAGCCGTTTCCGAGCAGTTCAAGCCCAGCCCGCTTGTGCCGGTGTTTGAGAACGCTTACGACGAGTTTCGCCGGCAGGGCGAGGGCAACATCACTGCCGTGCATCGCGCCGCCCAGATCGCCTCCTCTGAAGAGCTGACCCGACTGGAACGGCGGCTTCCTCTGCTCGCTACTACCGGCGCCGTGACGCCATTTATCGGGCTGTTTGGAACGGTGTGGGGCATCATGAGCGCCTTTCAGGGTTTGGGCGATGCAGGCGCGGCAACTCTGCGGGCCGTGGCGCCGGGAATTTCTGAAGCACTTATCACCACCGCCGCCGGCTTGTTCACAGCGATTCCGGCCGTGATTGCCTATAACCAGTATGCTCACGGGCTGAAGGAATTTGCCGCGCGCATGGACGATTTCTCGCTGGAGATCCTGAACCTCATTGAACGCACCACCGGGATTCCAACAGGAGTTCGTTAATGGCTTTCACCAACAAAGCCGGGCGGACGGAATCGTCACTTTCCGACATCAATGTGACTCCATTCGTTGATGTAGTCCTGGTGCTGCTCATCATTTTCATGGTCACGGCCCCGGTGTTGCAGTCCGGCATTGAAGTGAATGTTCCCAAAACCAAGGTGGTGAAGCAGATTGCTGAAGAGCGGGTAGTCATCAGCATCACCAAGGGCCAGGAAGTGTATTTGAATAACGATCACGTGAACCTGGATCAACTTGGGGACAAGCTGCATCAATTGATCCGCGATCCGCGCGGGCAGGCCGTGTTCGTACGCGCCGATAAGGATGTTGCCTTCGGCGCATTCGCCACGGTCATGAGCACTCTCAAGACCTCGGGCATCAGCAATGTGAGCATCGTCACAGAGCCACTCGAGGTGAAGAAGTAATTAGAAGAAATGGCATACGTGCGTGCCAATCTGTTCTACGAGAAGGAGTCGTGGAAGAAACCGCTGACGCTCTCGGTGGCGTTCCACGGCCTGCTGGTTGTTTCTGTTCTGGTGACGGCCTTTGTATATGGCCACCGGCCTGTCAACACCTGGGGAATAAACAACGGCGATGCCATCACAGTCCAGCTAGCGAGTGCTTCTTCTGTGCCGATCCCGCACGCGGAAGAGTCAAACAACATTGTCGCCAATGAATCCAAGGGCGTGACGCAAACTGTGCCCCAACCTAAGCCGGTGGAAACCGAGGACGGCGTAAGCATTCCTGGCCATGTGACCAAGCCTAAGACGATCAAGAAAGTCACGCCGCCGGCGCCAGCAAGGCCTCGGCCTGAACCCACTCCGGAGACGGCGGTGCCCTATGGCGAAGGAGGGCCGGTCAGCGGGCCCTACGGTGCGTTTACTGCGCCGCATACACAGGGTGGCTTCAGCTTCCAGAACGCCGACTTCGGCTCACGCTTTTCCTACTACGTGCGCGAGGTCAACCAGACGGTTTCCCGCAACTGGTACAAACCGGATCTTCCCGCTCCGCGACGCGCCTACATTCAATTTGACATCATGCGCGACGGATCGCCGACGAATATCCGTATAGAACAGTCCAGCGGCGTTCCTTCGCTCGATGAGTTGGCGATGCGCGCGGTCCAACGCAGCGAATTTCCACGGCTTCCGGCGGAGTACAGCGGCAGCAAGGTTTCTGTAGAATTCTGGTTCGACTACCAGAAATAGAAATAACGATCGAATTGGAGCTATGTTGAACAAAAACAGAATTTATTTCGTCCTCCTGTTCATCCCGCTCGTTCTTTTCTTCACACCCGCTCACGCCCAGGACCAGATCAAGACCGGAACCAACATTGGCGCTCCTCTGGTGATGGCCGTTCCCGACTTTAAACAGGCCAATACCGAACCTGCCAATCAGCCGCTGATCAGCGTTTTCAATGACACGCTCTGGTATGACCTGAACAATGCGGGACTGTTCACGCTGGTGGCTAAAAGCTTTTATCCTTCGCAGGTTCCGGGTTTTCCAAAGGAGATCACGCTCAACACCTGGAGCAATCCGCCAATCAGCGCGGCCATGCTTGTGTTTGGCAATCTCGGAGTTGCCGGAGGCAAGGTGAACGTGCAGGGCTGGCTGTACGACACAAAAAATACGCAATACCCGCAGATTCTCGGCAAGCAGTATCAGGAAAACGCGACGGTGGAGAACGCGCGCCATATCGCGCATGAGTTCGCCAATGAAATCATTTTGAAGCTCGGCGGCATTCCTGGTCCCACGGAAACCAAGATCTATTTCATCAGCAATCGCACCGGGCACAAGGAAGTCTGGTCCATGGACTGGGACGGCGCGAACCAGCAGCAGGTAACGCACCTTGGCGGGATTGCGCTTTCTCCCCGGATTTCTCCTGATAATTCGCGTATCGCTTTCAGTGAGCTGGCAAGCAATAGTTGGCAGATTCGCATGTACTCGCTCGACCTGAACCGGATGGTAAGTTTTCCGCGCTATGGCGGCGGGAACTATTCGCCCGCCTGGAGTTCGGACGGAACTAAAATCGCTTTTTCCTCCTCCATGGGTACGGGATCGAGTGAGATCTTCATCGCGGACGCGACTGGCGCCGGTCCTCGCAGGCTGACAACCGGCAAGACTGACGTATCGCCGGTGTTCAATCCTCGAACGAACGCGCAGATCGCGTTTGTCAGCGGGCGCACCGGGCTTCCGCAGATTTATATGATGGACGCCGACGGCAGCAATGTGCAGCGAATGACTGACCAGGGCTATGCGGTTTCACCCGCGTGGTCGCCGAATGGACTGCTGCTGGCGTTTTCGTGGGTGCGGCATTACGGGCCGGGCATACCGGGCGGGGCCGACCTTTATCTGATGGATATCGCATCACGACAGATCGTACAATTGACGCACGACGGCGGGCGCAACGACTTTCCTTCATGGTCGCCCGACGGCCGTCACATTGTTTTTGAATCTACGCGCAGCGGAACGCCGCAGATCTGGAGCGTGCTGGCTGATGGCACGCACCTGCAACAGCTCACGAGAGTCGGACGCAACACGCAGCCGAACTGGAGCTACCGGTAAAAAGTTTGTGTAAATCTGGCGAGTTCAACTCGCATTTGTTTCGGAGGACATGAGGTGAAGAACAAACACTGGGCATTGATCCTGGCCATGCTGACCATCCTGATCGTGGTCAGCGGATGTAAGAAAAAGCAACCACCGCCACCGCCGCCACCCCCGCCGAAGGCGCCCACCGCGACGCTCTCGGCCGAGCCAACATCCATTCAACCCGGCCAGTCGGCCACCCTGACCTGGAGCACGGAAAACGCCGATGATGTGGCGCTGGACGGCAACAAGGTGAACACCAGCGGCTCAGAGACAGTATCTCCCAAGGAGACTACAACGTACCATCTGACCGCGAAGGGTCCGGCAGGGAGCACGGATGCGACGGCACAGGTGACCGTGTCGCAGCCGCCACCTCCGCCCACACCGACGCCCACGCCTGCTCCGCAGCTTACTGACGAGCAGATGTTCGCCCAGGCTGCGCAGGATGTGTACTTCGACTTCGACAGCGCGAACCTCCGCCCGGACGCGGTCCAGACAGTGGCCAACATCGCGCAAGCCATGAAGTCGCACCCGAATTGGAAGGTGCAGATCGAGGGCAACTGCGATGATCGCGGGTCGACAGAGTACAACCTGGCCCTGGGCGAGCGCCGGGCCGGCTCAGCCCGGCAACAACTGATCCAGGATGGCGTGAGCCAGGATGCGCTCAAAACCATTAGCTATGGCAAAGAGAAGCCTGTCTGCACGGACCAAAATGAGGCCTGCTGGCAGAAGAACCGGCGTGACCACTTCACGCTATTGAAGTAAGAAGCTGTAATCCGGACGGGCTGCATGCCCGTCCGGTATCCTTTCCGTCAACCACGCGCGCTGCCTCGTCTCGATTAAAATCTTTCTCAGGAGAAGCAGCAATTCTGCATCTAACGAGTTAAACAGCTTATGAAGACAATCAGATTTTTTCTCTTGCTCGCCGTCTTTGCCGCCGCTGCAATCATGGTCCCATCCGCGCGGGCGCAGAGCACGAAATCACAGCTCATCCAAATCCAGACCCAGTTGCAGATGCTGCAAGACAACATGTCCCGCATGCAACAGTCGTTTGACGAGCGCATGGGCGTGATGAAGGACATGATTACGCAGCAGACGGACAACGTGAACAAGATGGGAGTTGCCGTCCAGAACCTGCAGAAGTCGCTGGGCGCGCAAACCACCGACGCTTCCACCAAGGTTGATCAGATTTCCGGACAGGTGCAGTCATTGCACGATTCTGTGGATGAACTCAAGGCGCGTCTGGCCAAGATCAGCAAGCAGCTCGATGACATCCAATCGGCGCAGCAGAACATTGGCCAGCCCGGAGCAGGCCAGCCGGGCGGTGCTCCCGGAGCCGCACCTCAGCAACAGCAGGCGCCGCCCCCGGAAATGCTCTACAACAACGCTCTGAGTGATTACAACGCGGGAAAGAATGACTTGGCCGCGCAAGAGTTCGCGCAATACGTGCAGTTTTATGGCAACACGGATCTTGCGGGCAACGCGCAGTTCTATCTTGGCGAGATCGATTACCGACGCGGAAACTTTCAGGCTGCTATCCAGGACTACAACAAGGTCCTCGATCAGTATCCCGGCGGCAACAAAGGCGCGGCGGCCGAATTAAAGAAGGGGTTTGCTCTCCTGGAGCTTGGGCAGAAAGACGCCGGAGTGCAGGAGCTGCGCAGCCTGATCTCGCGTTATCCCAAGAGCCCGGAAGCCGTCCAAGCCAGAGAGCGTCTTACGAAACTGGGGGCGGCTACACGGCCACGCCGTCCCTCGCCTTCCCATAAGCAGCCCACGCGCGAATAATCAAGCCCCAGAAGCGCTTCTGTCTCGGCGCAACGAACCCTTACTAGCCTATTTTGCACTCAAATCCAGCTTCCTCAGGCAATATCGGATTTCCTGCGCCATCTGCGTGACGCGCATTCCCTCCTGTACCATCAGCTTGCAGGAAAGCGCGGTACGGTTCTGCGTACCCGGCCCCAGATCGAAATTCACGCGGCAGTACTGGCATTCTTCATTCCAGCAGAAGCGGCCATAGGAGACGTCCTCAGGAGAGAGATACTGCATCGCCCGCAGAAGCATATTCCCTTCAGGAACTTCAAACTCCTTATCTGCCAGCGTGATTTTCACAAGCCTTTCGTAAGGCCGGAACAGGGGCCCGGGATTTGACATAGATGTAATTTTAGCGCGGCTCTAACGAGGCTATGTGGTTACGAAGGGAACTTGGCCGGTATCGCGACAAGCTATGAATATGCAAAAAAAAGCGGCTGCAATCAGTGCAGCCGCTTTGCTTGTCGCTTTCCCTAATCGCTCATGAAGACGCCCTTCCCCTTTGGGCCTTTCATGATCCGCGTCTCCAGCTCACCGCCGGAGGCGCTCTCTATGTTCATTAGACCCATCGGAAGGCAAAAAGTTTTACTTTTTTCCGAATGGGTTCGCTTAGTGGCGCCATGATGTCACCATTTCGCGAGCCAACCAGAGTTGTTATACACAGGATGACAAGCGATAAGAGCTTCGGTCCAATTTTCATGTCGGCATCGCTGCGTGTTAGGTGTCAAGCTTGACGCAACGCACACCTCAATTCTGAGCGGATTCTCATTACCGATGTTTTGGCGGCCTCTTCTGCTCTCCTGGTTGCGGCGGCTTTCCCGGCAACTCGCCTGGCGGGACTCCTACTTCGGTGGGGCCCAGATCGTCATATTCAGGACGGCTCTTTCCTTGAAGATATTTGTCGAACCAGCCGACGATGTGTTCCAGACGCTCCACCCTGTGCCACGGCTGGCCTGAGCGCGAAAGCTCATGTGACTCTCCCGGGAACCGCACCATGATCACAGGACGGTGCAGGAACTTGAGCGCGCGGAACATCTCTTCGCCTCCGGACGCCGGTGGTGTTCGGTAGTCGGCATCCCCCAGGATCAGCATCAGCGGGGTGTGCACGTTCTTGATGTAAGTGATGGGCGAGCGGTTGACATAATCCTGCGGATCGTCGAACGGCGGCGCCTTGAACCAGGAAGGCTGGAAGAGAGTGAAATCGGCAATGTACCACCACGCCGCCCAGCTCGCGATGTCGCGCTGCGAAACCGCCGCGGCAAAGCGGTCTGTGTGCCCGATCACCCAGTTCGTCAGCAGTCCGCCGCCGCTGCCGCCGGTAACGCCAAGCTTTTTGGGATCGACGTAGCCTTTCTTCAACACTTCATCTACGCCGGCCATCAGGTCTCTATAGTCATCTCCCGGATAGTGATACTGAATGACATTGCCGAAGTCCTGCCCGTACGACGTGCTGCCCCGCGGATTGGGATAAAGCACGACGTAGCCCTTCGCCGCCATCCATTGGAATTCATCCTCAAAGACCCAGCCGTAAGCCGCATGCGGGCCGCCGTGTATATCGAGGATGAGCGGATACTTCTTAGCGGGATCAAAGTCCGGCGGCTTCTGAATCCATGCCTGAATTTTCTTGCCGTCAAAGCTGGTGTACCAAAACTCTTCAGGTTCAGTGAGATTCAGTTGCGAGAAGAGTTTCTGGTTCACGTGGGTAAGCTGCCGTGGCTGCGCGCCCGGCGCATCAACCCAGAAGAGGTCCCCTATAGTCGTAGGCGTGGAAATCTGCACCACAAATTTCGATCCGTCAGCGGTAGCACGATAGCGATCCACGTCCTGATTTCCATTGGTCACAGGCGTGACCTTTCCCGTAGCCACATCAAATTGCATCAGGTTGCCGCGACCCTGCTCACCCGTATTGGTAAAGAGACTCCGCCCATCATGGGACCAGATGATGTCGTTCCGCCCGCCGGCCCGAGGCGTTTCCTGGTCGCCAAAGGGGCCGCTGCACACATCAAAATCGAAGTTCGCGGTCAGGTTGCGGGGAGCCGCGTTAGGCGCAAGATCAACCACCCACAAATCCGGCTCAGTGTAGGACTGCACAGGCTGATTCTTTGCAGCGCAGAAGGCGAGGCGCTTGCCGTCGGGGCTGAGCGACATCGCCCGCGGCGCCATGTTGATGGTGAGGACCTTCTGCGGCTCACCGCCGTCTGTCGCAACTGAATAAATGTCTGCGTGCGGCAGCTCGTAGGACGGGTCTTCCGCCTTCGTGGTTGCGAAATAGAGGTGGGCCGAGTCGTGGGCCCACATAATGTCGTTCTCCTGAAATTCCCCGCTGGTAAGCTGGCGCGGCTTCACCGTGTCTTCCGAGCTTTGCGGCGCCGATACCACCCAGATGTGCTGCGGATGCTTGGGATCGAGATAACCCACCCCGTTGAGGCGATAAACGGAGCGGGTAATCACACGCACGTCACTCACGTGTTCAGGTTCAGGCGTGGGCTTGGCAGCCGCCGGACCGGCTTCCGGTGTTCCTTTTTCGCCGACGTTCTCCTCGTGCTTCTGCCCGTGTTTGGCTGCTCTCGCCAGATCGTCACGGTTGGTGGTGCTGGTGAAAGCAATCCATTTGCTGTCGGGCGACCACTCTGGATCGCTCGCTCCCCTTGGGAGATCGGTGACCTTCCACGACTCGCCGCCACTTAAGGGCAGGATGTAAACCTGGGGTGTAGACCGATGTTCCGCTCCGGCGTTCGGTCCTTCAGATGGTGTTGCCGGAACTTCAGGCATTCTCAAGAAAGCCAGCCACTTGCCGTCCGGCGACCAGCGGGGCGACTGGTCGTGCTTGCCATCGCTCATGCGCCGCGGCGGCTCATCTCCTTTGGTTGAAACCACCCAGATCGAAGTGTCATAGCCGGTCTTCTTCTCGTCCACTGAGACCTTTACAAACGCAACGCGCGCGCCATCAGGGGAAACCTGCGGATCACCGATCCAGTTGAACTCGAACAGATCTTTTTCCGTGATGGAACGCTTTTGCGCTTGAGCGAATGCGGCGATGGCCGCGACGACGATGATAACTGTGACACCCAGGCGAGCAGCACGATGCATGGAGGCTCCTTTAGCGAAACGGAATGTTATAGCACAAGCGTGCTTTCGCGCGTTGACGCGCGATGGGTAGGAAAAAGAATTAAGAAGCTTTCTTCAGCTCAATGCGCGCGCGCAGCGCCTGCAGAATGTCATTACGGGTGAGCATGCCTTGCAGGCCGCCGTTCGCTACCACTGGGACCTGATTGAGGTCTTCCTTGCCCATGAGCTCCAGCACGTCTGTCACAGGTGTTTCAGGCGCAACAGAACGGATCCTATCGAGCGGTTTCATGATCTGTTGCAGCGGAGTCATGGCCCAGAGTTCGCGGTCGAGAGAGCGGACTTCGTGTGGCGTAATCAGCCCCGCCATGCGATCCATCACCGTGACGAGGAAGAAGCGGCGGCCGGTGCGCAACAGGAATTGATCAACAAAGTCCTGCACGCTAATCCGGCCTTCCACCAGAGGACAATCATGCGACATAAGGTCCGAGGCGCGGACGCCCTGAAGTGCGTGTTTCATTTCAACTTCAAGGTAGTTGGCTCCGGCGGCCTGGAGCAGGAACCATCCGATAAAGGCGATCCATAACCCACCGTAGTTCTGGCCCGCAAAAAACTCCCAAATGCCGAAGACGATGAACAGGATGGCTACCACCTGTCCGACTCGCGATGCTGCCCGGGTGGCCCGCTCCATGTTGTGCATGGCGCCCCAAAGGATGCTTCGCAACACGCGTCCGCCATCGAGCGGGAAGCCAGGCAGCATGTTGAAGACACCGAGCAAAATATTTATCCGGCCCAACCACCATAGAATCGCCGCTCCGGGCGTAGCATCAGGGTTTGGGCCCATGAGATGAGCGATCAGCATCATCACCCCGCCGATCACTACACTGGTAATCGGGCCTACCACGGCGACCAGAAACTCGGTCTTGGCATCGGGAGATTCCTTTTCAATGACCGAGACGCCGCCGAGTGCAAACAATGTAATGCGGCTTACGGGCAGCTTGCGCGCCTTGGCCACCAGAGAATGCGAAAGCTCGTGGGCGAGCAGCCCAAGAAAGAAGAGCAGAGAGGTGAGCAGGGAAGCGCCCCAGATCACCCCGGGAGTCCAGTCCTTGTTGACGGTGCGGAAATGGTCCGCCAGAGAGAACATGATCAGCAGGGCGATGATGAACCAGCTATAGTGAATGCCGATCTCAATCCCGAAGATCCGGCCCAGCTTGATATGCGATCGCATGTGGACCTCTGACTCCTCTCATTATAAGGATGCTTGAGAGTCAAAGATTGTCGCGAGAAAGGTGAGAGCAGCCTACGGATTGAAAACGCTGATTTTGAGAATGGCCAGGCCCCTGATTCTTCCCATGAAGAGCCACTCAACGCCGGCCGGCTATTTTTCCGATTGCGCCGCTGATTCCTCTTTGAATCCTCTCATCAGCCGATGAATGTACGTCACGTGGACACCCAGCCGCCGCGCCGCCTCCGTGTAGTTGCCGCCTGCTGCTTTCAGGGCATCAGTGACGATCTTTCGTTTGGCTTCGCGCAGGGCCGCGTGATAATTCAAGTTGTCGGTGTGGACAGGTTCACTTCCCGCCGTTTCCCAGATTGTTTCCGGAAGATCACCGAGCTGAATTTCGAGTTCCGATCCCAGTACCACGGCGCGTTCAATAGCATTCTCGAGTTCCCGAACGTTGCCCGGCCAGTCGTAATGATGCATCGCGGATAGGGCATCAGGCGAAATCGCCAGCACACGGCGTCCACAGCGCCTGCTGGATTGCGCGAGAAAAAACTTGGCGAGCAGGTCAAGGTCCTCTTTCCGCTCCCGCAATGGCGGCAGTTTTAGTGCGACCACATTCAAACGGTGCCAGAGATCTTCCCGGAAAAAACCCGCAGCCACGGCGGCCCGCAGGTCTTTGTTGGTCGCCGCGATCAGCCGGATGTTTACATGCACAGGGCGAGTGCTGCCAAGCCGGTTGAATTCCCGTTCCTGCAGCACGCGGAGGAGCTTGGCTTGCACGGTCAACGAAAGTTCTGCCACCTCATCAAGAAAAACCGTGCCGCCATCGGCGGCTTCCAGAAGTCCTTTTTTGGATGCCACAGCTCCAGTGAACGCGCCTCGCTCATGGCCGAACAATTCGCTTTCCAGTAGAGTGTCGCCGAGAGTGGCGCAGTTTACGGCCACAAAAGGCTTGCCCGCGCGACGGCTGTTGCGATGAATGGCGCGCGCAGCCACTTCTTTTCCCGTGCCGCTCTCGCCCAGCACCAGCACTGTGCTCTCCGAGCCAGCCACTCTGGCAATGAGTTCTTCGGCCTTTTTCATTGCCACCGATTCGCCAATCATGGTGCGGTCGTGCTGTAAAGCCGCTTCCAGCAGTTCGGCCTGCCTGCGCATCCGCTCCAGATCCAGCGCCTTTTCCAGCGAGAGTCCCACAGCCGCAGCGACGCCGGTCATGGTTTCGAGATCGCGGTCGGTAAATCGAACACCGGGATTGCGCACGTTCAGATAGAGAACGCCGATACACCGTTCACGCGAGAGCAGCGGGACGCACAGAATGGACTGGCTTCCCATCTGCATGATGCTGCGGACGTTCTTCAACCCCTCTTCCGAGGCCACGTCGCCGGCGAGCACCGCGACCCGTTCCTGCAGTACGCGGCGCACGACGGTGCGGCTGACCTGGACGGCTGAGCGGACAGGGCCGGAACGGTGCCGCCCAACCGAGGACGAAGCAGAAGCGTCAGGCTGTTCATAAAGCAAAACCGCGGCGTCATCTGCGGGAGTCAACTGGAACGCTGCCTCGATGAGTGCTTCCTGCAGCTCCTCCGGATCCCGAAGCGTGGCGGCTTTGCGGTTGATATCAAGTATGGCATTGAGTTCGCTGCGAATCTTTGACGATTGCGCTTCCGCCAGCAGCTTTTCCGGGTTGCGGTAAAGAACTTCCGCCGTTTGCACACTGGCGAACTGCAGCGTGCCGGCATCACTGGATTCAGTGACCTCGGTGGGAATTGAGGTTCCGGTTTCCTCGATGGAGAAGATCAGGACGGAGTCGGCTACCAGGATCCTGTCGCCGTGTTGAAGCAGGTGCTCGCTAATCCTCTCCTGATTCACCAGCGTGCCGTTGTGGCTGCCAAGATCTCGAAGCAGGTAGTTATTCTCCTGGCGCCGAATCAGGCAGTGCCTGCGCGAGACCGAAGGGCTGTTCAGAAAGACTGAAGCCCCCGGATCTCGACCGATCAGGATTTCATCCTGATCTAGAACCACCTCGGTGTTTTTGAGCGGTCCGGCAACCGCAATCAACCGAGCTCCCATGACAGGTGCGTAGTTTATCACTCTCGCGCAGGCCAGCAAGTGGCAGGCAGGGTGACCTCAGGAAATGTATTCCCGGATATAGGGATCCTTAACGGCCGCCAGCTCCGTGGCGGTTCCATCGAATATGATGTGTCCCTCCCGCAAAATTACGAAGCTGGTGTGCACGTCACGAGCAGGGCGCCCGTTGACTGGCTGCATGGAATTCGTTGCCGGGTCGTAATAATGACTGGCCAGCATGAAACCGTCCTGCAGGCGATGGCTCACCAGTAGGGCGCTGGTTTTAAAAACGTCCCGCTGTTTCATGATGAGCTCGATGATGGTGGTAGAGGTGATTGGGTCCAGACCACCGGTAGGGGAATCGTACAGCAGAATCTCCGGGTGAGTGATAATGGCGCGAGCGATGCCGACGCGCCGCCGCATGCCTCCTGAAAGCTCTGAAGGAAACATGTCCACCGTGTGCTCCAGCTCCACGAAGCGCAGGGCTTCGCGAACTCGTGTGTCAATTTCGTTCTCCGGCAGCTTTTCCTCCATCAGGCGAAAGGCGACGTTTTCGCGCACCGTCAGCGAATCAAAGAGCGCGCTCTCCTGGAAGACGATTCCCACCTGGCTGCGCAAATGAAACAACGCCTCTTCCGGCATTGCCGTTACGTCATGGCCGAGCACATAGATATGGCCGGCGTCAGGTTTGATCAGTCCCAGACAGAGCTTGAGGATCGTGCTCTTGCCGGAGCCGGCCACACCCAGAATGATCTTGGTCTCTCCGCGCCTGAGTTCAAACGAAATTCCGTTGAGCAGGTTTGTTTCCTCGAAGCTCAGGTGCACGTCTTCAAAAATGATGGTTTTGTGCACCGTATCTGGCGGCTTGGGAGATCCAGGATTGAGCGGCGGCATGGCAGTCTTCACCTGAGAGGCCCCGCGGACGCGGATAGATTGGCGGAAAGGACGCCGCTGCGCATAACAAGGTCACTATAGCAGAGGACTTGGCGGGGGACGGCAGAACAGGACAGGGAATTACCGCATGTGTTCTCGTGCAGTGTACTGGTACAATCACGTCCTCTATGGACTCACAGGCCAAGTCAGTCCGGCAACTTCTTCACACAGTCCTGCTCTCCAAAGGACGCGTGGAGGCGCTAACCGACGGCATCTTTGCCATCGCCATGACGTTGCTGGTGCTGGAACTGAAGGTGCCGGATTTACCGAAATCGGCAGCAAGTCATGAGCTGCTCTATCGGCTGGGAGAAGAAGCCCCGGCCTGGATGAGCTTCCTGCTCTCATTTATGTACTGCGGCCTGCTCTGGTTCCTTCACCATCTGGCGATGCACTTTGTGCGGCACATGCAAGCGTTGCTGGTATGGCTCAACCTGCTGTTCCTCATGTCCATTTCGATTTTGCCGTTTTCTTGCGCGCTGCTGGGGCACTTCATCCGTAACCGCGCCGCGGTGGAGATTTATTTTGGCAATGTCCTTCA
>Ga0207652_10000886_pt1 | contig 28341 bp, 42 predicted proteins | sample KBSC63BmetaG_FD_184334 | JGI IMG/M metagenome (GOLD analysis project Ga0207652, IMG submission 184334) | Corn rhizosphere microbial communities from Kellogg Biological Station, Michigan, USA - KBS C6-3B metaG (SPAdes) (version 2) | ecosystem: Host-associated > Plants > Roots > Rhizosphere ...
GCAGGCCGTGGGCGAGCTGCGCGAGGCCGCCAAGCAGCCGGTCGACGCCCCTGTTCACGTGCCGCACGCCGACCGCGACCCGGCGCCCATGTCGATCGACGCCATCGCGGCCCGCGAGGCCGCACCGAAGCCGCCGGCCGCCGGACCGAAATCAGCCTCCGGCCCGGCGGCCGGTCAGGTCCGCGCCACCCCGAAGCGGCGCACCGGCGAGTTCCCCGGCGGCTACCGGGCCGAATTCCTCGTCGGCTTCCGGGGCATCGACGACAACCTGCACCGCACGCTGCTCGAAGAGACCCACCACAAGGCGTGGGAGGACGGCTACCGGACCAAGGGCGCCCCGTACGCGGGCCTGCGCATCGGCTTCCACGGCGACGGCGACCGGCGCACCGTCGTCTATGAGGTCTCCATCAACCGCACCACGGAGTAGGAGCGACCATGGCCACCTGGGCGACGCTCGACGACGTCTTCGCCGTCACCCGACGCGAGGTCTCCGAGGAGAACCTCGCCGTCGCACAGGCCATCATGGAGGACGCGGCCGGCTTCGACGGCGAACTCGACGATACGGCCGTGTCCACCCGCAATGCCCGGTTCCTGAAGCGCGCGGTGATCTGGCAGGCCGCCTGGCTGGAGCGGCACCCGGACGCCATCGACGCGATGGACGTCACCGGCGTGTCCGCCGACGGGGTGAGCGCGCAGCACGCCAGCGCGACCGCCGCGTACATGGCGCCGATGGCCCGTTCCTGCCTCATGAAGGTGAGCTGGAAGCACGCGCCGATCCGGGTCCGGGGTGGCCGGCGCGTCGTCGTCGACACCGGCAACCGAGACGACGCGGTGCGCGACGACTCGTTCGTCTGGGCGCCGATGGGCGGCGACGGCACCTCCCTGCGGGCCGGCGGCGCCGACCCGATGTCGCAGCGATTCGGGCAGGTGTGGTCATGACATGGCGGGCCGGAACCACCGTCACGGTGCTGCGCGGCGCCGGCACCGACCGGTTCGACGACCCCGTGGATGTCGACATCGTGGTCTACGACCGGGTGCCGGCTTCGATCATGGAAGGGCCGTTCAACTCCCGCTCACGGCCGGTCAACGGGCGCACCGACCAGGTGCGCTCGTACACGCTGCGGATGGCGCCCACCATCGAGCTGCGCAAGTACGACCGGATCCGCGACGAGCGCACCGGCGCGGTTTACGTCTTCGACACCGTGGACGATCCGACCACGCCGAGCAACCCGGCCGGTCACACCTCTCGGCGCGTGGCCGTTCGTAAGGTAACCTGACAAACCAGGTGGGCAGCCCACCAGGCCGGGCAGACCGGCCGGGCGCCGACCACGACGACCGCCGACGCAGAGGAGGGTGGTCCCCATGGCGCGCGCCAGCGCACGCTACTCGAACCTCCGGGTCAGCGCCGGCTACCCGGCGTGGTTCAAGGTCCACCAGGGCGCCAACGTCAAGCGGGTCACCGAGGCGGTCGCCGACGACGCGCGGGCCGGCTGCCCGTACGATTCGGGCGAGCTGTTCGAGTCGATCAAGGAACGCTACCCGGGTGACCTGATCGGCGTGGTCGAGGTCGGCACCGACCACTGGCAAGAAACCGAGTACGGCTCGCCGCCGCACATCATCCGCGCGCACGGTGACTACTCGCTGCACAACCCTGAGACGGGCGAGTACTTCGGCCCGGTCGTGCACCACCCGGGCACCCCCGAGCAGCCGTTCATGCGTCCCGCGCTCTATCAGCGCCGCTCCCTGGCCGGTGCGTGATGGACTGGGGGCCGGAGCAGGAGCGACAGCATCCACGCAACCCCGCTACGGGCGAGTTTACTGACGCGCCAGGTGTGCGCGGCCTAGAACATGTCGCCGACGCCATGGCGCGCACCCCCGAGGCAAAGCGGGGTGCTGTCGAGGCGTTTGCCGCTCGCATGCGGAGTGAGCACCCTGGGCTGAAGCTCGCGGTTGCTCGCACTTCCAGCGGAGTGATTGTGCTGTCTTCGATCGTGGCGCCCGTGCGGTCGGCCGGCACCGGGACAGCCGTCATGCGCCAACTTGTCGAACTGGCCGACCGCCAGGGTGATGTGGTGGCGCTTACCCCGTCGTCCGACTTCGGTGGCAGCAAGCCACGATTGATCAAGTTCTATAAGCGGTTCGGCTTCATCGAGAACAAGGGTCGTAATCGGGACTACGAGATCAGCGAAACCATGTACCGCCCGGTAGGTGCGTGATGGCGCTCGCGCTGCCACTGCTGGCGAACTCGGAGCTGGTCACCCTCGCTTGGATCCGCGACATCGTCACCGCCTACGGGGTGGCCGCCGGCACCACACTGCAGGGGCCCGACCCGGAGACTCTCGAACTGTCGTGGGGCGACACCGGCTTCGTCACGGCCCTCGTGGTCGGTGGCTCCATCAACCCGACGGTGCCGATGCGCCAGCCGGTCCTGTCGATCGACTGCTACGCCACCAACGTGGGCAAGTCGCGTCCCCCGTGGGGGCGGGCCGCCTCGATCGCCTCGACCATCATCCGGGCCGCGCAGCACGTCGATCTGAAGGACACCCAGCGGCCGGTGACGCTGCCGACGGGGTACGGCACCGCGCGGGTCGCCGACGGGTCCGCGCTGACCGAGCCGGAACGGCGGCCGGGCGATGAGGCGAACCACGCACGTTACGGGTTTCAACTGTCCGTGAGCTGGACTGCACTCTAAGTAGCGAGAAAGGGACAAAGGGGTACAAATGGCCAACAAACTCGCTTACCAGGTCATAATGGGTGCAGCCTCGCTGTACACGGGCCTGTACCAGGCGACCGAGCCCGCCAGCGCCGCTGTCAACCAGGCGCCGCAGGCCTCCGCGTGGACGGACGCCGGATTCACCGACGACGGCTCGACGATCATGCTCAACCAGGAGTTCGCCACGATGGCGGTCGACCAGATCGCCGACATCATCGGCCGCAAGATGACCCAGCGGGACGTCCAGGTCAAGACGAACCTGGCCGAAGCCACGCTGGAGAACCTCACGATCGGCCTGAACTCCGGCTCGATCAGCACCGGCTCCGGCTACAAGGAATACACGCCGGTGTTCAACGGCAACGAACTGCAGCCCACCTATTTCGCCGTCATCCTCGACGGTCTCGCGCCGGCCTCGGCGGCCGGGGTCAGCAAGCGGCGGCGCTTCACACTGCGCCGGTGCCTGAGCATCGACAACGTGGAGACGGCATACAAGAAGGGCGACATGACGCTCGTGCCGGTGACGTTCGGCTGCCACTACATCGACACCGTCACCGCCCCATTCAAGATCACCGACGAGGTGTAAGCGTCCACTGTGGACGGTGGCGACAGCGCAGGGCTCCTGTCCACAGTGGAATGAACCACGCATGAGAAGAGGCTGAGATGTCCGAAACCGAAACCTACCGGCCCGGCAAACATGGTCCCGTCCGACTGAGCAGCAAGACGGCGGCGCCCGCCGTCGAGCGCGAGTCGTTCTTTTTCATCGACGACGAGGAGTACGTGATCATCAAGAATCCCAGCCCCGCGATGGGTCTGCGGTTCCTCGAAATGGTCCGTACCCGGGGTGAGTTGGTCGCCCAGGCTGAGGTGTTTGACATGCTCGTCGGGCACGTCGACCACCCGGATCGGCCCGGCAGCCTGCGAGCCTTGTCCAGAGTGGAAGGCATTACGGAGGGCGAGGTGGCGGCCCTGGTGGGCGTGGTCGGCGACAAGCTCATGGCGGTGGCAAACAAGGTCTCGGGAAACTGACCGGCCGAGTGGCTGAGGTCGGGTGGGTGCTCGACTACCTACCCGATCTTGAGTCGGACTTCTCGGCCATCCACAACATATGGATCGACATCGAGGCGGGCCAGTTCGCCGGGCTCTCCTCGCGGAGATTCTTCCAGACGGCGGAACGGCTCCCCGCCTACCAGGGCGTCATGCAGGCGCACGTGATGGCCGAGGAGCAGCGACGCCAGGAACGCGAGCAGGGCACACCGGTCACCATGCCGACCACGAGCGGGGGCGCGCCAGCGGACACCTGGCAGGGCGTCAAGGTCATCCCGTTGACGCCGGAGATGGCCGCGCACGGCATGGACGCGCTTGGGCTCGGCGGGGTGGTCGACTACGCCACCTCGGCGTGAGGTGAGGCTGAAGAGAGGGGGGTCGGCATGGCGGTAGGGCGCGGATTCCGCATCGCAGAGGGATATCTGGAGGTCACGGCCGACCACTCCAAGGCAGACCGGGAGATGGACGGGTTCTTCCGGGACGTCAACGGCCGTCTCCACGACCAGCAGGGCCGCTTCGCCAAAGAGGGCCAGATCGCCGGGGAGCGCTACGCCGAGGAGCTTGACCACGCGGCAGAACGCAAGGAACGGCAGAGCTTCGGCGGCCTGGCCGCCCGGTTCGGCAAGCGGTTCCTCGCGATCGGTGGCATGGCCGGCAAGTTGTTCGCCAACGGCTTCGTTCTCAAGGCTGTGGCCGGTCTGGCCGCGCTGCCCACCGCGATTTCCGCCACGGGCGCGATCGCGCAGGGGCTGTTCCAGATGGGCGGGGCGATCGCCGCGCTCGCGCCGGCCGCCATCGGCGGTGCGATCTTCAGCCTGGTCTCCCTGAAGTTGGCCTTGTCCGGATTCGGTGACGCCCTCAAGGCCGGACTGTCCGGCGATACCGAGAAGTTCGCCCAGGCGTTGAAGAAACTGGCCCCGGCCGCGCAGGAAGCGGTCAAGCAGTTCGTGGCGCTCGCCCCGGCCGCGCGGGAGCTGAAGCGGGTTGTACAGAACAGTTTCTTCGCGCCGTGGCTGGACGACATCAAGCCTCTCGCCACGACGTACCTGCCGATCCTGCGCGCCGAAATGGCGTATCTGGCGGGAAGTGCCGGCGTGGCGGTGCACCAGGTCGCGGCGTTGTTCACCCCGCCGGACGCGGCACAGGCGTTCCAGGCGATGCTGCACGACTTCGCAAAGACGTTCAGCAATATTGCCTCCGCGATCCCCGGGCTGGTGTCCGGGTTCTTCAACCTCGCCGGGGCCGGATCGAAGTGGCTGAGCCGGCTCAGCGGGGGACTGTCCGACCTGGCCAACAAGTTTTCGGCCTGGTCCGCCGAGTTTGTCGACTCGGGCCGGTTCGACGCGTTCGTCTCGCACGGCCTCAGCATGATCGGGCAACTGAAAGACGCCCTCGCCGATGTGGTCGGCATCGTGCGGAAGGTGTTCGCGGCCGTGCCCGGCGGCGGGGGCCTGTTCGTCGCGCTGGGCCAGCTCACCGACGGGCTGAACCGGTTCCTGGAGACCACCGAGGGGCAGCAGGCACTCACCGGATTCTTCGCCCGGCTGCAGGCGCTCGCCGGCCTCATCATGGGCCTGGTCAAAAACGCCCTCCCCGGCCTGCTTGCGCTGTCCGATGCCACGCTGACGGCGTTCCAGATCCTCGCCCCGGTGGCCGGCACCGTCGGCGGGGCCATCGGCGACGCCTTGAAGGCGCTGGCGCCGCTACTGCCGCTCATCGCCAGCGCGCTCGCCCCGCTGCTGAACCTGGCCGCCGCCGTGCTGCAGGCCCTGGCGGCGGAACTCGGCCCGGTGATCAAGCTGTTCAGCGAGCTGGCCACCGGCATCCTGCCAATCCTGATGCCGCTGATCGACCAGATGGCCAACACCGGCCTGCCCCTCGCAGCCGCCGCCGGCCAGGCCCTGTATGAGGCGTTCGCGCCGGTGATTCCGGTGCTGCTGGACGTCTACAAGACGCTCGCCGACGCCTTGATGCCGATCTTGCCGCAGATCACACAGGTGATGATGGAACTCATTCCGGTGATCACCGAAGTGGCCAAGATCTTCGCCGACACCTGGATCTCGGTGCTGAAGGATCTGCAGCCGCACCTACCGACCCTGGTTCGCCTGCTTGGCGCGCTCATCCTCACCTTCGCCGAAATCGTCGTGGTGCTGGCCAAGGTGCTGCCCTACGTCGCCACGTTCGCGTCCTGGTTCATCAAGGCCGGTGGATGGGTGGCCGGCTTCGTCCTGTCGATCATCGAGTTGCCCCGGAAGCTGGCCGAGGTCGGGCTCGCCTTCTGGAACTGGATCAAATCGATCGGTCCGGCGGTCGGGAATTTCTTCCTCCAGATCGGACAGTGGTTCGCCGCGCTGCCGGGTCAGATCGCCGGGTTCATCCAGCAGATTCCAACGATGATCTCGAATGCCCTGTCGGCGGCCTTCGATGCGTTCTTCTACTGGCTCGGCTACATCACCGCGTCGGTGATCCAGTTCGCCACCAACCTGCCCAACCAGATCGGCAACATGATCACGTCGATCGGTCAGTGGTTCTCCGAGCTGCCCACCCGGGCGCTGCTGTGGTTCTCCCAGATGTACAACACGATCTCTACGTGGGTGGCCAACACCTACCACTCGATCGTGCAGTGGCTTTCCGGGGTCGGCCCGGCTATCGGCAACTGGTTCTCCGACGCCTGGACCCGCGCCAAGAACGCCACCGTCAACGGTGTCAGCGCCGTCATCTACTGGGTCAAAAGCCTGCCGGGCACGATCAAGGGCGCGCTCTCCGACGCGATCCACTGGCTGGAGGGTGCCGGATCCGACGTGCTGCACGGCCTGATCAACGGCTTCACCGGGGCGCTCGACTGGGCCAAGGGCATGATCGATCGGGCGATGAAAAAGCTCGTCGACGGCGCCAAAGCGGCGTTGCACATCAGCAGCCCGTCAAAGTTGTGGGCGGCCGAGGTCGGCGCTCCGAGCGCGCAGGGCATCGGCGCCGGCTTCGCCAAGGCCATGCCGGACGTGCAGCGGGTCATCAACGCCCAGGTGGCCGCCATGCCCAGCCGGACCGCCGCCACCAGCGTCAACGTGGCCGCCCCCAACGTGTCCGTCGGCGGTCCCACCGTGATGGTGCTGCTCGACGGCGAGGAGATCTCGGCGAAGGTCGTCACCCCGAAGCGGGTCAACCAGGCCGGCACCGAGGGCGCCCGGCGTCGCGCCTTCCTCGACACCGGCCGCACGGCCGCCGCCTAAGGGGGATCGATGACCTTCGACCAGAATGTCTACTTTGGACAGCCGGGCTCGATGTTCAGCCTCCCCCACCCCCGGGGCGGGGTGAAATCGACCCGGGGACGCCCCGTGCAGGAATTCGCCATCGGCAACGGTGAATACCGGGCACGGAAGAGCCTCCAGGGCAGCCGGGTCTACAGCATGAACTGGGAACGTCTGGACTTCGACACGTTCTCCACGCTGCAGGCCTACGACCAGGGACACATGGGTCCTGGACCGTTCGCGTTCCTCGACCCCGGCCAGCGCAACATGCTCATGGTCAACCAGTCCAGTTCGACCAGCCTCACCAACGACACGACGAACTTCACCATTGCCGGATCCGGCCAGAGCATCGCCAGCTCGACCACCCTGACCACCGGCGTGCCGCGCTCCCTCGCATGGACGTTCAACTACGCGTCAGCCGCGTCGGGCGCCTCGATCCTCACCCTCGACTCGCCCTACCCGGGATGGCCCGGCATCCCCGTCGTCAACCGCGCGTTGGCCTTCTCGTTCCTGGCCCGGGGTGGCGGCACTGACGGCGTGCTCGACCTCATTCCGGAACTGCAGTGGTACGACACGGCCGGCGTCCTGCTGTCCACGTCGCAGGGCTCCGCGCTGACCACCTCGACCGGTGCGTGGGGCACCGGGCTGGTCACCGCCTCCCCGCCGGCCAACTATGCCTACGTGCTGCCCCGGGTGCACTACCGGTCCGGAGCTTCAGCCGGCTCCATCGTCTACCTGTCCAGCTTCCAGCTTGAGGAGGGCGCCACGCGCGGCACGTGGAGGCCCGGCACCGGCGTACATCCGGTGGTCGTGCTCGGCCAGGAAGAGGCCTGGCCGTGGCTGTACCCCACCGAGGTCCGCGACAGCCCCACCCTGACCCTGCGCCAGGACGGGCGGTAGGCGATGCAGTCCGCCAGCGTCAACTACGTACAGGCCTCCTCGGGGGCCGGCGGCACGTGGGCGGAGCCGCGCCTGCGGGTCGACTGGATGCGTGACGGCTACGACACCACCCCCAACATGCTCGACATGTTCCGGCGCAACCTCACCGACCAGTGGGGGACCACGGATACCGGCCAGACCTGGACCCTTCCCGTGGGAGCCGCTGCCGACTTCGACGTCAGCTACGACGGCACCGACACCCTGACCGGCGCCTACGGCTCCAACGCCACCACGGGCGCCTCAGGGTTCTACTACACCCACCACGCGGTGTTGTCCGGGCCGCTGGTCTACGTCACGACCCAGACGGTGTGGCTGAGCCTGCCCGTCCCGCAGGGCGACGCCATCGAAGCCGGCATGATGTTCATGCGCTACACCGACGCGTCCAACCACTACCGCGCGGGCGCCGTGGTCGGCGCGGGCGGCACGGTGCGCCTCGCGGTGGTCCGGGCCACCACCGCCGATGGCGAATCGGTGCTCGTCGACACCTCCACCGGCGTCGGTGTCACCTACGCGGGCGGCTCGCAGGTCCTCGTGGTGCGTGGCCGCATGCTCGCGGACGGGACCATCCAGCTCAAGGCCTGGATCGACGGCACCACCCCGCCGACCACGTGGCAGGTCGAGGTCACCGACCCGGACCAGATCACCACCTCGGGCGTGGCCGGCCTGCGCACCGTCGTCTACCCGGGCACCACCAACACCCGCCCCATCGTGGTCAAGTACCACCGGTACGAGGTGACCAACGGGCTACCCGACGACATCTCCACGCAGCTCGGCGGGTGGACAGCCGAGCACCACATTGACGACGGCTACCCGGACAGCGTCACGTTCATTTCCGGTACCGCTATCGCCGACCTCGACGCCGACCTTGGAGCGCCACCCGCCCACCTGACCGACACCCCGATGCGGGTGGCCGAGTACTACAGCCCGTACAACACCGACTCGCCCCTGTACGGCCGTGACCGCGACGTGGCGCCGGTCGCCCTCGATCACGGCCTGATCACCGCCAGCGGGCCGGAACGGATCCGGGTGTTCACCGGGCAGATGCTCGACATCCCCGTCAAGGGTGGCAGCGCCAAGCTTTCCGCCACCTCGGCGGCCCGGCTGGCGATGCGCGCGCTCGTCCAGCCGCCCGCGTTCGCCTGGTTCGAGGTCGGGCTCAACGGGTCATGGCCGGTGTCCTGGGCGCTCGCACAGTGCGGCCTGTACGTGTCGCCGCCACCCCGGGACAGTTGCCGCTGGTGGACGCCGATGCACGGGTCGACGAGGCCGTTCATCCCGTCCCGTAACGTCCAACTCGACAGCGACGCCACGTTCTGGCTCGGCCGCCGCTGGACGACCGGCATCAACGCGCTCAGCAACGCCCGCTGGCGCCCCGAATGGATTGACGGGCCGTACCTGACCGCACCGAACTGCGCGCTGGCCGCCGACGAAACCCGGTACGTGGCGCAGCGGGCCGTGGAGTTCGGCGACGGTGACGACATGTTCTCCACCGCCGGCAACCGTGGTCGGCTGGAGTTCTGGATCCGGGGCGACACCACCTCGAACGTCACGCCGGCCGGTTCGGGCACCCCCACCCGGTTCGCCGGGCTGCGCATGCCCGCGAGCCTCGCCACCGACCCCGGCTTTTTCATGGGCGTCAACACGTCGCGCCAGGTATTCGTTTCCGTCAATGACGGCGCCGGCCACTCCGCCACCCTCACCTCTGACGACACGCTGCCCACCGACGGCGCCTGGTACTTCGTCGGCGCGGCCTATGACATCGCCGCCCAGCGGCTGTGGGTGACGAACTTCGCCGGTACCACCAAGTCGACCACGGCGGGCACGCTGACAACCGCGTCGCTGCCGGCCGTCGACACCTTCAGCAACAACTTTCCATCCTGGGAGAACTGGTTACCAGCGGCTGAAATCCAGTTCTGTACCGGCTCCGAGGCCAACGTCGACAGCAACCCGACGTGGGTCAACGCCATCACGTTCGACCCGGACGTCATCATGACCAAGTCGCAGCTCGAACTCACCGCGTTGATCGAGAAGGAGCCGGTCGAGGCGTGGGAGTTCGTGTCCCGCTTCGCGCAAGGTGAGTTGGCCGCGCTGCGCACCGACGAACTTGACCGGATCACCTATCTCAATGCGGCGTGGTGGGTGCAGGACGCGCAACAGCAGGTGACCGACCTGATATCTACAGAGATCAATGCTGAGTCGCCCGATGTCAACATCGACCCGACGAAGATTCGCAACACGGTGCAGGTCACCTACTCGACCCTGGAGGTGCCGGCCACGCGGATGCCCGCCTACCGGCTCACCCAGCAGTTGACCATCTCGCCGGGGACCACGATCGTGGAATTCCCCTTTCAGAGCCCGGTGGTCGCGCTGTCGGACGCGGCGATCCTGTTCCTCGACGACACCGACCTTGCCGGCGGGGTCGAGCAGTTCAACGCGTTCGACTTCGTCTCGCTCAACTCGTCCACCGACGGCACCGGCACCTACGCCGATTCGAGCACCGTGACCATCACCAAGGGCGAATGGAGTGCGGGATCGACCATTTGGACGTTCTACAACGCCTCAGCCACCACCTGGTACACCGCCAACGCCTCGAACCTGCCGACGCTGCAGGTATCCGGGTATCCGGTGGTCAGCACCCGCGTCGCGGTCTCCGATAGCAACGATTTGAGCGTGTCGCAGCGCGGGGAACGGTCGCTGCCAGTGCAGGGCACCGAGGCCGTACAGACGGACGTGGATGCGCGCCGGCTGGCCCGGGACCTGAAGATGGGGCTGCGTCAGCCGACGCCGATCGTCGAGGCGTTCGAGGTGTTCGGGGAGGCCCGCCGCCAGCCGGGGGATCTCGTCGAGGTGGCGGATCCGTCGCTGACCCGGATCAGCGGCCAGTGGCGGCTGCAGAGCGTCACGCACAAGTTCAGCGGTGGCAGCTACACCCAGCAGGTACGCATCCGGCCGACCCTGCCGATCTGCGTGGTCGGTGAGGGCATCATCGGTCAAAGTCTCGTCGGACCCGAAGAGTAGGGCCAAATGACCACATATCCGATTGTCGCGCTCGGCGAAGGCGTGGTGCTCGATCCGGACTGGATTGCCGATGTCACCGCAGCGGCCAACGACCACCAGACCCGGATCACGAGCCTGGAAACCGGCACGGTCGCACAGCTCGCCTACACCACCAACGGCACCATGGCCACCTCGACGGTCATCGGTACCGAGGTCGCGATGTCCGCCTGGACCGGTGGCGCCAGCCCGACGTTCGTCTTCAAGGCCGGTTGGGTGCATGAGCTGATCCTGCACGGCGCCGCCGCCGACGCCGGCACGGCCGGGTCCGCCGGGCAGGTCGCGGTGCGCATCCGCAAGGGTCTCAACACCACCTCCGGCCAGCAGCTCGGATACACCACGATTTCCACCGTCGGCGCGAGCAAAGTCATTTCGACCACGAGCATCCGCTACGTCAAGAACGCCACGGCGGCCGATATCTCCACGCAGCTCGGTCTCACCGTCGACCGCCAGCAGGGCGGCAACGCGCTCATCTACGGCGACGCCAACATCCCGCTGATGGTGAGCATGCGACCCATCGGACTGATCTCCCAGTTGACCAACTTCGCCGCGATCGCCGTCTCGATCGTTTAGCCGAGGCCTAAGCGGTAGGGACGGAGGGTAATATCCGGGATAAGGGAAAGGAGGTTTCGAGTCGATGACATCACCACAGCACGCGAAGTGGATCCGTTTGGGCATGCAGTGGCACCTGGCCCGGCCGCTGGTCGCCCTGCGCGACCGGCTCCGCACCTATGGCTACACGGTGTATGACCTGGGCGACACCCGACACCTGGACCACATCCCGCCGGAGGACCACACCCCGTACAGCGAGACCGGCTGGCCCGGCACCACGCCGTACGGTTGGGTGACCGCGATCGACATCATGCCGCCACCCAACAACTCGCTGCCGTCGTTGCAGGCGCTCGGCGGGCAGATCTTCGGCGACCGGGAAGCCGACCTCGACGAGGTGTCCTGGCTGAAGTACATGAACTGGGGCCCGGTCAACAACAGCACCGCGAAACACGACCAGTGGCAGCCCAACCACGTCCGCAGCTCATCAACCGACGTCGGCCACATCCACCTGTCAAGCCGCTCCGACGTCACCCAGTCGACGGTGGGCGACAGTTACGACCCGGTTGCGCGGCTGCGCGGAGAGGACAGCGAAATGTCATCGAAGGAAGTCAACGACATCGTCAACCTGCTGATCGGCGGGATCTCGACGGCCGGTTACGCCGACCAGGACAGCGACCCGCTCAACGACGCGGCGGCGAAGATGAACCTGAACATCCTGAGCGGCAAGCTCGACCAGGTCATCAAGATTCTGGGCCAGCTCGGCGCCGGCCAGCCACCGGCCAGTTCCGGGGCGCCCGTCGACATCGCCACCGTGGTCGCCGCGCTCAAGTCCGACGAGGGTCAGGCCGCGATCCGCGCGGCAACCTACCCCGCCTCATTCCAGGCCGCGCAGGACGCCGAGAAATCCTAGGTGGGCCTGCGAGACGCGTTGATTGGTCAGGTCGCCCCGTGGACGTTGCTCGTAAGCCTCTTCGTCTGGATCGTCACGCTCGTCATGACTGGGCGCCTCATTTCGCGTACCGTCCACCTCGACAGGGTGAGCGACCTCAAAGCGGCGATCGCCGCATTGGAGGCGACGGTGAAAGAGCGCGAGCGGCAGATCAGCGAACTCATGGGCCGGCAACAGAGGCCATCGTGAGGTGGCCCCGGTGGCTGCGTCGACACCGGCCCAATGGCGACGCGAAAGAGGTCCGCGAGCGGGCAGAGGAACAACTCCGGGCCGCGCAGCAGCAGGCCGGGCAGGTTCGTCGGGAGGCGGCGAAGCCGCTACCACGTGACGAGTTCGTCGATCGGGTGTCAAGGGCGTTTCGACCGGGGGCGTTGTGAGACTGGCCTTTGAGCTGCTCCTCGGGGCGTCGGTGGCGTTGTCGCTGCTGTTCGTGCTGATCCTGGGACCGCCGTGGCGTCACCGCGACCAGGCGATGGCCTGGTTCCTCGCCTCGACCGGGTGGGTGGCGATCGCGGTGGACGGGGTGTTGTTCGTCGCCATCCTGGGCGCCCAGGTGGCGCCGTGGGTGCTACTGCTCGCCCTGACCGTGCAGGATCTCGCATTTGGTTGGCGTTTGTGGCTGGTGGCGCGGGATCGTGTGCGGTGGCGGCGCGAGGCGTCGAACGTCGAGGAAGGGGAACGGTCATGAAGAGTTTCAAGTTCCAGCCGGTGGTCTGGTTGACGGTGATCGCCACCGTGCTGGGCGCACTGCTCCAGGTCGATTCGACGTTCCACGTTCTGCCGGCGGGGGTGGCGCACTGGGTCGCGGCCGTCGCCGCGTTCGTCGCGCTGCTGTGGACGGCCGTGAAGGCGTGGCAGGCGGCCACCCCGGTCGCCGATCCGAAGAGTGCCGAGGGCTACCCGCTCGCCCCGGTGCCGCCGGTCGGTGACGGAGGCTCGCGGAAGTAGGGCTTTTCACCCGGGGATGCAGGCCGCCCCGGTCGTCGCCCGGCGGGGGCGGTGGCCGGGGCGGCTTGACATTCGACGTGTTCCCAATGTAAGCTCGCCCTGTCAGTTGAGCCCACACCCCAGGGAGCACCACATGAGCCTCAGGCCGAAACCGCAAAGCTGGGACGACGTCCAGCCGGGCGACGTCATCACCTGGACCGAGACGAAATGGTCATACCGACTGGGCCGCAACACCGAGCGTCCGCGTCGCATGCTCGTCCGCGTGGTTGGCCCCCACGAGCCGAGGCGCGGGGACACGATCCGCGTCATTCAGGGCGTTGTGGTCACGAAGACGGATCAGCCGCACAAGGCGATGAACAAGTACCCGTTGACCGACGCCGACAACGTGAGCACCGGCGAGATGGGTCACGCCGCCGTGCTGCCGCTGGGCTGGATCACGTCGCTGGACCGGCCCGCGTACGCCCTCATCGAGGGTGGCGAGTGCCCCGCCGGCCACATCGACATCGCGATCACCGATGGCGGAACGTGCGCCACGTGCGAGCAGACGCCGGCCGCGAAGCCGGTCAAGCTCACCGATGCCCAGTGGTCGGCGATCAATCGCGTGAGCGGCCTGGACTGCCGGGGGTACTTCAGTAGTTACGCGATTCCGACCAACACGTCTGCCGCGCTCGTCGGCAAGGGGCTCATCACGCACATCATCCGCATCGGTGGTTTCGGCCGGCAGTGGCTGACCCCCGCCGGTTTCAAGGCCGCCGGTATCGACCTGGCCACCCTGGTTGAGGGGGCGCACGCGGAGGCGCTCGTCGAGAACGGGCTGCGGATCTGCGATGAGGCGGACGCCGATGACGCGCAGATTCACGTCTACGCCCGCGATGTCGAGGTGACCGGGCCGGAGTTCCCCGCCGGCACCCCCGAGTACGAGACGTACGCGACGGAGCTGCATACGGAGCTGGAGAAGTTCGCCAAGGGTGAAGCACCCTACGAGTACGGGCCGATCGACAAGGCGGCGGTGCTGGCCAAGCCCATCGACAGCCTGCTCAACTCCGGCGCGGTCGAGCCGCAGACCACGCCGCGCACACTGCTGGAGCTGATCGACGCGCACGCTCAGGCCGTCGCCCGGGGCGAGTACGGCCGCGAGCGTGCCCACGTACTGCGCGCGCAGATTGAGCGCCGGCTCGACGCCCTGCGCGCCGAGGGTGAGGGCTTCGACTGGATCGCCAACGTGCTGGACGGTCGAGCATGAGCATCCGCACCGACACGGCCGCCAAGGTGGCGCGGGACCTCCGCGCCGCCCTGGGCCGGTACGCGCACATCGGCGCGGTCGACCCGGAGCGCTTCGCTGCCTCATACGTCCTGACCACGCTCGACATCACCGTGCGGGAATGGCCGGACCTCACCGACCACGCCCGCGCCGAGGGCGCCGCCGGCATCCTCGACGCCTACCACCTGATCAGGGAAGAAATCCGATGAGCCTCGACAAGATGACCACACTCGGGGAGTGGCCGGAGCCGCACCCCGAGCACGGGGAAGCCCTCGACACCGACGGTGCCGCCGCGCTGCTCGGCATCAGCCGCAGCACCCTCGACGTGCGGCTACACCGGACCCGCGCCGGCACCGCCCGCGTGCCCTTCCCCGAGCCGGATGGTCCGGCCCGCAACGCCGAGGGCCAGCCGATCCGGTACTGGTGGACGGTCACCATCGAGGCCTACCGGGACGCGTGGAAGCTCGGCGGCGGCCGGCGCACCCTCACCGCCGACGACATCCTGCGGGTGCGGCGCCTGCACGCCGACGGGGACAGCCAGCACGAGATCTCCCGCCGGACCGGCCTCGGCGTGGCGACCGTCTCCCGCATCGTCAACAACAAGGACCGCCGGGGCGCCAGCGCCCAGGAAGGAAGCCAGCCATGATCCCACCGGAGCCGTTCGAGGACGTCCGCCGCGCCCGCGACCAGTACGCGCAGGAGCGCGACGTGCTCGCCGGAGCGCTCGCCGCCGTGCTCAACCTCGCCGACGAGTGGGCGCGGCGTCCCCTGATGAGACTCACCCCCGAGGGCGCCGCCGAGCAGCTCCGCGCGGTCGTGGCCGCGCCGGTGGCTGCCGCCCCTCAGCACGTCACGGCCCGCCTGGAGGCGTACGGGACTCTTGCCCGGCTGCGCGCCGAGGTCGAGGCTGCCCAGCGGACGGCGGAGCCGCCCACCGTGGCTCAGGCGGCCCGCGAGGTGGCCAACTCCTACGCCATAATCAATGCGCCGATCGCTCTGGGAATCACTCAGGCGTTCGAACGGTTCGCGAACCTGCTGGAGGGCAAGTGAGCCGTCGTCCCGCCGCGATCGGCGCGCTCCTCGTCGTCCTGCTCGCCTGCATCGTGCTCGCCCTGGCCGGGCTCGACCTGCCGTGGCTGGTGCTGGCCGGGCTCTGCGGGGTGTGCGGCGTGGCGATCGCGGCCCACCGGGACCGACGGTGAGCGCCCCGCTCGTGGTCGGCGGGGACCCCTCGCTGACCGCTACCGCGCTCGCCTGGCCGGACGGCCGGGTCATCACCCACGGCCGGGCCGGGCTCACAAACGTGCGCACGCCCCTCCAGGAGCGCGGACAGGCGATGATGGCGCTCGTCCTGGAGTTGGGCCACCTCATCGCCGGGGGGGCGCCCACGTTGGCCCTGGACGCCTGGAGCGAGGTCTCTTGGCCGCGCCTCGTCCTGCTGGAGGACTTCCCACCCGGCACCGGGATGCGAATTGACCCGGAACGTGGGTATGTGTGGTGGTCTCTGGTCAACTACCTGGGGCGCAGCGGGGTGCCCGTGCTCGCCGTGCCGCCGTCGAACGTCAAGCAGTACGCGTGCGGCATGGGCAACGCCAACAAGCGCGAGGTGATCGCCGGGGTCCGGGAGTGGTTCCCGCAGTTCGAGATCCGCCGGACGTCGAAAACGGGAAAGATCCTTACGACCGACGACGACAACAAGGCCGACGCGGTGGCCCTCGTCGCGATGGGGATGGAATTGCTTGGACAGCCGCTCGCGGAACTGCCCGGGAAACACCGCCGCGCGCTCGACGCGCTCGAACTGCCGCCCGGCGTACGCCTGTAGACCGCCGGCCACCCGCCGCACCGACTCTCCCCGGTCCATCCAGCACGACCGTGCTGGCCGGGGGCGGCGGGTGGCCGGCCCGCGTATCGTGAGAGCCATGGTCAGTGACCGGGGTGGAAAATACGGATACGTGGTCAAATCACGTCAAAACGTCTATCGGGCCCTGCGGCGTCACGGCAAAAGCAAGAGTGTCGCCGCCGCGATCGCGAACGCCGGACGCCTCCGGACCGGCCGGCACCGGATGGCCGTCAAGGCCGCCCGCACCCGCAAGGCCCGCTACGGCGGTCGGCGGTAGGGCCAGCACCCCCGGATACGATCATGCCCGGGATGGGTACACCCCGGGCATGACAGTGCATGTGATTCTCTGGGTCATCGCCGCCATCCTGGCCGGCGTCGGTGCTTTCCTGCGCGGCCACCCGTTCCAGGTGACCCTGATCGCCGCCGCGCTCGCATTCGGCTTCGCCGGGTTTGTCGCCTCGGGGGCCGGGGCCTAGGGCTGACCCTTGCAGCGGCGCGACGCGAGCCGCTCCGACCACGGCTGCTCGCAGTGCCAGCAGCCGATGCAACTCGCCTGCACGAGCGTCTCCAGGTCGAGCAGCGGCGGCCCGTCGCTCTGGTCGCCGTAGAACTTCCTCGGGTCGGTGATGTGGTAGGCGATCGGAAAGATCCAATAGTGATCCCCGGTGCGCGGGTCGAACGGGGGAATCCGGTCGACGCCACCTTCCCGAACCTGCTGAACGAAGCCCGTGCCGACCAGCTCGACGCGCTCATCCATCGGTGGCCTCCTCACGCTCCCGGTGCGCCGCCCACAGTGCCTCGACCCGCTTGAAGATCTCCGGGTCACGCTGGCCGGCGGGGATCGCCTGAAGGAGCCGGTGCGCTTCGATCGTGACCGGCTTCGTGGCGTACGCCCGGAACTTCCCGCACGTCGAGCACTCACCGTAGTTGCGGTGCCGCAGCGTCCCCGGCGTCTCGCAGACACACGAGCCGTGCGCGGTCTCGATCGACGAACAGTCATGATGGAAGCGACCCGGAGCACCCTGCCACCACTTGCCGGGCGGGGTGTCCCAACCATGCGAGAAGTTGACATAATCGCCCCGGCGGGACTTGCCGCCACACCACGCACAGCGGGTCAGCAGCCACCGGCGCAGATCCTGCAACGGCGACACCTGGATGCGCCAGTGGTGAATGTGGAACTTCCAGCCATTGAGATACTTGGATTTCCATGTGCCGTCCGGCTGCTGGGTCCGGCGGTAGTGCTTGCAGATCTCGCCCGAGTCGTGGCCGCCGGGTTCCCGATGCCAGATGGTGATCATCGAGGGCCAGTAGAACCCCCGGCCCGCGATGGTCCAGGACGGCGTCCAGCTCGACGGCTTCCACCACGGAAAGTGTCGCTTGCCGGCATGCTCGGCGCGCTCCACCTCATCGCACTGGCTGCAGTCGTGGTGGTGCTTGAACCGCCAGCGCGGCGCCACCCGATTGGGTCGCTCCGGGTCGATCGAGTCGTACATGCGATCCCGTTTCGGCCACGGGCGGGGGATGTCGAATGCGACGACGAGCGGGTCATGCATCGGGCACCTGCCGACACGGCGCATCCGGGTTACGGGCGCACGCCGGGCAGTTGCCATCGCCGTCGGTGTCGTTGACGCACCGGCCACGGGCGCGCCGGGCCGCGTCCTCCGCGAAGTCGAGGTGCGCGGCGCCGGCTGGCTCGTCATGGTCGGGTGCCCAGTACACCTCTCCGCCATCGGTCATGGTGCCCAGGGGCCGCCAACGGCCCGACGACTCGCCCGCGCCGGGCTCCACCGTGGCCGGCTCGTCGTCGCTCTCGTCATCGTCCTCGACCTCGACGACCATCGGCGGGTCGGCGAGCTTGCCGAACCGGTCCATCCACATGCGGATGTTGTTGGTGGCGCCAGCTCCGATCGCGAACGCCAGCCCGGGATCGTTGTCGACGTCGAGCGAGCGGAAGATCTCGCGGGCCCCGTGCAGCGCCTCCCGCTGCTCGCCGAGCCGGTACGCCGCCGCGTTGGCGGCCGGGTCCTCCCGGACCGGCGTCTCGTCGGCCGGGTCGAGCCAGTCGGCCGCCGCCAGGTAGCCGGCGCGCAGCTCCGGCGCGCGGGAGAAAACGCCGGTCTGTTCGCGCAGCATCCGGGCGATGTCGCGGGTCCACGCGGCCCGCTCGGCTGCCGCCCGGGGGGTATCGCGCTCATCCGACGACCCGTACCGCCCCCTCAGCGCGGCGTGATAGTGCTCGCGGAGACGCAGGGCGGCCTCGTGCCACCCTTCGGTCTTTTCGAGGTCCACGCGCCCGCTGGAGGCGTCCCAGCCGGCATTACAGACGAGACCCCACGCGTCTCCGAGAAGGTCGAGCGTCTTGTCAGGTAGAGAGCGCACCTGCTCGTCGAGATCGGCGAAGTCGATCCAGCCGCACCCGGTGCAGCGGCTGACGGAGACGAGCGCACCGCCGCGCATGTGAGTCGTCATCGAGTGGCCCACGGTGGGCCACTCCAAGCAGTGTTCGGCGGTCGAGCCCTGGGCGACCTGCCAGTTGGCCGGTTCGGTCATCACGCACCGTCCGGCAGGCCATAGGTGCCCTGGTAGCCGTCCGGGTCGGCCCACATCGACACGCCGTTCATGGCGTTCGCCCGGTAGTATTCGATCTCTGGGGTGAGGTTCGCCGAGTCCTCATACCAGGACAGGTGCCGCGCCATGAACCGGGCGTCCGCCGAACGCACCGACGGATCGAGCGCGAACGGGCCAAGCTCCCGGTACAGGGCCAAAGTCGTGTCGACGCTGGCGTCATACCAGGCGAGCCCGCTGGCGCTGTCACGGCGCAACGTGCCGAACCCCTGATACCTGGCCTCCCACATCCGCACCCGGTCGGCGTACTCGTAGTGGTCGGGCAGGTCGTCGGTGATCAGGCCACACCCGGCCTTGACCGCGTCCGGGTTGGCGTCGAGCAGCGCGCCGAGGTGCGCGAGCCAACCCGGGTCGGCCGGCGGCTCCACGTCGCAGTCGGTCACGAGGAACCGCTCGCCGGGCTGCACGATGTCGGTCAGCCCCGGGTGGATGCCGCCGGGGGGCGCCCACAGGTCGCGGGGGTGGGCGTTGCCGCGCCAATGCACATGGAGACGCGGGCCGGAGGTGGCGCCACCATCGACGGGAAAGGTGATCGAGGCTCGACTGCCGGCCACTGCGCCGAGCCATTTCGTCATGGGTTCATACGTCGAGCCGTGGTCGACAACGTGAATGTCGGTGATGCCGGGGGTACCCGCCAGGACGGACACGCATCGCTGCGTGTAGCTGAGCCGGTCCCTGGTGATGACGATCGCCTTCACTGCACTGCCTTTCTGGGGTTGAGGATTTGAAGCCTACGCCGGAAGCGCGGCATCCCCCCGCAAGGGGGAGCCGGACGTGTTCCCGCCATGGTCGACCTGGTATGTCCACGTGATGTCGCCGGTGCCGACGAACCGGGCGCCCAGCTCGTTGAGCGCGAGGATGAACCGCCAGTCCTCCCCGGTCCAGTCCTCGTGCAGGTCCGGGCCGAGGAAGCTTGCCTGCCGGGCGAACGACGAGCGCACCGTGATGGTCATCGTGATGTGGTGACCCATGTTCGGCCGGGGGTCCCACACCTTGCCCCGGTGGGTCGCCTCCCATTCCTGAGCGATGCCGTTCCCGTCGAACCACGAATAGGCGACGTCGCCAAGGTCTTCCGTGCCAGACTCGCCGCACAACAGCCGGCGGTGAGTGGCCAGATGTCCGAAGTGGACGCCGTCCTCCTCTTTGCCGGTGTACCACGTGTCGTCACTGTCCAAAAAGGACACAAATTCGGTACCCATCTTGAGTGCCTCGTCGAGCGCGGCCTGACGGGTCTTCGCCGCGCCCGACCGGTCGGTGTCCAGAGCGATGGCGATTCCGAACGGCAGCAAGGTTTGCGCATACACGCTAGCGAGTGCCCGCCCAAGCAGCGACGTCGGGTCTTTGGCCGCGCCGCGCGCCGGATGTGTTGGCACAACAACACAGGTGTCGAACACCGGCGGTCCTCCGTCTCCACCGCCGTACAGTTCGTGGACATCCGCCGAGCGCACCTCGGCAGTCACGGAACGGGCCGGATCTGCGGGTCGGTCGGCCGCCACCGCGAGCCGGCGCGCAGCTCATCCGGGTTCGGCACCGGACCGGCGGACCGGTGCGAAATCTCGATGACGCCACGGTCGAGCAGTTCGCCGACCACGGCCGCCATCAGCGCCCGGTTGTTGGCCGGCACCTCCGACCACGGCTTCGCGCTGGCCTCACGGGTGGTGTACCCGTGGTTGGGGGCGAGGCGTTCGTACGTCTCGTGGAAGGCCTGCGCGATCCGCTCGGCATGCTCCTTCATGGTCATTCTCCTTGCCCAATGCAGTTTGGAAACGATGGACCGTGGTTGCAGGGCTTGCCGACCGGCTCACGCTCGGCGTAACAGAGTTCATTGCTTCGAGTGCCGTCCGGAACCCAATCGGCGCGCCGATGCCGTTCGTACACTCGGATATCGCCGATCATCCGAGTTGGTGTGTTTTCGAGTCCACAATGGACACAGTGAGTATTCACGGCCGGCCACCTCAGCGCTTCCCGACGAACCAGAGTGTGATCAGCAGGGCGACCGTGCCGGCCGCCAGCAGACGAAGCAATACCTTGCCATCCTTCAGGCCCACTACGGCCTCCCGTGCTCGTAGACGCCCCACCAGACATCCCAGGGCATGTTGACGTTCCACCGGAAGGGGAAGTGTTCCCGCGACACCTGAGGCCGGACATCCTGCAACCGGAACAGCACCGGCAGGGAAAGCTGATCCTGATGCGAGCGGGACACACACTCCCACCACCAGTGTTCGCCCATTTCGACCGTGGCCGGTGTGTGCCGGCGCACATTCGCCCCGGTCGCGAACAGCCCCCATCCGCGCGGGTGGCCCATGCCCTGGTAGGCCTTCGTCTGGGCGGCCAGGGACCGCCAGTCGTAGCGGGCCAGGGTCGCGGAGAACGCTGCTTCCGTGTAGATGCAATCCCGGTACGGGTGGGTGACCGCACACCAGTCGTCGCCGCCGAGGGCGTCGAGGCACCGTTTCGCGTAGCTGTCCACGGTGATGAGCAGCGACGCGTCGACCCACAACGTGACGTCGGCGTCCGGCACCGCCTCGGCGGGATGACACTTCCAGAACTTGTGGGCGAGCATGCTCCAGGTGGCCTTGCGGTCCGGCCACGCGGTGGAGCGGTCGGCGCCCGCGTCGGGCGAGATGTGGTCGGTGACCACCCGCACCTCCCAACCGGGGGCCTCGACGCCGGGCTCATCGGTGTACAGGATGGCCCGACACCCGAGGTCGGCGGGGAGGGGCTTTGCGTATTCGTACCCGCCGTAGAGGGCGCTGTAGAGGGCCACCCGGTCGAGGTCGGTCACGAAGCCACCGGCTTGTACGACTCGATGGTCTCGGCGAGCCGGTTCCAGGAGAACACCGGCTGCCAGCCGAGCAGGTCCCAACCGGCCCCCTCCGCAACGATCTTGGTGGGCTCCTCGCCCACCCGCATCGGCAGGTACCGGATGCCGGCGGACGAGCCGGTGATCGAGAGGGTGAACTCCGCGACCTCGCGCACCGTCACCGCGCGGCCGGTGCCCGCGTCGAACACCTCGTCATCGCCGTAGCGCAGCGCCGCGACCAGCATCCGGCCGATGTCGTCGGCGTGCACCAGGTCGACGGTCTGCGAGCCGTCACCCCAGATCGGGATGGGCCGGTTGTGCCAGGCCTCGGTGGCGAACGTCGGCACGATCTTCTGCGGGTGGTTCGGGCCGTGCTTCTGGCCCGGCCCGTACGCGTTGAAGGCGCACACCCGCGACACCGGCAGGCCGCGCGCCCGGTGCCACGCCGAGGCGAACCGGTCAGCGCAGATCTTGGTGGCGGTATAGACCGAAGGGAAAACCGGCGGCATGGTGATGCCGACGTAGCCGGCGCCGATGTCGGCGCACCGCTCCAGGATGTTCAGCGCGCCGTGGACGTTGACGTCGATCGCACCGTGCGGGTCGTCGAACAGCTCCGAGGTGCCGAGCACACCGGCCAGGTGGATGACCGCCCCGGTGCCGGCCGGGATGCCCTCTTCCACGTCGTTGGGCCAGACGATGTTGTACGGGGGACGATCGAGGTGCAGCACGTGATGTCCGGCCTCGACGGCAGCCCGCTCGGCGGCCTGGCCGATAAAGCCGGCGCCGCCGGTAATGACGATGCGCATCAGTTCCCCTTCAGTTGATATACTTCGATTTCCTTCAGCGCCTCGATCGGGTCGAGCGCGCTGACCCGGGGCACGATCACCCCGGCGACGAACTCTCCCGTATCGGCTTCCTTCGCCCAGATCTCGGTGATCTGGTCGTAGAAGGTACGCAGCCACGCCGGCCCGTTGACCGGATCCAGGCCCTGTATCACCATCGCCCCGGTCGGTGCGACGTCGACCATGGTGATGTGCAGGTCGGGGCGCCACTTGCGCAGGATCGGCCAGATCTTCCACACGTCACCGGTCCAGTCCCCGGGCAGCGGCTCCCGTCCGGCGATCTCCACGGCGTAAGGCAGCACGTCGTCGATCACGACGACCGCGCCCGGATTGGCGCGCTCCTCGACGCCGATGAAGTCGCGCAGCACGTTCTCGACCAGGTGCATGCCGTCGATGTACGCGAGGTCGACCCACGGCATCGCGGTGAACGTCGAGAAGTACTGGTCGGAGGTCATCCGCAGCACCATGTCGGCGAGCGGAGCACCCACCTGCGGGTCGGGGTCGACGCCGACCACGGCGAGGGTGTCGACCTCGGCGAGCTTCAGCGAGTGTCCATATTGGACACCGATTTCGAGGTATCCCTTGGGGCGCAACCGCTTGTGCAGTTCCCGCAGGAAGTGATGTTTGCCGGTGTCGCCGAACGTGGTCGACGTCCAATGGCCTGGCGGGAATCTCATGACACCCTCCGGGTGATTGCCTCAGCCCACGCCGCAAACACCGCTGACACCTGGTTCAGCTCCGCGCGCAGGAGTTCGGGGTCATCCTCGGCGAACGCCTCGGCGATCTCCTCCAGGGCGATATCGCGCCAGGTCAGCTTGCCTTCCCGCGCCTTGTGGTCGGTTTCCTCCCGGAAGACCTCGGCGATCTCGCGCGCTGAGCCCGGGTCGTCAAGACCCCACGACCGCTCAGGTCCGGTGCCGTCGGGATGGTTCTGCTCACCCCATTTCGCATCCTGGCGCAAGCGTTCTTTGACGATGTCGGCGAGTGCGTTGGCGAGCCCGATGGGCATCTCCCCGTTGACGCGAGCCCGATCGCCAATAATCGATATATCAAACATCACCACGGCTGCCTCCCGGTGATCTCGACGAAGGTGGCCCGGTCGCGGCCGGCCTGCTCGGCGAGCACCCCCGTGGTGCTCGTGTCGGCGAGGGTGTTGGGGACGGGGAAGCCGCCCACGTGGACGAGGCCGCCGGCCTCGCGGGCTCGCAGGGACAGTTCGTCGTCGCCGAACCACCAGCGCAGCCGCTCGTCGAAGTGGGCGCCGTCCCATTCGCCGCGCAGCATCATCGCCCACCCGGCGAGGCGGGTATGCACGCTCATCGGCGCATTGCCCCGCCAGATGAACGTGTGGCCGGGGGGCAGCATGTCGAACGGGTCGGAGCTGGCCGCGTCGCACCCCAGGTTGCGCATGGCGCCGGCCACTGCGTCGAACCAGCCGGGCGGCGGTACGGCGTCGTCGTTGAGGACCGCGACGTCCCACCGGTCCATGGTGATGGTGTGGCCTTCGAACTGCTCGACGCCGGGCCGGTCCCACAGCCACAGGCGAACACCCGCAAGGCCGCTGTTCCACAGTCGGGACAGGTTCGGGGGCTGCTCCTCGTCGCGGCCGATGGCCAGATGTTCGCTCGGACCGCCGAGTATGTCCGCCATGATCGGCGGGTCGCTGGCGTTGTCGACGACCACCACGAGGTCGACCTGCGGCGCGATCGCCTCGACGCACCGGCGCAGCTCGGCCGGCCGGTTGTGGGTGGCGATCACCGCGCCCCGGGGAATCTTCCTCACCTCGTCAACCTCCAGATCAGCCACGCCATGACCGCCACCACCGCCAGAGATATGATCACAAACCCGGTCACCGCCGCCGCCCCCGGATCCACACCGGCAGTGCGAGCACCGCCATGAGGATGAGGAAGCCGGCCAGCACCTGCGGGCCGCCCATGTCAAAACACCTCTCTGTCATTGATATAGCTGAATGTCATGGTGTTTCGGATGGGTACGTTCAGGTAGCCCGCACCGAGCGTGTCCCGCACCCGGATATCAGCGTGCGGGTACAGCCGGAACCGATCCCCCGACACCACATGCTTGATCGACCACCGAACGGTCAGCGGCACCTCGACCATTCGCGCCGGCCACCGGCGGACCCACCAGCGGACCGGCCAGCGGTGGGCGTGCGTGAGCTTCCAGTGGTCGCGCCAGGTGGCCGGCTTCAGGTACGTCGGCGCTGCCTCGACCACGGTGGACGCCTCGATGCGCTCCGGTGGCAGGTCTTCGCGCAACACCCGCGCCTCGAAGTAGAAGAGCACGTCATCGGCGATCATGTCGGTCACCGGCTGCACGTCCGCGCGCATCGATTCGAGCACCTCGCGACTGACCCGTAGACGCGCCCCGATCTTTCCCTGGCGCAGCCGGGCGATCACCTGGCCGCCGAGGTGGTCAAAGTTCGGATGCGCCCAGTACCGGAACGGCTCGTGTCGCTCCTCGCGCTCGCGGCGGTCCTGCTCCCAGTACTGCCGGGAACCTTTCGGCCATTCGCCATGCACCTCGTGGTAGCGGCGGGCCATCTCGCCGTCCGGGTCGTTCCACTGGCTGTAGGTGTTCGGGTTCTCCCAGAAGCTATCGAGCGGACTGGTCATAGCAGCCCCTCATATGCCTGCTCCCACAGTGTCACGCGCTCCTCGATCGTCCACGCACGGGCCGTCTCACGGGCCGCGTCGCCCATCGTGGCGCGCAGGCCGGCATCCTCGACCAGCATCTGCAGGCAGGCGCGCCAGTCGGCCGGGGAGCGGGCCAGGAACCCGTTCACGCCATGCGTGACCACGCCCCGATAGGCGGGCACGTCGGAGTAGACGGCCGGCACCCCGAGCGCCATCAGCTCGACGGCGCGCAGCGGCGACTTCCCCTCGTTGAACGTGGTGTGTTCCAGCGGCGCCAGCCCGATGTGGAACTTCGACACCCGCTTGTAGTGCTCCCAGAGGTTCGTGGTCCAGCCGATGAACGACACCTGGTTGGGCAGCATGCCGGCCGGATGCCAGGTGCCCAGGAACCGCATGTGCGTGGTCGGGTAGGTGTTCAGCACGTCGAGGACGGCCGGCGCGGCCACCTGCCAGTCACGGGTGTGGGTAGCTGAACCCTGCCAGCCGAGCATCACCCGCCCGGCGACCGGGGCGCGCTGCGGCGGCACGTCGAGCAGCCTGGCCGGCACCGAGTTGGGCAGTACGGTCACGTTCGAGTTGTACGGCTTGAGCGCCTCGGCGAGCGGTGGCACCGTCACCGTGACCAGGTCGGCGTGGGTCAGGTTGGCCCGCATGGCCTGCTGGACGCGCGGGTCCCGGAAGTCACGGAACTCGTGGCCGGGCCGTACCTCGGCGCGGGCCAGGGGGAGGCCGGCGGCGGCGGCATGGTTGCCGATCGCCCCGGCGAGGTCGAACGCCTGTCGCTGCCGGGCGCCGTGGGCGGCGAGGTCGTTGGTGCGGGGGTCGATGGCCAACAGGTTGTCGTCGATTTCGTACACCATGCGCCAGTGGCCGGCCTTGCACAGTTCCTGCCACAGGATCGAGGTGCGTGGGTTGCACACCCGCTGGCCGACGATGATCTGCGCCTCGTCGCGGGCCCACTCACCGATCTGCGTCGACACCATCACCTCGTGGCCGCGCGCCTTGAGCGCCTCGGCGACAAGGTGCAGGCGATACCACCAGGTGCCGTCGGTCATCGACGCGGCCCAGAAGAAGATCTTCACGGGGGGTCCTTCGGGGTGTGTCAGGGGTGTGGATGAGCCGGGACCGTACACCCCAGAGACGGCCCCGGCTCGGCTTCCATCATGCCCTACGGGCGGATCACCAGTCGTCGGACGGTGGGGTGGATGACTGCGCCGGGTGGGTCGACGCCTCGGTGGCCGGCTGCGCCTTCGTGGTCGACGCGCCCTCGAACGGGTCTTCCTTCGTCTGCTTCGGCTTGCGGTCCCTGGCGCCCTCGTGGACGCCCTTCTGCGGCTTCGCCACGTTCCACAGCAGGTCCGGGCCGAGGGCGTACGCCTCGATCTCCAGGGTGTAGCGCTTCTCGCCCTCGGTGGTCTCCCACTGCCGGTTGGCGATCGGCCCGTACACGATGACGCGGTCACCCTCGCTGAGCGATTCGACCGCGTTCTCCGCGATCGAACGCCAGCCGGTCACGCTGTACCACGTCGTCGGCTGGTCCTCGTTGGTGCCGTCGCTGTTGCGCTTTCGGGGTGTACTCGCCACCGAGAAACGGCACACCGGCACGCCGTTCGGCGTGAACCGCATCTCGACGCCACCCTTGCCGACATTGCCGACGACGGTAGCGTAAACCTCTCCTGCCAAGGTCTTTTCCCTTCGGGGGTTGGGTATTCGATCACATCAGGTGTGCAACGCGCGTGTCAAGCCGCGTGTCAGTCGGGGATGGGCAGTTCCTGTTCCTCGTGGCCGCGCCGAGCGAGCCGCGCACCACGCAACAGCCGCCCGGCCGCCGCGTGGTGCGCTTCGGTGACGAGCGGCTCCACCGACAGCACCTCGGCCTTGATGGTCCGGGTACCGTCGGACCGCGACTTGGCGTCCTCGATGGGCACAATGGCGTACAGGATGTACTGCACGCCGTTGTCCTTGGCCATCGGCGCGGCGAGGGCCTGCAACCCGTTGTTGACCTCATCTTTCGCGGGTGGCATGCGCTTGGACAGCGTCACCCGGGCCGGTGTCGTCACGATCCGTCTCCTTTGAACTGGCGGCGGCGCGGCGAGTCGCCGAACCGGCTACGCGGCGGGGGCTTTTCGGGGATGTGCAGGTGCCGTTCCCGCTCGGCCAATGACGGCCGTCGATCCTTGCCGGGCGCCGGCCGGTACTCCGTGGAGCGGGTGTCGACGGTGCGGGCCGGCTCGTCGTCGGCGAGGCCGATCACGTGGTCGGGAAGCTGGACCGTTTTGAACGTGGGGCGCCCCGCCTCGCGCACCCGCATGATGAGCTTCGGGCCGTCGAGCATCCAGCCCTCGACACCCTCCCAGGTGCCCCACACGTCGCTGACGCCCTCGATGGTGTAGGCGATGAGCTTCATGACAGTCCGATCTTGATGTTGGGGTCGGCGGGTTCCTCGACGTCGATGCGCCACAGCTTGCGCTTGGAGACCCCCGTCATCCAGACATTCTCGATCGAGGTGGCCCGGGAGAGGGCCTCGCGCAGCTCCTCGACGGTGAAGCCGGCCGGCTTGTCGGCGGCCAGGTAGGTAACGACTCTCTTCACGCGATCACCCGTAGTCCGCGACGAGCAGCCACGCCGGGGGCCGCGACGTGGTCAGCCCGAGCGCGCCGAGCGCACGCGTGAGCTTCGCATCGGCTTCGAAGATGCCGGCCGGCGCCAGTTCGCCGATCTCGACCACCCGGATGTCCCAGTCGCCGCCGGTGGTCAGTTCGAACTGCTCACCGACCGGTGCCAGCAACCATCGCACGTGCTCATAGTGGCCGTGCTGGATGATGCGCACGCCGAGATGCTCCGCGACGAACTCCTCCGCCGCGTCGTCGTC
>Ga0207652_10000887_pt1 | contig 28316 bp, 19 predicted proteins | sample KBSC63BmetaG_FD_184334 | JGI IMG/M metagenome (GOLD analysis project Ga0207652, IMG submission 184334) | Corn rhizosphere microbial communities from Kellogg Biological Station, Michigan, USA - KBS C6-3B metaG (SPAdes) (version 2) | ecosystem: Host-associated > Plants > Roots > Rhizosphere ...
TTTATCTTCGCGAATGGCGGTTATTTTTAAGGTGCCATTATCGACGTGTGCATTTGCCAAAGAAGCGTTTGTGTAATACTCAAGCTCATTATTTCCCCAGCCATTTCCTCCTACATCGTAAGTCCATTTGCTACTGTCCGGTAAGCCATTATAATTAAATTCATCACTCCATGTAAGCTTCCATTGGTTGCTATCACTTCCTTTTTTTGAAGAGGAACAGGAATTGAAAAAAAAAGAAATGGCGATAATAAGTAAGTAATTAAAATGTGTCTTTTTGAGAAACATAAGGAGTGTTTTTTTGAAAAATTAAAAGAAATCATTGGAAAACTCTTACATAATCGACAAACATTCTTTGAGGAAAAGACGTGCTGTTGTCAGGAGGTCCGGGCCAATCGCCTCCGACTGCTACATTGAAAATAAAAAACTGTGGGTCATTAAAAGGATAATTGGCTGTGCCAACATCTGTTTTGGAAACGGTTAAATATAACTGATCATCCACTAGAAATTTGAAAGAGTCTTTTGCCCAAACGGCGCTAAAGACATGAAATTGCTGTGAAAAATCTCCGGATGGTAACGTATATGCCGCTCCTTTTGAAGCGTGCGATTGTGTGGATGCACCCCAATGGAGTGTGCTATGGGTGGTCTTTGGATCAGTTCCAATCAATTCCATGATATCAATTTCGCCGCATGCCGGCCAGGATACAGTAGAAATATTGGAGCCAAGCATCCATAACGCGGGCCACATTCCTTTGGCTACGGGAAGCTTTGCCCTGATGTCAATTCTGCCAAAAGTAAAAGCTTTTTTGTTTTGGGTGGTCATTCGTGCGGACGTATAATTAAATCCGCTGATCGCTTCTTTACGGGCTTCTATGATCAAATTGCCATTTGAAACAAACACATTTTTAGGGCTATTGGTATAATATTCCAGTTCATGATTTCCCCAGCCATTATCTCCGTTGCCGATTTCAAAATTCCAGGCCGTTTCGTCAACTTTGTTTCCTGAAAATTCGTCGCTCCAGGCAAGCGTATAGCCCGGATATGTGGTAGGCGTGGTGTAACCAGAATTGTCAGTTGTAAGATTGGTTCCATCTTCTGTAATAATTGTAGCATCAGCCGAGGTGACCGCAATTGTACAGTTTTTGGGATTTGACAACGCTATTTTGAACGTAAGATTCGTCCCGCGTGTGTTGGCAGGATCACCTTTGATCGTAATACTTATATCAGCCATTGTTTTGTTTTCCGGAATCGTCACTGTTCCGGATGCTGCTACATAATCCTTGCCTGAAACAGCAGTCCCGTCTTCCAGTTTATAATCGACAGAAACAGGAACTGTAGTGGTTTTATTTAATGAAAACTGAACGTGCATCACACTTTCAGTAGTTGTACGCGCTTGCGAAGCGCCTGTCACTTTTATAGAAGGTACTACCACGTCGGGCTTATCTGCGCCTGATTTTTTGCACGAAAGCAGAAAGCAGGGGAACAGTAGCAAAACGAGGTGAGGAAATTTACTTTGCAAATGTTTCATAGTATTAGTAAATTGAATAAAAGTTCGCTTTTTGAGCAGATTGGAAGTAACTTAAAGATTACCACATTGCAAAAGCAGATCTGCCTTATCAATTGTTTCAGAAATAAGATTCTATGTTATTTGTTCTTTTACTGAAACGGCTTAAAACCATTATCAACCAAAAGGTACGAAGTTTCCCTACATTTTGCCTTCAATGTAAAAGAAATAAAAAGCCTTTTTGCAAGTAGAATCAAAAAGGCTTTTTATTTAACTTAATCAGCTTTTAGTTTTATATACCAGGCGTTTCCTGTCTCAGTACCTTGAACTCTCAAATAAAGGCTCGTTTCTGTGATTGACAGAATTTCGTATTCCTTTAATGCTGCTCCATAACCGATGTAAGTATTATTTCCTGCTAGTTGAATTGCTGTTTTAGTAGAAGGTGCGCCAGCATCAACTCCGGAGCTGGAAGGAACAAAAGAAAATGACGAGCTGCCACCCGCATAGGTATAACACCCTTCATCACCTCCCGCCGGAATTCCGGGAAGGCCACCTGCTAAAGCGCCGGTTTTCGTAAAGGCTCCATTCGGGCTGGCAACAGTAAGTTTAAAAGTGCCATCGGTATTTTTAGTAAAAGTAAAACTGGCTGTGTAAAAACAATTACAGCAACCTACTTTTTCGTCCTTTGCTGCAGACCACCATGCGGGAGTAGCAGATTTTGGATCCCACGGACCAACGCCAAAGTGACCAGGAATATCTTTATTCACGCTCCAGGTCTTAGAGCCAGTTCCTGTAAGGTCTGCAACAATTTCAGGATCAGGAGTGAAATCGCTTCTTAACTCGATTTCTTTTGTAACGGTCGTAGCGCTTGCGCCAGGGCCATAAGCTACAACGGTAATTCGGTAAGTGTTTAATCCCAGCTTTGTATATTTTTTGGTTACTGTGCTTTTTGGCAGAAAATCCAGTTGGATACCGTCTGACGCATTGTAATCAATTTTGTAAGCAAGTACATTTTTCCCGGTGAGGTTGATAATTACATCTCCAGAGCCATCACCATCGGGATGAGTGGCATCCTGGCCTACAATAGTGGTATTGATCACAACATCTGTTGGAGCTGTAAGAACGCCCATGTTGTATTTATCTTTTTTACAGCTATTCAGTACTGTAAGTAAAATGAGCGCGAAGAAAAAATATTTGAAAGAATGTTTCATAAAATCTTTTTTAATTGGTTAATCTAAAATTGTCAAGATAAATAACAGTACCTTGTCCACCGGTGCCGGCACCGTCGTAAGCATCGTTGAAACGTAGTACAAGTTGTTTGAAAGTTTCATCAGCCGGAATGCCCGGAATGGTACTATAATCAAAAAGCAGTTCTTCCCATTCTCCTGATTTTGTAAGAGGAACTTTTAGTACCGCAACACCATCCTTTACAGTACTACCCTTTTCTAACTCCACATTTAGTGTTTTGCCGATCATTGCAAGATCAGGATTATAAACGAGCACTTTGATTTTCTTTCCAACGGACATGTCTATCGGAACTTCAAGTGGGGTATAAGTTCCGCTCCAGCCTTCTACGCCACGAATAAATTTTCCAACCTTTGCACTCATATTAAGCCCGGACACATTTGGATTTGCTACGCCAATTTGAAATTGTTGGTTGTTGCCAAAGGTTCCAAAGAAATCATTATTATATGGATCGTCAAAAGTGATTGGCAATCCGAAGGCATTATAAATAGTAACGGGAGTAACTTTTTCTGATTTTGCAGCACCTCCGCTTAAAGCAACCACTTTTACGTTGTAATTTCCGGCGGATGCATAAGAATGAGTTAATGAAGCGCCTGCGGCGAGTGGTGTTCCGGTTTCATTGGTTACATCTCCGAAGTAGACAAGATATGATGCGGCGTAGAGCGCATCAGCTTTAACCGTCAGGTCGTGAACTTTTGTGGTAGTAGTTACCTTGATATTTTCCGGCGCCCTGTATGTCACCTGTAAAGGATACGTCGATGTAGTTTGCTCTCCCGACAGGCTTTTTGAGATGATGGTAACGGTATAGCTACCTTCCGAATAAGTATGGGTTGTATTATGACCAGGCATAACCAGTGCCGAATCAGTACCACCGTGCGGATCGCCATAAACAACAGTAAAAGATGAGGCTCCCTCGCCGGTTGGAGTAATAGTTACTTTTCCGGAATTATCATTAGTTATATCGAAAACGTTACCTGGATTGGATGTTTTTGCTGTCCTTACAAAAGACAGATCGTCATCTATACCACTCCTTTTCTCACAGCTAGTTGCAAGCGCCAATAATACGGCAAAACTTAGAATTAAATTGATTCTCATATAGTTTGTTTTAATAGTTAGGATTTTGAACCAGTTTGGTACCCTGTAATTCTGAAGAAGGTATCGGGAAAATTTCGTTTTTGCCAGCGACAAAACCTCTGTCAGCTAATTTAGTAGCCGCATCGCCCCATCTTACCAGGTCAAAGAAACGATGCCCTTCTCCGGCAAGTTCAACCCTGCGTTCTTTTTTGATTGCATCCATTGAAACCGGAACTGATGGTAAGCCGACTCTGGCGCGAACAGCATCAAGTAATGCTTGTGCTCTTGCGCCGGTTGCACCTAAAGCTTCAGCTTCCAACAGGTAGGTGTCTGCAAGACGAATAATATAATCATCCTGTTGGAAATTTAACTCTACAGCGCCGCCTCCTTTTCTAATATCCGATTTCATCGGAATAAATTTCTTTAAAAAATAACCGGTATTTTGATATCCTTCAAGATAAGTGCATTGTCCGGCAGCTGCAAGTGCTTTGACATCAAGAACAGAAGATGTAAAACGCGGATCACCTTTAATTGCGTCATAAAAATTTTGTGTCCAAACATTAAAACTCCAGCCAGAAGTATAAATATCCGGAGCATCCGGTCCGGTTTTATTATAGCTTCTTGGCCCTACCATCTGATCCACAGAATTTCCTTCATCTGCACTGCTGCCCCAAAATCCCCAATCAGCATTTGATTGATCAGTATGAACGCATTCAAGAAGTGATTCTGCATTAAATTTATTTGTAAATACCCACAGATCAGCAAAATTTGCGAGCAGGTGATTGCCATACTGATTTGATTGTCCCGGAGTTGGTCCGTTTACCTGAGCAAGCATGGATGCCGCTTCCGCTTTTTTATTGTCATAAAGATATACTTTACCAAGTTGTGCCTGCGCAGCTACTTTGGTAAATCGTCCTCCTTCTGTCGCCAAATTTACACTAGCGGGAAGATCCGGAATTGCTTCGGAAAGATCTTTTTCAATTTGTGCATATACGTCTTCCGGCTTGGCCTGAGTAACATTATAAATGTCACTGGCAGCCAATGGTTCCAGGATTAACGGGATGTTTCTAAACATCCTTACCAGGTTAAAATAATAAGTTGCACGTAATGCCTTAGCTTCTGCAGTAAACCTGGCTTTTTCAGCTGCATCCATGGTTGTTCCAGGTAATTTGTTCAATAAAATATTCGCCCGGAAAACCCCTTGATAATGATCGCCCCAAAAACTTGCAGGCATGATGTTCGCATTCAGCGTATAATTTGAAAAGCCCTGAATTCCGGCGCCATCAGTAGCGCCACCACCACCAGCATAGTTGTCATCTGAACCCGCGTTCATCATGGTGATCATGTTTTCAAATCCGCCCGCATTTTTACGCAAGATATCGTAAACTGCTACAAGACCTGAATACGCCTGGTCACGGTTAGTGTAATAATTTTGGGTAAGAAATTGTCCCTTTGGTTGGATCGTGATAAAATCCTTTGAGCATGATGCGAGGATAACCAGAGTTATGGTTGCAAGCATTGCTATATTAATTCGACTTTGTTTCATATATAATAAGATTAAAGGTTAAAATGAAAGTTGAACTCCGCCAATAAATGTGCGTGCTTGTGGATATTGTCCTTTATCGATACCAAATACACCACCTCCGACTTCAGGATCATAACCAGTGTATTTTGTCAATGTAAACAGGTTTTCACCGGTTACATATACTCGTAATCTGGAAACTCCGATATGACGGAACAACCTGTTTGGCAATGTATAGCCTAATTGAACTACTTTAAAACGAAGATAGTCTCCGTTTTCAAGGTAGAAATCAGACATTTTGCTGAAATTACCATTAGGGTCAGCATCTGTAAGCCGAGGGAAGGTGCTTGAGGTGCCTTCACCTGTCCAGCGGCTTAATGCCTTAGTGGAATAATTGGAAGTTAATATATCCAACCTGCGTAATCCCTGGAAAATTTTGTTTCCTGCTACCCCTTGTGCGAAAGCCATTAAATCAAAATCTTTGTATTGTAAGTTAATGGTGAAACCAAAAGTATATTTTGGAAGACTGGTTCCAAGGAAGGTTTTATCCAGATCACCATCTGTAATGGTTCCGTCTCCATTCAGATCTGCCCATTTGAAATCACCAGGGCGTGCATTTGGCTGTATTGGAGTTCCATTTTTATTTTTGTAATCCAGAATTTGTTGTTCGTTTTGGAAAATTCCAAGAGTTTTATAGCCCCAAAAGCTATTGAACGGTTGTCCAACCTGTATCCGTGTAACGGTCCCCATGGATTGGAAACCTGCCCCTCCGCCGATAAAATTAGTATCAGCCGATACATAAGTTACCGTATTTTTAATGTAAGAGCCATTGGCATTAACCGACAAATTAAACTGCCCGAATCTTTTGTTGAATCCGAGTTCTAATTCCACGCCGGTATTTTTCATGTCTGCTACATTATCCCAAGGATTGGATGAAACACCGACATACCCCGGAATCTTTACCTGCCGCAGAATTCCTGTTGTTTTTTTATTAAACCAATCGAAAGTTACCGTAAAATGATCAAGCACCCTTGCATCAAAACCAACATCGGTGGAAGCGGTTTGTTCCCAATGAAGATTTGGATTATCAAGGGTTTCCGGTGCGTATCCTGTGGTTACGACACCTGAATTTCCCACCGGATAATTATATCCGCCAACTATTCTCGCCAGGTATTGAAAATCGCCACTGTTATCATTTCCGACTACGCCATAGCCACCTCTGATTTTTAATGAGTTAACAATGTTATTCATCCTCCAGAATTTCTCGTTGTGTACGTTCCATCCGGCAGAGAAGGAAGGGAAAATACCATATTTTTTATTTGCGCCAAAGCGAGTGGAACCATCGCGACGAATGATTCCGGTCAACAAATATTTATCTTCAAAGGAATAATTCAACCTACTGAATAATGAATAAATTTTATGCTGTATGAAATCACCGGCGTATCCGTCCCTGTTTGCAAGGCCTACATCAAATCTGAAAGAAGCATCTGTGTAATAACTGATTGGAAGATTATAAAATGTCATTCCAACATTTCCGCCTATATTATCCACATAACTACCCTGTCCTAATAATACAGTAAAATTATGTTCGCCTATACTTTTATTATAGGTGATTGTATTTTCAATATTCCAGTTGAATGATTTGTTTTCACCTTTATTGTAGCTGTTTTTGTTCGTTGATACTGAAGAACTCAACAAATATAACGGGGTAAAACCAAGATTGCCCCAATAGGCTTTTTTAGCGCCGACCGAAGACCGAAATGTCAATCCTTTAACTGGTGTTGCTTCCAAATACGCGTTACCCACGATATCATCCGACCAGCCATAACCACCTAATCTTGTTTGCATATATGCTACTGGATTGGTCATCTCCTGGCCTACATATTTGGAAATACCATAAGGATTTCCATTTGCATCTTTTATAATGTTTGGATTCTCATAAATTACCGCATTAGGTTGAGAAGCAACATCTGTTACCACTAATGGAGTAATTGGGTCAAGATTGATAGCAGAGCTTAACGGGCCACCAAATTCACTATTGGTATTCCCAAGGCCCATACTTTTTTGACGGGTATATCCTAAAGTTTGTCCGAAAGTGAAAATTTTAGATAATTTATGTTTTGAATTCAGACGGATATTGATTTTATCATACTTTGAAATTTCAGTTGCCACTATTCCCGCCTTATCTTCAATTCCTGCTGAAAAATAAAAGGTGGATTTTTCATTACCACCACTCATGCTTACTTCATGTGAATAACTTGGCGCATTATAATTGAAAATAGCGTTTTGCCAGTCAGTTCCTTTGCCTAAAGAACTAATGTCTGTGAACGGAATGTCCTTGCCGGCAGCAGCTGCACTTTCATTTCTTAAAGTGGCATATTGGGTAGCATTTAGAAGACTCAGTACATGGGCGGGTGCAGAAGTGCCATAGTAGCCGTTATAAGTTATTACGGTTTTTCCTGCTTTTCCTTTTTTCGTGGTTACCAATATTACACCTCCTGCTGCGCGTGTACCATAAATAGCAGCTGAAGCAGCGTCTTTTAATACTTCGATAGATTCAATATCAGATTGGTTGAGATAACCAATACCACCTGCATCTACCACTACTCCGTCAACTACCCACAAAGGGTTATTATTATTAAAAGTAGTAACACCACGGATTTGAATAGTAGAAGCAGAACCAGGCTGCCCGGAATTCTGCATAATTGTAACGCCGGAAACACGTCCCTGTAAAGATTGTTCTATCCGGCCATTCGGGATATTTTCCAGGTCCGATGCCTTTACACTGGAAATTGCACCGGTAACATTCGATTTTTTTTGTGAGCCGTAGCCTACAACTACCACTTCATCAAGATGGGCAGTCGTTCTTGTCATCGATACGGCAATGTTGTTTCCAGTTATAGGAACATCTTTAGTTGCAAAGCCGGTCGAGCTAACGGTTAATGTTGTTGCACTTTCTGGTACAGAAAGGCTAAACTCACCATTAACTCCTGTTGAAGTTCCCAGGTTGGTACCTTTCACAATTACCGATGCCGCGAGAATGGGGGAGCCGTTCTCATCGCTTACCTTTCCTGTAATCGTTTTGTTTTGTGCTGATGCGCTATAAGTTAAAAGCAAAATACCAAAGAGGAAAGCAAGTCGTTGCAGATTTTTTTTCATACGCAGATTTTTTTAATTTAGGAGTGTCGTTTTTTTTTTAACAAAACAAATATAAGGTACATTGGTATGACAAAATCAAAAATGAATACATCACTAATACTACAGGTTTCAAATTCTATAGCTAATTAAATTTGTCGCAACTACATCATTACTACATCAAAAGAGTTATTATCTTTATTCTATGAGAATTACCTGCTTTTTCGTAATTATTTTGTCTGCTGTCTCAAATGTTTCATTTTCTCAAAACACATTAGGACTTCCACAAATCATAAATTATAGTAAAGACGATTATCATGGCGGTAGCCAGACATGGGATATAGGTCAGGATTCCAGCGGCAAAATGTATTTTGCAAATAATGAAGGATTGCTTTCATTCGATGGCAACTACTGGAAAATATATCCACTTCCCAACAAAACCATTGTACGTTCGCTTTCTATTGATGCTGATGGCCGTATTTACGTAGGTGGGCAGAATGAAATTGGCTTTTTTTCGCCAAATGCCAAAGGCGTTTTGCAGTATACAAACCTGAACTCAAAAATTCCGAAGCAATACAGCCAGTTTGCCGATGTCTGGCATATCATTATTTTCAAAGAAGCGGTATTTTTTCAAACATCGGATAAGATATTGCTGTACCAAAACAATGTAATAAAAGTATTTCCTGCTAAATCAGAGTGGCAATTTATTGGACAATCTGGAGGAAGGTTGTTTGCGTTTGAAAGAGGAAACGAATTGTTGGAATACCGGAATAATGAATGGCGACGCTTATCGAGCCATCTGCCAGCCAAAAACCCCTCGATTTCAAAAATCGTTCAGATTACCACTGATAGTTTGTTGGTGATAACCAATAATGATGGATTTTTTTGTCTATTCCGCGATTCTTTATTCCGGTATGATATTCACCCGAATACTACTGCTATCCGGCAGATATACACTTCTTTGAAAATTAATCCTCATGAAATCGTGCTCGGCACCACATCATCAGGATGTTTATTCATGGATTTTAAGGGAAATATCATTCAAAAAATTTCAAACACTGAAGGTCTTCAAAATAGCAACGTGCTCAGTGTTTTTTTAGACAAGGACGGTAATTTATGGACTGGATTAAATAACGGCATCAGCTTCATTGCTTATAATTCAGCTATTAAGTACATAAAGCCAGATAAAACGAACGAACTCTCAGGCTATTCTTCAGTTATTTTTAATAACAATCTGTACATCGGTACCTCTAATGGCGCCTATTATGCCCCGCTGGTTAATTCGAATAAAGACTTCAGTTTTTCAAAAAGCAATTTCAGGTTTATTAAAAATAGTGAAGGACAGGTTTGGAAATTGCAGGAAATAAACGAGCATATTTTACTTGGGCATAACGATGGCACGTTTGTTATTGAAAATGGTGTTTGTATTCCTGTATCACAGGGTACAGGAAGTTGGCTTTTTGAACCAATGACATCCGTCCTGCCCGCTAAAAATATACTCGTTGGTGCATATACCGGTTTGAAAATGTTGGAATACGATGGTTGGCGGTTTTCAGATCTCGGAAATATAAACGGATTATATGAATCTTTCAGATATTTAGCTATTGATAATGATAATTCGGTTTGGGCTTCTCATCCTTATCGCGGTGTCTATAAGATCAGGCTGTCCGATGACCGGGAAAATTTTACCTACCAGCTTTATACAGAAAAAGATGGTTTGCCAGGTACTTTGGAAAATTATGTTTTCCAAATCAAGAACAAAGTCGTTTTTGCTACCCCAAAAGGAATTTATGAATACAATGCTGCTACAAATACTTTCTCTCCCTCTTCTTTTCTCGCTCCTATATTTCATAACATGGATATCCGGTACTTAAAAGAAGACAATGAAGGTGATATCTGGTTTTGCAGTGGTAAAAAAATCGGCGTGGTAACTTTCAACAGAAATTCCAAGAGTGCATTTAAAATAACTTATTTTCCTGAGCTGACCGGACAGATATTGTCTGGATTTGAAAACATTTATCCTTATAACAAAGAAAATATTTTCATTTCATCTGAAAAGGGAGTGATTCATTTAAATTACGTGAAATATGCTGCCAATCAATTTCAATTAAAGGTATTGCTTGGAAATGTGATTGCAATTGGCAAAACCGACAGTTTGATTTTTGGAGGATATTATAATCAAAATCCAAAAAACATTTTCATTCAAAAAGATAAAGATATTTATCAGTTACCAAAAAAATTCAACTCATTTCATTTTGAGTACAGTTCGCCCAATTATGGACTGCAAAAAAATATTGAATACAGTTATCAGCTGAAAGGATATGATTATAAATGGAGCGACTGGTCGCCGAAAACGGAAAAAGATTATACGAATCTGCCCGAAGGGAAATATACTTTTTTTGTAAAAGCGCATGATAATCTTGGCCATGAATCAGAAGTGGTTGCATATACTTTTTATGTAAAGCCGGCGTGGTATAATACGGTGTGGGCTTATGTTGGTTATTTTATTTTATTTATGCTGCTCATTTTTTTGTTGTTTAAATGGCAGGAAAGAAAACTTACGCGTCAACAGTTAAAATTTGAGCAGGAACAAAAAAGACTGGAAGAATTGCATCAGCTCAAATTGGAAAAAAGAGAAAAAGAAATCATTAAACTTCAAAATGAAAAACTGGAAAATGAAGTAAAATTTAAAAATCATGAGCTGGCAAGTGCAACGATGCATCTAATGGAAAGAGATAATGCCCTTACAAAAGTGAAAGATGAATTGGAAAAATTATATACAAAAACAGGCAATAATCATGATATAAAGAAGACGCTTTTTCTTTTGAAAGATGTAGAACAAAATAATGACAAATGGGAACAGTTTGCTTCACATTTCAATGAAGTCAACAATGATTTTTTAAGGAAATTAAAAAAGAAATATCCCGCATTGTCCAATACCGATATAAAAGTTTGCACTTATCTGAAATTGAATCTTTCTACGAAAGAAATCGCCCAATTGATGAATATTTCAGTGCGTGGTGTGGAAATCAGTCGTTATAGATTAAGAAAAAAATTAGAGATACCTTCCGGTGTTACTCTAAATGATTTTTTGGGAAATGTTGTTTGAAAAAATAAAAATCATGCTTGTTTGTTGGTTTACTGTATGAAAGAACGACCGTTCAGTTTTCGTTTGTACATTACCGTTATATTGGTAAAGGAATAATAAAAAACAGTCATTTTCCAGTACAGTGAAGAAATAAAAATTTCTTTATTTCTTGCTTTGCTGTAATATATTTTTAAAATTCTATTACTGATATTTTTCCATCAGGTCATACAGAATTTTTTTATCGCCTTCAGTAAAAGTAGCGCTGCTGTCCTGCGTTTCGAAATGTCTTTTAAAGGCAACAATTGCCGCAGATGTGTCTTTGATGTTATAACCAATAATCCGCAAAGCCTGTAAATCATTAAAGTTTGGCGGAACTACGATCGTGCTTGTATCTCCGTACCATAATCCAAATCCTCTTTGAGAAAGCAAATGCCACGGGAAATTTACATTTGGGTCCTTTTTTCTTGTAGGAGCAATATCTGCATGGCCGATGAAGTTTGCTGTTGGAATATAATATCTTGATTTTAGTGTATCCAACACCGTTAGTAAGCTGTTTATTTGTGCAGCCGGAAAAGGTTCAAAACCGTTATTGTCTAATTCTATTCCGATGGAAGAAGAATTAATGTCTTTATCATTTCCCCAGGAAGCATTTCCAGCCTGCCATGCCCGCAAATAATCATTCAACATATGATGGACCGTTCCGTCTTTACAAATTACATAATGAGCGCTTACCTGTGTGCGTGGCAAAGTGAACGTGCGCAGAGTTTGATCGCAACTATTTTGTGCCGTATGGTGAATGATCACAAAATTTGGTTTTCTCAGACCAAAATTGGTAGTTCCTACCCACGTTGATTTAGTACCATCCACAGGATATTTCCTGATTTCTTTTGCAAAAGCTTTTGCCTGCTTTTTATACACTTTATTTGTGGCTGCGTATTTATTCGAAGAACAGGCAGCTATGAAAAAGATAAGAATGAAAAGAAAATTAGTTTTAGTATTCATGTTTTTTCAGGTAAAGATAAAAGTGAAGGTATAAATAAAAAGCAATTTTTGGCGTGTCAGCAAAACAATAAATAATTCGAATTTGTATTTTCAATTTTCAGAAATGGGTCAGGCAAAATCGTATTTTTTTACACGGCGGCGATAGTTTTTAAACATGCTCATCCACTTTAGTTTTAGCACTCCGATGATTCCTTCTTTTACGATTCCTTTATTCATTTTTGACACGCCATATTGCCGGTCGATAAAAGTAATCGGAACTTCTTTTATCCTGAATCCCAGTTTCCATGCGGCAAATTTCATTTCAATCTGGAAAGCATAACCAACAAAACTGATCGTATCAAAATTGATCGCCTCCAACACATAATTGCGGTAACAAACAAATCCGGCGGTCGGATCTTTTACCGGCATAAAAGTGATCAAACGGGTATAAATGGAAGCGCCTTTGGAAATGAAAATTCTTATTGCCGGCCAGTTTTCCACTTTTCCTCCTTTTACATACCTCGAGCCAACAGCTACATCAGCGCCACCGGTTTTGCAGGCTCTATATAATTTATCCAGATCCTTTGGATTATGAGAAAAATCACAATCCATTTCAAAAATAAAACGATAACCTTTATCCAAAGCCCACTTAAAACCATGAATGTATGCGGTTCCAAGACCAAGTTTACCTATACGTTCTTCCAAAAATAATTGTCCCGGATATGTGGCAAACAGATTTTTTACAATATCAGCTGTGCCATCCGGAGAGCCATCATCAATTATCAAAACATGGAAATCCTGCTCTAAATCAAATACGGTTTTTAGTAAAAGAGACACATTTTCTCTTTCATTATAAGTAGGTATAATAAGAAGTTTTTCCAAAAAAAATTTATGAGAGTTGAAATTGAAATTACAGTTTTAATTGTTACAATTTTTCAAAAAGGTATAAGCGTTTATTTCTTAAGGAGGGTTCTGTTAAAAATTTCCGTTAGTTTTTGTTTTGTATGTAACGGAAAATCGCCTTTCATCATCCAGTCATAATATTGAGGTTCGGTCTTTAAAACTTCTGCGACACACCGTCCTTTAAACTTACCAAAATTAAAAACTTCTACATCATTTTCTAACACAAATCGCCTGGCAAAATCCACATATTTTTCTTCGCCGGTGAATTGTAAAACGGTATCAAGGGTATTTCCCAGATGTTCGTATCGCAATAATTGTGCTTCAAGAATTTCCCAGGTAGCGGTGGCATCAGCTTCCGCAGAATGTGCACCTTCCAGTTCTTTTTCACAATAAAATTTATAAGCAGCAGCAAGTGTGCGTTTTTCCATCATGTGAAAAATGGTTTGCACATCCAACATTCTTCTGTTGTGCATTTCTAAAGTAATCCCCGCGCGCAAAAATTCTTCCATCAACAAAGGAATATCAAACCGGTTTGAATTGTATCCTGAAAGATCAGCGTTATCAATAAACTGTTTCAATTCATTGGCGACTTCTTTAAAGGTGGGTGCGTCTTTTACTTTTTCATTAGTAATTCCATGAACGGCGCTGCTGGCCTTTGGTATGGGCATTTTTGGATTTATCAGCTTATGCTTAACCACTTTATTTTTATCGGGCAGTATTTTAATAATTGCTATTTCTATAACTCGATCAACTGCAATATTTACGCCCGTGGTTTCAAGATCAATAAATGCGATTGGACGTGCTAATTGTAAGGCCATATTGGATTAAAAATTTAAGATTATTGTTTGAAATTTAATGTTGTGAAAATATCCATGTCATCGTAATTGCCACTGCTCATAAATAAAAAGTTTGCATGCTCCAAAGATTCATTTTTTAATTTTTCTTCAAGCTTTTTTCTTTCAGTAATTACTTCAAGGCTTTGTTTTTGAAATCCATTCTTCACAATTTGCGGATCCAAAAATTCCATCCTTTTCAATTCCAGTGCATGTTTGCTGTAAAAAACGATCGCTTCATCAGCATTTTCCATCGCGCCTTTGTATTCTTCCATAAAATTTTTATTCAGGCTGCTAAAGGTGTGTAATTCAAGAATGGCAATTAATTTTCTTTGAGGAAATTGTTGTTTTACTGCATTGATACTTGCTTTCACTTTGCTTGGTGCATGAGCAAAATCCCTGTAGATATTACAATCATTTTTCTCCGCCATCAATTCAAGCCTTTTTGCTGCTCCTTTAAATGTAGCAATGCCTTTTGCAAATGTTGCCGTCGCCAGTCCAAGTTCTATACAAACATAATATGCAGCGTGCAAATTTAAAAGATTATGATTACCAAAAATCTTTAAACCTGTTTTTTCATTGTCAATTGTTACCGTTGTAACACCATTCTCAATCGAATGTTCCGGAAGATGATAGGGGATGTATTTTATTTCTTTTCGGAAATTTTCTTCTACTAACTTTTTTAAAACTATATCTGTTTCATTATAAATTAAAATGCCGTTTTTCTCTATTTGAGTGATGAAAATCACAAATTGTTCCAGGTAAAAATCAAACGTTGGAAACACATTAATATGATCCCATGAAATGCCTGTAATTACCGCAATATGTGGAAAAAGAAAATGAAATTTAGGTCGTTTTTCTATCGTACTTGCCGGATATTCATCTGCTTCACAAACAATAATTGGCGCATCAGTAACTTTCACGCTTTGTTCAAAACCATGAAGCCGCGCGCCAACCAGGAAATCAAAATCAAACCCCGCATTTTTCAACACATGCATGATCATTGCCGTAGTTGTGGTTTTGCCATGACTTCCTGCTATAGCAATTCTTTTTTTATGAAGACTTTCCTGGAAAATATATTCAGGAAACGAAAATATTTTCAGGCCCAGTTCTACTGCTTTTCTCAGCTCGGGATTATCTGCTTTTGCATGCATCCCTAATATAATCGTGTCTATTTCCGGAGTGATGTTTTCGGCAGACCATCCTATCCTTTCAGGAAAAATTCCTTCTTTTTTTAAATTTGAAGCTGCTGGTTCAAATATCTCATCATCACTGCCGGTAATATAATATCCTTTATGCTTTAAAGCAATTGCCAATTGGTGCATGACACTGCCTCCGATAGAAATAAAATGAATCCACATAATAATTTTACAATATTTTCCGTTAATTTATCCTAAATTCTTAACCACAGGTCTTCTTTTGCCAAATACATTAAAATCTTAATTCTAACTTTGCAAAATAAGACCTAATTAAACAATTATCTATGAAAAAATTATTCCTTGCTTTGCTCATTATTTGCGTTGTGGCATTTACGGTATCTTCCTGCAGCAGTACCCGTAAAAGCGGTTGCCCTATGGCAGAAGGAATTATACATTGATCTACCATTTTAATGAAAAATACATGAACTGGATACCATTAACCAATGAAAAACAACTGGAGGAAGTAGTAGTTAATTCAAATACTGTTCCACAGGTGATTTTTAAACACAGCACACGTTGCTCGATCTCCAGTATGGCCAAAAACCGCCTGGACAAAAAGGATGCTCCTAATGGCATCAATTTCTATTTTCTGGATCTGATACAATACAGGAATCTGTCAAACAGGATTGCGCGAGAATTTAGTGTAACTCATCAATCTCCACAGGTTTTGGTAATTGAAAATGGAAAATGTGTTTATCATGAAAGCCACAGTGGTATTCATTTTGATGAAATTGAATCCGTCGTGATGCAACAGTAATGCTGGTAAAAATAGTTTTTTTCTGTTTCTCTCTCGTGCCATTTCGCCTGGAAAAAATAGAAAAGCAATTTTATTTCTTCATTTGTTGTCACCCTTGATTTATTAACAAGTAATAAGACATTTACTTGCTAATTTACATTCAAATATTCCTGCAATTCCGCATCTGTTTTTACCATTACATCCCGCACTTTGCTCCCTTGGTTCGGACCCACAATTCCAGCTGCTTCGAGTTGGTCCATCAAACGTCCGGCGCGGTTATAACCGAGTTTCATTCTGCGTTGTAATAAAGAAGTACTTCCGCTTTGGCTTTGAACGATCAAACGGGCAGCATCTTCAAAAAGCGGATCACGATCGGCAGCATCAAAAGTTTTATTCTCGAATTCTTTTTCATCCACATATTCAGGCAGCATAAAGGCCTCTGTATATCCCTGCTGATCGCCGATAAAATCGGTGATCTTGTCAACTTCCGGCGTGTCAACAAATGCGCATTGCAGCCTGGTTAATTCGCCATTGTAACTGATCAGCATATCACCTTTCCCGATCAACTGTTCAGCGCCACCAATATCTAAAATAGTGCGGCTGTCAATTTTACTACTTACTTTAAATGCAATCCTCGCCGGGAAATTCGCTTTGATCGTTCCGGTAATAATATTTACAGAAGGGCGCTGTGTAGCAATAATTAAATGTATCCCAACTGCTCTTGCAAGCTGTGCCAACCGTGCAATGGGCATTTCCACTTCTTTGCCGGCAGTCATAATTAAATCTGCAAATTCATCTATTACCAAAACAATAAATGGCAAAAACTGGTGCCCTTTTTCTGGATTTAATTTTCGGGCAGCAAATTTTTGATTGTATTCTTTGATATTTCTTGTCCCGGCTTCTTTCAACAAATCGTAGCGATTATCCATTTCAATACAAAGCGCATTCAACGTATGAATTACTTTTTTTGTATCGGTAATGATCGCATCTTCTTCTCCCGGTAATTTTGCGAGGAAATGTTTTTCGATACTTTTATAAATACTCAATTCTACTTTCTTTGGATCAATTAACACAAGCTTCAATTGTGAAGGATGTTTTTTGTATAAAAGCGAAACAAGAATTGCATTTAAGCCAACAGATTTTCCTTGCCCGGTAGCACCAGCCATCAACAAATGCGGCATAGAAGTAAGGTCGACAATAAAATTTTCATTGTCGATTTTTTTACCAATTGCAATGGGTAACGTGAAATTATTGCTTTGAAATTTATCAGAATTTAAAAGCGTTTTCATGCTTACGACTGTCTTCTTAAAATTAGGAACTTCTATTCCAATAGTTCCTTTTCCCGGAATCGGCGCAATGATGCGGATACCAAGCGCAGAAAGACTTAGCGCAATATCGTCTTCCAGGTTTTTGATCCGTGAAATGCGGACGCCTGGAGCAGGAATAATCTCGTACAAAGTTACTGTTGGTCCTACGGTAGCAAAAATTTTCTGAATCTCTATATCATAATTCTTCAGTGTATGAAGAATTTGATTTTTATTTTCTTCCAGTTCAGTTACATCCTGCACAATTTTGTCGCTTCCATGATTTTCCAGAAGATCAATGGTTGGATATTTATAATTTCTCAGGTCAAGAACCGGATCGTAGGGATCCTGCTGGATCTTTGGTTTTATTACAGTAGGTTCTTCTTCTTTCTTTTCATTCAGAACTTCTGCATTTTTTACTTCCAGTGTTATACCTGTCTCGGAAGTTTCTTTTGCAAAAGAAATTCTTTCTTTTTTCGGCAGAATAACTTCTTCATTTTTTTCTACAACATCAAATTCATGTTCGTAAGGAATTTCTTCTTTTATGGAATTTTTATTAATGGGCAGGATCAGCGGAGTGGATGCAATTTCTTCGTCTTCTTCCTCAGGAATCTGTGTATCCAGAGAATCCTCTTCTTGTTTTGTGAAAAAAGAATTTGCAGCCGCCATCCGGTTTTTAAAATTGAAAGAAGGATTAAAACGCCAGATAATATAACTAAGCAAGCCAACCAGCAAAAGCAGTGCAGTGCCGATATAACCAATAGTTTGCTGCAACCATTCATTGATCATATCGCCCACTTTTCCACCCCAGAAAAATTCGACATTTGATGCATTTATTTTGTGGGAATGAGGTGTGTGCATTAAAAAAGATGCACTAACGCTGATTACCAAAAGTCCTGCAATCACATAACGGATATTTCTACTGACAGAAAATATTTTTTTGGGAGAAAATAAATTTACCCCTAGCACGAAGAAGAAAATACAAAACAGATAAGAGGCAATTCCAAAACCTGAACGAAAAAACAAATCTGAAAAATAGGCGCCCGCAGTGCCCAAAGAATTGGCCATTTGCGTATCATGACTGGGCAGTAAAATTTTGACACCCTGCAAAACTTTTGACTGATCCTGCTGCCATGTAAATAAATATGAAGTGAAAGCAATAAAAAGCAAAAAAGAGATGAGGATCAGAACGGTTCCTGCAATTTTATGCGAGCGCTCATCATGAATCAGCTTTTTTACTTCTATTTTTTCCACTTTATCAGGGTTCATTTTAGAAGGATCTGCAGACTTTGTTTTTTTAGTTTTTTTTCGGTTAGTTGCCATTGATAGCAAAGATAGAGAAAGAGTTAAATTGTTTAATTGTTAAATTGCTGTACAGCATTGATTTTTAGAATCCTTTTTTGAGTCGTTTTATATTTGGAAAGGTTTCAGGAATATCGATTAAATCATAAATTTAAAAAGTTAATAAACGAAGAAATAATTAGAATTCTTGTTTTGAAGGAACGTTAATGGTATTATTAAAAAAACATTCACATTTCACAATTCACCAACTTAGGATCTCGCTTTTTTGGAAATGGCAACAAATAAAAAAATCCATCCGAGAATAAAACACAAGCCACCGAAAGGTGTAATCGCTCCAATCCAATTATAACCTGGAAGCACAGCTGCTTTTATTGCTGCCAGAACATATAAAGAGCCGGAAAATAAGACGATTCCTGCGATAAATAATTTGGCTGACCAGTTCACGAATTTATTTGGAAATTCTTTATAAATTATTCCTGCGGCAATCAACGCAAATACATGATAAAATTGGTACTTAACAGCAGTTTCAAAAATTTCCAAAGCATAGTTTGAAATCATGCCCTTTAAAGTGTGTGCAGCGAAGGCGCCGGTTGCAACGGAAAGTGCTCCCAATATCGCAGCAGTTTTTAAATATCCTCTATGCATTGAAATTTATTTAGATTCTTTCTTTGATTTTTCTCCAGTGAAAGAACTTTTATGCTCTTTTTCTGTTTGATTATTTTTTAATTGTTCCTTTTCTTTCGAATGCTGTGTATCAACTTCTGGAGGTTTAGTCAGCTGGTTTTTTTATTGTTTTCCTTCAGAAAATTTAATGAGTCATTTTGAAGACCTTCTACTTCCAGGATGTGATTTGCTTTTAAATAAACCGGTTCCCGTTCCTTTAATTTTTTTTGAATAAAAAATAATAATTCTGCAGGGTTCACTTCTTTTAATAAAGGCCGTTTGGCCGTTTCATCCATTACGCGACCCAGGATATATTCCGGTGAAGCTTTTAAATAAATAATTTCACCATGTTGTTTCATCCATTCTAAATTGTCAAAAAAACAAGGTGTGCCGCCGCCACAGGAAAGCAAATATTTCTTTTTCTTTTCGAATTTGCGAAGATGATATCTTTCCAATTCGCGAAACTTATCTTCTCCATGTTTTTCAAAAATTTCCTCTACAGACATTTCAAATGCTTTCTCAATTTCTGTATCGAGATCATAAAAAGTATAGCCGTGCTCCAGCGCCCAGATGTGGCCCCAATGCGACTTGCCGCTTCCCATAAAACCGATTAAAAATATGTTGTGGTTCAATGAAGATAGGTAATTTTCGTTGGGTGAAATTTCAAAGGCTCGTCTTCCTGGTATTTAAATGAATTGATTAAAGATGCATTTTCAAACAGCATTGGTGCAAGATCTTTACAATTCTTAACACTTTCTTTCGTCAATCGTGGAAAAGCTTTTAATACAGTTTTGTCTGAATCGCCAGCCAATACCTGTTCAATAACAGTGCGTACTGTTATTCTTGTTCCATTTATAGTTGGTTTGCCATTGCAAACTTCCGGATCGGAGATGATATTTTTATATAACTGATATTCCATTATTCAATCATAACAGTAAGCAATTTACAAAAATCTATTTAAAAGCATTCAACCCGGTTACATCCATTCCGGTTATCAAAAGATGAACATCCTGCGTTCCTTCATAAGTGATCACACTTTCCAGGTTCATCAAATGCCGCATGATCGGATATTCGCCTGTAATGCCCATTCCGCCAAGCATTTGCCTTGCTTCACGGGCAATGTTTGTAGCAATTTCACACGCATTTCTTTTGGCCATGCTTACCTGTTGCGGAGTCGCTTTTCCTTCATTCATGAGCGTTCCCAAGCGCCAGTTGAGCAATTGAGCCTTGGTAATTTCGGTGATCATTTCAGCCAGTTTTTTTTGCTGTAGTTGAAATCCACCAATCGGCCTGTCAAACTGAACTCTTTCCTTGGAATATCTTAATGCCGTATCATAACAATCCATTGCAGCGCCCACTGCACCCCATGCAATTCCATAACGCGCTTTTGTAAGGCAACTCAATGGGCCTTTCAATCCTTTTATATTTGGTAAAATATTTTTTTTCGGAACTTTTACGTTGTCAAAAACCAACTCGCCTGTAGCACTTGCACGCAGGCTCCATTTCCCATGTGTGGTTGGTGTTGAAAAACCTTCCATTCCTCTTTCTACAATCAAACCGTGAATTTCTCCAGCTTCATCTTTTGCCCACACCACCGCGACTTGTGCATAAGGCGCGTTGCTGATCCACATTTTGCTTCCATTTAAAATAAAATGATCACCCGCGTCTTTATAATTGCTCAACATTCCTGCAGGATCGCTTCCGTGATCCGGCTCTGTCAATCCAAAACATCCGAGCCATTCACCACTCGCTAATTTTGGTAAATATTTTTTTCTCTGTTCTTCACTTCCATATTGAAAAATCGGAAACATCACCAAAGAGCCTTGCACACTCGCTGTACTGCGAACGCCGCTGTCGCCGCGTTCCAGCTCCTGCATCATCAATCCATACGAAATATAATCTAATCCGCCGCCGCCATATTCAGCGGGAATTGTCGGGCCAAAACATCCCAAATCTCCCAGTTGTTTTATAATTTGTTCTGGAAATTCTGCCTTCTGTGCATATTCTTCAATGATGGGAGAAATTTCTTTTTTCACATAATTTCTTACACTTTCCCTGATCAGTTTTTGTTCATCCGTTAATAATTCGTCCACATTAAAATAATCCGGAGATTGAAATAAGTCTTGTGCCATTTAAAAAGTAATTAGTTAAGAATGAAAATGAAATTGCTGTTATTTGTTGCTTTACTGCGACTTTAAAAAATTGTCATTTTCAAAGATAAGTTTTCATTTCCAAGTCATCGGATGGATTTGTACTGATTATTTGTTTTGCTCAAGAGAAAAAATAGGATAATATAATTTATAGGCTTTTCGCTCGTATATCGATAGTTACAAACGAAAAAATAAGTTGCGACTAATGTTAACAGTAAGATTTAAAATTGAACGACCTCGTTATACAAAGTATCTCTTTCCACCGCTTTACGACCTGCTTGCGAAATGAGCATGACCAATTCATCGGTGCTCATTTTCGGTGATTGTTCTTCACTGCCGGCCATTGAATAAATTTTCGTAGAATCATCGATCGTCCCATCAATATCATCTACTCCGAATGACAAAGAAAGTTGCGCGTTTTGACGGCCGAGCATTGGCCAATATGCTTTTAAATGTGGAAAGTTATCCATGTAAATTCTTGCGACCGCATACATCTTCATATCTTCAATAATCGATGATTCAGCCACGTTGCTCATGTCATTATTTTTGTTGCGGAATTTTAAGGGAATGAATGTATTAAAACCATTCGTTCTATCCTGCAAATTTCTTAAACGGCTCATGTGATCGATTCGATGCCCATAATTTTCAATGTGGCCATATAGCATGGTAGCGTTTGTGTGCATTCCCAACAAATGGGCCTCTTCATGAATTTTCAGCCATCCTTCTGCATCTACTTTATCTTCACAAATTTGCTTTCTGATTTCCGCATCAAAAATTTCTGCGCCACCGCCCGGCATGGATTGCAAACCGGCATCATGCAATTTTTTCATTCCTTCTTTTACAGAAAGTTTTGCTTTCCTAAACATATAATCCAGTTCTACTGCAGTGAATCCTTTTACGTGCAATTGCGGCCGGTGTTGTTTTATTTGAGAAATAAAATCACAGAAAAAATCAAGATTCATTTTTGGATGAACGCCTCCTACAATATGAACTTCAGTAACCGGTATCCCGTCGTAACTTTTTACGATATCCATCATCTGTTCTTTCGACAATGCCCAGCCTTCATCACGGTGTGCATATAAGCGGGAGTATGAACAAAATTTGCACGAAAAAACACAAACGTTTGTCGGCTCAATGTGAAAATTTCTATTGAAAAAAGTTTTATCGCCATGTTTTTTTTCGCGGATATAATTTGCTAATATGGCGGTTAATCCAAGACTGGCTTTATCAAAAAAAAGGATGCCTTCTTCATCAGTTATTCTTTCATCTGCAATTACTTTGTCAGCGATTTTTTTAAAATTTTTTCCTTCGGGTAATGCATTAATTTCCGCAATTAATTCTTCTTCTTTATTTGGCTTTTGCATGCAGCAAAATTATAGAATTAGATCCAAGAAAGTAGCAGCTACTGGATAGCAAGTATAAACTACCAGTTAGAAAGTGGCAAAATTAATTTGACACAGTCAATAAAGAAATACAGGCAATTTATATTTCGTTCTACATAGTGCCGAAAGGGTAAAATAATTTAGAATATAGCAAAGCCATATTTAACTACGAACACGACATGTGTCAAGCTTAACATACCGGATCTCAACAAACAAACAAAAACCTGAATTCCTTTTTACCCAAAATAATTATTCCTTCACAATTTTCTGCACCACCGTTCTATGGGTGTATTGAAGTTTGATCATATACACGCCTGGCGCTGCTCCGGACAGATCTACCGGCATTTGCGTGTATGCATTGCCGTTATATGTTTTAGACCAGATCAATTGACCAACAGAATTGTAAATGTGGGCGGCTTGCAATGTTACCGGCACCTCATAATTCCGGATGAAAAACTGGTTGTGGAAAGGATTTGGATAAAATAAATATCCTTGTTCTTTCAGTAGTTGCGGAACACTTATTCCGTAAAGGTTTATATTATCAATGTAGAGATTATTTTGCTTGTTTCCTTTGTCAACAAAATAGATCTGAAAATCTTTTGTACCAACGTACGGGAACAAATTGATGCTGATATTTTTCCAGTCGTTTGCTGTTGGAATAAACGCAGAGGAAGAAATATTCTGTGTCGTCTGTAAACCGGTTCCCCAGTTTTTCCATACAGTAGTAAATGTTTGTCCGCAATCCGTTGTCACTTGTAATTCTAAGGTATCCTGCGGTCCGGATGTGGTTCTTGCTGCATAAGCATAATCAAAGGACACAAACATCGAATCTACAGTGGCAGTGCCGGAGATGATTGAAGAAACAAATTTATTCGTAGTTCCGGTGGAAGAAGCATTAAAGTTTCTTATAACCATTGATGCAGTTCCTGTTTTTGCTGCATCAGTTGTCCTTTGCCATGTTATTCCTCCATCAGGATTTTCGATTGTCCACGTTGCCGGTGGGAATGTTGGATTCTCAAACCCTTCAGTTACCGGAATGGTGACTTTTCCTGTTACAAAAAATGCTTTTCTAATCGTATCATTTGCTGGTGATTCATCTCCCGTTCCTGATGAAGAAACCGGCTGTGTGGTGAATACCGTAATTACATGATTGCCCTGTACCGGGGTGAATGTATTAAGCGGTACATTCATTTGTGCATCAGGAGCCAGAGTAATTCCTGTAACCGTAGTTTCTGAAGGAGTTCCATTATCGATCTGGTAATCTACTTTAAAACCGGTAATGGTTGAAAATCCGGCATTTTTAACGGTAACGATCGGCACAGTCGGCTCAGCACAATCAGTTTCCGCCGGCGGGTTTATTGCAACGGGTGTAATATCACGGGAAGTTTCCTGTTTGATGTTTATATTGTCTATGAAAATATTGTTTCCATAATCACTGGTGCTTCTAAATGCGACAATAATATTTCCTGCGCTTAAAATACTTCCATCTAAAGTTATTTTTTGTGTTACCCAATCTCCGGCAGCGGGATTCACATAATCGTCTGAAGAAGAACCGGCAGTCGCAAGTGCTGCTCCCGCTTTATTGAAATAACTGGTAAAAGTAGCGCCACAATCGTTTGAGACCAAGACATTCAAACTATCGTTAAATTGAGGATCGGGATAATTTTTGTGAGCAAGATCAAAGGTGATCACAACAGGGTCTGAGTTAGAAAAAGTAAGTTTTGGCGTGCGTAATTCAGCCCATTGCCCGGTCTTGTCGTTGTCATAGTTATCAATTAATAAAGAATGAGCGCTGTTTCTTCCCGGCGAGGTGATTTTCCAAACATTGTTATTAAATGGATTTATAAAACTCCAGCCGGCAGGAGGAAAAACGCCATTTTCAAAACCTTCGGAAAGCGGTAAAGCTACAGGATTTGGAACAGACAGCGTTGTCTTTAATGAATCATTTGCAGGCACCTGGTCGGCCCCGCTGCCATTTACGTTGGAAGTAAAGAATGTAAATGTAAAATTACCGGTAGCGACGGGTACAGCTGGAAATGTAACCATCTGTGTAGCCCCAAAAGCCAGATTCGTATTAAGCGTCACTGTTACCGCAGTTCCACCATTAATACGATAACCAACGGTAATAGAAGTAATTGCATTTAATCCATTATTTACAATAAGAACTTTTGGAGTAAAATTACCGGCACACGATATAGTCGCCGGGTGAAAAATAGATGAACATCCTGAAGTTTCTATACCGCCAGGGTTAATAGAAGTAACAGGAGCAGCATCTCTTACCGGTGCGTTTGCAGGTGGAGTTGCAGCCGATGAAGTTAAAAGCCCTTTTCTATAAGTAGTTAACACATATTCCATTCTTTCTACCTGTTTCCTGGTAAACATGCTATAGCATGCATCAAGTGTATAATCCATGAAATCCTGGTATAGGATCCCGGGCGGTGTTGAGGTACATTGATCGGTCACAACCGTTCCTGCCGGGCAGTTTGTCGTAGCAACCGCCTGGTTAGGTGTATCGCCAATATCTTTCGGAGTATTTCCCTGCCCCGGAGGATTATATAACGTAGGCGGTAAAGTATAAGTAGAACCTTCAACTGTCAGCGCACGGAAATCATCCCCTGCACATTTATTGCTATCATTTTCATCATCACCCCAAATATGAAAGAGTCCGAAATAATGGCCCATTTCATGGACAATAGTACGGGCTTTATTATAGCTGGAAGCATTACAGGTACTGACACCAAAACCGAGAATATTACAAAAAATGCCATCGTCTGCAGGAACGCCACTGCCCGGAATTTGCGTATAACCCAATGTGCCATCATTGTTCGCAATATTTCCTACCCATATATTTACGTAAGAATTGGGATCCCAGGCGTCAGCGCCTCCTAATGAGGCCCTTTTTATAGAATCAGTTACATTATTAGGATTGCCGGTTGTGGAGCTGGTTATTCGCTCAATTCCATTAGTAAGCGCTCCGGAAGGAGTTCTCTTTGCTATTACGAATTGAATCATCGAATGTCCCCTTATAGCCTGGAAAGCGGGAGGGATGTTGGTACTATCTGCATTTGTTCCTGCAAAATCAGCATTCAAGGCAGCGAGTTGCGATTGTACTACTTCTTCTGTAATCACATATGGGTTGGGAAGAACAATATGAAATACAACCGGTACATAAACAACACTTTCCAATCGTTTGGCAACACGCAATGAGTTTGTAGCCGGAATTTCTTTTGATAATTTTTCAGCCAATAATTTTCTTTCCGGAAATTTCTTAAAAAGCATATCTACCCTTTCCATGGTAGCGCACCGCTTGAATTGTGTTACCGTTTTTGAGGGAGGTGTAACAGGAATTTGCTGCGAAAAAGAATTAGAAAATATTAAAAATAACGTACAGATATTTAGAAAAACTTTTTTCAAGGGATTTTATTTTTAATAGATTTAGAATGCGGGCAACGGCTATTTTCAGTTTGCAAAATAGTTATTTAACCTGAAATGTAAATTTGTAAAAAAGATTTTATTAATTCGCTTATCTTTCAAAATATTTTAAAACTACCTGCATTTTAATAATATAAAAGATTGGATTTTAGTCAAAATTATTTTTAAACAAACCTTTTTATAAAATAAAATTAAATGAACAACATCAGGTTCCGTTTGATTGTAATGAATTTTTTACAGTTTTTTATCTGGGGTTCGTGGCTGATTACCATCGGCGCTTATTGGTTCCAGACAAAACACTGGTCGGGTACCGAATTCGGTGCCATATTTTCGACGATGGGAATTGCTTCACTTTTTATGCCTTCCATTGCCGGAATTATTGCAGACAAATGGGTGAATGCTGAAAAATTATATGGAATTTTCCAGATCTGCGGCGCTATTGTGCTTTTTACCATCCCAATGATCAATGATCCGTTTACCATGTTTTGGGTAATGCTGCTGAACATGATGTTTTATATGCCCACCATTTCCTTGTCAATTGCTGTAGCTTATTCTGCTTTAAAGAGAGATGGCAAAGATGTGGTAACAGATTATCCACCAATCAGAGTTTGGGGAACAATTGGATTCATTGTAGCGCTTTGGGTAGTGAGCTTGTTACATATTGAAACCACGGCTGAACAATTTTATGTCGCATCAGGCGCTTCTTTGGTATTAGGATTATACGCTTTCACTTTGCCAAAATGCCCGCCTTTATTGCGATCTGCAGAAAAGAGATCTTTGATTGACGCATTAGGGCTTAATTCCTTTCGGTTACTGAAAAACAGGAAAATGGCTATCTTTTTTCTTTTTGCCATGTTACTGGGCGCTGCACTTCAATTGACAAATGCTTATGGAGATACATTTCTTCACGACTTCGCAAATGTGGAAAAATATAAAGGCCTGATTGCCGTAAAATATCCGGCAATTATCATGAGTATTTCGCAAATTTCTGAAACGCTTTTTATCCTCGCAATTCCATTTTTCTTAAAAAGATTCGGGATAAAAAAAGTGATGCTCATCAGTATGTTGGCCTGGTTTCTCCGTTTCGGATTATTCGCGTATGGAAATCCGGGAGATGGCCTCTGGATGATCATACTTTCGTGCATTGTGTATGGAATGGCTTTCGATTTTTTCAATATTTCCGGTTCTCTTTTTGTGGAATCTCAAAGCGACCCGTCTATCAGAGCCAGTGCACAAGGGCTTTTTATGATGATGACAAATGGAGTAGGAGCGGTGTTGGGAAGTTCCATCAGCGGAATTGTTATTGATCAGTTTTTTACTTATTCCGACCAAAGCAAAGATTGGCCTGGCATCTGGATTTCTTTTTCTTTGTATGCATTGGTCGTGGCCATTTTATTTTTAATTCTTTTTAAACATAAACATGTTCCTGAACTGATTGAAAAAAAATTACACCAGCCAAATAAAATGATCATCGAAGAAAAATAGAAACCACCTGCAATTTGACCATAAAAGTTGCGTTATTAAATAGGTTTTTCAATTATTTATTGCTTTGCCGGAAACTATTTTTTATACGTAAATACTTAAATTCCTACCTTCAATTTTTTATAAATAAAATATAATAATGAATCTGGCGCCTTATATAGATCATACTTTATTAAAACAAACGACTACACTTTCTGAAGTCCAGAATTTATGCAATGAAGCAATGGAATACAAATTTGCTGCTGTTTGCATTCCACCGTTGTATGTAAAAAAAGCTAAAGAATTTTTAGGGGATTCCGGAATAAAAGTAGCTACCGTTATCGGATTTCCTTTGGGATATTGTGCAATAGAAGCGAAAGTTGCTGAAATTGTTTTAGCGATCGT